>JACLAD010000030.1_pt1 | contig 22141 bp, 12 predicted proteins | sample 8027901 | NCBI WGS metagenome assembly JACLAD01 (sample SAMN15725071, study PRJNA655200) | protist metagenome | isolation source: fluorescence activated cell sorting (FACS) single amplified genomes of... | place: Spain: Blaines Bay Microbial Observatory, Mediterranean Sea | collected 2016-07-05 | reverse complement strand
ACTGCGGCGTGCCCCTAACAAAACACCACAAAATAACAATAACAATCTCAGAAAATTCAAAAAAGTTAAAACAAAAAAAGTAAAAACTACAGGAAATTCTGTAATTTGTTTTGAAATGTACGCTGTTGGTGTGGTTTGTGGTGGTGGCTGTTGTTGTTGTGGAAAAGGCGGTGTGCCGCTGTGACTAAGGCCATTCATCGCTGCTGTGGGCGGCTGCGTTGCCATGGCTGTATCGAATTCGATGCTTTATTACAAATCAATTTAGCTTAAATGTTTAGTTCATATACATGCAAATAGTACGTTTAATATAGACACAAAAAAATGTTAACTTACTAGCCTTATGATATCATCTGGGAATAACACAAATTGTAACAATTAAGAAACGTACGCATTTTCAAGACACAATGCAAACAAAATAAGTACACATTACAAATGTACAACAAGAACAAACACAAGAACAGCAAGAACAAACACAAGAACAGTTATGTGTGAGTTAAACAATTGGGTTGGTAGCGCAGCTTTCTTTGACAAAATTGTAGTGAGACATTAGATTCAAAAAATTGTGGTGGCGAAACAATTGTCATCGGAAAGAAAAGAAAAGTATTCCACCTGGTATCTATCACTACGTCGTTTTTAATAATGTTTGTCTTGTTGATTTTTTAAACTTGCGCTTTAAACAATTGTATCAGGCCTGCACCAATTTGCGCCCATAAAGGGCATTTGGGAAAAATCCTGAGCCATTTCTTCAAAATATTCGGCTCGGGACATGGTGCCTTGGCGGTTCAAACGGATGGTTTCAATTATGTCCACCGTTTGATCTGCCTTGCAACTGTCGATTTCGCTGTTCCTTTTGAATCCGTAAAAATGGTGAGGAAAATCTCGCATCATGAAAGTGAGAATGACGGGCTGGGAAATGATCATTTGGTGCAGTTCGTCAGCTTGCACTGGTTCCACACTTCGCGTCAAAGTATAATGTGTATTGGCCCAGTCATACGAATCGCATGGCTGAAAAATGTCATCCTTAGTATGTGTGTTCATGAAATCCTTTCCAGTGGAAGTCAACTTCGGATTCGCGTCGGCGTTGAACTCGAACCAAGAAGCCACAGTTTCTTGCGTATAGATCCCTTGTGGAATCTCAACCTGGTGCTCTGGTTGGAAATAGATAAGCGACTTTTCATCCGGGGAGAGGTCGTTGAAGAATTCTGCATCAAAATGGCGGTAGACCGCACGAAAGCCCGCCTCAGTTCTTTTGAACCACTGGCGGTTTTCTTTCCAATGTTTATTTTTCTCCCATTCCAACATGATAAGATCGCGGTACTGTACATCTTCCCCAAGTTCAGGCGGTTCGCTTGCTTTGAATACAGCGTTTTTGAACACCTGAAAGACATCTTGAGGAGTAGTGTCACCAACGGAAAAGCGGCTCATAACGTACATAAGCTGGTTCGCTTCATCTTCCCCGAAATCATGAGTGTATCCTATGAATTGCGTGAGGAAGCCTCTGGCCTCATTTCGTCGGTTGATGCAAAAAATAGGTTCGATGTAAGTGGGATTCACACTTTGGTCGAGATAGTACAGCTGATCTGACGCCAGCCCAGAATCATCCTGAGTCATCGGCAAAGCGTTGATAACACGAAAGAGAAAGTCAAAATCGTAATGGTTCAGGCGAAACAGCTCCGAGAAGGCGTTCATTTGATTGACAGACCAGAACTTGCCTTTGGTAAGATTCTTCAAACGCGCCCGCTGGTCCTTAGGCAAGCGATTTAGCGCTGTGAACAAGATACATAAATACATAACAATTTGCTGAAGTGTTGCAACGTTTTCAATTTGATTTTTTATCATAGTTTCTTATCATAATTACCTTGCCACATGCCAGGCATAAGATAATCGGTGATTTCGCGACGAATGTGATCCGAGATAGCACATAAACCACTACTCTTCTTGGCCTGCATTCCACATGAATTACATAGCAAAATCAACGAATGCAATTGAAATTTCAAATTTTTAAGAAAAAGTTTTGTTTTGGTCCTTCAAACGTACGATGAGCTGCCGCATGTTTCTTTCAAAACGCTTCTTCTTGCGGTACGCGTTGAATGCTTTTTTGTTGAGCTCTTTTTCGGTACGGGTCATCTTTTTACCCTTCTTTGGCTTAATCATTTCAGGCTTTTTCACCTAAAAGGTTAAAAACACAATAATCATACTTAGTGTTTGAATTGAAAAAATAACCAACTTGAAAACGATCATTTTGGCTTTTTCTATTTGCTTATAATTGATTAAATATGGTTACCTCGCCCTTTTTGTTTTGGAAAGCGGCAATCTTTTTAGCTCCAGAAGCCGACTTCTGAAGAGCAATGTCAAGTGCTGCGACATCTCGAGCCTCGCTTGCGAAATTATCATCACTCCCGCGGCCATTCTACAACAAAACATTAAAATTCGCACCATGAAAAATCAATTGACAACTTCAAAATATTTTTTTACGTTTGAAAACGAAATATTTAGATGTAGATTTACAGTGTAGTCTGGTGTGAGAAGCGAGGACAGGCCCATCACACCGGGGGCACAGGCGGCACTTAGACTGATACTCCCTTTCAGCATCATTATGTTGATGTTTGTAATGTTTACTATTCACTTGTAGTATTAGTAAATTGGTAAATGTGGTACGCAATTTTTGTGGTTTACTATGATAAACACTTTTAGCAAATTTTTGTAATCGTCTTACTGGTACTGTTTTGTTCAAGGTTATGTTTTGTTTATTTTGGTAGGTGTTTTGAGGGATGGTGGGTTGTGTTGGGGTTGCAAAACAATAAAAGAATCACCGCAATAATCATTTAAAAAACAAGACGTTATCATGATTTGCATGATTTGTTTTGAATAGATCGTTGAATTTTTTTGAATTCGCTAAAAGTGTACATTAAAAAACAAGACGTTATCATGATTTGCATGATTTGTTTGGAATTGACCTTTGAATTTTTTGAATTCGCTAAAACTGTACGTCAACGTGCGTGCTACCAGAAATCCAAGGAAAACGTCTACATCTAAAACTCGACATACTTTGCTACAACGAACTCGACACACGCTATACTACCGTGAACTCGACAAACACTTGCGAACTTCTTGAATGACTTCAAAGGATTATTGGCTTTTTGCTCACGGTACTTTACTTGGGTTTTTGTATCATACAAATATTTGTTTTGATCTACTTGGAGGTTTTAAGAGTTAATATTACATACAATAATAAGTAAGTGTTGCTTGTTTTTTTCCTTATCGTAAAAATTGGTTACTTATTCCTGTCGTTTAATATGATTCAAAAGGTTTATCTGTGGTACGGCGTGCGCTGACCGGCCTCAGGAAGATCTGGACATTCTGAACAGTTTGTGACCTATAGCGTAAGAACATTCAAAACATACTACAAAAACCATAAAAAACATCAAAATACCAAAAGACAAAAGTTGACAATCGTTGTAATTTTCGTTGAAAGTAAAATTCCTTATGTCCGACGAAATCAAAGGGGAAACTGAGCATGGTTGATCCGGCCTTCACAATGTTATCCCATGTCATGGCAGGTTTACCGTTTTTAGTAGCTCCTATACAAAAAATGTCACAAAATCAAAGAAAACAACATGGCTTTTGTGGTTTGTGTTCGTAAAAATATGTACCGATGCATTCCGGTGCCTGCATGGCAAGGCACTCTAGAAAGCCGTCCGGTGCCCCTGGGGCTGCTAGCTGCTCTGCGATCGCTGTTACCTCGGATTGGTTGAAAAGGAGGTCGAGATCCTAGTTAAAAACACAAAACAAAACGTTTGTTGCACTGAGTGATGCCAAATTTTGTTTTATTTTTTGCTGCTTTTTTGATCTTTTGTTAACTTGTTTAGTTCGAGGTTGATATGGTTACATGGTCGTGCCTTAGGATGTTCGAGAGAGCTATGGGACAGATGGCGGGATGGCAACTAGTTTCTACTTTGCGACAACTTGCGATGAGAGATTCTATTGTATAGGCTCCTTGACCATACTGCTCTACCATCCAACATGGGTCCGACTTGTTCACTGAATTATCATAAAAATCCTTACGCATTTGTAAAACGTCACTAGAAAAGGAGCAATCCAAACATGTAGTATATTGGGTTTTCGCAACCATATGTTCGATGTACGTCAACTCATCCGTCACGTTGATACCGGTAAAATCTTCTTGGTATACCTTGGAAAGTTCGTTTCGAATGGCGTTGACCTCGCACACATGCGTAGCAGCATCACCGTGATCCGCTAACCCTGCAAACCTTATGTATTCCGCAAAACTTAGCATACCATTGTTGTTTCTATCTATCAAACCAAAATCGATGTAGTGAGACTGACAGATATCCTTGGCGCATGTGTGTCGTTCTCTGGCAATACGCACACTGTCAAGTTGAGCCTGTAATTGGTACTCTGGGAGCAAGGCGCAGGTACGTGGTGCGCTTAATTCGGTACAGGAGAAATCTCCTGAGAAAGATTCAAACCCACTACAGCTTTCTACTCCGTGTACTAACACCCAATTTAAACGGGGTAGTGTGACCTCTTGTAGAACTTCGACACTATCTAACTTATTGCAGTACCAACAAGAGAATCTTTCTAGGCGGGTCCACTTTCCAACTACATTAGGATCGAGCCTCGTCAAATTATTACTGTATTCAATCTCGAAAGCTCGCAAGTCCTCCCACTGGCCAAAGGACTCGGGAAAATCAACTAAAAAGTCAGCTTGTTCAAAAATGATACTTCGAAGTCGACGCATATTAGAAAATAGGTCCAAGTCTTTTGACGTTATGAAACATCCACCTGTGTCGACTTTCCATACGTTTAAGAATCTTACGTCATCTAGATGCGGGATCAGATCAGCAATGGCCTGATGATTATTGGCCCCGAGGCCAGAACAGACACGAGACACCAAAGGATTCAGACTAAGATAGATACAGGAGCAGGCCGGGGTAAGGAATAAATTATAGTGCCACGCATAGCAATCTACTCCTGTGGGTAGTAAATAATCGTCCGGCCTTGTTTCTATGCCGTAGGCTCTTGGACACTCTTCCATAAAACCTGTGCGGACGATGATCAAACATACAAGAGCCCCTGCGCTTGTAACGAAGATGACCAATACAGAGAGTGCCACATTTGCTTGGCATCGATTCTTGTAATCGTATCCTGACGCGCCTTTCATGCTGCCATGCGTGATGAAATGTAAAATTTCATACAATTCAGAAACGGTAATGAGAAGGGGTCCAACAATCGTGAGCATGTCCCAAAAAGACGTCGTACGTAGAGACAAGCGACCATATATGGTTACTCTAACGGTCAAGTATGCGATTTCAAAACATAGTCCTGTAAATACGGAAGCCACCTCAGACCTACGATGAAAGCATAGGATAAAAACGTTGATCTGGAGTACAATAAGAATGGTTTGGGCCAGGGTTTGCGGCGCCGACACTTTAGCGTACGCATCATAAAGTAGAAATCCTCGCATGATCTGGAACCCAACCTCCGTCAAGAGTGTGAACCAGGCACGGTACCAAAACCACTTGCCACCGGCGGCAAAACTAGTTCCCACGTAAGGATGTAACTTGTCAACGCTACGCATAACAGTAAGCCCCCAGGACCGTGACCCTTGTTTAAGATCGACCCGTGTTTCTCTAGATGTTTTATTACCTTCCTTACTATCGAATTTACGCCATGTCTTGAATACAAAATACGTTTCCAGTAGCGCTAATAAACCAATAATACCAAATATAACAGCGGTTATATACTGGGGCCAGCAAGAATCCTGCCAGTTTTCTAAACACGGGGCGTACAACTCGGGATTCCATACGATACGCTGAGCTTCATCAGCGTCTCGAGACAATATACCTTACAAAAATACCAAAAAACAATTCTAAAAGACTAAAATCTAAAAACAAATCGACCTAATCAATTATTTGAAATGTGTGTAGAATATGATTGATTACCCTGAGGTTTTGCTTCCAACATTTGACAATACATAAGAAACACGCACAGAGCCGCTAATAAAACGCTACCGATTCCCGGAAATAGTAGCCAGTAGGGGCTCTCGAATTTGAGATCTTCGAGATCGAGATTTTTGAGGAATGCGGGGACTGAGAATAGATCTGTTAACGTCGATCTACGGACTGGTGGTTCTAACAATAACAAATTAAAATTTATCAACAAAAAATGTTTGTGTTGAGAATTGTATTGTGGTTTGTTGTTTTTTGCATATTTTTGTGTTGAAATCTAACCTGATTTACGCCTTTGCGGCAAAACAGACACCACCTCAGCATTGCTACCTCCATCGTTAGTTGAAAAAATGTCTTTCATAATTTTGTTTTGTCTTCAAACAAAGATTTACAAATTAAAAATAATAAAATCTACACTTTAAAGTTTACAATGAACTAGTTTTGTTCTTACCAGTAATTGGTTCTGGTAAAACTGTTTTGATCTAGTAATCCTGCTACTAGACACCTTGATAAATATAATGATTGAAAATTTAAAGGATGATCACGTCACAAAGAGGGAGGAATTACAAATAATTATCACTTTCGACTTGGAGTTTTTCGTTTTTCAGTGACAGCCGTGCTACAACACAAATTTACCACCTCCAACAGAACCGAATGCATTTGTGTTTTTTAACTGATTCATGTAGTTCATGTAAAACAGGATTTTAGTCAGTAGTGCCAGGCTTGCACTGTTGGTGACACTTGTCATCTATTATCATGATAGGATGAGCGCTCTCCTTTTGCTATCGATCATGATCGTAACCATACTTTTTCTGTAATGACAATTTATATTTTTGAATTTTTCATTGATTTTTGCTGTTTTTGAATGTTTTTTCATGAAATTTTAATGTTTTTCTATCAAATTTGTCATCTATTATCATGATAGGATGAGCGCTCATTCACATCAGGAAAATCTGAACAATCGGAACAATTCGTAACTAAATTGAATGGGATATTGATCATTATTTGCCCAGACTTGATGACCTTATCGAAGGACATAGCAACTTCGCCATTTAGTGTGGTGTCAACGCAATCCGGCGCCCGCTCAGCCAGGCAATCGAGAAAACCGGGGGGCGCCCATTTTGCTGCTAGACCAGTTGCGATGGCTGTCACGGCCGTTTGGTTAAAAATGAGATCGAGATCCTAAATCATCAGTATATGAAAGACAAACTTAGCAAAGATATGTTAAAAAGACAATATAATATTGTTTTTTCGATTTTGGTTTCTTGTTTGAGTAATTATGTTATGTTGATGTTGCGTTATGTTGATGTGATTACCTGGTCTTGTTTGAGTATGTGGTTGAGGGCGGTGGGACACACAGCCGGATGACAACTACTCTCGACTTTCCGACATGCTTCTGCAAGCGATTCCACAGAAAAAGCCCCTTGTCCATATTGCTCAATCATCCAACATACATCGCTTTTATCAATAGCATTTAGGTCATCGTAAAATTGTTTTCGTTTCTGTAAAATCTCTACTGAAAATGGGCAGTCCGCGCAGGTACTATATTTCGTTCGGGACGCCATGTGTTCGATGTAGGTGAGGAAAGTTGACACGTCTACCCCTTCATAGTCTTCTTGATATCCTTGAGCAAGTACGTTTCTAATGGCACTCACGTGGCACTCGTGGGCAGACGTTGAATAGTTTCCACTCCACTCGTGCATCCGGAATTCTTCATAATTGAGTTGGCCATCGTTGTCCCTATCTACCCAGCCAAAATCATAGTTGTGGGAATGACAGATATCCTTAGCACATGTGGTACGCTCCCTTGCTATACGAACGCTATCCAACTTTGACTGCAACCTGTACTCCGGGAACATGCCGCAGGTATTTGGAGCATTCATTTCAGTACAGGAGAAGTCACCTGAAAAAGATTCAAACCCATCACAACTTTTGACTCCGTGGACTAGAACCCAATTTAAGCGAGGTAGTTGGACCTCTCGGAGAATGCGCACGCTGTCTAAAGTGTTGCAGTCCCAGCACGCGAACCTCTCCAAGCGAGTCCACTTCTCGACCACATCTTTGTCGATGGCCCTTAAGCTGTCGCTCCATTCGATCTCGAAGGACCGTAAATCTTCCCACTGCCCGAAAAACGTAGGAAATTCTTGTAAATAGTTCACCTCCTCCAAGATGATAGCTTGAAGTCGACGCAGGCTAGCAAAAAGTTCAAAATCCTTCGAAGACAGCGAACATCCACTTGTAACGACTTTCCAAACGTTCAAGAATCTCACGTCATCAAGATGCGGGATCAGATCGCTAATGGCTTCATGGTCGTTGGCGCCAAGCCCTGCACAGACGTCAGACGCCAAGAGGTTCATACTTAGATAAATACAGGAACAGGCTGGGGCTGGCGCAAGGAACATGTTATACTGCCATACATAACAATCCACACCAGAGGGCAACAAATAATCGTCCGGCCTTGTTTCGGTCCCGTACGCTCTCGGACATTCTTCCATAAAACCTGTGCGGATGACGATCGAACTTACAAACGCTCCTACGCCTGTAACTATTATTACTAGTAGCAAAAGAAGCAGGCCTGCTTTGCGCTGGCAGAAAAAACGTTGGTGGCTTTCGGATGGGCGGCTTGGGATACTTCCGTAAGTAATAAAATGGAGGATTTCGTACAATTCTGATACTGTAATGAGAAGAGGCCCTGCGATAGTAAGCATATCCCAAAACGACGTCGTACGTAGAGACAGGCGACCGAATATAGTTACTCTGACGGCCAAATACGCGATTTCAAAACACAGTCCTGTAAAAACGGAGGCGACCTCAGAGCCGCGGTGAAAGCATAGCACAAAAACGTTGATGTGTAGTACAATCAGAACGGTTTGGGCAAGGGTTTGGAGCGCCGACACCCTAGCATACGCGTCATAAAGTAAAAAACCTCGCATGATTTGAAACCCAACTTCTGTCACGAGTGTGGACCACGCACGATACCAGAACCACTTCCCCCCCGCCGCAAAGCTAGTTCCGACGTACGGGTGGATCTTATCGACGCCCTTCATAACAGTAAGCCCCCAGGAATCCCCTCCCTGCATGGGTGTGCTTCGCGCTGCCGGCGCCGAAGACCGCGACCGTCGACCCGCGTTACTAAAATTCATCCACGTCTTGAATACAAAATACGCCACTAGAAGAGCCAACAGGCCGATGATACCGAATATAATAGCAAATATGTACTGAGGCCAGCAGGAATCTTGAGCGTGATCTAGACAGGGATGGTACAACTCTGGATCCCAAACAATACTCGATGCTGTATCCGCGTCCCGCAAAAATATACCTTAATCATCATAAAAAAAATCAAAACATGAATACAAAATGAACAAATCTAATCGCAAAACGGCATTGACACATGTGAATGTTTTTTTTAACACTTTTGTATTAATGTACCTTGAGGTTTTGCTTCGAGCATTTGACAGTACATAAGAAATCCACATAAAGCCGCTAATAAAACACTACCGACGCCAGGAAACAAGAGCCAGTAGGGGCTTTCGAATTGGAAATCTATGTTGTCTAGGAAAGAGAAGAGATCACTGAGGGCGGAAGACTTGCGTCGAGGCGGTTCTACTGAATACATTTCACAATACAAAAAATTCATCAAAAAATATATTGCGTTTTTGTGTAAAACATTTTGGTTTCAAACTTTTGAATTGATTCTTTGTTTTTTGTGTGTGTTGATGGCAAACCTGATTGAAGTTCGCGAGGCACTACTGAGATCACCTCCACCTTTTGGTTCGAGTCACCATTATCATGGTGAGAAATACTGTCGTTCATATTAACCATAATTAAGACTACTGTTTCAAATCTTAAGTAGCAAACTTTACGTATGAAGTTCACACTACGACGAGGGAGAATGGTACATATACTTTTTGACTTTACGATGATGAAAACAAATTTTCTGATACATCACGAATACATACCTTACAACACTCAAATCAAACCAACAATCAAATCAAACTGACATTTTCGCGATGATGTCCAATGGTCAAAATAACTATCAATTTTAATTTACTATATCAAACATGGCTAGAAAACAGTCACAAAAGATTGTTTCAAGAACATGCAAATACGCTTTTTGCGCAATTATGAATTCTGTGAAATTTTCGAATTCAGATTGAAACATTTAAAACAATGTTTTCAGTTTATAAATTATATTTTAATCAATGATTTTTAATCGCTATTTGATCGGATCGCGGTTGCCCTCTTTGTGAACCTCGAACCACATGAATAACACAGCCCCAGCAATGTCGTTCCTTTTGCTATTGTTCATCCTGCGCGATGGAGCCTTACGCCAATAACTACAATGTTTACATGTACATCTTTTGGGGTGGTTTGTGACCTCTTCGACAACCTTCACCGTGACCCAGTAAGCTTTTCGCCAATCGTCCTGATCCCAAAGCTGACATGGAACAAAATACAATTTTTTTGAAAGACTGGCCAACAATTGTACAAAAATTGCGAAGATTGTATTGTATATTACGTGATAGATGCCCTTGGCAGAACCAAAAAAGCCATACGCAATGAGATGGTCTCGACAGCCGCAACGCTAGAAAACAAAAAATCAATAATATTACTGTCGATTCAATTATTATAAAAATGATTGAGTACAAAGCCGTTCATTTGCTTTTTTTGAACAAGTCAAGACAAACCTGGCGGATTCCAGAGTTGATGAGGCCGTCCAGAATACTCGCGCGCAACCTCACTAAAATGCGTTTTTTTAGAACATCACACAACAAATTTCAAAACAAAAACAGAAAATGACATTGAAACAAATTCCCTTCCCCCTCCCCAGCGAAAAACAAAACTGCTGACTGGATCTCCCACATACATCATTCATCACATAAAAAATAGATAGAACAAGATGGCGTCGGGCTTGCGTCTTGAATTTGAAACCCTCCTTGCATATAAATATTCAACACCACCGGTTCAGTTCCATTTGGTTTGATCAATTTCGATTTGTTTATTGTTTGTAAATTTGTATTTTGTAGTGATCGGAAAAAAAATTAAGTTTTCGTTAATAGAAATTGATCAATTTAGATTTCGTATTTTTTTCACCGTTTTTGTTGTTAGGAAAATTTTTTTTGTTTATTATTTTTTTTTTGTTTGTTGTTATTCATTGAAGGTAGGTTTTGGATTTCGTTTTGTTTTGTGAGGGGTGTAGGAGTGACCGAAAGAACGCAAACGGGTCCATTTGTTGGTTGTCAAACCATTAACATTGATTTTGCATTAGGATTACTTACTTGCTACTGGCTGTTCGTGGATTAGGTATGGTTAATTTGTTTCATTTTTGGAAATCTTGAATTTTGTAAAACGAACTGGTACAGAAAAAACGACGGAAATTTTGTTACGAGTAAACAGCTGGGACTTGTATGGAAGAAAGACTACTCATTCTAGATTGGAACTCAAAAACGTGAAATCTACTAAATCTATTACAGCAAATCCTAACGATACAAATTGTGCAAATGAATGGTGAGACATTATCAAGACGTCAAAATTTTGTTTATTACTGTAGAGATTTGTGACTAACTGTTCATGGACTCTCATGGCTAAAGCCAGAGTTTTGTTCGATCAGAACAGCAAGGGTTTGCTTGGTAATGGTGCAATCTTTTCCCGAAGGAGTTATACCGTAGGCAGTACTTCCATCAACCGTATGGATAGTGCAGTCTTGTTCAATCACTTTCTTTGTTTTACTTTTCTTTGACAAAGGTAATGATAGTTGTTTAGCTTGGGATTTCTGAACAGCAATCTTTTTTTCGATAACCGCCGCGATCGTTGGATTGGTTGTCGACTTCTTCTTATTGTTTAACTCAAACTTCTCGAATAGATTCATGAGCATCACCTGCTGGTCTTTCACGCAGGAATTGTTTTCAACATCTTCAATCGTCAGACTTACGTTTGTGTGTGGAATGATTGTGTCCGTATGATCTCTCCTTGATGCTACTCCAACAATTCGTTGTTCTTTGGGCGGCGATACAGGCGGATCGAATAAAGGCCTGCTAACGCTTGGAGTTGCTATTGTAGCTCGTGGCTTTTCTACCTTTTCTTTCTCTTTTTGCTTTTGTTGTTCCGGTTGCAAAATCTTGGCTGGCTTGTCAGCCTCAGCTTGAAGCCTCGCCTTTCCAGCTCGGCGCTGCTTGTCTCGGTCGACTTTACGTTGTTTTCGTGTTGTGATGGCATTCTTACGTCGAACGGCTGCTTGAATTGTTACAGCAGCTCTTTCTTGCAACTGCTGCTTTTCTCGTTCGGCTTCCAGTTCTTTTCGTTTTGTATATCCACGCGGGTATCGTTGACTTGTCAAAGCAGCAGGTTTTCGCTCCTCTTCAAGTTGACGTGCCGTCCGCACGGCCTCCTCATCTGCTTGGTTGTCTTCGGTTTCGCCTTGCTCTGTTGGTTCTGCTCCTTGAATGTTTTCTGTTTCAGCTTGTTGTCGAGCTTTTTCCTGTTCGCGCTGTTCCGCAAGCAATTGTGCTTGGACTTCTTCATCTCGCTTGCGCTGAGCTTCTTGGCGTTCTCGCTCTTCCGCTTCTTTTTGTTTTTCTCGTTCCGCCTCTTGTTGCGCTCGCTGTTCAGATTGAACACGTTGTTTTTCCAGTTCCGCCTCTTGTTGTGCTCGCTCTTCCGCTTGTCGTTCTTCTCGCTTTCGTTGCTCTTCGGCTTCTTGGCGATCCAGCTCTTCTTGTTTTCTTTTCTCGGCATCGGCTTCTTTGGTTTCACGGATTACGCGATCCTCCTCATTTTTGGCTTCTTCTGCGCCTTCATGGATTCTATGATCGTTATCCTCTGCAGGAGGCGCAGGAGCAGGAGGAGGAGGACGAAGAGCAGGCGAAGGAGGCGGTGAAACCGGATGTGGAGATGGATTTGACTTGACCTCAGGTTGAATGAATAGTTTGATGTGTTCCAAAATAGTTTTGGATTGATCCGATAAAAACTGCTTCTTTCCGGCAATGGCATCCAAATTCACATCGGCAATTGTCTGCATCACATCGGTACCCTTATATCTTTCATACAATTTTTTGAACTCATCAGCATACTTCTGAGGCACCAATTGTTTTCCTGGTGAATTTGTGAAATGATCATGGCGAGCAAGAGATTCAACACCGAACAGCAAATGCGCAGCGGTTTCTTCTTTGCTGACGTGGACAAATGTGTTAGGGAAATTGTGCTCTTTGTGTTTTGGTTCGAACGCGACTTGCATCTTTTGGATCAAACGATCAACGCCATCTGAAAACGACAATTCCTTCTCTGAGAAAATATCGTAGGAAGGGTGCAAATTTCTATCTTCCCCCGCTCTGAAGACTGCATAGGAAGCAAGGTTGTATACTGGTTCGTTTTCATAACCTTTGTCATAGTACCTCGGTGCAGAAAAAACTGTCATCACCTTCCCGTCGTGGTGCTTGCTGTAACCTGCATATTTGCATTCGTGGGAACGGATCATGAGACTGATGTCATTCTGTTCAAAAAAAGCTTTAGTAACTTCTTGTCCGAATTTGAGCCCTCTTCCGTCAGATTGATAAGTTTGACCATCAACAGGGTCAGACCAGAGGACATTCCACATCCAAATTGGATCCCGAATGTAAAACTCTTCTCCATTCTCATCCGTTTCCGTTCTCATTGGTTCTCGTTTCCGATCCCATACTGTTTTGCTTCGTAACTCACTCAAAGAGTTCTCGCGTGCATCCCAGAGACCACCATGAACGACAAACACCTTCTTGTTGATAACATGTGCAAGAGGTAAAACTTGAAAGAGTTCGGTAAAACGCTCCCACAGGGCATCTTTTTTGAATTTCCGCACTATCTCTTTATAGAAACCATATCTGGTGGTCGCATATGAAGTTTCGTGGTTACCACGGTTCAAATGAACATGATCCGGCCACGCGACTTTTAACGCCAAAAGCAAGCACATGACTTCATACGACTTCGGCCCGCGATCGACAAAATCGCCGTTGAACAGGTATGGATTGTTTTCGCTGGGCCAGCCGTTGGTTTCAAAAATTGCGAGGAAATCATCATACTGCCCGTGAATATCGCCGACCACCTAGTACAAAAATGTAAAAATCAAAAATATTAAAATGAATATTCACGTATCATACTGTAGTTGAAAAATGTAGGCAACTGAATTTAACAACCGAAAATTTTAAAACAAAACAAATGTGATGCGAATACCGTAAATTTCTTGTTGGGGTCAAGCGACACGTCGACAACGGTTTTCTCCTTTTTCAATAATTTCGCCGCCGCCGCTATCAGAAAGTGTGCTGACTCGGCGTCCAAATACTGATCTTCTTTGTGGCATAGTCGTAAATCCTCGAGAAATTTACCAATATTTTTGTTGGCCTTGTAGTCGAATTTAAACTCAGAGACCTGTTGTAATGCCATTTTAAATCAAAATAAACATTTTGAAACATGAATAAAAATTTGATACATTAAAAGACAATCCGCAATAATTAAATTGCATCATAGAATTAAGATGGAATTACAGAAATACCCATTCATGTGTTTGTTTTGTATTTTGTATGGGTTTTAGACTTTTAGTGGTAAAAAATTACCTTAAAAAGTTCCTCGAGAGAACATGTAGTTTCGACCAATTTGCCGCCAAAACGATCAGGCAGTGTGATCGTAATGACACCAGCGTTCGAGACGACGACGTTTCCCAATGGGACTTCGACATAATCTGTGGTCTCTTTTTTCTTGTACAAGATAAACTCCGCCTTGTACGCTTTAAGATCGGCGATTTTTTCGAAAGGTACCTATGTGAAAGAATATGAATCATGGGCATTGAATAAACATAGAATTACGAAATATCAAAAATGGAAATACGGAAATGTTTAAAATGAAAAAACAAATTTAAAATGTGACGTCATTACGGTACGTACCAGCTTCTTGCATATGGCCGAGGAGCTGTCAGATTTGTACGGGTCGGTATATTTAGAATTCACATGCACCCCACATGCACGAAGCTTGTTGACGATACGATCGTTGCCGCTGATGTACGCCCAATCAATGACGGTCCTTTTTTCGTTGTGCTCATCCTTCACGCGAGGATCAGCTTTGGCTTTCAAAAGTATTCTGAATAGCTGATAGCCAGTTTCTTCATCGTTCCCGTGGTCACTGCGAGCAAGGTACATCAATGGCCAGGTGCGCCACGATTCGCCGTCAATCTCGAAGTAACATCTTTCGTCCAAAAGTCGATGTAAATCTTTCAGGTGTTCGTCAGCAGTCACGATCTTCTCCACCTTGTCGAAATGCAAAGCATCCATCGCCGCAACGAGTTCTGCTCTCTTTTCCTTAGTATTATCGGGGTTATCGGAGTCAGATTTGCGTCGTATTACATATCGCCTTGCACGATACCCACCGTCGTGAACCTCCATAGAAGACGTTCTTTTACGGGGTGCTTTCGGAAAAATATGGGAATCTTGTGGCCCAATGGAAGCTAAACCTCTTGCGTCCTGGAAAAAAGATTGTTCCATCGGAAAATCATTTTGACCTCCTCTGCCCTGGATGAAGGATTCGTCCATCTGAACCAAGCCCGTTTCGGAAACGCCAGAGTCATCTTCGACACCCACCGGCCGAACCACCATACCAACCTTCCAACCATCGACCGGCTGTAAATTACTAACGTCCGTCCAAAATCCAGATCCGATAGCGAAATTTTTAAATTCACAATGAACGATTCCTGGCTCATCAGGCAGATGCTCTGAGATCGTTACCTGACGTGTGACATTCAAAAATTAATAATACTAAAAACAAAAGAGAACAGCAAAAGTAATTCGAAAAAAACTCGATGTAATTTTGAAGCAATTTGCACACTTTTTGATGTTTCTGGCAGTAATTTCTTTGAATTCCTTTTTTCAAACGATGACGTCCTTTTCGGATAAACTATGATCAGGATCCACGAATCGCCAGGGCGAATCGAGAGGGTAGTTCGACTTGAAAGGAATCGTATCGACTGCATCCTCATTGTCTTCGTCGCCTGTTTTCTTGCGTTTAGACTTTTTGGATGCGCCTTTGACCTTGCTTGGCTCTGATTTGCAACCAAAGAGCACGAACTGCAAGGACGCCGCCACGAATATGTTGGCATACAACATCGATACCGGCATTTGTTACTAAAATTGTTTCACCTTTTTTTGTTGTATAAATATGTATTTTTCTTTCTCTCTTTCTTTAAGTATGTAAATGTACAAATTATGGTTTTACTAAATTCCAAAAGAATTATTTTTTGACTTGTTGGTAAATTATTTTTTGACTTTTTTGTTATGTAAATATTAGGAGTATTTGACAGATTATTGATCTTAAACGATGAATAATTTTTTTGCCCAAAATTGAAATCCAGAAGAAACTGTGTTCAATCGATGGGCTGGTTTGTATAAGGTCGTCGGAAACCAAAAAAATATCAAATTGTATATGGTTTCGCGACTTTTGTTAGCTTTTGTAGATATTCAAATCTGTAGTAGTGTAGTAGTAATATCTGTAATGGTTTTACAACTTCTTTGCTACAGAAAAAAAAGAATTTTGTAATTTTGTAGTTGGTATTTTTGTGAAAACGTCGTTTTAGAACAGACAAATATGTTCGTTTTGTTTTTGTGTATTTTTTGTTAAGTTGAAGAAACAAACATTTGTAGAAAAAAAAGTTTGATCAAAACAAGAAAGATGTCAGCTTGAGCTGCTTATCTTTCATTTTTTTGAAACAGCTCAAGAGGTAGCTCAAGATGCACGACACGTTGTTTCACTTATTTTTCAAAAGAAAAAATGATGTGCGAAAGCATATATCACAAAAATGACAGACAAAACTTTTTGGCAACTAGAACTATTTTGATTTCTTTCAACTAAAACTATCAAACACTAAGCTACCCTGTCTCAATCTTGTCACTGGCGTGTCTATTAAACAACAACCATGGACAATTTCGTCCTATTTTCACCAACATGTTGTTGTAACCAACGTGAACGAACATCATCTGATCCCCACTGTCATACTGCCATGCTACGAAATTTGTGTCCAGGATGAAACAACACGAACATATATCAAACAACATGTCTTGTCCGCATCACACACCCACGACACCAACACACATGCCACAGTGTTGATTTTAAAAAAATTGGTTTTTGAAATTCAATCATAAAAACTAGATTCGTTGAAAACTGCCAACGGTTGGTATTAAAAAAAGTAATACATAAACCGACATTAAGGGGTCCGTACGGAAAAAGCTTTTTAAATTTTTTCTTTGGTTTTGAATTGTTTGCAATCGTCTTCGCAAGCTGACTTCGTACGATTGCATGTATTGTAACTTGTTAGTATTCGATGGCGGCGTAGATATATGCGGGAGATTTCTCATTGTAAAAATAATCCTTGACTTCGCCAACAGATTTGCCGATGCGAATGGGCTTCGGCGCCAGGCTGTCCAGGTCCCAAAAATATCCCCCATAGGTGACAACAGCCACCCAATGGGCAGAACGCTGGACTATAAAACGGTCTAGAGAATCTTCGCTGACGCCCATGGCTTGCAACGCTTGTAGGGATTCAAATTGCACTCCCAAATTATCTTTGCCGACTTGACAAAGCACCTGGTAGGACCAATTAGTATTGGTGTCCCGCTCAGGAACATCATGATTTTCCATCAACGACGCTTGAAGTTTGTTAGTGATCTTGGACGCACGATTCATATCATCATCAGTCAAAACACGATCGCCCATGAAATTGTTAAGGGCGTGCAAGAGACAACGAGTATCGTATGCAAAACCAAAGATATCTTTTGCTTGGGTCTCCCAAAAGCCAGTATACACATCAACATCATTTGACTCATGAGTAGTTGAAGACGTGCTGGTGGACCTCGGGGCCGTAGTTGGCAGAGATGAACTTGACCTGCCAGTCGTCGGATTGAGAATGGTTAAAGCACGTTTGGCATCCTTGTCTTCAAGCTTTGGCATAGCTTTGGCATCCTTATCTTCAAGCTTTGCGTTAGCGCAGTATGCAAGATTTGCCAAAGACCGTGCCAAAGACGTGTTTATGTATCCATAGACCGTTTTGTTGTCCAGCGTTCTGCCCACTGGGTGCATACCCAGTGGGCAGAACCCATAGACCGTTTTGTTGTCCAGCGTTCTGCCCACTGGAAACATACTCATTTTGACGTCATCGGAATTTTCGCAGGCGCTATCATCGTCACTTTTGCGCCCACTATCACCATCGTCACTTGTATGATCCAAAGTCATACATAAAATTGGTTTGGCCTTGTCACGAAAAAACAAATCGCAATCGAAATCATCAGGAACAGTAGGCATATCCTCACAATCAATTTTAGATCTGCAAACACGTTGCAATTGGCCAAAAACATCTTCTTGACCCTTCTCGCGTGCATCACCTTCTTCACTTCCTCGCAACATACGTATGTATCGCAATTTGTTGCGAAATTTATCAACCAACTCAGGTGAACCGTTGTTAACCTCTGCATGATCAGTTTCGAAAACAGGTTCTGTGGCGGCGCCTGCAATTTCTTGTTCTTTTTTGTTGTTGTTGTTGTTGTTGTTGTTGTGTTTCTCTTGAAGGAGGAGCTCTCTCTTCAAAGACTCGTTTTCATTTTGCAAAGTACTGTTGCGCTCTTGGAGGTCTCTGCAGCGTTGTTGTTTTTTCTGGAGGTCCTCTTGACAGGATTCGGTACACCATTTACATGCATTCGAAAGGGTATGCAAATCATAATATGTTTTACCTTTGATGCTTAGGGTATGCACCTTTGCATGATCAGTTTCGAAAACAGATTTTTCGAGGCCGCCTGCAATTTCTTGTTCTTTTTTGTTGTTGTGTTTCTCTTGAAGGAGGTCTTTGCGGCGTGGTTGTTTTTTCTTGAAGTCCGTCTGTGTACCAGTATCAAGAACGATGTTTTGAGGTGTTTGTGTCCACTTGTCTGTAAGCCAGGAATTTTTCTTTGGTGTTTGTGTAGCAACATCCCTTCCCAGATCGAGAAACAGTTCGTCATCGCTGTTGCCCTTTTGTCTACAAATACACATAAAAAACAAACTTTTTTATCCAACTTGTAAAAAAACGGATGATGTTTCAAAATCAAAATTTGATAGTACTGCCCAGCGTCTTGCAACTTTTCGAAAATGCTGAGGCGTTTGCCCTTGCCCTGATCGAGGTCGGAGGCGTCGCAGAAGGTCAAAAAGATTCCGGTTGTCAAAACTGCATTCATCTTGTTATGACTATCACTTTTTTATTTTTGTTAATACGTTTCTGCGTTGGCGGTGTAGATACTTTTACGTTGTGTAAATCAGGTACTTGTAGTTTATTTCTTAATTAATATTTTTTCAATTTTTGTGTCGAGTTGTAGAAAAGCATTTAGAAGATTTTTGTGGTTTTGTAAAAATAGGCACGAGTAGAAAACTTTTGGGAGAGAGAAAACGTGAAAAGAGAAAAATTGGCAAACTCGCCAAACATTTTTCGAAACCGTGTAAGAATTTAAAACTGAGAAAATCATTGAATTTTGTTGTTGGACAAGGCTGTGCCCTTTGTTCACGAAACCTGTGACTACTACGAACTAGACCAACTGCGAAAAACGTAGCATATGTTTACGTGTATCACCAATTTTTTATTTCTACTACGTCTACTTTTTTCTTGTTGGAATACTTTTTTTTTTTTGGAAACGTCATGGACTCCACCCAGGTGGGTATCGATTGTTAGGGACATCTGGCACCCCTGTTAATATAAGCTGTTCAGGATCTGCGAGTATTATTTCATCATTTCCAACAGCTTGACCAAGTATTTGTAAATTTTCCCCACACAGCCTATAATGCACGCGTTGCATGTTTTTGTCGGCATTTCAAAAATCAAAAACAAGCAAAATCGATCACAAAAAAATGGTTTGCAGAAAACAAAAAAGTCGAAATCACTTTTTAGCATGTAAAATAATGTTTTCGGACGAGATTTTTTTAGCAGCACTAAATTTTGAAAATTTTCGATAGCGATGCGAAACCTGGTAAACAAGCTCGTTTTTCAACTTTTCACAAAAATCAAAATTCTGGAAATCGCGCTAGCGTCAAAATTCGATAGAAATCATGAAAAACTGATGCGAAAATCGACTTCTGCAAAAAATTCTGATGCGAAAAACGTTTTTTTGATTTTGAAAACCCTTGAAAATCGAATGCCGACATCACTTAGTAAGTTTTATTAGTAAACATCCATACCGATAATGCAAATACTCTATCATATCTTCCTCAAATTTATCTTGACACCAACCTTGACAAAATTTTAACGACTATAGAAAAAAAAAGTACGAATTTCGAGAAATTACATGCGATTTATACTCTCCAACACCATCTACGTACAGTAATTTCGTTAAACTCAATTTCTTTTCTCCAACATTTCCATAGGGACAGCCAATTCCAAGATTGTGTTTGACTCGCAAGCCAATTCCATTCTGACGCCTCCGCCGAGTCTTTAAAATGACTGTAGCAGGTGGCGAATTTTGTGGCTAGCTTGTATTCTTGTAGGTACTTTGGCCCCCCATTTGCACACAATAACCTTATCAACAAACAAACAAAATGAAAACAAAAAAACAAAATTGAACAAAATTAAATATAATCAAAAAATGAAAACGTTTTGAAGTTCGTACTCTAAATTTACAAATTGTAAATATTTTGGTTGTTTTATTTTTTTGTTGTTTTCATTTGTTTGTAAGTTTGGCTACTTTCCAGGTGAATGGATGGTTGTATGGTTGATCGATTCCGCGCTTGTATCTACGATCTTTCTATCATGATAATCTGTATTTAAAAAAAATTCAATTTGGAAAATTCAAAATTATATAAACAAAACAACATGATTCAATTTAACAATTGATTTCATTTTTTCTCGATTTATTTCTTTTCAAATGTTTTTGTCTTTTCAAAAATATTTTGAAGGTTGTTGACGTACTACTGCATTTGACAAAGGCAGGTATGGGCATCCGCCTTGTCAGATGGTCATAACCAAGTCTGTGGAGTAGAAGGCCGAAAAACATTTCTGTTGAGAAACCTCTTACGCCGAAGGCAGAAAGCCATTGATCAAGGGTGGCGCCTATTACTTCTTGGCCTACGCTGTTCATTATCATCTCTAACGCCCGCCCATCCGTAACCATCTGCCATCCTGAAAATCTACCAAACCAAATAACAACAAAAAAAAAATTGAAAACAAAAAGTGAGAAAAGAAAAAACAAAATACATTTTGTAATGCGAACACTAAAAATGTATGTTATTTGTTGTCATTTTTTGAAATTACAAAACAGGCATTATGTCTCGCGGCATGACCCAATGGCGATCGTTCAATCCCCCATGGTCCTCCCCATCAAGTACCTTTTTTTACAAAAAACAAAACTTCACGAAAACGGCTAAAAATGATGAAAAAGCGTTTGAAAATAAAGTAATACAAGATGTTTTGTCAATACAAACTTTTTTGAAATCTAAATTTTACGTATATGCCTTTTTCTTCCAACATGTGTAGAGGTATATGAGGGGCTATCCACTCAAAATCTGGCCTCGACCAGATTACCTATTTTACAAAAAAAACTTTTTGAAACATTTCATATAGAAAAACATGGATTTTTAATGTTTTTTTGTTGTTTTTTAATGGTTACGCGATCGTATCGGTGGTCCCACTGCTCCTCATAATTTTCGATCATTTGTAAACATTGATGATGGCTATACATCTGACATAGTCCTGACCCTTCCCTCGTTTTTATATTTGTCCCATGGCCATCAAAACAACCTTTTTTAAACACAAAAAACAACTTTTTACAAGGAAACAAAAGAAATTGTTATTGAAATTTGTAAATTTTTGGAAGTTTTGGATTTATTTACCAAGCCAGTTGCCCTCAATAAAAAATGCGGCCGCGGAGGTTTCGTTCAGTTTTCGCTCATTCCGTATATACGTCGAAACCTCTTCATTCTGTAACCGTATTTCTGCTATATTTCTAGAATACAAAATTTCCAAATTTCAAAATAATAAAAACAAAAATTAGTAATTTCATAAAACGATACATCAAAAAAATGTTTGCTTTTGTTGTGTAATTGTAATTTTGTTTTAACTTTTTTGTTTCAACTTTTTAAATTTTTTGTTTACTTGAATTTTCCAAGTGCTCCAGCCCATTCGTCTATGTGGTTAGTCGGCCCTGTTA
>JACLAD010011627.1_pt1 | contig 22143 bp, 12 predicted proteins | sample 8027901 | NCBI WGS metagenome assembly JACLAD01 (sample SAMN15725071, study PRJNA655200) | protist metagenome | isolation source: fluorescence activated cell sorting (FACS) single amplified genomes of... | place: Spain: Blaines Bay Microbial Observatory, Mediterranean Sea | collected 2016-07-05 | reverse complement strand
TATTCGTATTGTTATTAGTGCAATATTATTTTGAATAAAAAAACATATATTTCAGAATTTAACTACGAAGTAAATAGTAAAAAGATATACTGGTATTTTACTCTCTCTGCTGATGTACGGTTCGTATTCGTATTAGTAAAAAAATATTATCCATCTAGCTTTATTTAAAATATATTCACATACACTCTGTGTCTGTTTTCAAAGACCATCAATATTTTTCTTCCCCGACGGCTTGCTTAATGGCGAGGACGGTGGTGTCTCGTCTAGCATATTTTCCCAATCATTTTCTCCATCATCATCATCACTTTCGTATTGTTTCATAGGTTTATGCACGGGACTATCTGGACCACTATCCCATGCACCATCACCACCTCTTTCCACTTCATCTTGAATTTTATGTGCTTGATTTATCGTTTCTTCTTTTTCTTTATCTGTCAAATCAGATGCATACAAAGCTGCACCAGCTGCAAGAACACTATCACTGGCACTTGATCTACCCATCAATGTATTACCAAGGTATGTCGGTTTGTAAGATGCCTTCGTATTTACACCTTGGATCACACCATTGGCTGCTGCCCATACTAACCAATGATGCCATACTCGATCGCTATGCAGTGTACTTGGATTTCCAATCACAATCAACCCGCGTTTTGCACGGGTCATCATTACATTCATTCGCCTCCAATCAGCTAGGAAACCAACATTTTTCTCAAAGTTAGCACGTACACTAGAAAATATAATGACTTCTTTTTCTCGTCCTTGGAACCCATCCACACTGCTAACTTCACATAGATGTAAACCTGCATCCCGTAAGACTTTCCGCTCTTTTAATGTGCGCCTGATTAAACGTACTTGAGATGAATATGGCGTAATAATTCCAACATCATGGACACCGTTCTCCAAGCCACCTGTACGAATCAACGTCAACAATACTACAACAATTTTTTCAACTTCTTTTACATTTACATACGAATGGCCATCTTTTACCTCTTCCGCTTCATTTACCGGCACAAATGCCACAGGCGCGCCTTGAACTGGCCAATCAAAACCAGCAGGTGGTAAACGTGCCCTATATTCAATACCAGTTTTTAATTTACCAGCATAAAATGAATCAGACGGAAACTCTGCAATGACGGGATGCATACGATATTGCGTATCTAATAATACCGGGTGTACACCTTGACTAACAAAACGGGAAAACATGGAGACGGCTAATCCAGCTTTCTCTGCTTCCTCGGATAAAACCGTTGGGGGAAGCTGACAATGATCACCAACTAAGATTAAACGTTCGCATCCTTGTGCGATTGGAACTAAAATTGCCGTTTCTGTTGCCTGTGTTGACTCATCGACAAGTACAGTGTGAAAGCGAAATTTATCCATCATATCGCTTCCACTACCAATAGCAGTTGCGCAGATAACTTCAGCACGTTTCAACACCGCATTTGCTGCCACTGGCCCACTTTTATTATATAGCTTGTTATATTGTTTCACTTGTACATCCAATGAGTGTTCTATTAAATCATCCCGAATACTTTCTGGTCGACCGACACGCAAAGCACGTACGCCTCGATTCGCCAATCCTTCTAATAAGTTATCAACTGCAATATTTGAATCAGAAGTTGCTAAAATTGGAAATGGGCATAATCGATTTCGTACCATTTGAGTTAAAATCTCAATTGCTGAATGCGTCTTGCCAGTTCCTGGTGGACCTTGCACCAATGTCAAACGCCTCGTTAATGCATGTGTTAACGCACCCATTTGACTCCTATTTAAGTGATCCCCAATATCATTTTTCAACTTTTCAATTAATATTTTTTCCGATGGTAAACGCGGCAACTTAATTTCCGATGGATTGTCGCCTTTCTTTAATTGCTGCTTTACTGGTGTCAACAATGCAGCGCGTATACAACTATGAGGTGCTTTACTGTTCAAATTCTTTTTCATGTTGGTAATATTTTCATTATCTTTCCCATTCCTCAAATCATGCTTGGTCGATACTAATATTTTCAATGCATCTAATTGCCGTTGATATGAATTTCTATTTCCTAATTTGTCCAAACGCCATCGCAAATCCCCAAAATCTTCGCTCATTCCTAATGGTGGCAATCCTACAAAGCGCACGCTCAAATGTGGATAATTGTTCAAAATTTCAACTTCTACCCCGTGTATGTGAGGCACATATTTTGGTTTCATATCCGGGTCATCTTGCAAATGCTTTGGTATTGGTATTGTCTCAACAATACGCTGTGGCGCATTGTCTAAACTTAAAAGTGCAGTATCCGATCGTTGGAAACCGAAATTATCAAATCCGTTTCCAAAATCAATCGCACCAGGTGGAATTTCCCGTTTGTTTTTATCTGCATCGACCAATATATACTCATTTTGTTTCCTACCCTTTGATAAAGCCAAGTTTAACTCGGTTCGGCCACTATTAATTAAAAAACGTTGATCGCCACGCATAACTTTTTCAAAACTGTTTTGTGCATCTGCTAAAAACTCTGATAAATTCATTGCCGCATGTCGTTGGTAATATGCCTTTGCCCTATCACTATCAAAGCGCACGAAATGGCATAAGTCTTCAACAAATTGTATCCCATCGATTGGACTTGATTTCTGTGTAACACATCCAAGAATATTAGCCGCTGATTTGACTTGTACCCATACGTTGTCACGATCCATAATTTCAAAAATAATAAGTGCATCGCGAAGTTGTCCACTTTTCGCGCAAAACAGTAATGCAGCTTCTAATGACGAGACTTCTGGTGTCATATTTTCATTGAAACACATTTCTATGATCTCTGTAATACGCCCGAGTACGCTATCTTCCAACGCTAAACTTAACGATCGTATTTCTTTGCTAAGTTGTGATGCCCGATTTTTTTTTACTAACTCCGCTCGTTGAACTGCAAGCTGTTGCTTTTCTTCTTCAGTCAATTCTTTCTTTTTCTTCTTTTTTTTTGGCGTTTTAGAATTTTTAGAATTTTTTGAGTTCTTCGTATTCTTTTTTCCACCACCTTTTTCATTTGTCGTGTTGCCTTCACTTTTTGCGTTGTCACCAGTAGTATTTGCATCATCATTTCCATTAGCATTGTTTGTATCATTATCACCATTTTTCTTTTTTTTCTTCTTGTTCTTTTTGTTCTTCTTCTCCTTTGTATTGTTGCTATTGCTTTGATTTGAATTTTTTGATCTTTTAAGTTCCACAGGAACTTTGCTTCCACGTTTTAATATCATTTTTGGCTTATTACTACGACCATTTTTTGCACGTACATCATTGGAATCTACACCATCCTCAATAGGTATAGATATATTTGATAATGCATTGGTAATACCATTAATGTTATTATTACTATTATTGTTATTAATATTATTATTATCATTATTGTCATCATTACTATTTTTTCGTAGACGACGATTACTAAAACGTTTACGGCCATTTGGTCTTCCACTGTTCCTACGAGTGTTATTGTTGTTGTCATATTTACGCCTATTATTATAATTGTCTCTGTTATTGTTATTTTTCTTGCCAGTATCACCACGATTACTGTTATGGTTATTGTTGTTGTTGTTGTTATTGTCAATATTTTTATTATTATTATTATTATTATTATTATCATCAAAATTATTATTGTTCTTGTCTACTGTATTTCCATTGTTGTTGTTGTTGTTAGTGTTATTCCCATTCTTTTTTCTATCTGTTTTTCTTTGGTTGTTATTGTTGTTTCTTTTGCTTTTATTTTTATTTCTTCGTTGGTTTCCAGCATTTGCTTTTGTGGCCATATCATTATTTAAATTACTTTGTGGCGCAACAGGCAACAATAAAGTTACTTCCTGGTCATTATTGTAATTATTATTATTATTATTATTGTTATGTCCAGCCATTGTTGTATTATCGTTGTTGCTTCTATTATCGTTGGAGCGGTTTTTCCTCATACCGCCACGGCCACCACGGCCACCACGTCTACCACGTGAACTGTTTCTTCCACGTCCTCTACCACCACGCGAATTGTTCCGTCCTCTACCACCACCACCACGTCCTTTTCCTTTACCACCACGGCCACGATGTTGTCCATTACCATTTTGACGTCGTCCTCCCTCGCTATTACCATCGCCACCATGGTTCCTATGGTTATTATTATTATTATTATCACTCATATTCTTCTTCAATATTAATTATTCTTAATCTTTTTTCTTTTCCAACATATATATACCTTGAAAGTTGTTATATAAAATGTGTTTTATAAAGTTTTGCATATCATAAATTCAAAACAACAAATTGTTCATTATTTTTTCAGTCCTCATGTGGTTCTTCTTCTTCACCAACAATCATATTATCACATTTCCACAATGGTATTTCCATCGTATGTCAATCCAGCAATATTGTTCGGGATTTTCATTTCGAATTTATCTTTCATAGCTAATTTCACCACAATATAATTTAATAAGATGCGCTGGCGTTAGCTACCAAACTGACTATTTATAGCGGGATAGTATTAATAATATCCGATAATTAATAATTACTTACTATTTTAAGTATTAAATTATATGTAATTTATAATTATTTTTGGATGATGAAAATTCTGAAAGTTTATCGATTTTTTTTTAAAGCGAAACAAACGGCATCTAGCATCTAGTATTGTATCAATTGTACGCTTGTAGAATTGCCAGTAACCTATCAAATTACAATTATTTATGCTTGAAGTGAAAATTAGAATACCAAAAATACAAATGGTTATGGAATTTTCTGGTGTTTTCCATGCAACCAATTATTTCTATGCTATTTCAAATCTTAATTGATCATTATTACCATTAGTTTTTACAGATAAATATCCATTTTATTGAATGATTTTTGAAATATTAATGCTATTTCTTAATGATATAGATAGTTTAAAATAAACAGTCATAATTTTTTCAGGTTACTATTTTTCCAAAGGTCGATTCAGTATAAATTAAAAAATAATATCTTATCCATATCAATCATCAATTACTGTACAATCAATCTGGCAATCAAAAAAAATGAATTAAAACTACTTTTTATTTAATAAACTGATCAAGATTAGTAGTAGTAGGAGGTGGTATAACCAATGCCAGATTGACCATTTAATATATATCGTATATCCTGTTTGAATAGTCATTGCTAGAAGAATACAGAAGGTATATAGACACACATATAGATAGAAGTTATTGTTATTGTGCCACCATATTTTATTATTTTATTACTTTTTGTTTTTGAATAAACATGGCAAAAGTGGTAAAAATGAAATATAATTCTGGTACAGATAAATGGTTACCACCAAAGAAAAGACACCGTGGTGTATGTATTAATTCAGCAAAACCACCACCACCACCACCACCAAAAAGTAAAAAAGGTGATGATGAAAAGGTAGGTAATAGGTTTCCAACAAATAATAATAATAATACTTCAACAACGACAACAACAACGACAACAGCATCAAATGGTGCTGTTGATGATGATAATAATAATAATAATATTAATAATAATAACAACAACAATACAACGACGACTACCGATAATAATAATAACAATCCTGGAAAAAGTGAACCTTTAAGATATACAACAGATGTTATACAACAATTATTAGATAGAAATGCTGAAATATTGCAATCGTGGATACGTGTGAAAGAGCGTGGTGGTGTGGCTATGTCCGGGGCACCGGATGAATTGCAAAAGAATTTGAGCGGATTAGCTGCTGCTGCACTTCATGATGGTGCAGATGATTTCTTCCCGTTACGACCTGGTAATGTAGAAGTTGGTGGGAAAAATATAGTAGAACCACAAAAGAAATTTCATTCCACTAAAAAAGTAGTAGTTGAACAAAATGCAAGACGTGCAGGTGTATCGGCGTTAGAAATTAAAATATTAACTGAACTTCATGTCAGTCAATTTGCAAGTGGCGTACAACTTCGCGATGCCATATCGGTTTGCTTACAAAGTTTATTGCGTGTGAACAATGGCAATTTATCCAACATTCAACGCCATGTTAGAGATATATTATTAAGAATCATATCGACTGATTTAACAATACCACGTACATTTCAATTAGCAGATTCAATTATAAGTACCTTATTGTTTGATTTAAGAAAAGGTCAATTATCATTGAATAAGTATCGCAGACATTTGTCCGCTTTATCAGGAAAAGAAGGGGGAAATGGTGAAAATAATAATTACCAAGAACAACAACAACAACGTAATTATAATAATAATAATAATAATAATAATAATAGGAATAATGTAAGTTTATTGCCATCTGGCAGATCCGTAATTGGACCTAGTGGCGTTGAAACTAGTAGTCATAATTTAAACAATGACAATAGCGTGAACCAGTTTATAATGCAGCAACAACGATTGCAAGCTCAGGTACGATATGTCCAGCAATTGCAAATGCAACAGCAACAAATGCAACAACAAAGTGCAAATAATATGTCCGGTAATGGTATGCGACGTCCGGTTGGTAGGCCATCAAAAAATAATGCACAACAACTTACACCAGAACGACAACAAAGGATTCTATTGTTGTTGCAACAACAGCAACAGCATAATTTGCAAGCAAGGAGTTATAATTTACAAGCAATGAGGCAGGCACAGCATCAAATGGCAATGGGTGATTTTGGTGACGTACCTCAAGATCCAAATGGAGCTCGTACAAAGTGGCCATTTATTATGAACATGGGTGGTGGAAATCAAGGTTTGCAAGTTAAAGTTTGGTTACCTGATAGTTTAGTTGATAAACTTGCAAAAAGAAAATCGTGAAGAATTTTAAAATTTATTTTATATATATATATGTATAAGTAGAGAGTGTATATAATCATTTCGAGTGCGTATAAAAATTATAAATTTTACTCGAAGTACATATTTTTACTAGATCATATTTTATTTTTAAAAAAACACAAATTACCACTACCTGATAATATCAATGTAACCTTGTTTACGATTTTAAATATTTATATACACATTAAATTTCGGACCAAAAATATTTTTTTAAAAACCAGTGGTTCCAACGCTTGCATTTGCTGCCAAATGTTTCACAAGTCCTGCACCAGCTTTTGGTGTATAATTGTAATTTATATTTGGTATTTCAATTGCAAACATGACACCAGTAATGATGAAAAACATTGCAGGTAACCAAAATCTACATGATTTATCTAATAATGAAACTTTATCTTTTGTATATCCTAATTGTTCTAATGCATTGAATTTCTTTGCGATATTTTTCAATTTGTATTTCTCATCACGTTCTAACTTTTCATCCATTAATCTTATAAAGATCTCAAAGCTCATATGCTTTTGCTCATTAAACACTTTAGCTTTATCAATCCATTTTTTCGCTGTTGGGATATCAATTGGCCTTCCAGCTGCTGCACTCACTTTCACCATTTCAGCAGCAGTTAAATTTGCATCCGTCTCCGTATCGGTAGCATGGAATGCTTCTAATAATTCATCACGTAATTTTTGTCTCCTTTTCTCCTCTTTTGATAACAATGGTTCCGTCGAGTCATCAATTGTTGCACCATCACGACTTCGTTTATCATTCCTATGATCCTCACCACCTTGAATACGTTTTTTCTTTTCCAACTTCGTTTCCCCTACTGGATTTAAGAAATGTACAAATGATACATGTACATTAACAATAAATGTCATCAAGAAACATAATGACATATAATAATGCATCCATGTTAAATATGCAATTCGTGGCAATTGGTCGTTCACAACGAACATGAAAGCCATGACCGTCAAGAATCCAATACTAGTAATAGTAATACGACTACCAAAATCTTTTTCCCAAACGAAAAAGGATAAGAAGGTAAATAAAACAATTAAAATCAATGGCATCAAAATCGTTGTTAAAATCATCGTCGTTTTTCGTTTTGTATGCAATGTACCAACAATAACAGAATCTTTTGGTGATAATAATGTTTTCTTAATCAATGCTTCCATGGTAAATCCTTGCAATGCCCATGTACTGTCTTTTAAATTAGCAACATTTGAATCCATTTTATGATCTGCCCATAACAATACATCATTTGCATCGTAACCAAATGAATTAATGACAATAGGTATATCGTGATGATCAAATGGAAAACTACTTAACTCAAATGCATGTTCCACCGTCACTAAGACACGCCTGTCATATAAGATGGAACCGTCTTTATTCAATACCATATCGGAACTAAACCAATCTGGTTCTTTCCCTTCATTTGATACGAACAAACCTGGTGTCCACACGTCTTTTGGTAAAATACGTTTAAATGCAATATTCTTCAAACGTGGATCTGTCCATTGTGTTAAAAATAAAACATCGAACACAACACTACCTTCCTTATCATTCACATCTGCAACACGTTTAATTGTAATCCCGATGGTAACATTACATGGTGGTCCATTTTTAAATGGACGTGCCATCTTATCATACCCAGTAGGCACATCAAATGATTTTGGTCCCATTACTTGTCCAAGTTCATGCATTAATGCTGGATTACGTTTCGTCAATGTATGTTCCGCAGTTGCTTTTTTGATTTGTACAGTACTACGTACTTGTGCTTTTTCAACTGACAAACGTATACCAGCCGCATTGGTTTGTTGTATACATATTGATACAATCACAATTGTGATTAATATTATAATTTTATTCATTCTTGTATACATATATATATATTTGATTATATATATTGATATCTATTGCACAATGAACAGTAATTATATATGAATAGATATATAAGTGTGATACGAATCTCTTTCCCATCCATCGTTCGTCTGTCGTACACATGTGTACATTAGTAAATATATATATATATTGTAAAGTGATCAATCAAATGTTGTGTTTTTAAAATTTATAACAAATTATGTAATGGTACGTCCCTGGTAATTTAAGGGGAAAAACCTTACTATATCTAGTGATGTGTCCTCCCTGTCCGGTCCCCTCTTTTTTGATGAATTTCGATCTTTCGTTAGTATTGGTGTGCCTTCTTTTTTAAATTTTCGTAGCACGGTCATACCATGGTGTACACATCTGGTGGTTGATGAAATACAGCTCTCTTCTACTTCATCATGAGGCTTATTTCTTCATACTTGATCGAATAATTCGGTACAAGGAATACGACCTCGTAGTTGTTACAGTACACATGTGTCCTATAAGCTTATGTAGCTCTAGCTTTCTCTGTATAAGTTCACTGCTATTGATCTATCTTTGGTTTTGCATATTGATGCCGCCTGACTCATTTTGCCTGTGGATATTGGATATTGGTGCATTGCATTATGATTGCATTATCATTGCATTTACATTATCATTGCTTCAAAACTATATGATTTGGATTATTGAGTTCCTGGGAGTTGGAATTTATTATTGGAATTTTTGGATTTCTTCTTTTTGGATTTTGGATCGATGGCCAGATGGCCCAATGGCCCAATAGATTTACAGTTAAAATATAGATATTGTATAAAGATGTGGACAATATATATACTTATATATATCATCTGTATCGTTTGTTGTTGTAAATAAATATATATACATATATAACGGCCACCGTCTTAATCCAAAAATAGAAACTAGTAGTAGTATTATTATCGTAATATATATATCTATATACATAAACATAGTACAACCTTTACCAAAAACAAAATATAAAACATCATAAATATTTTATAATATATATATATATATACAACATGGCAACGAATAATGATGTAAAAATATCGATTAATCATCGTAGATCTTCCTCCAATCGACGTATACGTAAAATCATTCGAAAAGCATTTGAAACGATTGATGTAGATGGATCTGGTGATCTTTCACCAGAAGAAATTACATTATTTATGCGTGAACGGATTTTAGAAGAAAAAGTTAAATCAATACGTAAAAAATCAGGTGTAAATACACATAAATCATTAGTAAATGAAATAAAACGTGCAAGGGAAGAAGGGTTGAATATATATGTTGGATGGGATGTAGGTGTAGAAGTTGAAATTTTACAAGATGGAGTGCATAAAATTGCACATATTCAATCGATTGAACCAACAGGAAATGGTGAAGATTATCTAGCAAAATTAGAAATATTAAGTACTGGAACTGTCATTGGACCAGTGGGTATTAGTGATATGAAAAAAAAACATTTATTAACAGAAGAAGATTTTGATATGGATAATATTGATATTCAAAGTAAAATACGTGTTAGTAAACATGTGGGTGATGGTGTTTACAAATGGATGTTAAAGCAAGAAAACAAACTTGATATTAAAAACAATGCAGAAAAGTTTTTTAAACGGTATATGTTTTTAAGTAACAATCTTGTGAAAAAAGCAGATGTAGATGGTAATGGTACAATTGATATAGATGAATTTGTAAGTATTAATATATATATATAATAATTTATAAAAACATTAAAAATATACTCATATACAAATATATATATATATAACTAACATAAAACATATTTCATATAACAGTTAAATGCATTTTTAGCAATGTATGATCATTTAAAAATAGCAAAAAGTTCGTTGAAAAATGATGCTAGGCGACCTTTAAAAGAATATGAAAATGCATACAAACGTTTATTATTGGCTAAAAAAAATGAAACATTAGGTCCAAATGGTATCATGTTAAATAAAAGCAATGGTAAGCCGGAAGGGGAATTACATATTAAAATTATACGTTGTGAGAATTTATTAGCAATGGATTTTAATGGTAGTTCTGATCCATATGTGACGGTTACTTTATTACCTGATGATCAAGGTAAGGAAGTATATGATGGTCCTGGAATGAAAGAATGGCAAGCGGCAATTAGTAGTAGTGGTGGTAACATATCAAATGATGAAAAATTAGTGAAAGAACATCCATCTACACAGAAAACAAAAGTTTTACATGATGATTTAAATCCTATATTTAACGAAATGTTAATAATAAAACCACTTAAATCAAAAGGTGGGAAAATTCGTATAGCGGTATATGATGAAGACGATGTTATGAATGATGAATTAATTGGAAAAAAAACAATTGATTTAAACAAAGTATTGAATCAATATAGCAATAACCAGGAAAAAAATATTAGCACAGGAAATATTAATGTTAGTGGAAATATGTCCTTATCATATGATTTAGAAGTTGGTGAAGGTGATGAAGAAGAAGATGGGGAATATCGTGGAAAAGTATTTTTAGAATTAAATGTTGTTTACTCTCGAATTCAATATTATTCCAATATTGTCGATTCATTACAACGAAATAAAGATTTAATTGTTAAAAAAGTACTTGATGCAGAAGATGAATTATGGACATTAATTTCTCCATTTGCAGTTGGTAGTAAAGATTTAGTATTAGCAAATGATGATGAGGAGGAGGAGGAAGAAGAACATGATCATGATATGAGTCAACATGATGGTTTAGTTGATATCGATTTAACAATTGATACGGATCCATTACCAAATTTAAATGATTTGCCTACATTAAATAGTAAAATGCTTAAAGTACCTGTACCAGCAAAATTCTTTTTATGTGGTTTCACTGCAGTTGCCGTATTAATTGTCTTATTAGGCATTATCTTAAATAATGGTGGTGTGAATCATTATGCTGAAATATATCCTGGTGAGCCGTGAGTTTTGAGTTTTAAGTTTTAAAAGAACCACACATATAGGTAAAATGAGATATGTCATACGAATACGAGAGAGAAAAGTAAAAATTTACGTAATACGAAGCTCGTAATACTTTTTTATTTTATTTTTTTTTATAAAATATAAAGTAAAATTATTTATAAAAAAAAATATATTTTACGCCCCGCATTTTTACAACAACCACTACGATATAGAATATCTACGTAGGAATTTTGGATTTATTACGAGCGTAAATATTTTTTGATAAAAAAATTCATTTTTGCTTTTTTAATATAATGTGTGTTATGATACTTCGTCTCGTAAAAAAATTGACATAAAACACAGACGACATAAAAATCAAAATGCTAACTCACAGATCATGTATATCCAAGACACAAATATTGCATATCGTATATATATATATAATTTTTACTTTACTTTAAAAATTTCATTGTTTGTTCATATGCTGCAAATATAACAGCATGTGTAGGCGCAGCTCTTAAAACAGTAACAAACCAACCACGATATAATCCTCGAATACCTTCCGCTTTTATGATATTATTTAACACATTGAAAAATTTTGCATTTTGATATTTTGGATCTGTTTGTATTTTTGATTTTACTGTATCAGCCCAATAATTTGACGTCCAATATGCAACACCAGCAGATGCACCACATATCATATGATTAATAGGTGTTAGATCTTCTTTTGTACCACCACGTGGTGTTGAGAGCAAACATGCAGCTTCATATGTACCAAACCAAAATGCATTACCAGGCAATTCACGCATTGTTGTCCCAAAATTACCTCTCCATAAACCTTGTACACCTTCACTTTTTACTATTTGTTTTATGCAATCAAATGGACCATTATAACTTTTAAAATCACTACGTATGGATTGTTGAACTTGTAAGCGACATTTAACCAATTCCACTGGGGTTAAAATTAATGGAACGATGAAGCCAGCACCAAATCCGGCCAACGCATGTTTATATACAGGTAAAGGTGGGCCATCCTCGCTCTCACCTAACAGTTGACGAAATTTTCCAACAGTAACAAATAAAACAGCAAGTTCAAACATGGAACCAACTAGGGGACTGGACAAACCTTTGTACAAACCGAAAAACCCTTTTGTTTGGTATGTATGTGATAAACAATGCCATGTATTCCTATATCTAAACGAAGTAGATGCAGATGATTGTACCATAGTGGCACTTGGTGTTGTTGGATTGATAATACTTGCTGAGGAAGCTACTGATGATACCGAATTTTTAATGGCATTATTTGCCGTTGTTGTTGGTTTTTCTTGTGTTTGTAATAATACTTTTACTGTATCAAATGGATGTTCAACAATTTTACCAGCAAATCCTGATACTGTTCCAGCTATAAAATCTTTTGCAGCTGGTGACATAAAATTATTTTTATTATCAATTAAATTTTGTTCATATTTATTTCGTCGTCCCTGTGCTGAGGTCGACCTTTGCATGGAACTTGTCCTATTCATCTTCTTTTTTTTTTTTTAGGTTATTAATTATTAAATAAAAAAATATAATTTAATACTTGTTTGACAAAAAAAAAAGAAAAAACCTATATGTATATATATATGTTTGCGTATGTGGTATATAGTCGAATTTATTAAAATAGAATAATGACGAGGAAGATACCTGTTAATGAATGAAGAATCTGATGTATGATTATCTGTTACATTGTTGAAATGGTTCATCACTACATATGCATACCTTTAAATCTTTATTATGCATGATTTAAGTCTTACGCGTAGTAAAATTAAGATGAAAAAAATGTACTACATTTGTATTGTCATGATAGGAGTATAATATTACGTCGTCACCTTTTTTTCGGTCTTCTGTGTTTTTTTTTTTTTAAATTTCCAATTCAAAGAGGCCGAAAGATCCTTGAAAAAAACGTGTTTTATTGTTGTTAGTACAAACTATTCCTATCAAACCTGAATGAGGGGACACCAAATTAAAATGCCAAATTATCAAATAATTCTCATTTTAACTATTACAAAAATATCCGGAAAAAAAAACCGCAACAAAAATTATTTCACACAAAATATATATACAGTACATAGTTAGCCTGGCAAATTTGCGGAATTTGAGTTTCAAATATTAACCTTTTAGTCCCTGCTGTGTCTATACTATTTTTTTCGGATTCAAACTTTTTCAAGCAAGCCTTAGCAAGCACATAGCATTGTGCCTTTTCGGCTCTTATATTCACCAAAATCCAGATTGAAAGGACAAAATTTGCGTTCCGCACATCATTATCATGCAAATAATACATCAACAACAAAAACATCATAGATTGTTACAGTCCTTATTTTCTATTTTATATATAATATTTTATAAAATGTCCGAAAAAAATATTTTTACGACACAACATAAAGAATATTACGATAGACACAGCATTACAATCGGGATGTTTGTAAAAATCCAAATTCCGCAAAATTACCCGAGTCTTCTACGTCGCTTCGCTCCTTGCTTTTTTAAAAGGAGAGAAGCAAGACGTAGAAGACGAGACACCATTAGTGTGAAGGGACCGAGTAGTACATAGTATACTGCACTCCGTGGAGTGTCTGAAGAACTATATATTTATATTGAATAGTGTTAAAAAAAATGCACCACAGTTTACACAAACCACACAAATCAATTCCTATACAGTGAGTACCACGGCTGGTCGGGTCCCGCCTCCCCCTTTTACTGACACATGGCCTCTTGGGTACACGTCCACGCCCATTTTCCACGTTTTTCTTTACACATCCTAACCATCCCTTCACGCGTTGGAACACAGGCATTTTCGAACCATTTCGTACCGGATCCACAACAAGCACCACCTTTGCACCCATCGCCGATGGAGGTATCAATGTAATCAAGCGGCACAACACCATCGGGAACAATCTGTTCTGTAACGACACAATGATCAACGTTGACATCTTCAGCACTTTCACAGCAACCCTTTACTTCGGATTTAAAGTCATCCCTTATGCTCCCCATTTCGATTTCAGTGTAAGGTTGGAATGTGTAACCGGAAGATGTGAAAACAAATCCTTTGCGTTCACAATATTCCTTTGAAATTTTACATTTTTCGTCATGGCAATATTCATGTGTCTCCATGTTTTTACACTCTCCATAATTTTCACAACCTTCCTTTGACATCTTGCACAAATTATCGTGACATCTTTCTTCAACTACCGTACCGGATTTGACACCACATTTACCTTTCAAAGTATTATACTTTCTTGCACACTCTTGTTGGCGTTGAGTACAAAGTTCACCTACCCATTCAAGATCATCAGCATATTTTCTTATATCATCAGCTGAATTTTCATTTACTTTTTTACCACGGTGTTCATGACAGCTTGTCATATCTTTACAGATATGGCTCGGGCAATATGTCTGTACGAGTGTGTAGTTTATATCCCCCTTATAACTCACACACTGAAACCTCTCTGTGCTACGTATCTTCATATTTCCAGATTTACAAATCTGTGTTGGGACTTCCTTTAGTTTTTTCACGTGCTCTTGAGGAATAGGTAAATCATGGCATTGGTCATTCAGTTTATGGTCTTCACAACAAATACTGGCAAAAGCAACTAACTCACTTTGCTCATCAAATAATTCTTTGTATGACATTGGCACATATTCAAAGTCTTTACCCTTTTCCTTGCCTTTTGCCTCGCAATCTTCCGCACTCCATTTACAACTGTGTTTTTTACCATTTTCATCGTTCCACTCATCGTGGCATTGATCATGTATATTTGTTTTAGATACACAACGACCTAAACTTAATTTCCGGTCAAAGCACAGTCCATTGTAATGTCTGCATGGGAGTACCGTCGTGCTATCAGCCATAAACTTATCAGGATTTGCGCATAAACCATACTTCTTCTTTACTTCTTCGTCTTCCGGAAAACAAACACCAGTATATGCTTTTTTCCCCCCAGTACAACATTTGCCAACCCTAGTAGAAATGGAGTCATAAAGAATGGCACGGATTATATCCGTGTTTTCCCTTAGATTTTTAACACTACTATCCATGTAATCAGGAAGATTTGTATTTCCTTCATAAAATTTCATATTTGTATACCTCTTATTAGGCTCCGGCGGCACAGGTTGACCTTCACGGCTTAAACATGCTTCTTTGTTTGCGTTCGCATTTTTCTCCATAACCGGTTCATTGCTACCATGGGAACAAAATATTCCCACCCCACTTAAACCACTTCCACTAGCTCTATGTCCACCCATCCTATAATAAATGCATTCCCCAACTACATTAGAACATTTTCTTACTCTTGCAGTTAAATTATGAGAATAGTATATGTTATCGTGATGGTGTTTTCCTCTCATTGCAAGACATCCAAGGACGGAATTTTTGCATTCTTCCGTATGACATTGCTCTGCATCGTGAACATACCCTTCACTTTTTTCGTCCTTATCAGACCTGCATTCAATTTCAAGTACCGCATCTTCATTAAACGCTCCACCTTCGCACATGTCTGGGCCAGTAGGCACTTTATTTCCTGTGTCGCCACCAGCAGAAGGTGCACAACCAGAGTCTGGATTTTGTGCTGGATTACCCTGTGTTTTGTTGTTTTTTATTGTTATTAACGAGTAACATTAGAGGTGTTAGAAAAGGTTGAAGAAATAAAAATATTGAAAAAGGAATATATATGTGTATATATAGAAGACTTACTTTACAACAGTTCTTAATACTAGACGCTACATAATTGGCATAGTAGGGTACGAGTCCTCCATGCGGGCGTAAGCTGTGGCAAATGGCAGCAAGAGCATCACATTGTGTTTGGCTGTCGTACATAGCATTTGGATCAAAATTAGATGGATCTTCACATACATTACTTTGTGACCAGTCGTGCGTGGGGCTCTGCTGTGGTGGGGCTCCCATTTGCTCTGGTGAAACGGCGGGCAAACAAACATTTTCTTGAAATGAATTGTTAAAGTTGCCACACGTTACCGGAAACATCCACCCAACTCTAGTAGCAAAATCACTACAATTAGCATTCCATGGTGCGTTTTCCATTTCCACGGTGTGCGTTCCATCTTGTTGCATTTTACAAACTTGAAAACAACTTTTGTGGGTTACTCCGTACGGCGCGCCATTTCCACAAACGATCGAATGATTTAACAAACCAGAATGTGGAGGCACTTGACCAAAACAGTCTTGGTTGATTTCACAAACTGGCGATCCACCAGATGTTGTTGATGAGCCTGCTCCTGCGGTTGAATTGGATAATCTCCGCGGCGTAAACCCCAGGAACGTGCCGCGGTCGATGTTGTTTTTTCCAAACAATGCATTTGTTAGTTTCTCCATGTCCATTTCATACGGCATTACAGGCGCGGCGGCACCAACGGATACAGCACCTATGAAAATAAAACACGATAGTATGGCAATGTTCAATTTCATTTTTTTTTTTGTCTGTGTGTGTAGTGTGTGCGTGTGACGGCTACTTCTATCTTCGCTGGGCGATGGGGAAAGGGAAAAGAAAGGCGAATGCAAGCTTTGGTTTGCATTCATGTGCAGCATATATGTGATATGTGCATATATGGAATAAAAGTGGGGGAGGAAAAGTAATCGTAAAACCAGTATAATATTATTGCCCAGAGCTATCTGCACGCTAAAAAACCGGTTTAAATTTCCAATTCAAAGAGGCCGAAAGATCTTGAAAAAAACGTGTTTTATTGTTGTTAGTACAAACTATTCCTATCAAACCTGAATGAGGGGGCACCAAATTAAAATGCCAAATTATCAAATAATTCTCATTTTAACGATTACAATAATATACGGAAAAAAAAAAACCGCAACAAAAATTATTCACACAAAATATATACAGTACATAGTACTGCACTCCGTGGAGTGTCTGAAGAAATATATATTTATATTTCCCATATAGTGAATATGAATAGTGTTAAAAATGCACCAATTTATAATTTGAAATAATAATTTCAAATAATACACAAATCACATACACACAACCACAATACATACATAGAGATGATTGCAATTGGTTTTTGTATTTGATAGAATCGTTGTTGTCGATTTTTTTTTATAACAAATTATTAACATAGATAACAATAGATTGGAAAAGACGTAATTTAGTAACAAGTACGGAAATTCAATCTATTAATATATTGATATACAATATATATATAGAGAGAGGGTATTTCTCTTTAAAACTACCACATGAATAATAATAATAATATACCAATTGCACAAGCAACACCAGCCACAAATACACATGTGCCCTCTTCTTATGAAACTAACAATAATATCATTCCTGGTGTAATATCACGATCAGAAAAAGTAACATGTTGTGCAGATTGTTTACATATATATTCGATAATAAATGAAAAGGTTGCATTAGGTTCATTAGTATTATCTTTCTTTTTTTGTCTATCTGATGGACGTCATATGCGTGGTTATACATATTTTTTATTCTCACAAATTTTTGGAAGTATTGTTAGCATATTATTGAATTTAAACATATCACCAGCAGAGTCACCAAGAAGTGCTATTAAAAGATATTATGTAAGTGGTATTGCTACTGGGTGGCAAATAGCATTGACTACTTCCTTTATTTTTTTTCAACTTGCATTATTATATGATTATTCAGAAAAATGTACAACATTCAAAACAATTGATGAAAGAATATTTAATTTTGCATTTGCATATAATTGTGATGGAACGTACTTAACTTTAGCAGAAATATTTGTGTTTGGGCCAATCACTATTTTTAGAATCATTGGTTTAATTACCCAAGTATCAAAATGTTGCTTACATCGTAATAAAAGACATATGAATACCAATAATAATAATGATAATAATGCAATATATCGATCCCAATTTTCAGCTCCTTTGGTTGGTCATATTATGCGCATTGATGATCCGGAAATTCCTGTTGCTACCGCCGGCACCAATAGAACAAGTAATGATAACAACAACAATAACACTTCATCATCATTTGTAAATGATATTTTATATCCACATACAATTGTTGCTGTAAATGATGTGCCACGAAAACATTCTCGAAAAATATTAGTGTTAGCAATAATTGCATTTTGGATTTTGTTCATCGGTACAAGCATTACATTTTTTATGAATGATTATGCTGAAATGGATGGAGGAAATTGCCCAGTAGTGAATAAAACATTGATTCCATATCAAATTAATGGGACAACAGGTGGTACTACTATAACATCAATGATATTTCGTTCAAAACCAGCAAAAGGTGTAGAGGTTGATCATTGTGGTTGGACAAGATGGGGTGATCAAAGCACTTGTGTAAAATATCCATTTAATTATACCTATTTTGGCCAAGAAATTATGGGAGAAGCTGTAGCAGATCGTTTACTACCTGCAGGGGGGATTTTTTCAGGAGGGACGGAAACAGCGGACAATGAAACCGGGTCATGTCAAACTATGCTAGGTTTGTTTTCTTGTGCTACGTATAGTTCTAGATCAGGTGATTTCATTACATTAGTAAAAAATGGTGAAATCCATATGAATGTATGTCCAGATTGGTGTTCTAGTCTTTTCAATGCTTGTTCTAATACATGGTGTGATGGTTTAAAGAATGCAGAAGAATGTTGTAATAGTTTGAATCCAGATCCAAATTTGTATGGGAATGCAGATGGAACATGGGTTAAAATGAAAGAAAATAAAAACATGCCAAACAATGGTTGTTATAGTAAAGGACATCGCATGATGATCCCATCGTTTAATCTTGTATTGATTTTAATTTGCATGTTGACTGGGATGATGGTATGATTTGGCTTGTGTGTGTGTGGTAATTTTTGATTATCACCCTGCTGTGTATGAATATATATAAAATAATATTATATTAGCGTATTTTTTATTGCTCTTTGATGCTTGAAGAATTTTGGGTAATAAATAATATTATCAATAAATATATATAAATAATATTAAAATATAGCTCTATGATATACTATTTTAACTTATACTATATATATGGAGAAATATATGTATTAATACACATACAAATTAAAATATTATAGAAAACATTCATCCATATATAAAAAGAATAAAACACAAATAAAAGAATCACACAAGAGAACATACAAACATTTAAATCATTCTTCATAAATAAAATATTAAAATGACAGGAGCAGTATATCCTAATAAAAAACCATATCCATTTAGTGATGGAAAAACAAGCTTTCCAGTAAATCTACTCCCATTGGCAGCTTTTCAAGGTGCAATAGTTTTAGCATTTTTTGCATTGAATTCAAGACATTATGAAACAACTGCACCAGCACGACCTGATAATTTAATTCTTATAACATTTTTATGGGTTTTAAACTTTTACAATAATATTGGAATCCAAGTAAAGATGAGACTGGATTATAATAATCATGGTGCAGTTGCAACAAATACAGCTACTCGTGTTGCTATGAATCAGCTGGAGCAAGCACCTGCATTTCTTACAAGCTTGTGGATTTGTGGAATTTATTTTGATTATGGTGTAGCAACAAATATGGGGTATTTCTATGTAGTGTATAGGTTCTTATACACATTAACATATACTGCATTTGGTCATTTCACAATAGCATGTGAATTTTGTACGCAACCGAATTATATGGCTATCTTTTACATGATATTGAAAGTTATGGAGGCAATTTTTAATTTTGAAATAACAAATTACTTTGCAGATAATTATTATTACCATTTTGCTTCACATGTTGCATTAGGTCTTGTTTTATTTGTTCTCAATTTTACACTCTTATGGAATGTACCAGTTGGATATATTGGTGCTAAATGGAACAATGATGCGAATCCTGTAGCTAAAAATCCTGTTACAAAAAAGACTACAACAAAGAAGAAAAATTAAATCCAAGTTGGATATGTTGTATATAATATATATATATATATTTGGTTACTGTTTTTGAATTTACACACATACATTCGTTTTTTTCAAAATGTTGAAAGCATAATGTGTTTGTTTTTTTTTTAATATTATTGTTGTGTTGTCATAAACGGCCAAGAAAAAAGTTTAAATATATATATATATACGAGCTAATACGTTTTAAATCAGGAAAGGTATACGCTTCGTACTGATAAAAGAGGGGACGAGAGAGAGAAGAGAGTGTATTCCGTAATCTCTCCAGTGTAATTTAAATATGCGAAGTTTGTATGCATATTTTTATTTATAAAAATATCAGTGTTGTATTTTAATATTTTATACGAGTATAAAAAAAACATTTAAAAATACGAACGGTTCGTACGAATATACTTTTCGTAAAAAAAAGAGTACGTATTAATTTTTTTAAATATTATAATTCGATTAATACAAAGGTATATATATATATATACGAACCTCTCGTATGATATATTAGCCTCTCTCTCTCTCTCTCTCTCATTTTCCTTTTTCTTACTTTTTAACAATTTGTACAATATCTTCATCATCCAACTCATGTGCTAAACCACATTTTTGTGGTTGATGTTTCACACTACTACCCCATACCCATGCATATTTAAAATTTTTTCGAATTTCTTTATGTAGTGAATCGCATAAATCTCCTAATGATTTTCTATCGCGTGATAAGATAACTGGTTCATTGTAATCTGGTATAGCACCTTTAGGCTTTGTATAGATACGTATCATATTGCAATATTCCCATGTCATCGATAATAATTCATCAAAATTCCATTCTTGATGCGCACTAATTGGTACGTAATGTGGAACTTTATCCAATAAATCTAGTTCCTCAATTGTAATTCCATCAACTTTGTTTAATACATATAAAACAGGAATATAAACGACACCCCCTTGTATGATATCGACTAAATCATCAATCGTTGCATTTTCATCACGCACTGATATGTGTGCACAGTTTATACGATACTCTTTCAATACTGCAGTAACCACATCTAAATTCCACTCTTCCCCTAATGAAACAGTAGATGTTAAATTAATACCACCTTTTTGTTTTTGTTGAAATACAATATTTGGTCTCTTCTTATTTATACGTATACCAAAACCTTCCAACTCTCGTTGAATTTTACGTCGATGTGTTAATGGTTTCATAGCATCCAATACGATTAAAATTAAATGGCATGTTCTAGCAACGCCAATAACTTGCCTACCACGACCTTTCCCATCTTTTGCCCCTTCGATAATTCCTGGCAAATCAAGCAATTGTATTTTCGCACCATTGTAACGAATTGTACCAGGTACACAAGTCAAAGTGGTGAACTCATACCCAGCAGCTTCAGAAAATGTTCCAGTTAATTTAGTCAATAAAGTTGATTTACCAACTGATGGAAAGCCAATTAAACCGACACGCGCATTGCCAGATGCTCGTACATCAAAACCTTCGCCGCCGCCACCGCCGCCACCTTTCGTGCCATCCACTAATTCCCTTTTCAATTTGGATAATTTTGCTTTTAATAAACCTAAATGCGCATTTGTCGCTTTATTTTTTTGCGTTCTAGCCATTTCAGCTTCAATATCTTGAATTTTTTGTAATGTCGTCATGGTGTTATTGTATAT
>JACLAD010003117.1_pt1 | contig 22149 bp, 22 predicted proteins | sample 8027901 | NCBI WGS metagenome assembly JACLAD01 (sample SAMN15725071, study PRJNA655200) | protist metagenome | isolation source: fluorescence activated cell sorting (FACS) single amplified genomes of... | place: Spain: Blaines Bay Microbial Observatory, Mediterranean Sea | collected 2016-07-05 | reverse complement strand
CTTGCGGTCGTATTTGGGGCAGCCTGCAGAATATGCGAAGGCTATTGTTGTCAGGAGTGTGAAAAGTATCGTTAGCAGAGCGTGCATTACTCGTTATCTTCCCAGTTCCAGTCAAGATGTTCGCTTGGATCGTAATCTAATTCCTCCACAGTAGTTTTCTGATTGAGAATTAGTCCATCCTGATAATTAATTGCTGTCATGAAGGCTCTAAATCTTGGTTCAGGATCCAATATTTTTTGGTAAGCTATAAAGCACATAAAATTATCGTGTTCAAAAATTACTTCCATAGAACTGGTCACAGCATCTTCATCCAATGTAGAAACAATAACTTTATCATCTTCAAGATTTGCATAAATGCCTGTTCTTAAATCAAAGGATTTATAATCTGGGTGATAGATCTGATCAACCAATGAAAAATCACCCTTCATTGCCAGATCCCATGCCCTCTCATAGGCTTCTACTTTCGTCATTTTCTTTCCTTGTGCTGTCGTCTGTACTTTGAGTCCTGCGATGGTGTAGCCAACCGGCTGCTTATTTGTAGATCACTCGTAATCTTCCCAGTTCCAGTCCTGCCCCTCGCTGGGATCATAGTTAAGCGCTTCTCTTTTGGTGCTCTGAGTAATTATTTTTCCGTCTTTGTAGGTGATCTTTGAAGTAACTGAGACAAATATCTCTGTACCCTTGTAGTTAGCAAATCGATGTACTTCTAAAATTTCTTCATTCTCAGATACAGTCTGCGGCGGGCCAAATGTGATGGTTTCCTTAAGAGTTAAAACAACTGTTTTATCTGCCTCCAAATTTACATCAATACCTGTTCTGTCATCATAAGCAGCATATTCTGGATGATAAATTTCATCGACCAGAGAGAAATCCTTTTCTTTAAAGGCGATTCTCCAAGCTTTATCAAATGCTTCTGTTCTAGTCATTCTCTCTCCTGTTGCTGGGGCTTGTCGATTTGCTCTCTACATCTTACAGCAACTTCGTCCGCTGTCCCTGAGAAGAATAAGAAAAGTATTTGAGACAGAGAAGAAGGGGAGAGTATCCCAAAATCTATTTCCCAGAGAGAGATAACTTAAACAAAGTCTAAGAATCAACAGTCAACGATTTATTTTGTCGAACTAATTTATCGAAAATTAGGGAGAGCCTGTACTCAATAACGTAGAGGGGTAGGGTGTCACTTTGTACCCTCACCCATATCAAAAACCATTACCCACTTAGATGACTTTAGAGCAACTGCAGGATACTTGGTCTTATCACCAGATTCCTCCAGCGTGCTTTGGCGCCACTGGTTTTTCAAGTTGAAGGTACAAGCACGCAAACAAGAGTAAAGGTCATATTTCATAGCTATATCAAGAAGCAATTACGATATATTTGCTACTATTTTGGCAAATGATCGTATTTATTGGCTAGTATCTCAGTAGATATCTGTATTTTTCTTCATTATGCTATGGATTAATAGTCCGTTGGTCTAAAATTTTGGTTTTGTAGATAACTTTACTTGCTGATTTGCCATGATTTTATTGATATCAAGTAATGCAAAATTGCTTTCTCTACGAGTTCAACGAACTGAGATCAGACAATGAGGAGATATGGCAAACTTTATGGCTGTCAACAAACTTAGTAAATCTACTTTTGAAGAGTGGAAGCAGGGAACGGACGAAGATGCAGAGATGACTCAAATGTTCATGCGAGATGTGATGATCGGTAAGGTTGATGACTATACTGCAATAGTGTGTGCAGGTGTTTTTGATCCGGAACTACAGCAACAATATATGTCTGACCCAGCATTACAGGAAATGGCAGAAATGTATGGAGCCGAGCATTCACTCTATTTAGCTAAACTTGTTGCAAGTTCTTAGTTGCACGAGTTGTTCTGTCAGAATTAACTTCTGTTGAAAGAGGGAAATCTCACATGAAATTACTTGTCATTGTTAAAATCACCCAAGGATATCAACATTGGAAAAATGAATTTGAAAACGAAGAGTCTATAAATCTTCGTGCTTCAGCAGTAATATTATACTTCTCATTCCAAAATGGAACAACTCTCTAAAAGACAATTTTTAGTGCCTACTAAAGATTATTCTACCAGTCAACGATAACACCGACATCGTCTGTTCTATTATTAACTAAATCTAAATACTTTTGTGCTGACTCATCAACTGAAATGCTACTTGTTATTAAATCATTCAAAAACATTTTTTTATTCAAAACATATTTGTAGAATAAATCAGACATTTTTTGAATATTCCAAGGTGTAAATTCGTTAGAATATTCCGGTACTGCATATCCATGAATTCCACTAATTGAAAGCGAATTGTAGACGATCTTGGGACCTAGACTTTGAAGTTGGGGGGTAGGAGTATCACCGATAAGTACGAGTCTACCAAATCTTCTAAGTAATTCTGTTGAAGGGGATAAACACTCAGCACTACCGGTAGCGTCAAAAACAATATCGAAACCATTGCCATCATTTGACTCGATAGCTTGTTGAACAGAAGATTCAATTTTTTTGGAAATGCAAAAGACATGATTTGCCTTAGCAGCTATTGATGTTCTTTTTTCAGAGGGATCAATAGCTACGATCGGGCTAGCACCAGCAATGGAACAGTACTGTAAAAGTAATTGACCAAGGAGTCCAAGGCCAACGACAGCAACAGACTCACCAAGTTGATAATTGGAGCGTCTAAATGCATTCTGCGCAGTGCATGCAAGACTCCTGAAAGTTCCAAACTCAATCGGCAATCCAACATCCATTTTATATACGCCAAGCCCAGTAGGAATATCGTTGCGCTTAGTCTGATTTAAATTGATTTTGAAGTACTGTTGATGAAAATCGTAGGTAGCAATAAAATCCCCGATTTCGAAACCATTTGTATCAGAACCCTTATCAATAATTTCGCTAACCATGCTGTAACCGGGGCGAAATGGATATTTAACCCAATCGAACCAATTAGTACCCTCCTGAAACTTACCTTTAAGGCAATGTAGTTCAGTTCCAATACTAATCAATGATTTTCTAGCTTTGCAGAGTATTTCACCAGACAAAGGCTTTTCTACTAATTCTTCTCTAACTGTGACAGATAAAGGTTTTGTGAAACAAATGTATTTAGATGAAATTTGATTCATAATAGCACAGGTTGAAAAGTGGAGGCAGATTTCTCAATGGATTCTAGTCCATGTGTAACTGCATGACCATCCCTACCATTAGCTAAAGGTTCAGTCTTGTAGCAAACAGCGTCTGCAAATCTAGCAATTGACTCATAAACGAAACCACTAATTCTGGATACATGGATAGCTTCAGGGCCTGTAACTTCATCATTGAAAGATTCACCTGCAATTATATCTGGTAAATAATGATTTTGACTCTCAAATACTTGCACTGATCTATGGTCTGATGAATTAATGTAAATTGTACCATCTGAGCCAACTATTTCGAATTTAAAATTAAAAACAACGGGCTCAGAGTTGGGAAGAATCCATGCATTTTCCATAACCATATAAGAACCATTTATAAAATTTATAGTGCTTAAATAAAAGTCAGGAGAATTGATACCAGCAGTTTTCAATATTTTATTTTGGGAAACCGAATAAACACTTTCTATTTCAGAATTAACGAGCCACCTCCCAAGATCTAATGTATGAGAGCCTAAAAACCATAACGGTGACGAGTTATTACTCCACTTAAGCATTGTCTTTGGAACGTTCAAAGAGTTATTTAATTTTGCGTTCATATATTGAATTTCACCAATTTTCCCACTATCAATAATTTGTTTAGCATTGATGAAATTGGGGTTAACACGATTATGGAAATCAACTGCAAGAATTGTATTCTTTTCACGTGAAGCTTCCAAAATTTGCTTTGATTCTTGGGATTTTTTAGCTAAAGGCTTTTCCACTAAAATGTGCTTGCCTGCGTTTATACAAGATAAGGCAATTTCCTTATGCAGGTGATCTGGCGTCGCTATTGAAACAGCATCGATTTCATCATCATTAGCAATATCTAAATAATCTCCAGTGTACTTCGGCACATGATACATAGACGCTGTTTTTTTAGCTGAATTAATATCCAAATCGCATACAGCTTTAAGGTTGCATTGCGGAAGCGCATGATAAACGTGTGAATGCCATCGACTGCCCACAAGACCGCAGCCAATAACTGCAAAATTCTTTTTGTTCATACTACCCTTTCAGAGCTCCAAAAGTTAGTCCCCTGACAACATATTTCCCCAAACACAGGAAAATAAGAATAGGTGGAATCATCGCAATTACAGCAGTAGCTGCAATCTGATTCCAGTAGACACCAGTTGATGCAAAAAAACTTATTGTTCCTACAGGTAAAGTAGCTGTTTGTTGTTTACTTAATATCAGTGGGAAAAGAACGTTATTCCATGCAAGTACAAAAGTGAACAAACTTGTTACAATTATCCCTGGAAGACTCAAGGGGAGAGTAATTCTCCAAAATGCTTGAAATCGTGATGCACCGTCGATCATAGCGGATTCCTCAAGTTCATAAGGCGTTTCATCGATAAAGCTTTTAAGAAGCCAGATAGAAAATGGAACAGTTATAGTTTGTAAAATAACTATCATTGACTGATAAGTTCCAGACCATCCTATTTTGGTCATAAGAATAAAATAAGGAATGACAAAAATAACCGGCGGTGCCATCAATAAACTTGTATACCACAGCAAGATAAAGTTTTTTGCTCTTAGATCATAGCGTGACAATGCATAAGCTGATGGCAAAGAAAGAAATAGTCCCATTAGCGTAGCTCCACTAGAAACAATAAGGCTATTTCCAAGTTGCTTTAAGTTATGCCCAGGATCGATAAATGTTTTATGAAAGGAACTCAAATCTGGCGTAAACAAAAATTCAGGTGGTATTGTGTAGGTTTCACTTGGGTGCCTTATTGAAAGCAAAAAAAACCAGATAATTGGTCCAATGAAAACCAAAATAATTATACCCAATATAAAATAGAGGATTGATTTTTTAAAAATCTCCATTTTTCTCAGCTTTTCCGATAAACAATTAATATAAAGACGTTAATTATTATTGTTACAATTAAAACCATTACCCAAGTCATAGCTGCTGACGTTCCAATATTATAATTTACCAAACCTTCTTGATAAAGGTTGTAACTTAAAGTACGTGAAGATGTTCCTGGACCACCATTCGTTAAAACGTAAACTAAATCAAATGAATTGAAGAGTTGCATGAATCTGATCATTATCAAAAACGCAGAGATGTTTTTCAATAATGGTAATTGTATGTAAAAAAATACTTGTAATCTATTCGCTCCATCAACTTTTGCTGCTTCAATAATATCACTTGGCAAAGCAAGTAATCCTGCATACAAAATTATCGCAAAGAAGGGTGTCCACTGCCAAGAATCTGCTAAGCCTATAGCTAACAGCGAGGTAGAAGGATCACCTAAGAGACCTGCTTTTGGTAGACTTATGTTTACTAATCCTGCCAACCAAATTAATAGTCCACCTTGGGGTTCATACAAATATCTGAATAAGAAACCGGCGACTATAGGCGCGATGGTTACTGGCATTATTAAGATTATTCTGACGAAATTTACACCTGGCAAATGTGTAAACAGAATAAGCGCGATTAGCATTCCAAATATGAATTGTAATAAAGTACCTGAGAATGCTAATAAAATTGTATTGTTAAACGATTCGACAAATGGGGTTACCTCGAAAACCATTCTATAGTTCCCAAAACCATTAAAAAACATTGGTGTCGGGCTAGTTTGAAGATTCCAAAAGTAAAAACTGTTTACCAGCGAAAAGTATAGAGGGTAGATTATGAGGGAAAGTAAAAGTATTACTGAAGGGGAAATTAGTAGAAGTGGGTACAGTCTCACGATTTTATATTCATTGGTGGTAGGCGCGCGTAGTCGCGCGCCGCCTATGCTTAGGTTAATCTATTAATCAATTTTTTGGTACTTTCCAATGTATCATCAAAGCTTTCAAGATTATATTCTGGTACATATTGATTACCACTCAAGATCGTGTTGAAAAGCGCTTCTGTACTTTGGAGAGCATCCTCTGGTGACATAGTTTTCGCCATTGCCTTATTTAAATGTAAGCCATACACACCCTCTAGAGATGTATAAATCGGTGCTGGAGGTCTTACTATTTTCCCATTGCCAAGCAGCATCATTTCCAATTGTGTGTCTAGGAATGGATACAACTTATTTAATTCTTTATCTTCGTAGAGAGATTTTCTACTGAAATCAGCAAATTGATATCCTGCTTTGTTTACCTTGCCCATCGCCTTCTGACCTTCACTACTTGTTGCGAATTTAATAAATTGCCAAGCTTCATCCTGATTACTTGAAGTTGAAGGCATTCCAAGTGACCAACCACCCAGACTAACAGTCTGCTCTCCGCCGGCATCTTTTGTTGGCAACACCGCGGTTTCAACATTGCCTACGATAGAAGACGGTTTTCCAGTCAAATATCCATCATTATTAATTAAATAAAAATAAGGAGTCCAATGGAAGAACATCCCTATATCTGCTGGTCCGGAGAATCTTGTGCCTGCATCAAACCATAAGTAATTGATTGCTTCCGGCGGTGACATTTCATATAGTTTTATCCAATCTTTCAACGCAGATACATTTTGTTCACTGTTTATTGTCGTATTGAAGTTCCAAGGTGCACGAGGAAACTTTTCAAACCATTTTACACCATAACTTGCTGCTAGTTGCGTGTACATGTGTACGACTGGTACGGGCTGCTGGCCAATCAGAGTTGTACCGTAGAAATCTTTTCCTTTGAACTTAGTTCCATTTACTTTGGCAACAAGTTTAAAATACTCCTCCCAAGTCCAGTTGCTAGCTTCCTTAGTGCTTTTAGGTAATCGATTAAGGCCTAATTCTTCAAACACGTCAGTTCTGTACATAATCCCTTGGCCGTACGCTGCAACAGGGAGAGTCCAAATATTTCCCCGCCACGTTGATAATGAGTACAAAACTTCTGGTAAAAAATCGTTAAGGTCCGTGTCTGAGTCCTGTGATATGAAATCGTCTAGACTTCGAATCCATCCATTGTCCGCATATTGGCTGATCCACATTTGGTCTACAGCAATTACATCTGCGTCAGATGTCTTCGTCAAAAATGAATTTACTAATCTAGCCTGTAAAGCTGGGTAACCCAACGATTCCAAATTTACTTTGATCCCCGTTTTCTCTTCAAAAATTTTCAAAGAGTTTTGTAAAGCCATGTCCCAGGGATCTCCAACGGTCAAAACATTTATTTGTTTAGCATGCGCGCCAGCACTTGCCTTTTTACTAAAACTTAAACTGCTAGCAACAGCCAAGCTTGCGAGAGATGTCCCTTTTTTCAAAAAATCTCTTCTTTTCATACTAATCTCCTGAAAAAGAATAAAAGAGCTTTTATCGCTATTATTAGTCTATCTGTCAAGAATTTTTTGTGGTTGAAGAATTCATTTTCTTAAAATTCATTAAAATTTTTATTTAATTGTTTTTATTACAGATTATCTGTATATTTAGAGGTTTTTTCCTTGCAAAGTAAGGTTTTTATTCTGTTTGATTTGTAAAATTTTTGGTTGATTATCAAACTCTGATTTCAATGGTTTGAGAAGTAGAGTGTAGAAGGCAATTATCTTAAGTTTTTCAAGTTTAGAATTTTTGCATCTATTTTAATTTTACTACCAGCGCCAAAATTGTGTTGACTCCAGAAAAATATCAAGATCAGCCATTCCACTAATCCGTAGGATTGCAGCATGAAAAATAAAGCCGTTGAGCATTGGATTGAACAATTTAACGCTTCATTTACCAATTTAATGAATATTGATCTGGACAGTCTGTTTCAAAAGGAATTTTTCTGGCGGGATATCCTCTGCATCTCGTGGAGCCTGAACACCTTTGAAATGCAGCAAGAGGTATTGGGTGCAATAAAACAAAACAAGGTTGCTTTGCCCCTGCGGATCGAAGGTTATTATGATGTAAAGCGAACTGGGGGAGTAGTGGAGTGCTTTTTGGACCTGAGCAGTGGTATTGGGAGAGGTAAAGGCTATGTGCGTCTAAAGGATGGCAAAGCTTGGACTCTCTTGACCACCTTGGAAGAACTATTCGGACACGAAGAGAAACTCGGCGATAAGAGAATTAATGGAACGCTACATGGTGCTCACAAGAATCGACGAATTTGGCACGAAGAGAGACAGGCAGAAGAGCAGGCCTTGGGGTATTCTGAACAACCATATTGTCTGGTTGTTGGTGGAGGTCAGGCTGGCATTATGTTGGCTACCCGACTTAAGAAGTTGGGAGTTCCGACAATTGTACTGGAGAAAAACAAACGAGCTGGTGACTCCTGGCGCAACCGTTACCGCTTCCTGACTCTGCATGATCCTGTTTGGTACGACCATTTTCCTTACATACCCTTTCCGGATGATTGGCCAATTTTCACACCTAGGGACAAGATGGGTGATTGGCTTGAAATGTATTCAAAGGTGATGGAGCTCAACTATTGGACAGAAAGTAGGTGCACTAAGGCAAACTTTGATGAGGCCAAGCAGGAGTGGGAAGTCAATGTAATTCGTAAAGGAAAGAAGCTGATTCTAAAACCCACGCAACTCGTTTTCACTACAGGAGCCTATGGTCCACCAAAGCGTGTCCCAATTAAGGGTAAAAAGCAGTTCAAGGGCCAGATCTTCCACTCGAGTCAATACCAGGATGGACGTAATTTCAAAGACAAGCGCTGCGTAGTAGTTGGAGCTGCAACTTCCGCTCACGACATTTGTCAGGACCTATGGGAATGTGGAGCAAAGTCAGTAACCATGGTTCAGCGTTCATCAAGCATCGTCATCAAATCAGAGACTTTGCTAGAATATGGTTTCGGAGAATTATATTCGGAGCAGGCTTTGAGGAAAGGAATTACTACAGAAAAGGCAGATCTCTTGTTTGCCTCCACACCATTCAAGTTACTTCCAGATGAACATAGAAAAGTCAGCAGGCAGATGTACGATCATGACCAATATTTTTATGACCAGCTTGATGCAGTCGGTTTCCAGTTTGATTTTGGAGAGGACAATTCTGGGCTTTTGTTAAGAAATTTGAGGACTGCTTCCGGATGCTACATAGATGTAGGGGCATCGGAATTGATCATCCAGAAGAAGATTAAGCTGAAGACAGGAGTTTCACTTGAACGGGTAGATGAAGAAACTCTCTACTTCGATGACGGTAGTAAGTTGGCAGCTGATGTTATCTTCTTTGCAATTGGCTATCACTCGATGGACAAGGTTATCGAAAAGCTGATCTCAAAGCAAACTGCCGAAAAGGTTGGACGATTTTGGGGGATTGGTTCTGGAATCAAAGGAGATCCAGGCCCCTGGGAGGGGGAGTTACGAAATCTTTGGAAGCCAACGAAACAATCGAATCTCTGGTTTCACGGCGGGAATCTTCATCTATCGCGTTTCTACTCCAAGTATCTGGCACTCCAGATCAAAGGGCGGATGGAGAATATGGAGATAAAACCTGTCATGCCGATCTAATTTGTAGATACAGGTAGAATTTTATTGTTCATTCCTTAACCATTTGCTGAAATCTGCCGGTACACTGAGTTAGTTCCATCTCAACTATTGCTTACGAGACACTGTGGCCTCAAGGCTCTTATCTTCAGGTGCTACACTGGACGAAGTTGCTTATCAATTAGGACACTCTCCCGGCTCTCCAATGACGCGCCGCTATGCACGATTTTTGGAATCTGCTCAAAGAGGGATTGCAGATCGAACCCAGAGGGTGATGGATGAGATGTTAGGACAAGAGCCGTAGATATGAATACATCTGTTCAATTCAGTTTAATTGTGTGTAGTTCTAACTTTGTGGACCAATAAACCTAACACCAAAAATCAGCAAATTTCCTCTCTGTAATAGCGGAGCTTTTGTCAGTTTGTGGTAGGCGATTCAATCGAGCTGCAGAGGTCGCCAAGAAACATGGCATCAATAAGATTTACACGGATTACAGAGAGCTTATTCGATCCGATGATTTAGATGCTGTCATTGTAGGTTCCCCAGATGATTTACATCATCAGATTGCAATGGAAGCTCTGCCACATGGCAAGCATTTATTCTGTGAAAACCGATGGCAAAATAAGTCCCACAGGCTCAAGAGATGGTTTCACCCACTTAAAAACAAGTTTCAGTCGATATGGTCAATTTTACCTGGGGATGGTTGCCTTTGTGTGTCTATCTCGATACTGTTGGATGGGGGTACATTGGTGTCACAATGTACATTAGTATAGGGTACAAAAGAACTACCACAGTTTCTTCCTGACCTTGGTTATATGAATGTCGATTAGAAAATAACGAATATTTTTTACTGTAACATATCAACTGAAAAATGACTTTCATTCTGGAAATTAAGAAAAACACAAAGGAAAAATGAAGATAGTTAAAATAAGTCGCCGAAATTTCCTCAAAAATTCTTCACTACTCGCATCTGGATTAATATTAGGCTCTGAAATTCCAGTTTCTGCAAACGAGAGAGATTCAAGAAACCAACTAGGATCCTTTTTACAAATGACGAATGGGGGTAAAATTAGAATTGGAATGCCTGTCGTCGAGATGGGGCAAGGAATCTACACTTCACTAGCGATGTGTGCTTTAGAAGAGTTAGAGATGGACATTGACCAGGTTGAACATATTGAAACCATCTTACATCCTAACTTTAAAAATCCAATTTTATCAAAATTTACAGATGAAAAATTGCAAGTTCAAGGGACTGGTGCGAGTACTTCCCTTAAAGCATGGGGAACTTATTTTCAAAATGTTGGAGCCACCGCAAGAGAAATGCTTTTGACGGCTGCGTCTCAACATTGGAAAATTGAAAGAAAACATATTTACGTCAATGGTATATCAGTTGTAAATACTTACAACAATAGAGAGATAAGTTACGGAATGCTTTGTGACCAGGCTTCAAAACTAGATGTACCAAAAATAGTTAAGACTAAAAATAGTAATTTTAAATTGATCGGAAAACCAATAAAAAGATGGGATACGAAGATAAAAATCAATGGTAAAGCGATATACGGTGCAGATGTGAGAGTACCAGGAATGCTCTACGGGACTGTTGTGAACCCACCTGTATTAGGTAGTAAGATAATTAATGTAGATGAAAAGCAGGCGAAGAAATTATCAGGATTTATTTCGGTTATTCCTCTAGAAAGGCAGGTGATTGTCATTGCAAAATCAACTTGGATAGCAATGGAGGCTGCAAACCTATTAGAATTTGAGATAGAAGAAGGGTTATTTGATCTTGATGATCAGATAATAGAAAAAAAATTAGAGGAAGATTCGCTGAAACCTGGGATTACTTCGGATGGTTTTATTGGCAAAATAGAGAAAAAGATGAAAGATTCTTCCAAAATATTAAGTCAAACTTATAGTATGGGAATGCAAGCTCACGCTGCTCTTGAAACCCTTACAGCTACAGCAAGTGTATCTGAATTTAGCTGTGAATTTTGGGGACCAGTACAGTTTCAAGATAATCCACTGTATGCTGCAATGCAGATAACTGGCTTACCAGCAAATAAAATCAAAGTAAATACTACATATCTGGGGGGGAGTTTTGGTAGAAAAGGTGAAATTGATATGGTTATACCGCCTATATTAGCTTCTAAAGTAATTGGTAAACCTGTTCAAATTACTTGGAGCCGAGAAGCTGAGATGGCTACTGGTTATTTATTACCTCCATCTTTAAATGAATTAAGTGTAGCGTTAAGTGCAGATGGGATGCCAACTGCACTTAAAGTTAAGGTTACAAGTCCTTCAGCTTCGAAAAAATTTGCTGATGCGTTAGGATATTATTTTCCCCCCTGGATTTCAGAAGATGGTTATGATTGGGCTGCAATGGAGGGTATGCCTCAACAACCGTCACCATTAACAGATAGTACAATTCATAACTACAACATACCAAATATTAAAGTAGAATATGTTCCATCTGAAATTCCAATTAATTTTGCTTTTTGGCGGGGGATTGGTGCGAGCGCAAATTTATTCTCTATAGAAAGTATGATCGACGAAATAGCATATTATAGTAAATCTGATAGTATAGATTTCAGAATAAAATTATTAAGACACAGCCCCAGGGCCATAAATGTTCTAGAAAAATCTCGTGAGCTTTCAAACTGGCGTAAGGTCTCACCCAGCCATTATCAAGGCGTTGCATATGGTAATTATTTGAATACGATACAAGCACATATTTTTGAAATTTCTATCGACTTAAAAAATGAAATTAGCATTCATAGAATTACCTGTGTTCTGGACTGCGGCTTTGTGAATAATCCAAACATTGTGAAACAACAAGTACACAGTGGAATAATTTGGGGTCTTACAGCGGCTACAAAGAGCGAAATCAACATTAAAGATGGGAAAATAATTCAAAATAATTACGATAATTACAAAATGATTAGGCTAAAAGATACACCTCGAATAGATTTTCATCTGATTAATAATAATGAGATTTCCGGAGGTATTGGTGAAGTAGGAACACCCCTAGTCGGTCCAGCTATAGCTAATGCAGTATTTGCCGCGACTGGAAAAAGGGTTAGGCGATTGCCGATTCGCAAAGAAGATTTGATCTAGATAAAATGTGACTTTTTATTCCTTCTCTCGAATAATATTAATCCGTTACCACTACTATGTTCAAGAGATTCGCATGCGAAAGAATCTGGATCCGTTCAAATATCTTGAACTTCCCCATTCTAGAGCATATCAACGCAATCGTTTTAAAAAATCTACTATGGACGCACCTTTGTAGACCCACATTACGGTCGTGTATTAATTGAAGCGATGGTCAACGATCTAGAGGCTTGGTAGCATAGATGTAGAGTCTTAGAGGTTTATGTAGAAGAAAATGGGCATGCACTTGTCCCCAAGAAATATCAAACAACAGCTAGATATCGGCTTGGCCAATGGGTATCGACCATCAGATCTCGACGAGCTAAACTATCTTTAGAACAAATTGAGCGGCTAGACCAATTAAATTGCGTTTGGAGCTCAAAATAGGGCTAGGTGCATATGAACCATTCTGAATTAGGAGATACATATCTGACTTTGCTTGAAGCTGTTAGGCAAACAGGCTTGAGCAAAGCGGAAGTGGTGCTGCATAGTGAAGAGGTATGGATGTACTGTCCAAAAGTTTCTAAGAAGGAGCAGTTGGACAAAGATACCGATGCTGTTGCAGCTTCTTCTTGGCTCGGTTTAGGTGAATGATCTGGTAAGACGGAGATGCCGGTTTGTGCAAAGCTGACAGATCCCTCTAAAGAACAGTTGCACCTCCGCTTGAAAAAAGGCAATTACGATTTGAAAGGCCTGAGAGTGATTAATCAGGATGTCTCTGGTGAAACTGAGGAGATCGAACTTCGACAATCTAACCCACCAAGCATTTCTACTACATCTAAAGAAGATCCACCCGATGAACCCGTCCAGCCAACATTGTATGTAACACGAGCTGGACTAGAGCAGTATTTAGGTAAAAACAGCTCCTCTGATTCTCCAATTAAATAGGGGTTTTTCCAAATTGTGGGACACAGGCATATTCTTTGGTTACTCATAGTATTTTTGTTATCGTACAGCCACCTTTTCACTGTCAGTTAAAATACAAAGACCTAACTTTCATCTAGGTAAAACGTCCTCAAAGACTTCCTTCGTCCCCTAATTCCTCCCCAACGACTGGACAAACTGAAAAAGTTCCGATAGCTTCAGGAATTACTAGTCCCTTACAGTCATCAACATAGTGAAACTGACCCTCACAGGGTTGTTCTAAGTAACTTTCCTGAGCGATACTTCTCTTTGAAAGTAGTTAGTAATCTACTGTCACTTCCAAAAGTCTGAGAAGCTCCCATGCGAAAGAATCCGGACCCGTCCAAATATCTTGAACTTCCCCATTCCAGAGCGTACCAGCGCCATCGTTTTGAAGAAATCCAGCATGGACGCACATTTGTAGACCGGCACTATTATCGGGTATTGATTGAATCAATGGTCAGTGATCTTCATGACCCAGAACAAAAACGACGAGAATTACTGCAAGAAGCCCTAGCCTCTGTAGATATTTCTGATCTCCCTAAACCAACTTAAGCATCTTCAAACCAACATCAACCTGCCTGAAATTCTTAAAAATCCCAAAACTGTTCCCTACTGAAGTTCTACCCAAACTGCCTCAAAACCCTTGCAACGAAAGTAAAGTCCTGCTTTTTTCCCACCCCTTAGTTAAGGATATTCTCAATGTTTCACACGATTGCGCCCTGTGTTATTGACCGCAGTAAATTCATAACCCTCAATGAAGTAGCCAGAGAGACAAACCTCCCGCGACATTCCATTGTCAGAATTACTCCAGAGCTTGTCTTGGATTGTTGTCCCTTAGAATCAAGTTACGTCTGGATGGGGGTAGGAATCGTCGATAGAAGGCTCCGTCAAATGCCAGAGTTGGGTTTACTCTTGGAAGAATCTAGGCAGTTAGTTTTGAGGAGACTTCGCTATAATTGTATTGGGTTCAACCTAGTAGACCAATTGAGAGTCAAAACAGGTGGGAGTATTTTGGAGCTAACTAGACCAAGCCATGGTCGAATTGGGAATATACCTGCCCCCGATTTGCTTGTCCCTACTGACCTCGAACTATACAAGCAGGAAGGATCTCTCATCAGGCAAAAGTCGACAAAGGCAGAAACTGTGACGGAGGGTGTCCCCTGCTTAGTTTGGGATCATGAAGCAGAAAAGCTGCAGAAGCTTGCCCAAAGACTAGAGCAAGCAGGGTACATTGAAAGTGCGGATATCTGGTGCCAACACTTTAGAACAAGTGAGGAAAGCGCACTCAAGCCAACTACTGCTCCGCCAATCAAATGGCTGAAAAATAAGAAATCGATCCAAATTGTACTCACCAGCAACGGTGTAACAATTAAGAAAGAGGAATGGAAATCACATTTTGGAACCTCGAAACCTAGTGGGTTTGAGAGTGGAGAAAAAAGGGATGAACAGCTTCTTGAAATAATTAAAGAGGCAAAAAAGTAGAGACAACAACTACCAAACTAGTTGAATCAAAATCTGAAATTCTGCACCCAATATCCAAAACAGCTGGGCACTGTGCGGTGCCCGATCAAATGCCTTACCTGCTTAGCTCTATCCCAGTATTCATCTAAAGCATTAATATAAATAACTAATATAAGTCTGTAGCTGGGCACTATGAGGGGCACTGTGCGGTACCCGATCAAATGCCCTATCGCTAAAAATCTCCTTAGCTATCTTGATCCACATTGCAGGACACTGAGTGCCTGCGTTGATCAATTTGATTCAGGAGATGCCCCATGGCACCCCAAACATCCCCCGCATTCCTAACGGAATCTGACGCAGCCGACTATCTTGGTATATCCAAGAAGACCCTCCAGCGTTGGCGCTTTGATCACAAAGGGCCTGCCTACGCCAAGCTCAATGGCAAACTGATCCGCTATCATCAGGCTGACCTTGATGAGTGGATGGATAAGCAGACCATCACTCATGAAGATAAGGAGTCTCTATGAAGACCGATACACCAAATATCAATCTTGACTCTGGACTCGGAGATGGACCAGAAAAACCTCTTAAGGAAGGGCACCCCATGCGTAAAGAAGAACCACCAGCTGCTAGCCAACCGACAGACTTCAGCCAGTTTGCCCTCTCGCAGAACTTTGGCTCTCAGATAAAGGCCACAAAGAGGCTTACCACGGTTCCAGTTCGAAAACCTAGCAAGACCCAATGGTTCCGGATTCATCCTGAATATAAGTTGGATGCGCTGTTATTGAAATATGGAGACAACGGTGAGGACTTCTATTTTGTGAAATCTCCACTGGCCGGCCAGTTGGGCGATTTAGCGCAAGCTTTTAGGCTTGTTGTCGGAGTCGATCGGCAGGGAGTGGTCTTCGTTTGGCCGCTTAGACTTCCGGATGCAGAGCGAGCAATGCACTGGCACCTCTCAGCCTTAGAGGCGGCTAGTCATGCTGAAGTTCAGTGGACTCGCATCCAGGCCAATATGAGTCTCGGAGCTTACGAGATTCATACTGCAGAAGGAATAACTGATGAGCCAAAGTGGCCAGAGATGTCGATGAACGAGATCTTGGATATCGCCTTCAAAGGTAAGATCATTTTGGATCTGAATCACTTTGTTCTCAAGCAGTTGCGTGGGGAAGCCTGAGCTTCCTGCAAGGGAAGCACTTCCAGCAGATCTGGTGTGTAGACTTTGAGTTTGGTCAAAGCTCAAATCTCACACCGGAAGTACGTTGTCTAGTTGCCCGTGAGTACTATAGCGGGCAACTAGAGCGTCTTTGGCTGGATGGTGTAGCTAAGCCGGCATGCCCTCTCCCACTGGAAGAAAATAGCCTCTACATTGCTTACTACGCCTCAGCTGAGATGGGCTGCCATCTCGCTCTAGACTGGGACCTGCCTAACTTTATCCTCGATCTCTTCTGCGAATTTCGTTGCCAGACCAATGGACTTCCTTTGCCAGCAGGTAATGGACTTTTGGGTGCTCTCAGCATACATGGCCTGGAACATATCCCACTGGTGGAGAAAGAGGAGATGCGTCAACTAGCACTCCGAGGTGGGCCTTACAGTTCTGCAGAACAACTTGCCCTACTAGACTACTGTCAAACAGATGTGGATGCTCTGGTGGCTTTGCTGCCAAAGATGGCTCCGAAGATCTCAATAGACCATGCTCTGATCCGTGGCCGCTACATGCAGGCTGTGGCTAGAATGGAGTTGGTTGGAATTCCGTTTGACCTGCCATTGCTGGAAAGACTAGGAGCTGGTTGGGATTCCATCCAGGATGATTTGATTGCCGATGTAGATAAAGATTTTGGAGTCTATGAAGGCAGGACTCTGAAAAGAGGTCTCTTCGCGCAATACCTCAATTGCAACCAGATTAGTTGGCCTACACTGGAGTCGGGTTATCCGGACCAAAAGGACGAAACCTTCCGCTCAATGGCAAAAATCTACCCTCAACTGTCTCCACTTCGAGAATTAAAGCATTCTCTGGGTCAGATGAGACTGAACAAATTCAAGGTTGGTGCTGATGGACGTAACCGAACCCTGCTCAGCCCATTCCGAAGCAAAACTGGACGTAACCAACCCAGTAACTCACGTTACATCTTTGGCTCTTCTGTCTGGCTACGTGGGTTGATCAAACCTGCTGAAGGCTGGGGCATTGCCTACGTTGACTGGTCTCAGCAGGAGTTTGGAATTGCTGCAGCACTCTCTGGTGATCAGGTAATGAAGCAAGCCTATGCTTCGGGCGATCCCTACCTGGAGTTTGCCAAGCTAGCCGGGGCAGTTCCGCCCTATGCAACGAAGAAGTCTCACCCACATGAACGGGCACTCTATAAAGCGACAGTGTTGGCTGTGCAATATGGAATGGGGGCAGAATCGTTAGCAGAGAGAATCCAGCAGCCTGTGATTGTAGCTAAAGACTTACTACGGAAACACAGAGAGGCTTTCCGAACTTTCTGGCAATGGTCTGATGGCAATGTTGATCACGCCCTTTTGCACAAAAAGCTGTGGACGGTCTTTGGTTGGCAGATTCAAGTGGCTGGCGAGATTAATGCCCGAAGTCTGGCCAACTTCCCGATGCAGGCCAATGGTGCAGAGATGCTCAGAATCGCATGCATCCTGATGACCGAAGCGGGAATCAGAGTCTGCGCTCCGGTGCATGACGCCGTTCTAATTGAAGCACCATTGGAAGAGCTTGAGGCCAGAGTCAAAGAATCACAGGAGTTGATGCGCGAAGCTTCCAGACAGGTGTTGGGAGACTTTGAGTTGACAACAGATGCGGATATCTATCGCTACCCTGAGCGGTACCGGGATGAAGAACGTGGAGGAGCATTTTGGGACAAGGTAATGGGTCTGCTTCCAAAGAACCTACTTCCCATAGATTAGAGTCAGACAACCTGCGCGCTGGTGAGCACCTACCTGCACACTGGTGAGCACCCGGTCCATCTATTATTCTATATCTTGTTATTAATATTATGTTACCTATTGAGGAGAAGAAATTAGCCTGTAAGCATTCTAAACTTGCTGCAAGTACGTCAAAGCAAACAGCTAAGTTCTTCCTGCATCCTAAAATAGAGATGTTATGGGTAGAAAAGGCTGCTCAGCTTGGGATACAGGCCCTAATGGTGGGTATTCTCCTGCACTTCAGATCTGTCTGGTGCGGCAAAGACTCTGTTACACTATCAAAGGAATTACTGGACAAGTTTCAAATATCCCGTGGTGTAAAACAGCGAGCACTCAGAAGCTTGGAGGAAGCTGGTCTGGTGAGTATTGTCCAAGAAACTGGGCATAGTCCTTTGATTACTTTGCGCAAGGTGTAACTGTTAGCAAAATAGCTACATTCATAAGCGAGAATGCCTAGGACAGTACCCTATGTGAGTATTATTTTGTCGAACTAATTTATCGAAAATTAGGGAGAGGCTGTACTCAATAACGTAGAGGGGTGGGGTGTCACTTTGTACCCCTTCTCCTGTCAAAAACTGTTACCCACTTGGATGACTTTAGAGCAAGTGCAGGATATTTATTTTTAATGCTGCAACCTGCCCGCTTGCTTAGGTGCCACTGGTTTTTCAAGTTGCAGTGTAGGCACATAAACAAGAGAAGGATAATCTTTCATAGCTATATCAAGAAGCAATTACGATATATTTGCTACTATTTTGGAAAATGATCGTATTTATTGGCTAGTATCCCAGTATTTATCGGAATTTTATTTCATAATACCACGGACTTGCAATCCGGTGTTCTTGAAGTTTGATCATCAGCATATCTCTCAAATCTTTGTATTCTTTAAATAAAAATTGGTTCAGTACTCTGCAGTTATTTTTGAACAAAATATATTGACTCTACTATAAAGTAGATTGTATACATTCGTTTCTAATGGGACCTGTGTCCATTGAATTCTGAAACCCAGTTCGACTTTTTAAAACCAGATGACCTGAGAAAAAATGCTTAATAAAAATAAAGAAATTGTGGTTGGATACTGGAATGCAAAAAGCAAAGGAGCGCCACTTTGGCAAATGGTGCTTTATGCTGGATACCCCCTCAAAGCAATTTTTTACAAGACCAGGCCAGCGCAAAACATTGATGGAGCAAACTATACGGGTTCCCATTGGCATCTCGAAACAAAACCAATTCTTCGAAATGCCCACCCACTCATTAATCTGCCATATGTAGAAGTGTCACTCGATAATGAAGATACCGAGGAAAAAAGAGTCACCGTGACTCAGTCGGTTGCGTGCATGAACTTTTTGGGACGGATGTTCAACATGCTGGGTGTTACAGCAATTGAGAATTCATATTGTGAGCAATTACTTTGTCAGATCTCCGATTCACAAAATCAAATGGTCAGCTTTGTTTATGGTCAACATCAGGATCAGAGAATGGCGGCAAAACAACTCTATCAATCTAACTTCGATGAGGAAGCAAAACTGGACTACACTATCGAAGGCTCTCTGAAAAAGATCGAAAGATGGCTTGAATCAAATCAGTCATCACCTAAAAATCCATATCTTGTGGGGAAAAGTGCAACTGCCCCTGACTTTTCACTTTTTGAAATCTTGGACGAATATGCTGAACTCATTAAATATTTTGATTTGATACCTTGTGATGGAATGGAGCCTGATGAAATTCTTGCAGCAGGTGGTCACAGACATCTGGCGTATCACTATGGGCATTTTAGAAATTCTGAAAAGATGGGAAAATACCTAAATTCTCAGCTACACAAACTCCCATTCAATAATAAAAGTGCTTCCTTTGGATCTGCTGCTGGAGGTAATCGATGGAATAAGGAAATTGATGTGGATAACACTCCTGATTTCATTAAAATTAGCTGAGTAAGTTGGGTGGGAGGGCTATTTGAAATAAATCAAATGCCCTCGGAGGGAAAAAGTAGGCAATTCAACTTAAACAACGATTAACCTAAATTGCAGATTAATAAATTGAATCGTTAATCTGGGGACTATGATTTCGGCACCAGCACCCAGTTGTATAACCAGCATTATCAAAATATTGCCCTGAAAGAGCCCTTTTTACTTATTTGCTCAGTGATATTCAATAAAAGCCAATATCTTAAAGTGAGATGAGTCCTCACAATTAAATTCGCGAATTTACTCCAATATGAGGAAAACCAATGGCCAAAGCTTATATCATTGCTGTCTACAATGAGATTCACGATCCAGAAAAACTGAAAACGTACGCTGTCGATGCCCGGCCTGCTATGGAAGCCAATGGTGCCCAAATTCTTGCTCGAGGCACCAATCTTGTCAGTAAGGAAGGCAACACTCCGCTAAGAGCTGTAATTAGTGAATTTGAAAGTATGGAAGCCGCACAAAAGGCTTATGATAGTGAGGAATACAAGGCAGCTTGTGCAAAATTAGATGGCGGAGTGGATCGACAGATGTTTATTTTGGAAGGGTTATAGAAACTTTTTGAATACTTGCTCTGGACCATGAATCAGATACTGAATTCCAACTAAGTTTCACAGCATCTATCCACTAGTTTGATAAATGGCTTCTTAGTCAGAAATTCTGCAGTTTGGTCCACGATCTCTGTCCCAACAAGTCCTCATAAACCATCCGGTACTCCTACAGTTTCACAGCATAAATAATAAATATATTATTTACCTTAAATTTGCTAGGGAGTATGGGCTGCCTCTGTAAATAATTATCGTATTAGCCGCCAAGTCACTATTTTCAATTGCAATAGCTAATGTAGGACCTTGCAACAAAGGAGGAAAATAGAGCGCTTACCATAAACGAATGGACTATTTTTGAACTAAGAAAACATAGTAGGCGAAAAGAAACTAAACATAGCCCTGAGAGTGCTCAGAATCGCTGTAGAGCGGGTTTATATGCTAAAGCAAGTAGGAGTAAACTAGTATGTTGTGCTCAATGGTGAGGCTCTCTGAGCTTTTGATGAGAAAACATTGCTCCTCACTTAATCAGGTTAATATTTGGAGCGAGCCTCAGATAGATACATTAGATCACTAAAGCCTCATAAATCATCCTGAGGCTTGACAGCATAGTTGTTCGGCAGTAGCTTGCCCAAATTGTACCTAATCGCATCTAATCCCCTTAAAGGTTCCTTTTTGGAGGGGAACTAAATTGCTTCGAGTACCGGGATGAATTGCTTATTCTGAGCTTTTGCAACAGCCAAGGAAGTCAATTTTCCTGCATGGATATTTAATCCTTGACGAAAATGCGAATTATCGTAAGAAGCTTCTTTCAATCCTTTGTCAGCCAAATTCAAGACAAATGGTAATGTGACATTGTTAAGTGCAAAAGCAGAGGTTTTGGCCACGGCACCAGGCATGTTGGCGACGCAATAATGTACAATGTTTTCATACAAGTAAGTGGGGGAATCATGGGTAGTGGCTTTTGATGTTTCGAAACACCCACCCTGGTCTATTGCAACGTCAACAATTACTGAACCTGGCTTCATTTTTGAGATTGTAGTTCGATTTATTAGTTTAGGAGATCTAGACCCTGGGATCAAAACTGCTCCAACCACAACATCAGCTTCAACTGCAAATTCTTCAATACTATCCAAAGTGGCATAACAAGTTTTCAATCTAGAGCCAAAAATTTCATCTAGATAACGTAGACGAGACATATTTTTATCGATGACTGTCACATCTGAACCCAATCCAATACCCATTTGTGCTGCGTTCGTTCCGACAACACCTCCCCCAACGATCAAAACTTTGGCCGGCTGTGTTCCTGGAACTCCACCAAAAAGTATCCCACTCCCACCGCTGTTTTTATGAAGTGAATAGGCCGCAACATGAATAGCCATTCGTCCTGCAATCGCGCTCATTGGGGCTAATAAAGGTAAATTGCCGAGTGAGTCGGTGATAGTTTCATAAGCGATTGCTGTACAACCAGAGTCTAACAACATATCGACTTGCTCTTCATCTGGCGCCAAATGCAAGTAGGTGAAAAGTATCTGTCCTTCTCGTAACATTTTGCATTCACTTTTTTGCGGTTCCTTTACCTTAACAATCATTTCAGCCTGGTTGAATAATTCTTCTGCAGACGGTGAAATGGAAGCTCCGACGGCTTGGTAAGCCTCATCGCTGCACCCGATACCAATTCCAGCAGTTGACTGA
>JACLAD010004311.1_pt1 | contig 22161 bp, 11 predicted proteins | sample 8027901 | NCBI WGS metagenome assembly JACLAD01 (sample SAMN15725071, study PRJNA655200) | protist metagenome | isolation source: fluorescence activated cell sorting (FACS) single amplified genomes of... | place: Spain: Blaines Bay Microbial Observatory, Mediterranean Sea | collected 2016-07-05 | reverse complement strand
TTCTTCATCTGATTTGGCCTCAAAAGCGATCGAAGAAGGCTTAAGCTTCACATCTTCACAAACATTATCGAGTATCGTCGATAGTGCAGATCTAGTGACGATCATTGCTGATGTGCAAAGCAATGATGATTTGTGGAATGAGTACAAGGTGAAATACGACGAATACTTAGACAAGTTGGAATCAAAACTGCGCCAAGAAGACAAGAGTGTAGCGGAGATACTCGGTAAAAGCACTGTAGACAGCATTTATCGAATAATAGAGTCTTTACCAAAATATGACAAAGGCGTGGTGACTACGTTTATGAATGAACCAGCGGTGGAGAAGATTTTAAGTTCTATCATCTACGAAGCCATATTTGAGTTCTTACAGAAAGTAGATTTGATTGGAGGTATTGTCAATACATTGCCCGTCATTGGTCCTATTCGAGTGACCATTGTCAAGGAGTTCAAGAAGCAACTAGATCGACTACTTGGACCTCAAATTAAAACATTCTTGGCAAGTTACAATCGTATCGCCATTAACCGCATTGTCGATTTAGTGATATCGGAAGAGAATGCCATAGCTTTTAGTAAAGTGAATGGAAATATAGTGAGAGGCGTGCTTGACAAATCCATTAGTAGTTATCTACCAGATGAAATACACTCGACTCAATTGAAACAAGATGTGTGGAACTTTTTGAGAAGTGTCGATATTCAAAGCACTGAGAAGATCGTCAAGGTCTTCTACGATGATTTCGGATCTATTGCCGTGGGTGAACTGGTAAATCTCGGCGATGTTCTCGATCGAAGCACACCAAAGCTGAGGCAAGTGATTATCAACTTTATAGAAAATTTCTTGAATTCAAAAGAAGGAGAGAGAATCTTGACATATGCCAAAAACAATGGTAAAGAGTAGAGAGAAGAAAGAGGTTATCAGTAATGTGTATTTGGAGATAATGAACAAATCCATATTATTTATACCATCTACAAATGTTTTATATCATACATCTAAATAACCTTGAGATCTCGCAGACATCCAGTGGTAAGAGGCTCGATTAACTCCTTATTATCATTGACAAAGTACTCTACAGGATCACAAAGAATGAGTTCATGGTCTCCGGCGTCGAATCTACTCTTCTGATCTCCTTCAGCTTCTCGTTGCGTGAGTACCACACACGCTTCGACGAGATCTTCCATGATGAGAATCTCTTGTCCAAAAGATTCCACGAACAATGGTTTCAACTTGACTCCCAATGTCTGCAATCGTGCCATCTTGTCCACATCTTTGCCACTTGTCTTGCCCAACAAGCAAACCACTTCGGGATCAATGTCTTGTTTCAGCAATTGAAGAACACCCCAGGGCCTTTCTACGAACGAATCAAAGGAAGCAGTGTTCTTGTACAGAGACAAGGACCAGATCACAGGACTGATACTCACTTGATTGGCATAGGTGACGATGTTGAAATTCGTCTTACCAGTAGTAGGGTCACTAGTGGCCAGACTGTACACAGGAACATTCAGTTTCGGGAAACTGTGTACGTTCACCAAAGTGGACGAAGACGCCATCAGACAGATTAAGAATAAGGAAGCAACAACACACGTCACAGTCTGCATTCACTCAATCAATTGTGTATTATCGCATTTATCTTCGAATCCAATGTCCAAATTTTGGAAATATCCCGGTATCCCGGTATCCGACCCAGCAGGTGGCATTTTAAATGTGCCAAAGTGAAAGTCGATGCAGAAGGTGTGATACGCTCGATAGGAGGAAATGCCTGTGTGGTTAAGATGTTCTTTTTCGTTATCAAAACGCTTTTGATCTTGAGCATTATCGGATTACATTCGAATGCTGAGCGTTCTGTCTTCAAGACGTGTGATCAGAACTACGATCGCCAATTGAGTCGTGGCGAGCTGAACTATTGCCTGTCCAAAACTGATGTGCAGTATGGCTTTCGCGAAGTCGGACTGGATGTGGATACAATCCTCCAATTGTTGGACATAGATGAAGATGGCAAAATTTCCTCAAGTGAATATGAAAAGATTCTGTCTATATCTTCTACAATGGACGAATCTGTGGATTTGGGACGCTCCAATTCGCTCAATAATGAAGTGACGAGCCTTGAGGCCGATTTAGAATTACGGGATGGCACAGTCATGACAGTCACACGGGATGAGTTATTGGGTATGGTGCAAGAATCCTATGATCTCAAGGAAGATTTGGAGAATAATAAAGAAACAGTGAATGAAGATGAAGTAGATTTGTCTGTTTTGAGAGACAAGAATCCGAATATTGCCAAGTTCATCGATATGGCACAATGGGCTTTGGATAAACTATCCAAGCATTATGAGACTTTGAGGATTTCTCATGGCAAATCAAAGACAAAGAGTAAGAATAGTATGAAGCAATATCGACACTTTCCCACACACAGTAAAATGCACGAGATACGTTCTTTACCACCAGGAGGATCTATCAATCGCTCACAGTCATATCTACAAGATTCCATTTCTGAAGAGAGCATCTATCAGAAATCCTTCGATATGTACTTTGAATTTTCGCTAAGAATACCACACAGACCCGGATCCCTAGAGAAATATGAAATCCGTGTAATAAAAGATGCAAAAAAGTATCGATACCCTCATATTGTAGTGGAACAATGTTGGCTATTGGACGATTTTGGTGAAAGGAAGGTCCAATTAGAAGTTCCAATCCATTCTCTTTTCATCACTGATGATAATGATGATACTACAATCATGGGCAGAGTACAGTCTTTATACCGAGTATTCACCAAAGTGACGCGCAATTCAATAATGCACGTCTTTCTCTCCACTTCAGGTATGGAGATGGCGACAGACTTGGAAACACCTCCCTCTCTATTGATATCCGCATTGGTGATCCAAGCGGTGGTACTATCACTATTATTATTTGTACGGTATATTGCGTCGCCATTAATGTTCTTGTGCGGATCATTCATATACTGGCCTACCTTGAAAGAAGAGGTGGAAAGTGATGTGGACGAATCTGTGAAACAAGATATGTATCGATTTCCCGTTATTGCATCCATTTTTATTGTGATGGGCGTCTTATTGATCTTTTTACCTTTGTCATCATCTCTCCCCACCAAGAGGATACTAGTCAGTGATAGATTTGTAAATTTGAACCAAATCCAGAAAATTTTTGCTGATAAGGATATGATGATTGACATCAAGGTTAATTTATCGGATAGGGAACTCAAGTCAGTAATTGGACAATATGATGGTATATTGATAAGATCAGCCACAAAGTTGACAGAAGAAATTCTGAAAAACTCGAAATCATTGAAAGTTGTTGGAAGAGCGGGTGTGGGGCTTGACAACGTGCCTACAGATTATTGTCTCCAAAACAATATCAAGGTGTTTAATTCACCCAGGGGGAATGTACAAGCCACAGCAGAGATGACGGTGGCGCTCATGTTGAGTCTAGCGAGACATGTACATGAAGCCAATCGTGTCATGAAGGAAGAAGAAGAAGCCTTTGAAAAGTACCGGAACGATTTAGTGGGAATGCAATTGTCTGGCAAGACATTGGGTATCATTGGGTGTGGCAATATCGGGCAACGTGTAGGCAAGATCTGTAATTGTGGCTTCAATATGAACGTCATTGCCAGACCTAGCTCAACTGTATCAAAAAGTGAATTACAGAGAATGGGAATCGAACAAGTCGATGATTTGTCCTCTCTACTCAAAAATAGTGATATTGTATCTATCCATGTCCCTCTATTAGAAAACACACGAGATTTGATTGATGATAAGGCATTAGCTATGATGAAGTCGAGTGCATTATTGATAAACTGTGCGCGAGGAGGTGTAGTGAATGAGTTACACCTGAGAGATGCATTAATTTCGAGAACCATAAAAGGTGCAGCAGTGGATGTCTATCAAATTGAGCCGTGCAATTCTGAAAAGGATTCTGTTTTATTACAGAAAGGCATTCCAAATTTGCTATTGACACCCCATCTAGGAGCGAGTACAGTCGAATCACAGGAAAATGTTGCCATTGATGCCGCTACACAAATGGCGGAATATCTAGAGAGTGAGTATAATAGATAGTGTAATCGCAGTTGTTATTATTGTATGGATTTGAATTGTCGATTACTGTATATATATATATTAATACATTACATTTCGCTCCCTTTGTTTCTAAACATCAAAATCTTCTTCTTTAACACCTGTGCCCCGATGTAAATGGCACATTTTGTATCCTCCATTGGCTTCCTTTACTAATACACATGACGTAACAAAGAGTTCATTGGTGATTGCATTGGTGCACCAGAATGTGCCCCATGCTAAGGACCCGTCGGCACTTTCAAAAATCTTTTCTGTTTCTTGCCATTGAGTAGGTTTGGCATTCCCTTTGAATTCATCCATTGTTGCTGGTGCACCATTATCCAAAACAATTTCACAATCAGGAGTACATAAATCGAATAAATTGGTTACTCCGGGAATATAGGTACCAAAATTTTGGATACAGTCAGCAATAGACAGACCTGCAGCGACATCTTCTGCTTGTTCTTTGGATACAGTGACTTCTTGAATGGGTGTATCTTCTTCGACGATATTCTCTTCTTCAATTTTTTCGACTACAGCTTGCGCATCTGCTGCACTGGTCTGCAAACTGAAAGATTGCATATTGCCACCGCCTGTAGTATCATCATCTACACGAACGACAGTACCAGGTTTAGTTAGGGGAATACAACGTTCACAAGCACCCATGGGAAACCATTCTTGATAAGCAGATTCTGGTAATAAAGACCAATTCGAGCCTGTCTTTTCGGGATCATTGTGATCAAAGATGTCATACCACAAATTGTGATCGAGTGGCAATTTAGCTACTTTGAAATGAGCAGATTGATCAGGATAACCACCATTGAAGGGTGCAAATTTACAAGTATTGGAATATTCAATGTGGACTTCAGCAGTACTGAAACTATAGAAAGTTGAATTCTTCACTTCTCTCAAACGTAATTGACGACAAGCCACGTAAAATGTACAGTTTTCGCAATTGCGGATAAAGATACTTGATTCACAAGCACCGATAAAGATTTTACTGTTCTTGACATTATCAATCTGTACTTGTTCACAATGATCCATTACCACTAGTTCAGTATCTTCGCAATCTTCAATCACAAACATCTGACCATCGATAGTGCCTGGCATTTTGGCATCGGGGAAGGGAGAACCTTTCTTATTCTTGAAACTATAAAAGGTATCCATCATGTATTTGCGCCATTCAGAACGGTCCGTAAACTCTTGACCATCGGGGGTCTTAAAGGTGCGGGCTTTGGGTGGCATGATATCGAGGATATGAGCTGTACTAACAGTTTGAAAATGTGCGGAAGTGACGAGCCGGGCGGGAACCTCACCTCAGCACCAGCAAAAGCAGCGATTCCTTCCCGAAAACAGCTTGCAACCAGTTTATTCTTGCAGTAAAGGCATAGCATCGATCTTAATATTTAATATTTTTGTCTTTTTGAAGCTTGTGTTGATTTGCGGACTGCTGGTGGGTTGCAGAGCAGCCATGTTGATTGACATTGAACTCATCAGCGATACTATGTGACCCAACGGGTTCATCGGCAAGCGCCATCTGAAGGCTGCCATTGAAAGCTTTAGTGCTACTTCAAAATCGAAAGAGGTGACTTTTAGAATTTTTCGTATCCCCTTCTTTTTGGAGCCAGGGTATCAAAATCAAAGTGACGATTTCACAGAGAGTCACGATACCAGAATGATACGTAAGTTTGGATCAAAAGAGGCGTTTGAACGAGTGAAGAAAACGCACGGTCTGATTCCACGAGGTGCAGAAGTGGGCTTGGATGCAAGCGTGGGTTTCACACAAGAGAATCTGAGCAAACGAATTCAATCGAGCACATTGAAATCTCAGAGATTAGTCTATTTTGTGGCGAGGCATTATTCGTTAGAAAAGTGCGAGGAATTATACAGTGTGTTAAATCAGAAACATTTTATCGAAGGAGGCGTGTTAAATGACAATAGCATGCTATTAAATGCATGCGAAGAAGTGGGTATTGATATTGAAGGTGTCGAGCGGTTCTTGACTTCGGATCAGTACAAGGAGGAAGTGATGCAGATGTATAACAATGTTATCGACAGTGGAATCGAGAGCATACCCACTGTCATTATTCAAGGAGAATATGTAGTCAATGGGGCCGCCAATAAAGACCAATACATACAGGTCTTCAAACATCTCCTTCAAGCGGGTGAAAGTGATGGTGATGCGGAGGATGTGCTGGTGAACAAGACACTATTCTTCAGATAGAAGGACTAAGAAGACGATTTTGCCATAGGAGGGATGACGATGGGGTGAAGGAATTCGCCTGTCTGAAAATATCCGAAGCAGATAGGGGTCAAGTAGTGTCAGAGAATTCTGTAGATTTGTGATAGTTCCTCTCTTTATACATAATGTATACTACGAACACTGCAAAGAACACTATATAAATATACCCGTATATTGCCACGTATCCTCTCCGTCTAAAACACCCTGTCTATGAAAGATCCATGTAAAGAGTGTGGTAGATGCAATCTTAGCCAGGCAGTAGAGACTGGTCCACTGCCAATATCCTTGCCATCCAAAATAGCAACGCAACTCTTATCCTTGACCGAATCGAACATAGTCACCATCAAGTACACATCATCTTCATCCTTGCCGTTTTCCTTTGGTATAACAACGACTTCTTCACAATACGTGTGTAATGGAGCATACCAATACTCTCGTTTACCGGTCTGTATATCTAGCTTGAGATAACCTAATGGTGGACTACTGATACCTGTCTGAGAACCAACTGACATATATATATACCTCACCTTTTGCGACTCATAATGGGGATTGATATGTGGGTGTTCCACGACAATATCTTCCATATGTATCACAGGATCATGACGGATCAATGCTCCAGAACTTGTATCTACTATGCTATGGTACAATAGAGTCAAAGGAATGGAATCGAAGTTAGGAGCAGTTCCTTCCCAATTACCCAGTAATCCTCCTTGTGCTTGTCCAGAAGCAACATCTTCGCATCTCCACGCCGTTGTCAGTAGCTCCAATGTATTCTCCTCTATATTCTCCCACGATGCCACAGAATGTATTGTGAATCCTGGTTTCAAAGGAATTGTCATTTTCTCTTTACCAGAATTCGAGGAGCGTGGTACAAGATGCATTAGCATATCTTCACTAGGCATGACATTTACACACTCTGCTGGACATTTGGTTCCCAAAATGTATGGTAGTGTATCTCCCGCCAGCCTGTTCTCGATGAGGACATAATACGAGGGTGTAATACTGAAATCATGAGGTGAAACACTAGTATTCTTTAGGATCACAGAAGCAATGGGCAATGTCTTGTCATGTAATGGCATTAATGCCTCATCCCACTCCCTAAAATTCACAATTGGCCGCGAATCCAACACATTCTTGGCTGGAATGCCTGGCAATCCAGTTCCGGCACACCAAGTCCAAGCAACTAAAGTCTTTCGTATAGGATCAATCTTGGGATGTGCCGTCATGTGTTGAGAGAACAGAGAGGCGTGTATGCTAGGGAAACTTGCATTCAGGTCAGGCACATAGACAGGCAATCCATCTGTTAGCACACCTGACAATCCCATTTCCATCTTGTCAATGGTATTCAAATTGAATGGGTCCAATTCGTACGGAATACCGGCCTCAAACAACGAGAAGAGTTTCTCCCCCCAAAACACGACATTAGTATTTGCTAGGTTCTTGAGTTTGAGATCAAAGGCATTAGCTAAATCGAATGTGCCATTGCTCAACTTTAACGACCAAGCATTGGGAACACGTTGCGTTCTGAATGTAGATCTCACTTTGATAGAATCAGATTCAGACTCTGCCTGGAATTCCTCCGTTTTGACAAACCGAGAACTGAACTTGACTTCATTACTCTCCTTATCAATAGAAAACTTGATGATATATCCATCTCCATCCAAATAATGGCCATATGAGACACCATTGCGTTCAAACAAGGAAGGCATCGCCCGAAACAGTGTTCCTGATGGGAAGTCAAGAGGAATTGACCCTATCATCTCCTCACGCTGATCTACAATGTAGTCAAATTCTGCGCTCTGCGTTTTGAAGGCCTGCTCCCACTGCGGGAAGCTGTACGATCCATCAATGGGATTCGGAATCTCACTCACACTACGCTGGTCACGTAAACGGCACTTGGATTCTAAGTGGCGCAAACCTGGGAGTTTGAAGGCTGTCGATAAGCTCAAAAGAGTGGTTATCAATAGCAAGAGTCGCATTGCATCAAAGTAGAAGTTGCAAAAGGAATATAGATACAAATGACTCGACTCTTAAGAACGAGCAGATTCCACGACTGTTAACACACGACAGATTACCTAGACTCGAATCCCTTTCAATAATCTACTTTGAGGTCTTCCAGTTTCTCTAGTTGTACTGGCCGATATTTAACTCAGCCGAATATCGTGCATGACACAGCCAACATGGTCCCAATCGGCCTGGGTCGGGATTACGAGGAGTTAGTAGTAGATTTGTCTCGTGTATTAAAAATTATCAGGAATCCAATAGTATTCCATCTTTCGTATGTGATCCAGGCTTTCCATTTGGTGTAAGCAGCGTTGATTTACATTGTACAATTTATACTTAGTCCTCATCCTCCTCTACCGCATCATCATAGTCTTCTTCTTCTTCCTCTTCTTCATTCTCTTTGTAATCCTCTTCTTCTTCTTCATCAGACTCTACTACTTTCTTTTCCGCCTTTTTACGATTGGTAATCATTACGGGTCCTGAAGCAGGTGGCGGACTTTCATCTTCATCATCCACTGGCATCTCTTCTGTATCTTCTTGTTGCCCATCATGATTATTATTATTATCAGTATTTATAGAATCACTCGATTCGGTTTGTTGCAAAGATACGGATCTCTTGGCCCCGCAAGCTCCACAATTTCTCGCTCTTAAAGCATTACTGAAAGTACATTGTGCACAACTCCAAGAATCTGCAGGTCCCCTTTCTGCGAATTGTGCTGCAGCATCATCAGCACGATTGCGAGCCGACTCTCTCACTCCTCTTGGGGAGTCATCGATATCATCAGCAATGGCTCTAATTCTCGCTTGTGCTGCACCAGCAGCTGCTCTTTGACTACCTCTACGACCAGCATAAATCTCTTCATTCTCATCTTCTGAATCAGATTCATCATAATACTGGGGTGGTTTACCACGACTGCGACTTCTATCACTAGATACTTCTTCTATACCACCTCTTCCGGATACTCTTTTGGAACGACTCTTGGCTTCTACTTTACTATAATTCAAACATTTATCAATGCAGAAAATACGTAATGCTACAGAAGACAAAGTGATACAACGCATAGCGAAATGAGGAGCTGGTAATGCAGTCATCAATTGGTTTTGAGGAGAAAAGAACCAGCTTTTATTCAAGTAATGTTCCAACAACAAAACACATTCCATAATTTCCATGGCAGTCTTTGCCTTTTCTAAAGAAGTGAACCAAACATCCTCTAGACTGTCATTCCATCCGATGGCTTCAGCTACTCCAGACGTCACACCAGTGTAGGCACTCTCATCTTCTTCAATCATTAATGAACCTTGTGGCAATGCGACGAAGATAGTGAAAAGACAACTCTTGAGAGCATCAATTTCCACAAAGGACATGTCTACTTCTGTAGACAATTTGTCACGAAAGTCACTCAAAAAGCGGATCTTGTCAATCATAGAACGACGACCAGACTTGTGTACAAATTTGGATGCTTGTAACTTGGCCACAGCATCAGGAATACCACAGATACGTCTACGTGCTTGCACGTTGATTTCGAATACTAATGGTTTAACTAGATTCAAAGGAGGGCCAGTATATCCATCAAGTGCTTCTGTCCAGAAGGTCAGTGTGTACTTGCCCGTTCTACGCCACACGGGCATGTAGAAGTAATACAATCCATCGGACCATTGTTGTCTGATATCTGTAATCATCAAATCTTGACCTTCACGGGTAATCTTATAATTGACAGCGACTACTTCGGATTGTGCTGGAAGTTTAACTTTTCTCTCATACGCATTGGATAGCTGCAATACAATGAATCTACGTGCTCTCTGACTGAACGTGAAGTACTGCTCATAACTCGAATCATCTTCCGGCATATCCTCATATTCAAACATGGCTTGCTCTTCAAATGCACTCTCAGCTTCAATCTCATATACGGCTTCGAAGGAGACTCCCTTGTGAGGCAAATGAGTCAACGCTACAGGCTGATCTTCTGGTAATGCAGGTCCTGTTGTTGGAGGCGCAGACTGAGTAGGAGCTCCCAGCCACGAAGTCATATTCGTAGCGGCTCGTTTCTGACGTTCCATCGGCACTGCGATTTCCTTATCATTGGACAAGTCAACCACCGTGGGCTCTGGAGGGTCAGAGAAGGAAGTCTCTGCGGTAGCATCTGCCCCACCATTATCTTCCACTACCATAGCATCATCACCAGTTCCATTTCCAGCACCATTTTCTGCTTTCTCTTCAGTAACTGTTTCACCAGTATTAGTACTAGGAGTAGCATCGGTTTCACTAGAAGAAACAACATCGGTACTAGCTTCACCAGAAGTCTCATTGTCTTTTGCGGTCTTCATCTGGTCCTCTTCTTGATCCTGATCCTGGCTCTTTACATCCTCCTCCTTCACCAAAGGGAAAGCGATTTCATTTTCGAGCATATCTTTCAAATTCTGCTGCAAGTTCAAAACTTGATTCTTCATGTTCTCATTATCATCCATCACTGAAGCCGGTAAGGCATTGATGATATTTTCAATGACACCTCTATCACTTGTCATGGTCCAATTGTAATGCAAATCATTGTTCTCGCTCTTGATGGGTGTGAATGAGTTAATATTCGACTTATCACATGCATCACAAAAGTCTTGTTGTATAGTATCTTGAGGCACATTTGAACAGATGAACAAAGCGTTGGTCTTTGGAAACTTCCAATACTCTCTTCCCTTTCTATCTTTACCTAAAGGAACGGTGTGTACACCTGACATGGCGATCATACGCTCAGCTAATCGACGACGTTGTCTTCTCAATTCATGAGACTTGTGTTCCAATCTCGCCTTGAACATATGCATTGCACAATGTTTGTGGACAATGATAGGTGCTAATGCCAAATCAGGATCCTGGTCTTTCATCAATGCATTCACAAATGTTTTGCCATCACTTTCAGACAAAATAGGATAATAAGGCATTTCAATGGCTCCAGGTTTCAGTTCGAACCCATTCGTGAAAAACTTGACGGTAGTGTTCATCTCTCCCTCAATCAAACCATCAGGTCCAACTAGGACAGCACTATCCCCATATTTATCAACATGGTACTGATGTTCTGCTGGTGATTGACCTAATACGAAAGGACTACCAACATCTACTTCACCATAACCACAATATTGACACTTGACTTCAGCCTTCTCATTCTCTTTTACCAACAAAGTCTTGAGCAACTCTTTCGGAGCGTTTTTATGCTCTTTGGGATCTAAGGCAGCCTTGATATCGATCAATCTATTCAGAATTGGTTCTTCTTCTTCTTTGTTCTTGTAAGAATCAATCGCTTCGATCACACCTCTAACATCAGCAGACAAGTAATCACTACGAGCGCGTTCAGCATTGATTTGCTTGAGTACACCTTTGGCAAGCTTGTAGCCTTCATCTCCTGTCAAATCACTAATAGCTCTCAAGAAATCAGTTTCTTTAAAGGAACTACTAGATGTATGCTTCAACAACTTCTCACAAAGCTTTCCTGCTGATTCATAACAGTCTTCATACACTTTGTCAGTGTTCTGCAACAAGTCTGCCAATGCCATGAGTACTGATAAACGAGATTGAATACTCCACTTGTTTTCAGTCTGCTGAGAAGTAGGCCACACTCCAGCATTACTAGATTTCCAAGCTGCTTTATCAGCCTTGCAATGCAGATTAGGGGTTAGACTCGATTGCGATAATAGAGACAGTGCATTACAAACTCTCTTCATCGAACTCATTCTGATGGATAAACCTTGCAAAGAGCGATTTAGACCTGGATGTAGTTGCCATGGAATCATTGCAGAAGGACCATGTTCATCAATGAAAAAGCAAGACGCGTAACAAGCATCCATATTGTCCCAAAAGGTTTTAGATGATTGATCTAGAATAGGTGTACGAGGGATATGTCTGGTGATGGCACTATCTTCTTGCACACAATACATGCAAACCCACTCTTCAAAATTTTGTTTATCTACTAATATTTGTGTAGGTTGAATGAGAAAAGGGCTCTCTTTTGCTCCATGTAGAGCATTCAAGCAAAAGAATCCATTGCATCGGCCACACTTCATACGTGTCTCCTTCTCTTCCATCTTGTTACCAGAAAGGAGACAATATGATTCTGAGCACGAATCTAAGGCTAATTTATCTTTCGACAAAACCCATTGTTGTACATGTCTCCAAATGACAGTTAAGAGCTTGTGCCCTTGTGCAAGGAATGCATGGCTTTCAGAATAAAAGGCCAACTGACTTGTGACACATGCCTTCATATCCTCATAAAATTCCATGGCCACACGATTGTAATCAGATCCTTTACCATATTCCTGCAAAATCAACTTGGTGGCGACATTAGATAATACCATGGGTTTCTTGACAAATTGTAAAAATTCACGATAAAAGGCACTATCCCACATAAAGTTCTTGCTTTGGCTGTAATTGGCGACTTTGTAAAGGACCTTGGCACATCGCTTGTACACTTCAGGGACATTTTCTTTGTCGACTAGAGTTATCAATGCTTCATTAAAGGCTACTATATCAACATCTTCAAAGTTGTTGACAGGAGCCTGACTAATCGCCGCTTTTCTAAACTTGAAATTACTTTTCAAGTTTGCGGACAAGGAAGAATCTACGGTTAGTACCACACTCTTGGACTTTAACTCCATCGAATTGATTGATACCAATCGATCACTATCATCCAAAAATACATTGGACTCTTCAATGGATCCACCATGATCTTGACGACCATTTCTAGCCAACATTCTGTATCGAATACCACGCACTACGTTCTTGAATTGTCTGAAATGTGGTGTCTTTGAACCACGAATCATGTTTTGAATATCATCCTTGTGCATGGGAACCACTTGCATTAGTTCACGTAAAGTAAATTGCAATAATGCCATTCTTGCCACTTCAGGCCAAGTCAATTGATTCAATGGCAGCTTGACGTCATCTAGATCTAATGTCTTGTGTACCTCCTTCATGGTCGCTTGTACGAGACATAATTGAATGCGATCCATTTCAGCAATAGACTGGTACTTGATCATATCCTTCATATTCTTATCCTCATCAGCTTCCACATTGAACGCGGCAACTGATGTATCATTTCCCAAGGATTCTTCCTGCTTCACTGCTTCTTTCTCATCCCCATCTTCTTTCACAGGAACATCATCGGCAGTCTGAGTCAAGAGCTGAATATTGCAAAAATTTTCTACCAATTGGTTGACTACTACGGGATGCTCTAGACTCAAATGATGATATTGTCCTGTCAAGAAATTGCTCAATCTAAACATTTGATCCCACAGAGTATCATCAATAGGCACCTCTGCTGGCACTTTCAATCCATCCCCACAAGAAACGACTTGTTCTTCCAAAATTTGTTCAAGAGGCAAGATCTCTACATTTCCACTAACACTTTCTTCATCCATGGCATCACCATTGATATCCATCTTGGAAAAGTTTTCTTCAGTACGTCTTTGTGCATCGTTGAGTTTGCTTTCTGCATCAAACCTCTCAACGATAGTCGTCAATACTTCTTTTTGTGCTTTGAAAATTTGTTTGCGCGCATCTTGGCGATAAGGAGTACGATATTTGAATGCTGCTTGTGCTTGAAGACCTTGTGCTTTCGCCTTTTTATTAGCAGCTTCTTCCAACACTTTTTGTTTTTTGGCTTCACGTTGCTGTTCTCTTTGGCGTGCTTTCATTTCCTTCAAATTCAATTTCTGTTGAGCCTTTTGAGCTGCCTCCAATTGCTTGGATGCCTTCTCATTAGCCTTCTCTCTTTCCTTCTCTTCTTGTCTCTTGCGACGACGTTCCATTAAAGCATCGGAAACATTACTCTTGCCACCTTTTTCATTACCTTTCTCATTACCACCTTCTTCACGTTGTGCCAAAAGTCTCATCTTGTACTCAGTCAAAGTCTTTTGATCTGTATACTTGTCACCATAACCTCTCTCAGCATGGAAACGATAGGAACTACACAACAAAGCTTTTGGTAATCCTTCTATCAATAATTCTACTTGCAAATTAAAGAATGAGAAAGGAGGCAACCCCAACCAAGTCTGTTCTGGAGAGATACCAGGAAAGTGTTCGCGAAATACACCTTTCTCTGTACGTGCTCTCTTGGAAATCTTGGTATCTACATTCTCCATAACAAAGATGGCTGTATTATTAGTACTCTGTTTAATTATCAAATTGAACTTAGCGGGTAACTTGGTGGCATCTGTTGACAATGCTTGCTGCTTTCCATAATCTACAAAGGCACGATTCACTTCATTGTCTTCAATTGTAATCTCAGCTTTATATCCTACAGGGTAAAGTTGCAATTGGTTTTGAAAATGTGTAGGGTCATCAGCAATTTTGCCAAAGTCAAGTACTCTCAATCCAGCTCCTCCAACTACGACAGGTAATGCACCAGATGCAGCCTGTAACTTTTTCTTGGCAGCTTCATGAGTCGTTTTACGAACACTAGCAGCACTTGTTGCATTTTTATTACTACTTCCAGTATTCGTACTAGAAAGTCCAGACTTATTTCCACTACCACTACCACCACTACCACCACCACCACCACCACTCGTAGGTGACTTTTTGGGCAACACTAATGGAAGTATAGCTTCTTTCGTACCTACTTCGACACCAGAGGGTAATTTGTATTTGATTGAATAAGTATTCATACTAGCACCAGGCCCTTTTTTGTTCATATCACGAACAATCACCTTGATTGGCTTGATACGAGCTGCGGAAACCGACTTACTTTTCAAATATTCCTGCATCTCCTGCTCAGCTTGCAATTCAACTTCTTCACGACTACGATTAGATTTTGATGGACCAGACTCATCTAGATCTTCGTCGTCGTCAAGGTCAGAAGCTTTGCGTTTCTGGATCTTGAATGACTTCGGAGAGGAAGCATCCTCAACGCCACCTGTGCCTGCTTTCACAGATGACTCACTCATCATCCGAGAGTGATATCCAGCAAACCAAATTTTATTCTCGACCCGATCCGTACCGATCCACTCCGTGCAAAACAAACTTTTTCTAAACTTTCAGCTTTTCGTAGTGTCTTAGTCCTTAAAGAGGTAAGGACATCAATTTTCTTTCGATCTCAGACTTATAGCTCCAGATTCAGGTTTGAACTGTATCAGTAATCTTGTGGCGTCACTAGTGATCGTTGGTTTTGCTAACGGTGCAGTATTTGTTAAGCGACTTGTTTTCTTAGCTTAAGAGCTGTAATGAGCATAGTAGACAAATTGCGTGGTCTGCAGACCTCTGAGCGTTTACGAAGCGACCACATTCTGACACTGGAGCTGTTCCAGGAAACGGTAAATGAGAACACTTCGTTGAAAGAGGAAGTGGCTAGCTTGCGCAAAGCATTAAAGGCTACCAAAGAAGGCACTGAAGAGAAAGATGCGGCTGATGACAACAATGAAGAGACAGCAAAGCAACAAGACGCCGCTATTGTACAAAAGGTGTTAAAACAAGATAAAGAACTAGCCGAACTAAAGCTGCAGGTGAAATCATTAACTTCCAAGAATGCTGGACTGGAGTTATCCGTCACTCAGTTAAAGAAAAGTAATTTCAGTAACGAAAAGATTAAGCAAGAATTGGATGTCTTGTTGAAAGCAGACGAGGAAAGACAGAAGCATGAAGAGCAATTGGAGAAGGAATTGGAAGATGCCTATGAGACTATAGCCACATTGGAGAAGGATGTGGTTGCTCTCGAAGCAGTAACAGATGTGAAGAAGGAGATTGCCGAGTTGGAGGAGAAACAGAAAGAGAGAGACAATTCGCAACTTGTGGAAGCCAATGCCAAAAGTGCACTGTTGATCAAAGAAATTCAAATATTGAAGAAAAATGAGAAGGATAAAGATGATGAGATTGAAAAATTGAAGGAGACCATTGAGAAGATAACAAGGAAGGAGAAACTCATGAATCAGAGTAATCAAGAGATTGAACATGCTTTGCGGTCACGTATCGAGGAGTTAAATGAGGAAGCATCTGTCTCCGAATTAAACAACCAGAAGGTACTGGAGGGCAAAGAAAGCGAAATGATTAAAGCCAATCAGATTATTAAATCCTTGAGAGAAGAATTGGCGGCAGAGAAGAGTAGCAGCAAAGTACAATCGAATCCTCTGTTGTTGCCTGCAGATGGCGAGGGGGAGAGAAGCACGCCATCTTCGTTCTTCATGACCAATCCTGCTACTGAGAAGATGCCCACAACAGCCAAAGAAGGTGCCGATTTTAAAGCTTTCATCGCTCTGAAGAAGGAGAATGCTGATCTCAAGTCCAGATTGGCATTGGCAATGGCGGCTTCAGGAAATACCACCCTGATGAGTCACAGTAAAAGTAGTGGAGATGTATCGGTGAAGAAGACTAGTAGTGTAAAAGGGAGCGCGAGCAGTGGGTTCTCGACAAGACGATGAAGAAGGAAGAGATGGATTCCTTGTGATTAGCTGATGTAATGATTCAATATTTGACACGATTGATATGAAGTGCTTGAGTAAAGATTGGGAAGAATAAAAATAGTATAGCGTGCCATTTTGTGATGTAATGTGAGCAATGTAATCAAAATAAGTACAACGTGTAACGATGGTAGTTATGGGAAGCCAATTTCCTCTTGATTATCATTAGAACTATTTTGCAATGTCAACACTGAAATAAAGAATTATCTATTCTACACTATGATTAGTACGCCAAATCGCCCAGCATAGATGCCACCACCTATACAGAGCGTGCTGAAACCTTGACAGGGTATGCTGAGACTATCCCACTGCTGTCACTCACGCTCTATCCTAGGCGGTCATCTCTCTTGTCCATGATGGCTAGCTTCAGCAGCTTGGAGTCGCTTTCCTTGATGGACATAATCAGAGGATTTGTTGGAGGGCGTTTCGCTAGGTATGCGTTGTAGTTCTCCTTAGTGTCCCACTTCTCCCAGATGAACATCTCGTAGCTGCCGTCCTCGGCTGGGTCAGTCTCGGCCACCTCTAGCGCAATGAAGCCAGGCTGAATGAAGGTGAAGGCTTTGATACCATATTCGGGGTGTTTCATGGCGGTATACCAGATCTCGCGCTTTTCTGCGTCAGCACTCAACTGGAGATGGAGAACTACGTGACAGGCGGCCATTTTTTTTTCTTTTTTCAAGCTCAATTAATTCAGAATTTGAAGAGAATTTTCTTGACCTAATCTCGGACCTGAGTCCGGGGTTGAGTTGCGTGGGTGCCGACCCTCAAAAGTTACTGTCACTCTCATGACCAAAAATCGAAAAGATCGATTTCGCTGCCATTGTACTGGAGCAAGACGGTATTGCCTACCTCATAGAGCTAAGTGATACTTATTATAATTGCTGCCTGTGTTCAAATTGTCATTAATAAAGGGATTTGGACGCAGGAAGACGATTTTATCGCCATTCAATCTGATTGACAGTCTTTTGAACCATGTCCTCTTCCGATAAGATAGATTCATCAATTGAAGGCACCAATAGCACTGTATCCTCGGCTCCAATTCCGATGGGTCTATTGCCTCACAACTCTAGCGTGTTTGTGACCAATGAGGAGACACTGCCTAAGAGTTACAATGGCGGTATTTCAACTCAAGAGAGTGTCATCAGCGATACATTTAGCGATGGTTCTGGTGACGACGCTGGCAGTGGATATGGATCCGATGGATACGGTAGTGGTGGCTACGCGAGTGATGACACACAACCCAAATCTATTTATACGAATATTGTCCCTGTCGAAAAAATGATCAATGGATGGAAAAATCTATCTCAATGGTGTATGACAGGAGCGAACAGTCTTAAAGATAAAGCGATGGAAGGATGGCAAAGTACAAAGGAATTTAGAGAGAATTCATGGGAGTATACGAAAGAAGGAACACGTGCAGGATGGGCGAAAACGAAAGAAGTGACAAGCGCATCATGGAAAGCGACGAAAGAAACAGCAAATAATGTGTCTGAAAAATTGAAAAGTGCCATTTTGCCCAATCGTCCTTCGTCAGCATCCAATCTGGATTCATCTCCTTCCAGTTCCGATCCATCTAGCCCTCTCTCCACAAGTCCACTCAGTTCTTCACCATTAACAACACAACTGAATAGCCCACAATCTTTTTCACCACCATTATCTCCAAGAACGTCCACGGACCAAAAAGAAAAGGGAGGTATGATGATTATGAATAGTAATCTTATGAACAATAATGCTAATATCAATATGAACAATCTCATGAGTAATAATCTCAATCATACAAGTAATAATAATAATAATAATAATAAGCGCAACAGTGCAAAGGATTCGCCACTCTTGGAAGAGGTCGATGATTACAATGTCTAAGGACTCTTTTTTGGAAATATGTAAGTAATGTAGAAATATATGATGGAGACAAATTGGATGTGAGAATTATTATGACGAGAGTGTAAAATCGAAGTAACGATAATTCGTAGAATCATAAATTACTCAAGAATACCAATTTATTATTCTTATTCTTCTTTCTTCAATTTACTCAATATTCAAAATTCTCTCTATCCTCCTTCGTAATTCTTTTGAAATCTTATAAATTAAAGTTCTTCATGATCTTCTTCTTCTTCTTCTTCTTCTTCTTCGTCCTCAGCGGCAGCAGCTCTTGCTTCTTCCTCCTTGGCCTTTTGTTCAGCCATTTGTGCATCGTACATGTCCTTTTCTGGCCCTTTCTTCTTTTCATATGTGTCCTTTGCAAAAGCTTGTGCTTCCTCTAATGAGTCAGTTACAATAATATCATCGAACAAAGTACCACTCTTAACTTGCCACAATTCGAATCCAACGTAGTTGCAATCAGTACATCTGGCATGTAACTCCTTATCTTCAATATATTCAGGGTTAGGGATTTGTGGATGTACCCATTCTCCCTTGTAGTCAGGATTATCAATCATCTTAGGTGACCAAGCACCTTTATAATCAGGATTATCAATCAAAGGAGCTTCCCATTCTCCATCTTCATCATCATCCCAATCATCAGGTTTAGCAGCTTCAGGGTCAGGAATAGATTCAGGAATATCATCCCATCCATCTGGCTTTTTATCCGCAGGATCAGCAATCTTTTTTTCATCAACCCAATCAGCTGGTTTAGATAAATCTGGATCATTGATCTCTTTTGGTAACAAGAAATCGAATTCTTCTTCTAATTTACCTTCTCTAGCCACTTCATTATCAATCAAAACTTTGAAAGTATTATCTGGTTCAACTACTAAAGTATATAAATGAGATAAATTATCAGTTTCGACACGAACTTGTTCTTTAATTAACAAATTATCTGCTTTAGGTGCATAATTGAAAATGACATGGGTCTTTCTATTGGAACTTCCACATACATCTGGACCAAACATAATAGCATAAGGAGTATCTCCACCAAATTTAGATTGATCAACATTACCAGGTAATACTTTAATATAAGCACCACCACAATCTAAATCTTGTTCATGTTTCACAGAAAATTGAACAACCAATTGTTTACCTTTGTTTGTAAAGGAACTATCCATCTTGGCAGACATACCATAAAAGCGAGCATCTTCACTTGTTTGAACACCTTTATCAGATTCATCTCCATACCATTTACCAGCAGTATGTTTCCATTCACCAAGTTCAGAAGCATCTTTCCAATCAGATGGCACTACCCAACGTTTCTGCCAACCATCACCAAACGATTCCCTAATTTAAACAAAGAAAAAACGATGAGTTAAAATGTTTCGTGAAAAAGAAGATTTTACTGACATGACAAGAAAAAAGTTCACCAACTATTCTATCGGAAGGATTTAGGAAGGATTTATCGATATATTGCACTTACTTGAAGTATGTTTTGGCAGAAATGCAAGCCAAGATGGAAAGAAGGACCAGCAATTTGATAATCATCATATTTCTAATGCAATTTGAGTCTTGTTTCAATTGTTCGCAAGTGCCAATTGGCACCACACTTCTTGGTGGCCGACCCGCGGTCTCTGCTCGTCACTTCAGCCTAGTTTTTGGTAGCTGCCCCCCCCTACACACACAACCATTTTGCTTTGTGGTGCTTTAGAGTAGGTTTTCACAAGGTGGTGTGATTTCAATTCAAACCTGCATGCGTTATCGTGGCTTACCAAGATTGCTTCAAAACAGCATTTTTACAAATACTGTATCTGGATCATCTACTAGCATGAGTTTTCTATCATCTACTCCAATTGTGACAAAGAGTATCATTGGATTGAATATTTTGATTCATGTAACCATCTTTTTGACGAATTTGGGCTTACAACAAGTTGCTATTAATGGCCATTTGGTAATTAATCAGATGGAAGTCTATCGCATTATTACCAGTGCTTTTACACATGCCTCTTTAATGCATATAGGAATGAATATGATGTCTATGTATCAATTAGGGACAAGTTTGGAGATACAATTTGGTAGTTTATCATTTTTATTTCTATCTATATGGTCAATTGTGATTATTGGATTAATTTATGTACTAATTGCTTACTTGGCATGGTGTATTACAGGTGATTATGGTTGGATGTTAATGAGTGGTGTAGGTTATAGTGGCGTATTGTTTTGTTATGCTATATTAGAAAGTTTCCACACGACTGCAGAATCTATTTCCTTATTTGGATTCTGTAATGTACCAGCCAAATGGTATCCTTTTGTATTATTGTTATTAATACAATTCCTAATTCCAGGGATTTCATTCATTGGTCATGTCTCTGGTGTCTTATTTGGATTGATGATTGTTTATGGACTTGCTACCAAGTTCATATTGCCATCCAATGATTTCATAGAATATTTGGAATCCACTCAATTTTGTAGTTGTTTTTATCGTATTGAATCTTATGTAAGAAATACAGGAAGATCATATACTGTACCTTCTTTATATGATAATGGAGGTATTTGTTCAAGTATATGTTATACTTTTGCAACTATTTACAAGTTTATAGTAGATGCATGTCTGACTGTATTGGCAATTATTGGATGCCCAAGTGAAAGTATTGCTGAAAGATGTAGACAATGGACTACACCTTACACAGATTTCATCAACAGAATTACAGACTCTTATTTTGGAAACCATGATAGATCTCCTTCTAGTTCTCCAAATATTTCAAATTCAAATGAAAATACCAGTAGTGATGATATAGAAGCTAATGATGGTAATAATGTTAATGGCGATCATAATAGCACCAGTAGTACCTTCTCCGCTGTGAGATCTTTGCTAACTGGTGCACCGCAGAACTATACAGCTGTACCCACGGAAGAGCTTGATACGAGTAATAGAGGAACAATAGGAGACCCCCCCCCTACCGAGCAAGGTGTACAGATGCAAACAATCAATGGGGATTCAGCTCAAATGCCAAAAGGTAGCCAAGGCAGAAAGCTCGAGAGTAGTGGCAATCCAAATATCACACCACGAGAAGCAGCGCTGCTGGCGGCAGAGAAACGGAAAAAGGGAAAAAAATAATATCCTTAAATGATTCGATGCCTTACTTTTTTCTTTATTTATTAAGATAATAATGCTGGGAACCTTTTGCGCTAGCGCTAAAAAATAGGCGAGACGCTCCAGTTGAAAAATTTGTAGAAAATGTATTTATATATATGTTGGATCCAATGAAAATTACACACAATCTACAATATACAATGTATTTTTTTGCAAATAGCATTTTAGAGATGTTACAATTACAATTTATGATGAGATGATGGTTCCATGCAAAATATACATAGAGGTACCAGACTATAGCCTGTTCACAATTGCCAGATATAGATGTCACCATCACCTTGCTCAGAGTATAGCTTGCCATTCTGGAAGGTGAGCTGAGATACATGCTCAGTATGGCCTCTAAGAGTAGTAATGAGGCTGTCATCGCTGCAGTCATACACATTGATGGTCTTATCCCAACTAC
>JACLAD010010678.1_pt1 | contig 22173 bp, 25 predicted proteins | sample 8027901 | NCBI WGS metagenome assembly JACLAD01 (sample SAMN15725071, study PRJNA655200) | protist metagenome | isolation source: fluorescence activated cell sorting (FACS) single amplified genomes of... | place: Spain: Blaines Bay Microbial Observatory, Mediterranean Sea | collected 2016-07-05 | reverse complement strand
CATAATTTATACATAAACTGTTGACAGGTGCGCACTTTTACCCTAAAATTTCCCAAGATGCAGGACGTGCGCTAAAAAATAAAGCGCACATTAAGCCAATTCTACCGTTGCAGCGCAAATATTCATGGTGCACCCCACCGTTCAACCGTTACATTGTGGCGGTTTTTTATGCCCCGATTTTAGGGGCTTTTTTATGGATAAAAAAAATGCCTTCTTTCTCACCCAGTAGCCTTTCTAGGCTTGCGTCCTGCCATGAAGATTTGCAAGAAATTTTCCACGTTGTTGTAAAAAATTTTGACTGCTCGATAATTTGCGGACACCGCGACAAGGCAGAGCAAGATAGAGTTTTTAGAGAAAAGCTAAGCAAGGTTGAATGGCCAAATTCAAAGCATAACAGTTACCCCAGTATGGCGGTAGATGTAGCTCCTTACCCTGTTGACTGGAAAAACTTGGAAAGATTTCGATATTTTGGCTTTTACGTCAAAGGCATAGCGGCAGGAATGTATAAGTTCGGCCTTATTCAGCATGAGTTGCGCTGGGGCGGCGACTGGGACGGAGATAACGACACCAGAGATCAGATGTTCAATGATTTGGTGCATTTTGAGTTAATCGAGATCAAGCAGCCATAGTTTTAGTAAAATCTATTTGTATACATGGAGGTCAGTAATGAAAAAGCTTTTTGAGAAGTCAGGGCGGTTTTTAAGATGGTTTGTTTTTCATAGACAAGAAATCTTTCAGCGAGCAAGGCAGGTTGTCTATATTGCTAAGTTTATAGCGCGCCACACAAAAACAAATTCAGATGACATTGTTCTAGCTAAATTAGATAAAATTCTAAATGAGATTATTCATGATTCTTTAGGCAGCATGGATAAACGTGAAGCTATTGAGCTGGCCAAAAAAATTACAAGCGTCAAAAGAGGACCGCTGAAATCTATTAAGGTTAGCTTAGACAGTGACTCTGGCAAGCCGAAATTAGGTTTTTCTGTAAATATATGATAAATAAAGGCAAATAATGCGGCTCGTCAGGCAGTCCGAAAAACCGCAAGTTTCAAGCAGTGAGATAGCCGCAGGTTCAAGCACGGATATAAGGCAGTATTCGCCAAATAACATTCGCCAGATGATAGAGGCTCACGAGAGCGCAGCAGTTGATGCTGTGCCTGTAGGGGCAATGCTGGAATGGTCTAGCTCGACTGCGCCGACAAATTACTTGATATGTTACGGTCAATCGCTATCGGTTAATGCTTATTCGTCTTTGTATGCCGTTATTGGTTCGGCTTTTGGCGACACTAAAGATTCGCAGAATAATGTAACGCATTTCAACTTACCACCTGCCGGGTTGTTTTATAGAGCCTTTTACCCAAACTCATCGAACGACCCGGATCGAGCCAGCCGTACCGCAGTCGCTGCAGGCGGTAATAGCGGAGATAATGTAGGTTCATTTCAAAGCGATTCTATTAAAGCGCACAGTCACGGATTAAAACTTGAAAGAACAGACACAGACGGCGGCGGTCATGTGCCAGACGGCGGCTTTGTGGCCGCATTTATAGAGAATGCAACAGGCAGCCAGCAGACTGGTGGTGGCCTTCTGACAGACCGCGCCCCCAATGTATTATCTCATAGCACTGAAAGCATAACTGGCAGTGAGACAAGACCGGCTAACATTAACGTCTATAAAATCATTAGATTCCAGTAGGGTAATTTATGCAGTTTTACCAATATGATAACAAAGGACTGTGGATAAGATCAGCTATTGCCCAGCCTAGTCCGCTAGAGCCGGGTGAGTTTATGATGCCTGCCAATGCAACGTTAACTGCGCCACCAGAGCATAATGCCAATGAATATGTAATCTGGCTTGATGATAAATGGGAGGTGCGGCAGCGACGTGCAGGCGTTTACTGGCATAAGATAACGCTTGAAGTGTTAGAGGTTAGCGATCCTGTTGAAATTGATTTAACTGATTACACGAATGTGCAGCCTCCAGCGCATCAATCTGGTGATAGCGTTAAATTTGCAGATAATAAGTGGCAGGTCGTACTGGGTAAAATAGGCATAAAAGTTTATAGACAAAAAATAACACAAAAAATTAACAAACGTTGCGAGTCAGCAATTCTTGCTGAATATTCACGGGATGATCAGCGAAATATTGATAGGGAGGCATTACCGTTAGTAGGTCTTGCGATCTCTGGTAACGATTTAACCGAAGAGCAAGAAAACGTTTTAAATAAGCATAAACAAATGAGAGAGCTCATTAATCAGAGCTTGCAAGTAGCGCGAGACAGAAAGGCTGAGGTTGAAACGGCGACACAGCAACAGTTGATTGCGATTGAGGCTAATTTAGATGGCGAATGAGCTGGTATTACCGCCGGGCAATGCTTCCGGGTTAACTGTTACAGCTAAGGTTTTCACTCAGGCAGGCACACAAGTTGGCAGTGATCTGTCTTGCTCCGAGGTTGGCAATACGTCTACCTACAGAGGGAATATGCCAACTGCTACTCAAGGCGTTTATTTGGTGCGCTTTGATTCTAGCGCCGGTGATTTTCTCGGCACTTACGAAATGAACTGGGACGGCAGCGCTGAGCGCACAGTATTTGACAATGCAACGGCAAGTGCGATAACTGGCTTAAATAATTTATCCGTAAGTGACGTTACAGGAGCCGTGCCAACTGTTTCGGCTATACAAAATGGGCTTGCTACGGAGGCGAATTTAAATGCTGTTAAAGCCAAAACCGATGGGCTTAATTTTATTGGTACGGATGTTAAATCAACGCTAAACGGTGAGTTAGTTACAACAGATACCGCAAGCCGCAATGCCAGCAAGGCGGATGTATCTAGTTTAGCAACTACAAGCCATGTGCAAGAGATTGAGGACAAAGTTGATACCCTAGATACCGTGGCCGATGCGATTAAGAATAAAACGGATGGGCTTAATTTTACGGGTACGGATGTTAAGGCTACCTTGGATAATGAGGAAGTTACTACTGATGCAGCTTCGCGCAATGCTTCTAAAGCCGATGTATCAAATTTGGCGAGACAATCGGATGTTTTGGGTATTGCAACCGCTAGTCACTTGCAGGAAGTTGAGGATAAAGTGGATGCGGTTGATACCATCGTAGATGCTATCAAACCACAAACCGACAAGCTTACTTTTAGCGGTACGGATGTGAAAGCCACATTAGACAACGAGACGGTAACCACAGATGTTGCCAGCCGCAATGCATCAAAGGCGGATGTATCTGGGTTGGCGACAGCTGCGGCGTTAGCCAGTGTTGAGTCGGCTATTCGCGGTGCTGATAGCCGTGATCTTACACAGGTTTACGATGCGTCTGGCACAACAGGTATTAGCGCACTGCAAGCCACCGCTGATGCGATTAAGTTAGTGACGGATAAGTTTAACTTTAACAGTGCCAATGATGTGTATAGCACCCTAGATAGTGAGGTCGTAACTACCGACACCGCTAGCCGTAATGCCTCTAAAGCGGATGTTTCTCTATTACCCACAATTAATGCGGCCATTGGTGCGCTTAATAATTTGTCAGGCAATGATGTTCTCAGTCAAGTCACTAGCGCATTGGGTGATTATGATGCGCCCACTAAAACAGAGATGGATACGTTTGAAACCGCCATTACTGAGTTAATAAACGGCTTAAATAATTTAGGTGCTGCACAGGTGAATGCTGAGGTGGATGCTGCCCTAGCGAATTACGATGGGCCTACAAAAACTGAGATGGATGCTGCATTTAACGCACTGAGTAATACCACAGCTAATGAGGTGGTAACGGCTATGAGTGCCATGGTGATTGAGGGCAGTCTGACCTTTATTGAGTATTTGCGTGCCATAGGGGCCGGCATTGCCGGTGATGGCTCGGTTAGTGTCGATGGCGGCACGGTGACTTACCAGAATATTACCGGCGCTAAAGCGGTATTAACAGCTACGGTCGATGCAGCAGGAAACCGCACGATCACTAAAGACTTAACATAAAGGGAGCGCAAACGGATTTCACAGCAGTTTATGATTGAGGATCTTAGCGAGAACGCAATGGAAGCATTTTCAAAAGCCACACTAACAACCAATGCAGCGAGCGGGGCAACGACCACTTATTTAGGGCTTACTTCCGAGAGCGTGCATATATTAATTGCCGTGTTGGGTTTAGGATTATCGGTTGCTACTTTTTGTGTGCATTTGTACTTTCAAAAGAAACGGCTTGAGCTTGAAAAGAGAAATAAAAATGTGGAATAAGTCGTTTTGGAATAAGCATTATTTTATTAAAGGCTTTTTCCCTGAAGGATTAATTACACGCATTCGCCACCAAGTTTTTAAATCGCCGTTTGATACGGCGGCAGAGTTTAACGCTGAACTGGCGAGTCGCGCGGAGTTTAATGCCCAACTGGGCAATACAGCCGAGTTTAGCGCGAGGTTGCAAGATGTTTAACAAGAACGAGTCAGGCGATAGTATTTATTTTAACGTGGGTGAAAATATTGCTGCCAATACGAATCAGCTTCTTTTAAAGAAACCCGATGGCACGGAGCTCATTAAAACCGCCACAGTGGGCACTACGAATTTTACGTCTACAACTAAAGGTTTGTTTAATGCCAATGAGTATGTTTTTTACACCGTGCAAATAGGCGATATAGATGTCGCAGGGCAATGGCAGGTTAGGGTAGTTAGTACATTTCCTAGTGGTAAGGTAAGAAATACGCGGTGGCAGAAAGCAGATGTGGAGCATTGATAATGGGCCGACCAACCAATTTAACAGATGACGTTATAAAGACAGCCAAAGACTACGTAGAGAACTATGAAACCTATGGCGATGTGGTCCCCTCGGTCGTGGGATTATGCAAGGCAATTAATCGCTCAAAACAGACAATTTACAACTGGGCAAACGAGGGTAAGGGTGAATTTTTAGACACGCTTGAGACGATTAAGGAAAATCAGGAACGTGTGACGATTAATAACTCGCTCAAAGGTGACTTTAATCCCACTATTTCTAAGCTATTGCTAGCTAATCATGGTTACTCTGATAAGCAGGAAATCAGAGCCGAGGTTAAAGATATTAGCACTATGACGGATGCCGAGCTTGAGTCTATCGCAACAGGACGCAGCTAGGTTACTTTTAGCGCGCAGAAAGGCTAGGAATACGTTAGTTGGATTCTGTGAGCATGTGGCCCCCGATGAGCCACCTGCCTTACACCACCGCCTATTGTGTGAAAAGCTAGATCAGGTCTTTAACGGTGTGATTAAGCGCTTAATGGTGCTGATGCCACCGGGCTCAGCTAAATCAACCTATGCGACAGTGCGATTCCCTGCTTATATCATGGGCAGATGGGATGCTGAGGGCATTAAAAAAAGCGTGATAAGCGGAAGCTATGGGCAAGACTTGGCTAATAGTTTTGGCCGCAAAGTGCGAAACCTAGTCAGAACACCTGAATACAAGGCGATATTTCCAAAGACAGAATTAAGCCAAGATTCCCAATCTAAATCTGAATGGGAAACGGCTGAGGGTTGTAACTACAAATCAGTCGGTTGCGGTGCCGGTATTACAGGTCGCCGTGGTGATCTAGGGATAATTGATGACCCTGTTAAGGGTAGGAAAGATGCGGATTCTGATACGGTTAGAAATAGCGTATGGGAATGGTATCAATCGGATTATCTAACACGACTTAAGCCCGGAAGCCCTGAGATATTAATACAAACGCGCTGGCATGAAGATGACTTGGCTGGGCGCATTTTGCCAGAGAAGTGGAGCGGCGAAAGTGGCCCGATTACTGCCAGAGATGGCAGAGAGTGGTATGTGGTATGCCTGCCGGCTCAAGCGACTAATAATGACCTGTTAGGCCGCTCTGAGGGCGAATACTTATGGACGGAGTGGTTTTCTGAGTCGTGGTGGCAACAGACTAAAAAGACCATGACCTTAACAGGCATGCGCGATTGGAATAGCCTTTATCAACAGATACCCACTGCCACTGAGGGCGACTTTTTTAAACGCGACTGGTTTAAACGCTATTCCCTTGATGACTTGCCCAGTGTTAGAAAGTATATCACCACTGATTATGCGGTATCTGAGGGCAAGGGCGACTTTACCGAGTTTGGGGTATGGGGCTTAGATGCTAACCAAGACCTATACGCTTGTGACTGGTGGTATGGCCAGACCTCACCCGATACTTGGATAGATGAACAATTAAATCTAGTGGTAGAGCATAAGCCCTTAACCGTATTTGGCGAAAAGGGCGTGATTCAAAAAGCCACCGAGCCGATGCTAAATAAACGCTGTAACGAACGGCGAATTTATTCCCATTTTGAATGGCTATCGAGAACCGCTGATAAGGCGGCTATGGCGCAAGGGTTTAGGGCTAGGGCGGCGATGGGCAAAGTGTATATACCCTATTCAGAATGGGGTGATCGCCTGTTAAATCAACTCTGTGCCTTTCCAGCCGGTCGCCATGATGATGCAGTAGATGTCTGCGGTCTGATTGGTATGGCGTTGGATGAGATTATCTCGGCGACAGACACCGTAGAAGAAACCAAACAACCACGAGACAGATGGGATAGAGCTTTTAGTGATGATGACGAGGATAGCTGGAAGGTTGCATGATCGAGTTTGAAAAGCTTAAAAAAATGTATCTGGATGCCATAACGGAGTCGCAGCCCAACCGTGACCTGTGCGAGCGTGATCGGGATTACTACGACAATAAGCAGTGGACTAGTGAAGAAGAGACCGAGCTTAGAAAGCGTAAGCAGCCGATTGTTACCCTTAACAGGATTAAGCCCAAAATAGATAGCTTAATCGGTATAGAGATACAGAGCCGCGTTGACCCCAAAGCCTACCCGAGAGAGCCCGACAGTGAAGATAGCGCCGAGGCGGCTACCGATGCCCTGAGATATGTCGCAGATAATGCCGACTTTGACCAGTGCAAAACCGATGCGGCTTATAACCTTTTTGTGGAGGGCACCTGTGCGGCGGTAGTGGAGGTGGAGAAAACCGCCAAAGGCTTTGAGGTAATCCCTCGGCATATTCCGTGGGATCGCTTTTTTATTGATATGCATAGCTGTCGTAAAGATGGCAAGGATGCGAAGTTTATGGGGCAGGCGATCTGGATGGATACCGCTGATGCCAGGGCTATGTTCCCCGATGCGGATGAATCACTGTTTGCTGAGGGTTCGCAGGATGGCTCAGTTGGCGATACCTATGACGATAAGCCGCGCAATGCCCTATATGATAAGGGGCGCGACCGCGTCAAAATAATAGAAATGTTTTATCACAGTGGCCAATGGCACCACGTGATATTTACAGGCAATGGGGAAATTATACCCTCGCGCCTATCGCCTTATTTAGATGACTGCAGTGAGCCTTGTAACCCCATTGAAATGCAAAGCGCCTTTGTGGATCGCGATGGACAGCCTTACGGCACCATACGCCAAATGATATCGGCACAGGATGAAGTTAATAAACGCCGCTCTAAAGCCCTGCATTTGATTAGCGTGAAGCAGGTGATTGCAGATGATGGCGCGGTAGAAGATGTGAATAAAGCGCGTCGCGAGATGGCCAAGCCCGATGGCTGGATTGTTAAAAACCCCGGCAAGGATATGCAGGTTGTAACCGGCTCGGAGCTTGCGGCCAGCCAATTCCAGTTACTACAAGAATCCAAAGGCGAGATTGATCAACTGGGCGCCAATGCCGCTATAACGGGCAAAGAAGATCGCAACATGAGTGGTCGTGCGCTGCAGGTACGCCAGCAAAGTGGCGCGATTGAAATATCGCCTGTAATGGATGGTTTAAGGTCATGGGAAACGCGCATCTATAGGCAAATGTGGGCCAGAATTAAACAGTTCTGGACAGAGCAAAAATGGATACGTGTAACCGATGATGAGAAAAATATTAAGTTTATCGGCTTAAATTACCCCGTGACAGTAGGCCAAGTATTACAGCAGCGGGGCACGCCTTATGATGCGCTGGACCCGCGTAATGAAGAAATTGCTTATATGCAAAATAACCTTGCTGAGTTGGACGTGGATATTATTCTCGATGTGGCACCCGATCTGGTGAATATCCAAGCGGAGCAATTTGAATTATTGGCGCAAATGTATCAAGCCAACCCCAATGCCATACCCTTCGATATGGTGATTGAGGCGTCAGATATTCGCAATAAAAACCAAATACTAGAAAAAATACGCGGTGAGACCCCTGAAGCGCAACAGGCACAACAGATACAGCAGGAGGCGGCACAGCGTCAACAGCAGATAGCGGAGCAAAGTGCGCTAGCTGATATTAAAACCAAAGAAGCGAAAGCCCTTAAAGATATGTCTGAAGCGGAGGCACAGGATATTGAGAATGATGCAATATTGTCGGGGATTATGGAGGCATTAAGTGGGCAAGCTAGCGGCACTTAAAAAAGCCCTTGATATGTCACAAAAGGCAAGGATGGAGAGGGCTAAAGAGCAAGGGTTTGATACGGATACTGTTTATTATCATGGGACAAAACGAAACTTTGACTCTTTTAACCCATCCGAAATAGGCTCATCCACAGACCCTGGTATTCGTGGAAAGGGGTTCTATTTTTCACCAAACAAAAGAACAGCGACCGCTTACGGTGAAACAAAAGCATACTACCTGAATGCTAAGAATCCTTTAGACTTGCTGAGCTTCGATTCTAAAGAATCTCTTGCTGATTATCTTGGCATAGAACCAGAAATCCTAACCGAAAGGATTGATAATTTGCCCTCTGGAAAGGTCAGAAGTATTAAAGTGCTGCCTGCGTTTTCGGGATTATTTACATCTTCTATCAAGAATAAAGGGCACGATGCTATTTTACATGGACAAGAAATGGTCATGTTTAACCCCAAAAACATCCGCTCCCCAGAGGCCGCCTTTGACCCCGCCAAAAAAGACAGTTCTAACTTACTCGCAGGTGTAACAGGTGCAACCGTTACCACAGGTGCCGCTTTATCATCTGACCAACTCGCCGCACAGGATTTTGTCAATCGCCGTGCGGGCAAAAAAGACCAATGGAAACAAGTTAGAGAGCGCATGTTTGGCCCTGGTCCCTTAGATTACATAGATGGGCCCTTTAGATACCAGCCACCACAACAGCGCATAGAGCCGCCTAAATCCAATGCCCTGCTAGCACTAGCCGAGGGCGCACAGGCTTATAACGAGTTTGTCGATAAGCCCCTTATTAATCTGGTGGCACCTACATTGCCGGCTGATCTATTGCGCAAACAAGCCTATGGGCAACCGACAACCCTAGGTGAGCGAAGCATGGCGGCGTTAGAGATGCTGCCTTAGCCCACCTTGTAACCGATTTACCCAGAACCCGCACTATAACCTAGCGCGGGTTTTTTTATGCCGCCGCCGGGCACCGGGCGATACAGGACGACGCTGAACGGTCGATACAGGACGACTCTGTTAGGTCGAGGAGAAAACTATGTCAAGTGAACTCGAAGAATTTGCAAATGTGGAAACTACTGAGGAAACGGTAACTGAGCAAACCGCAACTGAGGAAACCCCTCAACCAGACGCTCAACCAGAGACTCAAGTAGAAGACACAACGGGCGCAAAAGAGGCTGAACCAGAACAGGCAGCCACTGAGGACTCGCCGCCGGAGCCTGCAGACTCTGATAAAGAACAAGATATAGACGCCCCCGTGCCCGGTGTAAGGGGTATTAGAGACGAAAGGAGAAAGCGCCAAGAAGCTGAGCAAGATTTAACCGATGCTCGGCACGAAAACCGGCGCTTAAAAGAGCAACTGCAACAAACGCAACAGCCTCAGCAGGCGCCCGATATTTTGGATGATCCGCAGGCTTACACCGGTTATATGCAACAGCAAATAACTGATGGAGTCCGCGCGGCCACCATTCAAATGTCGCAACACCTGATGCGCTCTCAGCATGATGATTATGACCAAGCTGAGGACAAATTTATGGCAATGGCGCAAAGCAACCCTAAGCTAGTGGCTGACTTTCAAGCCAGTCCCATGCCTGCGCAGTTTGTGTATGAGACGGTTAAAAAAGCCGAGCAGTACGCGGATATGCAGAACGTGGATGCTTATAAAGCCAAGCTTGAGGCTGAAGCTTATGCAAAAGCGAAAGCCGAACTAGAAGCCGAGGCGAAAGCCAAGGCCGATAAAGACGCCAAGCTCAATGGTTCTCTCTCTCCCAGTCTAGCCAACACACGCGCCGCCGGTGCCAATAACGAGCCGCTAACTATCGCGGACCCAATGGAAGCAGGCGGGCTATTTGACCGTTAACTAAACAGACAAGGGCAGTTCACCGTCGAGATGACGGAGATTTCCTATGGCTCGTCGTGAGACGCCCGTAAAAGGAGGCCATAATGGCTGATTCAAATGTAGCAACAGGATTGACCGTCCAACAGTGGGACGCGAAATTCTATACCGAGTACCTTAGTGCTAATCGCTTTAAGCGCGAAATGGGTACATCCACTAACAACATTATTCAACTTAAATCCGACCTCACCAAGAAAAAGGGCGACTCAATCACCTATGCCTTGGTTAATCGCCTGAGCGGCGCCGGCGTGTCTGGCTCTGCTACGCTTGAGGGCAATGAAGAGGATATGGCAAGCCGCAGCTTTAAACTGGCGGTGAATAAAATCAGGAATGCGGTAAGAGTCGCTGAGATTGATGAGCAGTTTTCTGCCATTAGTCTGCGCGATGCGGGGCGAGAAGTGCTTAAAAACTGGATGATGGAAAAAACCCGCAATGACATTATCACTGCCTTGCATATGATCAATGGTGTAGCCTATGGCTCTGCTACTGAGGCGCAAAAAGATGCTTGGTTAGTCGATAATGCAGACCGTGTACTCTTTGGTAATGCTAAAGGCAATAACCAGAGCAATGACCACAGCGCCAGCCTTGGCGCGGTGACTGCGGCCATGAAGCTAGGGCCGGATGAAGTATCCTTAATGAAGCGTATGGCCAAAACGGCTAGTCCCAAAATACGCCCAGTAGGCACGACCGAGGACAAACAAAATTATGTCCTCTACGTTGGGTCGCTAGCTTTTCGGGATTTTGCCAACAATGCCACCATTACTCAAGCGAATCGCGACGCACTGGCGCGCGGTCAGAACAATCCCCTGTTTGCCGCTGGTGATCTGCTATGGGATGGCATCGTTATCAAAGAGATTGAGGATATCCCTAGCCTCGGAACTGTGGGCGCGTCAAGTGCCGTTATTGCTCCCGCATTTTTGTGCGGTGCTCAGGCGATTGGCTTTGCCTATGCCAAGCGCACCACCTCGAAAACACAAACAGATGATTACGAGGATAAGAGAGGCGTCGCGATTGAAGAAATCCGCGGCATTGGCAAGATGGTGTTTGGCAGTGGCGCGACAGATACCGCTGATCTAAAAGATCACGGCATTGTTACCGGCTACTTTGGTGCTGCCGCCGACGCTTAATGGCTATTAGCGTTTAACTAACCCCCTCTGCCTCGCTTTGGGCGCGGCAGGGGGTTTTTTAAGGAGCGAAAATGTTAGTCATTTATAAAGGAAATTTTAACCATAACCCCAGCGTGAGCTTTCGTGGTGTCACCTTTGAGCCGGGCAAGCCCACCGAGGTTACCCAAATGTGGTTTAATAACTGTCAAGGAATGTGTGAAATGTATTCTAAGCCTAAACCAAAGTCTAAACCCAAACCCAAGCCTAAACCAAAGGCTAAAGCAACACCCAAAGATACAGCAAGCCAGAGCCAATAAATGACCGTTTCCACGACTGAAATCGCCAATAAAGCGCTGGTTAGAATCGGCGTTAAAACCTTTGATAATACCGCTGATGCGGCAGTCATAGCACAGGTAAAAAGCAGCCTTAATGACCTGTATAACTTACTTTACGCCAGAGACATTGTTAGTTGGGATTTAGACTCTATCCCCGACCATGCAGTGGGCCCTATTGTCAGTGAACTGGCTTGGCAGATACGCGACGATTTTAGTATTCCCGATTCTAAAAAAATTAGTCTATTAAGCGCTCAGCAACAGGCGCGCGCCGATTTACAGGCCCTAGAAGAAGTGCCGGCCAATGATGAGCCCACGGTGATTAATGCGTATTAACCTGCCGGCAATTGGCCAAAGCTATCAGCATGTAGATATACCGCTAAGTGCTCAAACCACAAAAAACTGGTTTGCCGAAATCAATAGCGAGACCAGTGTAGCCTTAAGCCTGCAGCCGTTTCCCGGGGCCAAAGTATTTAGTACAGCCATTGGCGTGGATCGTGGCATGGCGGTATGGGGGCAACAGCTGTATAAAGTCACTGATAAAACCCTGTACCGCATCGACAAGCTGGGCAATCAGACCAGTATAGGCACGATTGAAGGCGCGGGTCGCTGTACCTTTCCGCGCTCTACCGATGTGATGGTAATAGTTACCAGTGGCAAAGCCTATACCTATGATGCCACCACCTTAACCGAGATTACCGATGTTGACCTAGAGCAACCTAATTACGGCACTTACCTTAATCAGCAATGGATCTACCAAGGGGCCAAGGCGCGCTTTGTGGTATCCGATGCCGGCCAAGCCGACCAGATTAATGGTCTTAATTATGCCAGCGCCGAGTCAGAAGGTGATGACCTAGTACGCCCCTATGTATTTAACCAAGTGTTATATCTGTTTGGCGAGCGCAATATTGAAAGTTGGTATAACTCAGGGGTAGGGCGACCGCCGTTTGACCGCATTGATGGCGGTATTATTCAAAAGGGCTTAGGCGCTGCCGATTCCGTGGACAATAACGACCAGTTTGTGTATTTCCTTGGCGATGATCGGGTGATTTATCAACTATCCGGCTCGCAGGTACGCGCTATCTCAACCATACCCCTTGCCTCTAAATTTGCTGAATATGACAGCATCACCGAGGCAATTGGCTTTTGCTTTTCATTCCAAGGGCAAGAGTTTTACCAACTCACCCTCGGCGATAATACTTGGTGTTATAACCAAAATTCAGGGGGTTGGTTTGAGTTAACCTTTGGCGCCAATGAACTACCCCAGCCCGTCACAGCCACCGTTAACTGCTACGGCAAACTATTGGCAGCCTACGGCGGCAAAGTGCTAGAAATTAACCGCGAGACCAACACCTTTGACAGCGACCCGATTATACGCGAGCGCACCACAGGGCTAATCTCAGGCGAGCTACTAGGCCCAGAGGCCGTAGGCAGACCGCTATTTATGAGCCGCCTAGAGCTAATAATAAAAGGCGTGCCGGCACTGGGTGAAGCGCCACAGATTATGCTGAGTTTTTCAGACGATGGCGGATTTACCTATAGCAACGAGCGCCTAATAGACTGCGGCGAGCTAGGTAATTACACGTTTAAAGCCACCACTAGCCAGTTAGGTGCCTTTTACAACCGCGTGCTAAAAATACGCATATCGGACGACTCGCGCTACTCTCTACACAGGGTGACAGGGGATATAGATGTCGGCAGTTAGCGCCCTAAATCCACCGCCCCAGCGTGTACCACAGCAGTTTTTAAACGACCGTGAAACGCAAGATTACTTTGCCAAACAACTGCACCCATTTTTAAGGCTAATTAGCCAAACCCTATCCGCCATTGATGCCGATGGGTTAGTACTGCAAATTGCCGCCATTCAGGCGCAAATTGAATCACTAAAACAGGATACTACTATGGCCACCACTGCCAAGGCATTAGTTACCAACTACAGCATAAGCGCCACCGCCACCGCGGATGCCAATACCCTTTTAACGGCGGCGGATTTATCACAGATTACCAAGGCGACGGTGTATAACAGCCACAGTAGCGCCGTAACCGTTAAATTCTATCTGGTGTCTGAAGAGGGTACTGCGAGCACACCGATAGCCGCCCAATCAATACCCGCCACCAGTTCAGCAGCAATCAGCGAGCTAAATGGCCATGTGATACCCAAAACCTCAATGTTACAAGCCGAGGCTGGCACTACGTCAGTGATTAGCGTCAATATCAGTGGGCTTGAGATTACGTGATTGTTGATGATTTTTTACCCGATTTTGACAGTTTTAGGCAGGTTTGTGACAACTTAAATTATTCAGGGGTGACTAGCCCCGTAGACGGTGTGTTTTATCCGGGTATTTCCCTTGAGATACCCGAAAAAGTTAAAAACCAAGTGCTAACAAAACTGCAAAAACTGACCGAGCCAGCAGTCAACCCTTGGCTATTTTTGCGCCTGTCGCTTGAGGGTGTAGACGTACCCCACCAAGCCCATAACGATACCAGTATGGGCCGCTACGGCATGATTTTATACCTGAACCGACCAGAGCACTGCCACGGCGGCACGTCAACCGTTAGGCATAAAACTCAAGGCATGGAAAATGGCCCAGAAAACGATCAGCAAATGGCTATTTGGAAAAGGGATGTTAATCGCTACGAGCAATGGGAAATTACCCAAATGATACATATGCAACCCAATAAAGCATGGATATTCCCAACAGAGACCATGCACCGCGCGGAAAAACCTAGCAGCTACGGCACCAGCCCCAGCGATGGGCGTTTAGTCATGGTGGCATTCTGGTGATTCGCGCCGCTACTGAGGCCGATTTTGACAGCATTGAAACGATGGCTGCCCAGTTTTGGCAACATGCCGGCTTTAATGTGCCTTACAAACTCGGTAGCGCGCAGTTTTATATCAATATCGCTCATAACCAAGGGCTGTTAATTGTTGCTGAGAAAGAAGGGCAGAAAGAAGGGCAGAAAGAAGGGCAGAAAGAAGGGCAGAAAGAAGGGCAGTTAGTGGGTTTTGCCGCTGGTGCTAAAGCGCCACTAATGGGCAACTCAGACTACAACGTGGGCTCAGAATTAGCTTGGTGGCTACAGCCCGAGCATCGTGGTGGCAAACTAGGGATTCAACTATTAAAAGCCCTAGAGCAAGCCGCAAAAGCGGCAGGGTGCGACTTTTGGAGCATGCTGTATATGGAATCAAGCATGCCCGACACCATTCGACAAATGTATCAAAAAATGGGTTACCAATTGAAAGAAACAACATATCTAAAGAGGCTTTAAAATGGCAGTAGTCACCTCAGCAGTCGTAGGCACAGTCGCAACCGTCGGCTCGGCGGTTAATCAGCGCAACGCCGCTAAAAGGGCAGCAGGGCAACAAGAGCGAGCGGCAGACAACGCTATTGCCTTACAGCGCGATACCCGCGACTTAGCGCGTCAAGATTTATCGCCCTATAATCAAATGGGCTTGCGCGCAATGAGTCGCCTTGAGCAATTAGCCGGCGGTGTCACACCAAATACCAATAACCGCCAACCCAGTAGAACGCCGCTAGGACTGGATTTAACAGGTATCAGACGTTCAAGTCGAACACCGGCCCGAGATAAAGACAGTTTCTTGCGGCAAGCGCGAATTTCAAGGCGCGACAAAGACAGCTATCGGCAAGCGCAGTCGCCAGTCGGCAATACGCGCGACTACCGCGAAGGTGTCACCCTTAACCCCAATTATCAAAGCAATGTGCAAGACTTTAACCGTTCCGGTGAGTTTAATGCCAATCTCCAAGATTTAGACGCCAACACCGAGTTTATACCCGCCCAGCGGCCACAGCGCACCTTGCGCACAGACTTTACACGTGAACCACGGCGCACTTATGACGATGCCGCATCGCGAGCCGATCAGACCTTCCGCGATGCTTCAGACGTGGTAGCTGATCAAGTCTCATCGCGGGCTGCGGCCAGAGGAAAATTAGGCAGCGGCAATACCCTAAGTGATTTATTCCGTGAAAACGTCATGTTGCGCGAAGGCTTAACCCAAAGTGAATTTGACCGCAACCGCAGTCTAGAAGATCGCGACCGCTTAAATCTGGCGCAAGATGAGGCCATATTTGCTAATAACTTAAATAGAAACTTAGCCGCCACGGCGTCTGATCGCCAAGGCACCGCACTGGATGCGCAAATCGCAGCCGATAACTTTGGCCGCCAGCTGAGCCAAGCCGACTTTAACCGCACTAACGAAATGGCACGGGCAGGCATTTTTGGCGATAACTACAATCGCGCCTTGGCCGGTGCAGGCTTTAATCGTGACAATGACCAAGTTCGCGAGCGCACGTTTAACAATAACTTTGCGCGCAATCTTGACCTTGCCGAACTTAACCGCCAAGAAGCGATTTTGCGCGATTCCCTAAAAGGGGCAGATTTTAACCGTAACCTGTCGCTAGTAAATTTAGGTCAAGCCTCGGCAGCAGGGCAGGCGGGTACTGCTGAGCGGACGGGTAACTCCATTGCCAATCTCTATACCCAGCGCGGCAATGCCACGGCTGCCGGTACTATTGGCGCGGCTAATGCTACGAGTAACTTTTTAGATGAACTCGCTAGAGTATCCGGCAGGATTTATGGCGCTAATGTGTAATAGGAGAAAATGATGACGCTCGACTCGCAAATCCCCATGATGGGCAGAGAAGCCAAGGGACTTGATAGCTTTATACAAGGCACGGAAGCCCCCCAACGCAACCGCCTATTAGACTTGCAAATCCAAAATCAACAGGCTCAAGCCAATAATGCAACGGCGCAGTCCCAAATAAATCAGGTAAAAGCCCAGTTTATGCCCGTCTTACAAACCGCCACGCGCATTAAAGCTATGGGCGGCGCCACCCCTGAAAACCTACCGCAAGTGGCTAGCCTGATTAGCCAATCCGGCGCCGACCCCGATACTATCCAGCGAACCGTTGCACTGCTTCAGTCTGGCGATCTGCAAGGCTTTAATAGCGAGCTCGATAATGTGCTATCGGCAGGGGCACAGCTGGGGCTCGTGAAAGCGCCACAGGATCAATCCTTTACCTTAAGCGAAGGCCAAACACGGTTTGATAGAACAGGACAGCAGATAGCTACCGTAGCGCCAGCGCCAAGCGCGCAATACACCAATATTAGACCTGATAAATCAGGGGCTTTGTATGGCACCAATAAACAAACTGGCCAATTTGAGCTAATACCCACCCCTGAAGGCGTAGAGTTTGGCGGGTCCGGCACTTCCATTAATCTAGACGTAAAAGGTCAGGGCACAGAGGTAGAAGCGCTGGCAAAATCGCGCGTTAAGCGCTTTGAAGGGCTGTTAGAGTCCGCCGATAATGCCATTGATCAAGATGAGCAACTAAGCCAACTATCACAAATTAATACCGAGACCGGCTTTGGCGTGCAGGCTCGCGGTACCCTAGCCGCGGCGATAAATGGCATTTTTGGTGAAGACGTTGGCGACAACTTTTTTAATGTCGACAGCTCCGCGATTCAGGCCTATAACGCCCTATCTAATAAAATGGTTAACTCAGAGCTCAATAAAGCCAAAGGCCCACAAACGGAAGGAGACGCCAAGCGCGCCCGCGATACCATCGCCAATATAACCAATGAACAGCAAGCCAATGCCTTTATTATTGCCTCATTGCGTGCCACCAATGCACGTAAAATAGAGCAAGCTGCCTTTTATCAAAATATACTCGAAACTGAGGGCACGCTTAAAAATGCCGATAAAGAATGGGCCAGCTTTAAACGCAAAACCCCCATGCTTTCTACCACCATTAAACATGCAGGCTCTAACTTGCCGATGTTTTATAACGAATTTAAACAGCAAGCTCAGGCCGCCAACCCAACAATCAGTGACCAGTTAGTAATAGATATGTGGCGCGACCTTAATAAAGGTATGAGTATGGCAGAGGTACAAGCCAAATACGCAGGGGTTAACTAATGGCACTAAACCTAGATTTTGTTAGCTCGGGTGATAATCAACAGCCGTCTAGCGACTTAAATAACATAAACAACGCTGGCGGCCTTAACCTATCCTTTGTCAGCACCGCCGATACACCAATGACTGCCGCCCAGCAAGCCGCGCAAATTATGACCGACCAAGACGCGGGCAAATTTCCCCAAGGCAGCCGTGTTGACCGCTCATTCTTTACTAAACTTCCCGATGTTATTAGCGGCCGTGATCGCCAAACGACAGCCACCCAGCGCCTACCCGAACTGGGCACCGAGCTAGGTATTGGCGACTTTTTAGGTGATAAGGCCAATCTAGCCAGCGGTGCAACATTAGCTGTAACCCCCAACCCTGTAGAAACCGTGCAAATGCTTGATGATGCACTGGGCGGTAACTTAGCTGTGCAAAGCGACGAAGCCGGCAATATTATTGTTCACAACCCCGCCAATGGTGCCACCGCCTTGGTTAATCGACCCGGCTTTAGCAAGCTTGATAGCGCGCAACTGGGTGGTCTTATGGCCGCCTATAGCCCGGCTGGCAGAGCCGCTTTAGGCGCTAAAACTCTGCTCGGTGGTGCCACTAAAGTGGGTGCCGGAAGCGCCGCCACACAGACTGCAATAGAAGGCACACAGGCCGCGCAAGGGGGTAGCTTTGATCCCACCGATATTGCCCTCTCAGGTACAGTCGGCGCCGCCGCGCAAGGCCTTACCCAAGTGCTGGCCCAGCGCCTGCCGTTTTTTCGTGAACAAATTAGAAATAGTGGTATTACAGAAAAAATCCGCAACGAATTTAAACAGGCTGCCGTAGAGATTGGGCTTAATGCCGACGATATTACCGATGACCTAATAATCGCCGCAACACGCGATGCCCAGCAAGCGGTAAAACCCAATCAGGCCCTAGCTATCGCCGGTGAGAGTGAATTTGATATACCCATAACTAGCGGTCAACGCTCCCTTGATGATGCCGCGCTCTCAGCTGAAGATCGGTTACGTAGCGGTGTACGCGGTGAACAGCCCCAGCGTATTATTCGCGACTTTGAGCGCGACGTACAACAGCCCGCCATAGATAGAGCCGCGCAACAGGTCAAAACGCAATTAGGCGATGTTGAGGGCTCGCCAGGGGGCATCGTAAGAGAGGGTATTAAAACCGCCGAGCGCCAAGCTGATGATGCAGTCAGCGAAGCTTACGAGCAAGTCGGCAGGGCCGAGCTATCTGTTGAAGGTATAAAAGGCCTATTTCGACAGGTCAAAAATGCCGTGCGCGGTGTGGAGTACGATAAAACCCTGCCGCAAACCAAAGCCATACTTGACAGCGCTAGCAAATTCCAAAAAACTATTAAAACCTTGGAAGGCAAAGGCCTGCGCCCCATGGATTTACGGCGTATTGAACAACTGCGCAAGCGTATTAATACGGCTATAAATGCTGCCGATAACCCCGCCGATAAGGCACAGGTCACACAGATTAAACGCGCCTTTGATGATTATTTAGACACCGCCATACAAAAAGCTTTATTTAGCGGTGATGAAGGCTCAATAGAAGCCCTAAAAAATGCCCGAGGTCTATTTTCCGACTACGCAAAAAAGTTTCGCGCCCAGCCCAAACGCGGCAAGTCTGGCCGAGTCGTGGATAGAGACGAGCCGGGGCAATTTATTGAAAAAATCATAGATGCCAACCCCACTAATGAACAAATTGTTAATGCAGTATTTGGCGCTTCAAACCTCAACAAAGGCGGCGGTGCACTCATGGCCAGACGCTTTAAAGAGATACTGGGGGCCGACTCAGAGGGCTTTGCCGCCATACGCACCGCTGCCGTTAAGCGGCTGATCAAAACTACCAAGGTCAATGGCAAAGATATAATAAGCGGCCAACAAACCCTAAAAGCCATAGATGATGCTGTGGAAAAAAATAACTCATTGCTAAAAGAGCTGTTTAGCCCACAAGAAATTAGCTTATTAAAACGCTTTGCCGCGCAAGTTAAGCGCACCCAGCCCGACCTAGTTAAAAGCCGAGAAAACCCCTCCGGCACGGCCCAAGTACTCACCAAAACCCTAAGCAATCTGGCTGGCTTTGGCGATCTATCCCTGTTTGTTACCGCCAAGGGTATCGAAGCTAGCCGCGGCTTTAGAAGCAGCACCGTGGCGCGCAATGCCGTGCGGCCGTTTGATAAACAAAAACGCGCCAGAACCACCATAGTCACTGGTAGCACTGTAGCGCCCCAATTTGCACCCCAGCTAGCACCCCAGCTAGCACCTAAGACAGATAATTAACGCAAGAACTAAAGCTTTTTATGCGCCCAATAACCCAGCGCGCCAATGACCGACAAACAAATAACGCTAATACTAACAAAGCCTAAGTTAATACTTAATGCGCGCTCTAGCGCAGTCACGCCCTGCATAACTGCATAGGTAATCGCCATGCCGCCAACCAACAGGCCAAACTGCGCATACGCCTTAATATCGCTTGGCATATGCTTAATAGAAATATCGTACTGCTCTATTTTTTCAGCACGCGCACGCACCGCCTCGCGAAACTCAGGATCACGTTTTAACTCATCAATTAAACGGTGAATATGGCGGTTGCCACTTTTAACGTTTTTAAACAGAAACTTACGAAACGCCGGATCATTAATGACCGACGCCTCTAACTCGCCTTCTATTTCCGTATCGGCGACAGGTAATTTATCCATAAATTCTAGGAGTCCAAACAATGGCCTACAGACAAGCCTCAGCCTTTGTTAATCAATTTTTCGATACCAATGGTCAGCCGCTAGCGGGCGGCACCCTTAAATCATACCTTGCGGGCACCACCACCACAACCGCCATGTTCACAGACGCAAGCGGTACAAGTGCGGGTGGAACCATTACATTAAACTCTCGCGGTGAGCCAGAAGTCAGCTCAAATACAGTTAACATCTGGCTTGATGAAGGCGTCACCTACAAGTTTGTACTTGCCGATAGTGCCGGTACCAGCATTTGGACGGTTGATAATATCAATGTCGGCATCGCCTCTGGTGCCCTTGATATACTCGGTGCTGCGCCATTAATCAACTTCAAGACATCCGCCAGCGAAAGTTACGATACCAGAATAGCACAAATCGCCAATGGTTTAGCCTTTTATACCGGCGGCAATGGCGCCACCGTGCTCGGTATGCTCCTTGATCAAAACCGCAATCTATTACTCGACCCTGCAGGGGCGGGTGGCTCCCCCTCAGCACCGCTACACGTTAAAGGCGCCACCGCCGACTACCCCATAAAATTAGAGTCAACTGATAGCAAAGCCGGCGTGCAGTTTGCCGATAATGCCACAACCGGCGTAGTCGGTGTTGCAGCAGTCGGTGATAACTTAGTGTTAGATGCCAATGCTGTGGGAATAGGGACTACTTCGCCTAGTAGGTCGCTGTACGTACAAGAATCTGGCACAGGAAGTTCCAGAGGAATATCTATAAATACAGCCACAGCAGGTGGTAACGCAGGTATTGGTTTTGCCACAGGCGGTACTGACCGCTTTTCAATAGACATTGTTGGTAGTGCAGGGTCAGAAGCATTACGTTTTTACTCTTGGACTTCATCAGCAGAACGCATGAGGATTGACTCGTCCGGTGATCTGTTGGTGGGTAAGACTTATGGCGGTGCTTTAAACACAGCAGGAATAGAGTTAACACCTAATAACTTGTATGCTACATCTGATAACAGTGTACCTATTTATGTTAACCGAAAAACATCTAATGGTGATGTTGTTCAATTACGTAAAGACAACACAGTTGTAGGGTCTATATCCGTAACAGGTTCAGCAACTAGTTACAACACTAGTTCAGATGAACGCCTTAAAGAAAACGTAAAAGAGATCAAAAACGCAACTAAGCGATTACTTAAACTAAAGCCATATCGTTTTAATTTTAAAGCCGATCCCGACACGGTTGTCGATGGCTTTCTAGCCCATGAAGCCCAGCAAGTCGTCCGCGAATCTGTGACTGGCGAAAAAGATGGAATGCGCACGGAGGAATACATAAAAACCCCCGCCCTTGGTGATATCTATATCCCTGAGATCAAACAGGGCATAAAAACCGTTGTCGCACCCATTCAAGCCACCCCCCACTATTACGACGCAGACGGCAACCTATTGCAAGCCGCCGTAGAAGCCAAAGCTGGCGTTTATGAAAAAATCGAAGCCGAGCCCGAAAAGATCATAAAGCGCAATGCAGAGCGGCCTGAAAAATTAGCAGATGGCCAACAGTGGCGCCAAACCTCCGCCGAAGTCAAAGCAGAGCGCACAGTGCCGGATTATCAAGGTATCGACCAAGCCAAGCTAGTGCCTTTATTAGTCGCAACTATCCAAGAGCTGGAGGCGCGTATCACAGCGCTAGAAGCAAAATAAACGCCCATTTCAAACCGCATCGATGGACAGATGACGCGACAATAGGAAAGGATACCCCTATCGCCACTACATATTATTAATAAATAATTTTTTATTTAATTTTTAAAAAAACCCAAAAAACGCACAAAATGAAAA
>JACLAD010006651.1_pt1 | contig 22200 bp, 18 predicted proteins | sample 8027901 | NCBI WGS metagenome assembly JACLAD01 (sample SAMN15725071, study PRJNA655200) | protist metagenome | isolation source: fluorescence activated cell sorting (FACS) single amplified genomes of... | place: Spain: Blaines Bay Microbial Observatory, Mediterranean Sea | collected 2016-07-05 | reverse complement strand
AAGTTATCAAAAATGTCCAAACCTCCACTTTAGACAAAGATGCTAAAACTGTGTGGGATAGTTATAGAAAAGAACTTGGTATAGCCGCAAGGAACATTTCTTCCGGGGAAGATATTTCTGAAATGCGTAACGCGTTTATCGGTCTATCTAAAACCATTATAGGATTGGTAAAAACCTTTCAGCTTTCAAATGAAACGATGTATGTGTTGCATTGCCCAATGGCAAATAATGACAGGGGAGCCGATTGGCTGAGCCAATCTTCTGAAGTTGAAAACCCGTATTACGGTGCCTCAATGCTGCGATGTGGAGAAGTTAGTGAAACAATAAATTAATAGTCAACATTTTAAATGAAAGTAATACCAGATAGCTATTGTTTAAAAATCTAAAAGAATACTCCTTTACTACCTGGGTAATGAAAGATTATGATGTGGTAATTTGATAAAAAATAGTTAACTAAAGTCCTGCAGGAATGGGTTGGAGCTCCCTACAAATTCTCCAACCCATTGGCAGGCACAAAACAACAATAGATTAGCTCAAAAATTGAAAAATTTATGAAAGGGGATAGGAAGTTCAGGAGGGAACAAAAGAAAAAAAGAAAATCTGAGGGTTCCAAAGTAACTAAAAAAGATAAGTTATATGCTTTTCTCATTATTTCAGGTCTTTTTCTGGCAGCAGTATTTATCTCTTTATGGCTTGCGCTTGCATAGTGGTCAACTAGCTTAAAAAAATTTGTAAACAGGTGGAAAGGGTTAATGACAAAGATTAAAAGTAGTATTTTAGAAAAAACGAAAGCTATGAAGAATTTTTATGTTTTAATTGGATTTATAGGAATTACATGGGGAATGTATCCCCAGCAGCAACAACAACAATCTGTTGAAGGAAATGTTAATAATCTACCGGTAAGGGAATACAACATTACCATAGATCAGGAGGAAGTGAAAATAGGGGGAAAGGAGAAAATGGGGATGACCATTAACGGCAGTATTCCCGGCCCTACCTTAAGGTTTACACAAGGGGAGTATGCTGTAATTCACGTTAAAAATGAAATGGATGTAGAAACCTCAGTGCATTGGCACGGCCTGTTACTTCCCAATTTTTTTGACGGTGTTCCCTATCTCACAACTCCTCCTATAGAACCGGGAGAAACTTTTACGTATGAATTTTCTTTAAAGCAAGCAGGAACTTACTGGTACCATTCCCACACCGCACTACAGGAACAAAATGGAGTATATGGTTCAATTGTAATTGAAGACCCTGAGGAGGATCTTGATTACGACTCAGACCTGGTCCTGGTCCTGGCAGACTGGACTTTCGAAAAACCAAAAAATGTTTTAAAAACTCTAAAACGAGGCAATGAGTGGTATGGGATAAAGAAAAATACTGTTACTCCTCTTAACAGGGTGATCGCACGGGGAGCTTTGGGGGCTCAGCTGAATTTTTGGAAACAGCGAATGGAAGGAATGGATGTTTCAGATGTGTATTATCCTGCTTTCATTACTAACGGAGCCGAGAGCCGGGAATATCCTGAATTTAAACCGGGGGAAAGAGTAAGATTAAGATTCATTAATGCAGCTGCCTCCACTCAGTTTTGGCTGACTTTTGGTGGAGAAGACGATCCTATACTTGTTGCTGCAGACGGGCTTGATGTGGTGCCAGTACAAAAAAACAACACGTTTATTGCCGTAGCTGAAACCTATGACTTTATTGTTACCATTCCCGAGAGCGGAAAACTGGAAGTTAGGGCTAGTGCACAGGACGGTACCGGCCAAACCTCGGCATTTCTTGGTCAGGGGCAAGTTTTAACTGCACCCAGTGTGCCCAAACCAGATTTAATTGGGATGATGAAACAAATGGCTGCCATGGATATGAGAATGGGAGCCCCTGCAATGAAATTCAATCCAGATAAAGAAACACCGTACGAAACGGCAGAAAAATACGGTATGCAGATGAACGGAATGGAAGGTATGGAACACGGTAAAATGGAGATGGATCACGAAGAAATGAACCAAAATGTTCATGAGATGGATGAAATGAAAAAATCCACCGACACAATGATGATGGATCATGGAAATATGGATGGGAAAGAGATGATAAAAGCCGGTATGGTTGAAAAAGGTAAAGTAGAAATGGATCACGAAATGGGCATGCAAGGTGGCATGTTTTCAGAATATAACTATGATTACCTGAAAGCTCCTGTAGAAACAGATTTTTCTGAAGATAAACCAGTTAAGGAGATCCTCCTGAATTTAACCGGTAATATGGAACGTTATATTTGGAGTTTAAACGGTGTCCCTTTGTCTGAAGGTGATAAAATAAAAATAAAGCAGGGGGAGGTAACCCGTATAACCCTGAACAACCTAACAATGATGCACCATCCCATGCATTTACATGGGCATTTTTTCAGGGTCATAAATGAACACGGGGAATATTCCCCGTTAAAACATACGGTGAATGTGGCACCTATGCAAAAAGTAGTGATTGAATTTGATGCCAATGAATATGGAGACTGGTTCTTTCATTGTCATATTCTGTACCATTTGGATTCTGGTATGGCACGTATTTTTAGCTATGACACCCCCAGGGATGAGCGCCTGGAAGATCATCCCCTCAAGATTCTAACCAATACGAGCAATCACTTTTTTACCTGGGGATTGGTGGATGTCGCTTCCCATATGACGGAATTGAACATCGTTTCCACCAACATCAGGAACCAGTTCACCCTAACCGGGGAATATGGCTGGAATCAAAATTTGGAGGCAGAATTTACTTATGAGCGCTATTTAAACGACTGGTTTAGGGTTTTTGGTGGGGTAAATATGGAAAATGAAGGTGCCAATAGCCTGGATCAAATTGCTACTACCGCTATAGCAGGAATTAGGTATTTCACACCTTATATGTTCAATTTGGATGTGCGCCTGGACAATAAGCTGCGCCCACAAATAAGCCTGAGCAGGGAAATTCTGCTTTTCCGAAGGATTGCAGTCTTTGGAGAATATGAATTCCAGGCAGATTTTGGCTGGGTAAATGAACTTTCCGAAGGGGAAAACTTTGAAAAAGAAGAAGTCTTCACCGTGGGAGCCGAATATTTCCTGGCAAAAAACTTTTCAATCATGGGAAGCTATGACAACCGGTTTGGTGCCGGGGGTGGACTTAGCATAAGATTTTAATAAATAATCAATAGTAATTCAAAAACAATTAAAAACAATTAAAAATGAAGAATCTAAAAGTAAACTTAGGAATCGCAATGTTAGTATTTGCAAGTTTTACAGCAGTATCCTGTAAAAATCAGAATGAAGAAGATAATGTAGATCATTCAGAAATGAACCATGATAATATGAACGGGAGTTCAGATATGATGGAAGAAAGATCACAAACTTCAGAAGATATGTCTGGCAGTGAAAATCAAGATGCACAAGCCGGAATCATTGTTAATGATTATATGGAATTAAAAGATGCCCTGGTAGACGATAATTCGGAAGGGGCTGCGCAAGCTGGTAAAAACCTTGTAGCATCTTTTGAAAACTTTGATATGAGCAGTTATGAAGCCGAAGAGCAGCAGGAACTGACCGAAATTATTGAAGATGCCAAAGAACATGCCGAACATATTACCATGAGCGATATGGCTCATCAAAGGGAGCATTTTGACATTTTGAGCGTAGACCTGGTAGATTTATTAGAAATAACAGGTTCTCCCGGGACACTTTACCAACAGTTTTGTCCCATGTATAATGACAACAAAGGGGCAATCTGGTTGAGTACCAGTGAAGAAATAAGAAACCCTTATTTTGGGCAAAGTATGCTTACCTGTGGAAAGGTCCAGAAAGAAATTTAATTAAATGAAATTTCTGAAGATCATCGGCCTGGCTTTATTGGTTGCGTTTGTGGGAATACAGTTTATTCCCACTAAACTCAATCAGGATGATTATATACCTAAATCAGATTTTACGGTAATTTACGAGGTGCCGGAAAACATCAATACCATCCTGCAAACCTCTTGTTATGACTGCCATAGCAATAATACCAATTATCCGTGGTATAATAAGATCCAGCCGTTTACCTGGTATCTGAACGATCATATAGAGGAAGGTAAGGCAGAATTGAATTTTAGTGAATTCGGGGAGTATTCTTCCCGGCGGCAAAGCAGCAAATTACGTTCTATAAGCAGCCAGGTGGAAGATGGAGAAATGCCACTTTCTTCCTATACCCTGGTCCATTGGGATGCGAAACTTTCGGATAAGGAGAAGAAAAAATTCATAGCCTGGATGGATTCTTTGGCCAAGGAAGTAAGGTGAAAGAAAATTACCCCTCAGCCCTGTGCCTGGAAAATTGTTTGTTTAATTGGTTAGTTGATATTTCAGGTGCAGGGTTTTTATAAAGACTTTTCAGCAACAAATAAAAATTATAATTATTGCTCAAAAAAAACAGCGCTAAAATTAAGAAAAGCCCATCGTTATCTAGTGATATTTATTAGGATCCAACTTAAATACTTTAAAATGGGAGAAATTAAAATGAAGACCTTGTGTCACAAAAATAAAGTCATAACTGCAATACTGGTTTCAGTACTATCGCTCTCTTGTGGCACTTCCGAAGAGAAATCAGAAGGCGAGAAAGTTATAGAGAAAAGTATAGAGGCCTCGGGAGGCAGGAACTATGAAAGTGCTGAAATCGATTTCACTTTTAGGAACAGGAGATATAAGAGCAAACGCAATGGGGACATCTTCCGGTTAGAGCGTATTGTAAAGGATTCCACCGGTAATACCACACATGATGTTCTGGACAATGAGGGTCTGAAACGTTTTGTAAACAGTAAAGCTGTCACTGTTCCAGATTCCATGGTTACCCGGATAAGTGATGGGGTAAACTCGGTCCACTATTTTGTCCAGGTGCCTTTTGTGCTTAATTCTCCTGCGGCCAACAAAGAACTGTTGGGGGAAGATGAGGTGGAAGGGGATACCTATTACGAAGTTAAAGTCACCTTTCGAAAGGAAGGTGGAGGGACAGATTTTGAGGATGAATTCTTATACTGGATCCACAAGGAAAATTTCACGGTAGATTATTTAGCCTACAGGTTTTTCACCAATGACGGGGGGATAAGGTTCAGGAAAGCTGTAAATCCAAGATTAGTAGAAGGAATAAGGTTTGTAGATTACCAAAACTACAAAACCGACGACCTTTCCACACCGTTACGTGATTTGGACTCCCTATATGAAGCAGGAAAGCTAGAATTTTTCTCTGATATCCAAACTGAAAATGTTAGCGTAAGCATTAATAAAAACAATTAATTAAACACACAATTTTCCATGAAAACCACAGAATACATTTTTTACGTGCTACTCGTGTTATTATCCACAAGTGGAATGCAGGCGCAACATGAAAACCACCAGGCCGAAAAGGTGACAACACAAAACAAAGAGGTATTAAGTCCGCATACCAGTACGATGGCCATAATTGATGGGGCTCATATTCATATAGATTATTCTTCACCACGCGTGCGTGACAGGGTAATTTTTGGTGGACTAGTAGGCTTCAACACTGTTTGGCAGGCCGGAGCTCACAAAGCCACGTGGATAGAAACCAATAAGGATTTGGTAATTGGTGATAAAATATTGCCTGCCGGAAAGTATGCTTTTTTTACAGTTCCCGGAAAAGAAAATTGGAAAGTCATGTTCAATTCCCGCTGGGATCAGCATGGAAAGGATGAATATGATGAGAGCGAGAACGTACTTAGTATGGATGTCACACCTGAAGAATTGGCGGAAACACAGGAAGCACTAGAGTATGATGTGAAAAAAGAAGGTGAGGATCAAGGAACTATATCTTTATCCTGGGAAAATGCCAAAATTACCATTCCATTCAGAGTTTTAATTGAGTAAGAGCTTAAAACAGGTATGAAGCTTTTGTTTTAACAATGGCAACTTTACCCTAAAACCGTTCCTGTAGTATGGAGTGGAATTAAGTTCAATAGTAATAGAAATTACAAATATGGAAGAAAAAGTACTTTATATAAAAAACGTGGTTTGTCAACGGTGCAAGAGTAGTGTCAGGGAAATATTGGAAGGATTAAAAATTCCGTATCAGGAAGTATCCTTAGGGCAGGCGGTATTGGAAAGACCTCTTAATTTAAAGGAATTGTCTGCCATTCAGAAAGAATTCCTTAGAGTTGGTTTTGAGGTTCTTTTCGATAAAAATGAGCGGCTGGTGAACAGGACAAAATCAATTATTATAGCACGTATTTATAAAGAGGAAAACTATGGCAGCGGAAAATTATCCAAAGTTTTACGGGACACTTTATTGTGTGATTATAGCCATCTTACTCGGATTTTTACAGCTATAGAAGGTAAGACTATACAAGACTTTCAGAATCAAATAAAAATAGAACGTACAAAAGAGTTGCTTGAATATAATGAACTAAATATTTCAGAAATTGCCAGGGAAACGGGTTACAGCAGTGCAACTTATTTGTCTACCCAGTTTAAAAAAATAACCGGTTTAAGTCCTACAGATTACAGGCATAAAAGGTGCAAAAGGGATATAGATATGGATACTATATGAAATGCTAAAATTTTCATAATTCATTAAAAATGAACGTTTTTCCCATAATTTTTATGGAATATATCTGCTCTTATGGCTAATTTAGGAGTAAATCATAAAATAAATATTATGGAAACAGGAAAAACAAACAAGGATTTACTTCAAATTCTTGCCGAATGTGCAACAGAATGTGATACGTGTTTTGACGCTTCACTTGACAATGAAAAAACCGATGCTCTTGCACGTGTCGTGAGATTATGCCGGGATTGCGCTAAAATTTGTTATGCGACACTCAGTTTTGTCGCGTCGAATTCATCTCACGCCAAACATCTTGCTAAAGCATGTGCCGACATTTGTGATGAATGTGCAGAGGTATGTGGAAATCATACAAATCATGAGCAGGAATGCCTGCCGTGCATGAAAATCTGCCAGAAGTGTGCAGAAGCCTGTAGAGAGTTTGCGGCTTAATCAAAAGCAATGCTGTAAAAATTAAAAAGTCCGGCATTCCGGGCTTTTTGTAGTTTATACTGATAAGTTTATTGAAAATTTTTTCTGAAGAATTATATGTCTGAATATAAAAAGAATAGCCTTTCCCTTACAGGCGCGGTGGCAGTGGGAACAGGTGTAATGATTGGAATTTGAAATATTAAAATTTTCATAATTCATTAAAAATGAATGATTTTCCTATAATTTTTATGGTATTTATTTTCTCTTATGGCTAATTTAGGAGAGAAGCATTGAACCTTAATATTATGGAAACAGGAAAGACCAACAAGGATTTACTTAAAATTCTTGTAGGGTGTGCAACAGAATGTGATATATGTTTTGACGCTTCGCTTGATAACGAAAAAACCGGTACTCTGGTGCGGGTAGTGTAGAGGGGGGCTAGTTAAATCAAAATAAATTTAAATTATGACGAGACACAGAATAATGATACAGAAGTGGAAGTATGATGAGGTTGGTCAGGATATAAAAAGAAGTACCTCAAGAGATCCTAATGAAATTTCTGCACCACTTGAGCATTTGGAAGAGCTTAAGAACAGTGACTACAAAATTGATGATCATTTTTCCCAGATTTATGGATGGCAGGTAGTTGATACTACTGGAGCAAGAGTGGGAAAGATGAAGGATTTTTTGTTCGACAAAACTCAGAAAAGAATAAGATACCTTGTTGTGGGTTTAGAGATAAATGTAAAAGAGGATAAGGATGTCTTAATTCCCATAGGAAGAGCAGAACTAAATCAACAGGAACAAAAAATTGTTGTTCAGGAACAAGTAAGTTTTGAAAAACTAAAAACATTACCCACTTATAAAAACGTAAAAAGTCTCGCTATTGAAGATGAAAAGGAGACTCTTCTAATTTTTTCCTCAAAACAAAAGGAAGAAACCAGTTATACGCAAGGGAATTTTTACAACCAGCAGGATTTCAATGAAACCACTTTTTTTGGTTCTGATTAAGAATAAGGAAGTTCAGGTACAGCTTAGAATGGAATTCAGCTAATAAATGAAAGCCGGGAATTTTCTGCTTTTTGAAATTAACACTAATAGTTTAATTGATAATTTTTTCTAAAAAATTATATGTCTAAATATAAAAAGAACAGCCTTTCCCTTACCGGTGCGGTGGCAATGGGTACAGGTGTAATGATTGGTGCAGGGATTTTTGCGCTCCTTGGGCAGGTAGCTGAACTCTCCGGAGAATATTTTGCCTATGCTTTTATTCTGGGAGGAATTATTTCTGGTTTTAGCGCCTACTCTTATATCAAAATGTCTAACGCTTATCCTTCAGCAGGAGGGATAGCTATGTACTTGCAAAAGGCTTATGGCAAAGGAACTATTACAGCTGCGGCATCTTTGCTAATGGCCTTTTCTATGATTATTAATGAAAGTCTGGTAGCCAGGACCTTTGGAAGTTACACCTTGCAGCTATTTGATGCTGGTGAAAGAAGCTTCTGGGTTCCAGCCTTAGGGGTAGGATTACTTATAATAGCCTTTGTTGTAAATATTCTTGGTAATAAAGCGATAGGAAAAATCTCCCTTTATATGGCAGCTTTAAAAATTGGAGGTTTAATTATTTTTGCAGCTGGAGCTCTATGGGCTTCTGGGGTGGATCTGGATGCGGCTGTTCCTTCTGAAGATCCAAAGAACAGCATTGTTGATTATGTTGCTGCACTTGCCTTATCTATTTTGGCATATAAAGGTTTTACTACTATAACCAATAGCGGGAGTGAAATTGAAAAGCCTCACAAAAACGTTAGTCGGGCTATAGTAATTTCTTTATCAATTTGTGTGGTAATCTATTTTTTAGTAGCTCTGGCTGTAGGATCTAATCTTTCTATTCCTCAAATAATAGAAGCAAAAGATTACTCTCTTGCGGAAGCTGCCCGGCCCCTGTTCGGGGATTTTGGTTTGATCTTTACCGTTGGGATTGCTATTATAGCAACGGTTTCCGGGGTGATAGCAAGTATTTTTGCAGTTTCCCGAATGACAGGAATGCTTACAGATATGCATTTAATCCCCCATAGCCATCTTGGAATGTCTGGAACTATCCAAAGGCATATGTTGGTATATATAGTAGTAATTGCAATTATCTTGACCATATTCTTTGACCTAAGCCGAATTGCTTCTTTGGGTGCTATTTTTTACCTGGTCATGGATATAATCGTTCATGTGGGGGTGTTGAGATACTTGAGAAGGGAAGTAAAAGCAAAATCATCCATTTTGATTACAGCAATTATTCTTGATGTTGTTGTACTTCTTGCCTTCCTGGTTGTAAAATCTCAAACTGACGTATTTATAATTTATGTCGCGGTTCCTTCTATTATTCTAATTTTTCTTGCTGAATTTTTCTTTCTGAAAAACAAGTTTGATGAAGGGGAAGCTGATATGCATTCTCATGAGTAAATACAAATTCTACTTTAACAGTATGGTAGGGTAAATTATTTTAATTAAATACATTATTCAATGACTCATAAATATAAAATAACAGGAATGACCTGCAACGGCTGCCGAAGTCATGTAGAAAAAAATTTAAAGGAAGTAGATGGAGTCACAAAAGTTTCGGTAAATCTACAAAAAGCTGAAGCTACTATAGAAATGGAACACCATATTAAATTTGGTGAATTTCAGGAGGCTTTGAAAGGATCAAAATATACTATTGCCCCGGCGCCAGAGGAGCCTGGGCTGGAAAAAATGATGAAACATTCTTATACAATATCGGGAATGACATCCAATGGTTGCCGAAGTACGGTGGAGAAAGCTTTGCAGGGAGTTGAAGGTGTCTCTAATGTTGAAGTAAACCTTAAGGATGAACAGGCAGTAATTGAGATGAAGCAGCATGTGCCCGTGGCAAAACTACAACAGGCACTGGAAAAAACGAAAGGAAGCTATTCAATTGCTCTACCTAATGAGGAAGAAGGTGGTTCACACACAAATATGACGCATACCTATGCTGTTCACGGGATGACCTGCAATGGTTGCCGTAGCCATGTCGAAAAAACCTTAAATGAAGTAGAAGGAGTCACAAAGGCCTCGGTAAATCTTGAAAAGGCTGAAGCTACTATAGAAATGGAACGCCATATAGAAATTGCTAAATTCCAGGAGGCTTTAAAAGATTCGAATTACAGAATTTCTCAACCTTCAGAAGGACATAGCAGTGAAAAAAAGATGAAGCACACTTATGCCGTTCATGGAATGACCTGCAGCGGTTGCAGAAGTCATGTGGAAAAAGCTTTGAGCGAAGTAGAAGGGGTCACTAATGCATCGGTAAACCTGGAAAAGGAAGAGGCGGTGATAGAGATGGACAAACATATTCCACTTAAAACTTTTCAGAAAAAACTGGAAGATGATGGTGGAGCTTATTCCATTACTATGCCGGGAGAGAAACCTAATAAACCGTCTAAAAAAGGTACAGAAAAAACGACGGGAGGATCTGGAACCTTTTATTGTCCTATGCACTGTGAGGGGGAAAAAACCTACGACAAACCTGGGGACTGCCCTGTGTGCGGGATGGATCTTGTGGAAGCACCCTCCTCGCAAAAGATGCCTCAGCGATTTACCTGTCCCATGCATCCTGAAATAGTAGAGGATGAAATGGGTTCGTGCCCAATCTGCGGAATGGACCTCGTGCCTATGGAAGGAGGTGTGGAAGAAGATGACAAGACCTACAAGAAACTGCTGCAGAAGTTCTGGATTGCTACTGCCTTCACCATTCCTATTCTAATAATAGCGATGTCTGAAGAAATGTTTTCAGATAATCCCCTGTTGGAGGTAATGGATTGGGAGTACTGGAACTGGGTTCAGTTAGGGCTATCTATTCCTGTTGTTTTTTATTCCACCTGGATGTTTTTTGAACGAGCTTATAGATCTATAAAAACATGGAACTTGAATATGTTTACGCTAATAGGGATAGGTGCAGGGGTAGCCTGGCTTTTTAGTGTGGCAGCTATGCTGTTTCCCGATGTTCTTCCTGCTCAATTTAAAACAGAACTGGGTACTGTCTTTGTCTATTATGAAGTGGCGACTATTATCCTCACCCTTGTGCTGCTGGGGCAGTTGCTGGAAGCACGAGCCCATGGAAAGACAAATTCAGCTATTAAAGAACTTTTAAAACTCGCGCCTAACAAAGCCACCCGTATAGTCGATGGAAAAGAGCAGGTGGTGATGATAGACGATATCAATAAGGGAGATCTGCTTCGGGTAAAACCGGGAGAGAAAATTCCTGTAGACGGAAGTATCAAGGAAGGGGAAAGCAATATTGACGAATCCATGATAACAGGGGAACCTATTCCGGTGGACAAGGAGGTAGGTGATAAAGTAAGCTCTGGAACTATAAATGGAAACAAAACCTTCATTATGGTGGCTGAAAAAGTAGGATCAGAAACCCTCCTTTCTCAAATTATTGAAATGGTAAATGCTGCGAGCAGGTCCCGGGCACCAATTCAAAAACTCGCTGACAGGATTTCAGGTTATTTTGTACCGGTGGTAGTGGCAGTGTCTGTTTTAACCTTTATTATCTGGGCAATTTTTGGTCCTGAACCTTCATACGTTTTTGCGCTGGTTAATGCCATTGCAGTATTGATCATTGCCTGTCCCTGTGCCCTAGGCCTGGCTACACCAATGTCTATCATGGTAGGAGTGGGGAAAGGTGCACAATCGGGGGTTCTTATTAAAAATGCCGAATCACTCGAAAGGTTCAATAAGGTTGATGTGGTAATAATAGATAAGACAGGAACTGTCACTGAAGGAAAACCTTCGGTAGAAAAGGTAATTTCTGCATCATCCAAATTTTCCGAAAAAGATATCCTTCAGAAGATAGCCTCGGTTAATAGCAGTAGCGAACATCCTTTGGCTGAGGCAACTGTGCGTTACGGTGAAGAAAAGGAAATAGAAATAAAATCAGTTTCTAATTTTAATGCGGTTACAGGAAAAGGGGTTACCGCAGAATTAAACGGGAAGAAAATAGCTTTAGGAAATGATAGATTAATGGAGCAGGAAAACGCTCAAATTTCTGAAGAACTTCGTGAACAGGTAAAAGCAGAACAACAATTAGGAAAAACCGTTTCTTATATAGCAGAAGAAAACGGCATTATCGGATTTGTAGTCATATCAGATAAGATCAAAGCTTCAAGTAAAGAGGCGATCAAAGAGCTTCATGATCTGGGGATGGAAGTTTTTATGTTAACCGGAGACAATGAAGATACAGCCAAAGCTGTTAGTGAAACTTTAAATCTGGACGGTTTTAAAGCACAAATGCTTCCGGAGGACAAATTGAAAGAAGTAGAGCGCTTACAGATGGAAGGTAAAAAAGTCGCTATGGCAGGCGACGGAATAAATGATGCTCCTGCTTTAGCTCAGGCTGATATTGGAATAGCGATGGGTACCGGGACAGATGTTGCTATTGAAAGTGCAGGAATTACTCTAGTGAAAGGGGATTTAAAAGGCATTGCCAAGGCTAAAATTTTGAGTCAAAAGGTTATGAAGAATATTAAGCAAAATCTTTTTTTCGCGCTGATATACAATACCCTGGGTATTCCAATTGCAGCAGGACTGCTGTACCCATTTTTTGGAATCCTGCTTTCACCTATGATTGCCGCTTTGGCTATGAGCCTGAGTTCTGTATCAGTGATAGCAAACGCCCTTCGTTTGAGAGCTGTAAAGCTTTAGGTAATTACAGGAGTTTAAGTAATGATAAAGAATAACTGCTATTAAAATTAAAAAAAATGAATAGCAAGAAAATTTCTTCTTTAAATAACCCATTGAAGAATCTCAGTAAGAACTATGAAATCGAAAAGAGAGAGAACAACAAATAGACGAATATGGTTTTTAATTCTTATTTCTTTGGTTATTGTGGAATTGGGGTGGTGGATCGCAGAAGAAGTCTTCTGCGATCCTAAAGTTCACATTAATTCCAGAGGAGCGAAGGAAGTCACACCAAATAATTCTTTTTTTTGTAGGCTTTCAAGATAAATTTTGTTTTTTATCAATGGATTATATCAAAAGGCAAAACCTTAAGTTTTAATTAAATTATTATAATCAAGTAAAATGTCAGAAACCTTACTAATCCTTGGATTCATTATACTATTATTAGCTATACATGATTTCTTTTACACCACCCTTTCCGCTAGCGGAGGTGGTTTTATTTCTGAAAATGTGGCAATCTTATCTGATAGAATAATTCAGTTTTGTGCCGGGACTATTGGGAGGAAGGCTTATGATTATCATGGCCTATTTGTTAATCTTATGATACTCTTTGTGTGGCTTCTCCTAATTTGGCTTGGACTTTTCCTGGTTTATTCCTCAAACCCCGAGGCTATAACCAACAGTAGCGGGAGAGCTGCGTATAACTGGGAACGGCTCTACTTTACCGGTTATATACTTTCTACACTGGGGATGGGAAATTTTAAGCCTGTTTCGCCTTTTTTTGAAGTAGTTACAAGTTGTTTTTCCTTCTTTGGGTTTATTTTTTTCACCAGCTCAATGACTTACTTCCTCTCTGTTTCATCTGCTGTAGTAAGAAAAAGAACTTTGGCAAAAAGTATAAATAATCTTGGAAACAAACCCGAAATTATTGCAAATAAATTACTCTCCTTAGACGCTTCCTATAGCTATCAGCAAGTTCATACGCTTCAGGAATTAGTAGATCAACATTCTGTGAGTCATCAGGCTTATCCTGTTGTTCATTACTATAGTCGCTCTGAAGAAAAAGATTGTTTTTCTATTAATATTTCGAGGTTAGATGAAGCTTTGTCTATAATTGTCTATTCAAATAATGGAGAAAATTTACAGGAGGAGATTGGTTTGCTTCGCGCCGCAATTTCCAATTTTCTTCAAAACCTGGATAAAAATTTTTCCCGAAGTCTGCCAAACATTGGAAAGCAGTTAAATGAGCAGGATGTACCATCTTATATAAATGAAATTGATTCTAAAAATTTGAATGAGAGGAGAAGAATATTAAAAAGCTTACTGAAAAGTGAAGGCTTTAGCTGGAACAATGTGATTGCTGAGGAATAGAGGTAGAAATAAATTTTCAAGCCTACTCTTCTTTTACTTTTAGCAGTTCTTCGGCCTCCTTACTCCATAAATTTTTTTCAAACATGAAAAAAGTACCAGAAAATTTTATAGCCAAGATAGTTGAAGAAGATTTAACGGGGGGATATCAAATTGGGGAGCTAAAATTCAGGTTTCCGCCAGAACCAAACGGATATCTGCATATAGGCCATGCTAAATCCATATTTATAAACTTCAGCCTTGGAAGGAAGTATAATGCTCCAGTTTTTTTACGTTTTGATGATACCAACCCATTACGTGAAGAAAAAGAATTCGTCCTTTCCATTGAAAAAGATATTAAATGGCTCGGATTTCATTGGTCAAAAGAAACTTTTGCATCTGATTACTTTCAGCAGCTTTATGTCTGGGCGGTAGATTTAATAAAGAATGGCCATGCTTATGTAGATAGTCAACCTTCTGCTATTATGGCAGAACAAAAAGGAACTCCAACAACACCAGGAACAAATAGTCCATTCAGAACAAGAACAGTTCAGGAAAACCTTGAACTATTCTGTAAAATGAAAGATGGGGAAGTTTTAGAGGGAAGTCCTGTTTTAAGAGCCAAAATTGATATGGCTGCTGAAAATATGCTAATGAGGGATCCGGTAATGTACCGGATGCTAAAGAAGGATCACCACCGGACAGGTTCTACATGGAAAATTTATCCAATGTATGATTGGGCGCATGGGCAGTGTGATTTTATTGAAAAAATAAGTCACTCATTTGCCACTCTGGAATTCACCCCTCATAGAGAATTGTACAATTGGTTTTTAGACAAAATCCCAGGGACAGCAGGAGTAAGAAAGCCAAAGCAACGGGAATTCCCCCGGCTAAATTTAAGTCATACTATATTGAGTAAAAGAAAACTAGCGCAACTCATAGAAAATGGAGTAGTGGCGTCCTGGGATGATCCACGAATGCCAACCCTTAGTGGAATGCGGAGGAGGGGTTATACTCCTGCTGCCATTAAAAACTTTATAAAGGATACTGGTGTTACAAAACGGGAAGGGGTTGCGGAAATTTCCTTACTAGAGTTTTTTGTTAGAGAAGATTTAAACAAAATAGCCCCCAGGGTAATGGCTGTATTAAATCCGGTAAAGTTGGTTATTACAAACTATTTAGTAGGAAAAGAGGAGGATCTTCAAATCCATTCAGGTTCAGATACAAGAGTTCCTTTTCTTACAGGAGCAACACCTTTTTCGAGAGAAATTTATATTGAAGAAAATGATTTTCAGGAAAATCCTTCTCGTAAGTTTTATGGTTTAACCCCGGGCCGGGAGGTGAGATTAAAAGGAGGATATATTATAAGGGCAGAAGGAGTAGTCAAAGATAGTCAGGATAAAATATTGGAAGTATACTGTACGTACGACCCTTTAATCCGGAGTGGCAGTGGCACAACTGAATCTAACCGCAAGGTAAAGGGTACTTTACATTGGGTTTCAGTAATGCATTCAGTTCCGGCAGAAGTTCGGTTGTATGAACATCTATTTACTTCCACTCCACCTAATACGGATATACATTTCACTACGTCCATTAATCCTGAATCCCTCCGGGTAATAAATGCCTTTGTTGAACCAGCCGTAAGAGAAGTAGAATCAGGAGAGCATTTACAGTTCCTGCGTACCGGCTATTTTGTTGTAGACAAAGAAAGTAGGTCGGATAATTTAATTTTTAACCGCACAGTAAGCCTAAGAGAAGGTTCTGGATATCAGGAAAGAAAATGAGAGAAAGAATATAATTTCAACAGATGTGAAAGACTGCCGGTGAGAACAATGTAACAGGGGGAAGTCCCGGTGCTTTATGGAGCATTAGAAACATTTATCCTAGAGGTTTGTGAAAATGATAACATTAGTTTAGTGTTTAATTAACGCACATTTTTCTTTGCTCCTTTTATCTTAGACATTGATCCCTCCTTCCTATAGTTTTGAGATTGAGGAAATAAAGGAGTTTCCAGTGGTAAAAGGAAGCTTTTTAACAGGCTATTAACCAGCTTCGTAAATCCTTTTGTGTAACTTTTAATTCGTTTAATTACAAGTTATTTCACTCAAAAAAAAGCATTATGAAAAATAGATCTTTGTTCTTCTTAACCTGCTTATTAACTATTTCCTTCGCAACTTTTTCACAGGAATCGGTAGGATTGGAGGTTATAGCAGATAATCTGGTTTCCCCTCTGGCATTTGTTGAATCTCCCGATGAATCTGGAAGATATTTCATTGTTGATCAAGTAGGGGTGATCCAAATCCATACTCCTCAAAAAGGGCTTTTGGAAGAACCATTTTTAAATCTGAAAAACAAGATAGTTGAATTAAAAGATGCCCATGAAGAACGAGGTTTGTTAGGACTTGCTTTTCACCCCGATTACAGGGAAAACGGAAGGTTTTTCGTCTATTATAGTGCACCACTTAGTCAAGATGGTCCCGAGAACTGGGATCATACCAGCCACATTTCAGAATTCAGGGTCTCTCCGGATAACCCCAATATGGCTGACAAAGGTTCAGAAAAGATCATTCTCAAGGTAGATCAGCCACAGGACAATCACAATGCAGGGACTTTAGCCTTCGGACCCGACAATTACCTCTACATTGCCCTTGGCGATGGAGGAGGAGCAAACGATATCGATATGGGCCATGTACCCGACTGGTATGGGGAAAATGCCGGTGGGAATGGACAGGATGTGGAGCAGAACCTGCTGGGCAGTATCCTGAGAATTGATGTGGATGGAGAAGCTCCTTATGATATTCCTGATGACAATCCTTTTGTAGATAAAGATGGAATGGATGAGATCTATGCCTATGGGCTTAGAAATCCATACCGGTTTTCCTTTGACATGAATGGAAACAACGATCTCATCGCGGGAGATGCGGGACAGGTACTTTGGGAAGAAATAAGTGTGATTACAAAAGGCGGGAACTATGGCTGGAATGTGAAGGAAGGAACGCATTGTTTCAATGCCTATAACAACGATAAAGAAAAGGAAGAATGTCCTGAAAAAGATAAGATGGGCAACCCTCTAATAGATCCCGTCATCGAGTTTAAACAGGGTGGCCTTGAGGATGGAGGCAAAGGACTGGTCGTAATAGGAGGTTATATTTACAGGGGTAATGAACTTAAAAGTTTGGACGGGAAATACATTTTTGGTACCTGGACACAGCATCATGGAAAACCTGCGGGAGCAGTGTTCGTTTCAACTCCAAAAGAAACCGGTATGTGGGATTTTCAAGAGTTGAAAATTGCTCAGACCAATTCTACTTCAATTGGCCATTATTTATTGTCTTTCGGTCAGAACAAGGAAGGGGAAATGTTTGTACTCACAACCGATGAGGAAGGCCCTGTGGGTAACACCGGAAAGGTTTTTAAGATGGTTTCGGGGAAATGAATTTGCGAGAACATAATTTAATAATAATCGAAAAAGCTAAGCCGGTTATGTTTGGATTCTGGCTTTGTTAAAATCTGAAACAAATTAAATAAAGGTGTAAAAGAGATTTTGAAAATTACCTCCTTGCAATTTCTAATTTTAAAAATAATTGTTTATTTGTAAACAATATTAAAATAATCTCGATGAAGATATGGAATGATTATAAACGACAGGTTTTTCCGGTCTAATTCTTAATCCAATTGTTGCAAATCCGTTATATCCATCCGGTATAGGTCCTAGAAAACTATTGTATACGATATCTCAAAGATTATCAAACCCAAATGTATATCAGGTTTTTCCTATAAATTAAATAAAAATTGAAAACTTAACTATTAAAAACCTTTAAAAATCCAATTAATGAAAATATTAAAACTATCAACAATTCTAATTCTGGTGTTTTTTTCAACCGGACGAATCTACAGCCAAAATATGGATACAGAAAAGGAGGCTGTAAAAAACGTAATGAAAAATTACAAGAACGCTATGCAGAATCTAACTACCGAAGGTACATTTGAATTATTTGCCAAGGACTCTCATATTTTTGAATCCGGCGGTGTCGAAGGTTCGTATGCAAATTATATAGAACATCATATAGGTCCGGAATTGGGGCATTTCAGTAAATTTGAATATTCAGATTATGAAATTGACGTGCAGGTAGATGCCCCGTATGCATTTACCACCGAAACTTATATTTATACAATTGTCACCAAACCAAGCGAAAACAGCGAGGTAAAAACCATAAAGAAAAAAGGTGTAGCGACCTCTGTTCTAAAAAAGACAGACGGTAATTGGAAAATAATTAAAATGCATTCATCTTCAAGGACCCCAAAATAATTGTTTGCACCTAGTTCTAAAAAAGAATGGGTGTCGCTTAAAGAAACATTTTCATAATTCTCATTGCTTTATTCATATTTGAATCATTAGAGTCCGGTTAACTTTTTTAAAAGCGGGATCTCCTTGATGGATTTCCCGCTTTATAACTTGAGGTTTTTAGTTATTCATATTTCAATTATTTCTTGTAGCGAATCAGTCTTGAATCTATAGCAGGGCCATAGTGATGACTTTAAGTGTTCTTCTCCAATTACATCTCTAAACGGATAGTCATTCCCATAGTAGCAGGATTTCCGAGGTGAACTGCACCAAAATTATACCCATAACTGATGTACCGGGTGTCAAAAATGTTACGTCCCCATATCATTAGTTCAACATCTTTATACGAAAATCCAAGGTTTCCATTGTATAAATTATATGGCTCCTGCCTTAGATTATTAGCAAGATCAAAATATTGTTCTCCAAGGTATTTCCACTCTGCACGGGCACTGAAATTCCAGTTACTACCAAATCCTAGATCTGAATTATATTGGAGTGAGAACATAGAAGTTACCTCGGGTGTATAGATTTGTTTGTTTTCCTGCAGGTTTACCTCGTTTCCATCCTGAGCTATAAGAAGCGATTCATAACTCGCATCCGTAAAACCAAGGTCATAACTAAATTCAAGGCCACGGGTGAGCAAAGCACGAAGTTCTACTTCAAAACCTTTGCTGGTAAGACTTCCGGTATTGCGGGTAACAATGACTGCATCTGGGAATACCAACGTTGGCACCTGGACGTCTGTCACTTCCGTATAAAATAGAGTTGCATTCACAAGCAACTTATTCTCCAAAAAGGAATTTTTTGTACCTAATTCATAATTGTTACTGAACTCTGGTTGATATTTAAATAAAGGTGGCTGGGAAGGGTCGGAACTCAGAGGAGTAAGTCCGCCGGCCCGGAACCCACGGCTGTAGGTAAGGAAGATGAGGTTTTCTTCTGAAAGATCATAAGTTAAGCCGATTTTTGGAGAGAAAGCATTGAAATTTGCAGTGGCCGTAGAGTCAGGTTGATATTCAAATTGTGGTTCGGTATCAGAATCCAGCTGGTATTCTCCAAGCACAGACTGCTTCTTGTATTCATTATCGTATCGCAATCCAGCGATGACCCCAATTTTATCAGTAAGCTGATAATTTAGTTGTCCAAAAAAAGCAATTCCTTTTCCCGTTGATTCTGTAGTATTGATTAGCGAATAATTGGTTTCTTCAGATCCCAAAAGGGCGGCATCTTCCCCAAAATGGGTCGCCTGTTTTACCGGACTTTCCTGGTAGAACAAATAAGTTCCTGCCGTCCATTCCAGATTTTTATCCGATCTGCTGGGAGAGGAGAATCTAAATTCCTGTGTAGCTACTTTTACCGTATTCCAGTCTTTTCCATAGTCATTAATGATCGACAGAGCATCCAGAGGAGAGAAGTCCGCATCAATTGGGCTCTCATAATACCTGTAATTCTGTTGATAAGCAGTTTGAGAACTAAAGTTCAGGTTTTTTCCTTTATGATCAATCACCAAAGAAGTATTGAAAGTATTGTCCTTCATGGTGGAGATCTCATTTTGATTTAAAGTAAAGGGATCTTCAAAAGCAGCCTCCATTCCAACGTTTAAAGGAAAAGCTCCTTTATTTTCAGCGGTAAAATGTTTAATATTTACAGTTGCATCCCAGGTGGAGCTAAAGAGGTATTTCAGGTAGTAATTTCCTGAGAAATTATATTGATCATCATAGCTCGAACCGTTGAACTCATTGGTATAGAATCCATCTCTTTCCTCATACAATCCGGCTGCACCAAAAAATAGTTTATCTCCTAAAGGAGTCCTAAATCCTGCCATATAGCGCTGTTGATTATAGTTGCCCACTGTGGCCTCTCCAAAAACAGTCATTTCATCTTCAGGTTTTTTAGTTATGATATTGATAACCCCACCCATAGCATTTCTTCCGTAAAGAGTTCCTTGTGGTCCCCGTAAAACTTCAATTCTTTCAATATCAAAAAGCTGGGTGATATAGGTGTCGAGGTTATACTGGTTTACACCGTCAATATAAGTGGCAATGGCAGGATCGTAAGAAGTGGTTACGATCCCCCTTATCGAAGTTACTGTTCTGCGATCGCCCGGATCACTGGCGTAGAGGTTAGGGGAAATTGCTGTTAGATCATTCACATTCTGGATCTGGCTTTGCTCAATATTCTCAGCAGAAAGACTTGTAATACTAAGGGGAATCTTCTGAATAATTTCCTCTCGTTTTTGAGCAGTTACAACCACTTCCCTGAGACGTTCCCCTTCGGAACTTAAAATCACTTCAAGTTCAGCTATTTCTGAATCGACGGTAATATTTCGTATAGTTTCTGAAAACCCTGACTTTTGAATACTCATTACATATGAGCCATAGGGTACTTCCTGAAAGGAGAAATATCCATCGACTCCAGTACGGGTTTGAAAAGAAGTGTTCAATAACCTTACTTCAGCATTTGCCACCGGCTCAGAAGAATCTGAAATCACTCTTCCTTGCAAAGTGCCAAATTCCTGTGCGTTTAAAAGGAAGGTAAAAAGGCTGAAAAGAATTCCTAAGTATATTTCTTTATTCATTTGTCAACAATTTGTGTTCTTTTATTTCTAAGTGACTTTCGAAAAAGCAGGTTGAGAATATGTGCAAAACTTAGGATGAGCAGTCCGAAAAATTCCCTGGTGTTTTCTATCCAGGGCTTATCATCAGACATGGAACCGGTGATATTTTCCGCAGAATGCAAGCTGAACCAGGTGTAGACGCCATTGGGAGCAAAGAATAAGTAAATAGCGTAAAAAATGAAAACGACCAGACCTGCATAATGCAAAACCCTACTATCCTTCCCGAAAATAGCCAGCATGCAGACTAGCGCTCCATATCCGTAAATAGACATCCATAAAAGTGGATCCGGATCGTTGTGTTGTACAAAGGCAGAAACAAGAAAAATTACTGCAAAAAATGCATTGGCTATTTTCACAAAATATTGTTTTTGAACATTAGTCACCTCTTCGTACCATCAGGAGCCGGAGCGTTTCATCTAAAGTTATGCACGGATTTTAGAAGTATCGCCAATTTAACTCCAGGATTGTTATTCCTCTAAATCTATGGTCTCTTTCTCGAGCGTACCTTCAAAATCTGGAACCGGGCGTTCCCTTTTTTCTTCTTCTGTTTCTACTATGCCGTTCTCTCTTATGTCATTTATCAGCCATTGCATTTCCATAATCTCCCTACGCTGCGCCTTAATGATTTCATCTGCCAGCTCTCTTACCCTAACATCTTCTATTTGAGAACGTTCGCTGGTTAAAATCGCGATGGAATGATGAGGTATCATGCCTTCCATATAATCTGTATCCGAAACGGTTACCTGGCTTCGTACCAGCCATATCGCCCCACCTATTAATATGACTCCAAAAGCAAGAGTGAGCATATTGGCTTTCCTGTTATTGTACATGTTGAGCATATACAATAACATAATAATGATCATTGCTCCTCCCATGATCATTGTCATAAACAACCGGGTTTCACTAAACCAAAAATGATCTATAATTTGATAAGAATTTGTATACATCAGAAAGAACATAGCAATCATTGATGTAGCAATCATTAAAAAAAATTTTAGGTAAGCCTTTTTGTGGTTTTGATTATTTTCCATTTTTTAAATTGTTTGGTTAGAAATTATTTTTGATTTGAGATTAATTAGATTGGGTATGTAACGATTTTGCAAATTAATTAGCTAGAAAATTTAATTATATAAAAATTGTGTTAAATCTATTTTTTGTCTTTCGGAGTAATTTGTCAGGATGACTTTCTGTACCATAAATTTTAAGAGCTGTAGCCCTTAAA
>JACLAD010014550.1_pt1 | contig 22241 bp, 15 predicted proteins | sample 8027901 | NCBI WGS metagenome assembly JACLAD01 (sample SAMN15725071, study PRJNA655200) | protist metagenome | isolation source: fluorescence activated cell sorting (FACS) single amplified genomes of... | place: Spain: Blaines Bay Microbial Observatory, Mediterranean Sea | collected 2016-07-05 | reverse complement strand
TCACCAAAATAGAGCTGGACAGCGCAGCATGGGGGGAAAGGCACTTGCAAATATAGCTGTCATCAGTGAGAGCCTTCCTGAGCTGCAACGTATCTTGCAAGACCTCAAGCGCAGATCCTATTCGCTGCGCCATGAATGGCGGACCAGCACAAGAACATCTCATTGCTCGCGTCGGGATCTGATCGCAATTGCAGAGATGCTCCCAGATAGGTAAGAATGGGCGTCCCGAGATTTTGACAATCTCAAGAGGGAAATCAGGGCGCGTTTCGGCTTGGGAAGCAGACAATTAAGCGCGGCGATAAACAAGATTCAGGAGACGCGGGGCCTCTCATACTTGCTTGGCATCGAAAGCGAATTGATCCATCTCTCAGATTAAAAGGCCGAGTTCCTACTGAGTGAATGGGACAAGCTCCATCCACCTCGCGATCCGGGCGACGATTGTGGATTGGATTACTTTCTCGACCGTGATTGGGCTGAAATAATGGATCGCCGCACCTTCCAAGCTGAGGTGCGTGCAAATATTGTTCGCGAACTAAGTGAGGATGAGTTTTCGGATGCGGAGGCTATATACTATTTGGCGCGAGATGGCATTTTCCCTGAAATCTATGAGGATAGCCTCATTAGAAGGAAAGCGGAGTTCAAGGCCAGAGACGATTACCAGGTAGAAGTCTACGACCTCATGAGCAAGACAAATTTCCGACAATACTTTATTGAGGGATTGCGCCTTTTAGGGCGTTTGAGTCTATCAAATAAACTGTGCATTGCATGCTGAGAGGTGGTTTTCGCTCTGGCAGGTGGATTCAGATAACCGTGTCATCGCGAAGGGAGCTTTCCGAGCATTGCGGCCCTTCGTGACCGACGCAGCGAAGGTCCGCTGTCCGGCCTTCGCTACGGGGTCTTCGCAGGCGCAGCGGAGATCGAGCAAGTGCAGCGAACGGCGGCAAGGTCCGCAAAGCAGACCATCACGATTTGTGGTGACCTCCGGTTTTTCCAACAGTTAGTTGGGCAAGACGGCGAGGGAGAAGCAACCGTTCAAAAGTGCCGTGCAGCTTGTGCCGCGGGATACAAGAGATATCACATGCGTCTCCGCAAGGCTGCCATGCTAACGGCTTGTCCACCTGTGGGGGCTTGCCTAAGACGTCAGCACCTAAACAAGTGTGCCGTTAATGAAGCCGGATATAGGTCACATAAAACCCTTTCAGCATTCGATGCTCTTGAAGACGATCGCCGAGGTTGAACCCTTCTCTGCGGAGAGGCGCTTGAAAAATGTCGAGGCCACGATCCAAGACAATTTTCCAACCTGTATCGGTAACGATATCGCGAGCATGCGCCGTGCCCGAGGTATCGAAAGCCCAGGTGAAATCTACGCCGGACCCCACACAGGCTTCGGTGATGCTCTCGAGAAGTTCACGCTGCTTGTGAATGTTGCCGTCATCCGGGCCCGTCACGAGATGGATGGCAACCTGATCTTCTGGCGCTTTTCGCCGAATGACCATTTCGACGAACTCCATCATGTTCTTGGTCTGATAGAAGTATCGAATGTAAGGATCAGTTACGACAATCCGCCGCGCGCCATCGATATACCTTCCGAAAAGGCTGTCATAGCTAACTCCTTTACGGTTCTCAGAGAAGACGTGATGGCCTTCTTCGAGTTGCGGCTTTTTAGAAGCGCTTGGCCGTAGCTGCTCAGGGTCGCTCGGGTATTCTTCGAATATTTCCGTTTCGCCAACGTAAGCCTCGCGATCCTGCTGCCTTGGGTCCTGTGCCGGTTTCTTGTGGTAGAACTGCGGAAACTCTTGTTCTTCCACTGTCTGGATACGTCGTTTCTCTCCATCGGAACCTGTATAGAAAAAATCTACTTCCGGGTAGGTGGCGTCGATCCGGAAAAGCTGATCCTTCACGCGCTTTCGGCTCTCAAGCGCGAGCTTCAGAAGCTCCTCGACATCCTCGGCGCTTTCGCCGCCGGCCGGGAAAATTACCTTCAGCAGACCCGACATCGTTTTGTAGACAGCATCGCGGTCCCGGGTCGAAAGCTTCTCGCTTATGCTGAAATTCTGGTCCGGTCGGTTTGAAAAATCCTCCTGCCGCAAGTGCCGTAAGATTTCAGCCAGATAGTCGACGATAAAGCCGTAGCCGCGGGTGAACATTTCGCCTCGGATCACGTCCACCTCCCAGCCTGGCAGGTAGGCGTGCAGGCGGTCGATGAAAGCGGAGTCGTGGAACTGCGAGGGCAGGGCCTCGAACAAGTCGCTGTTCTTGAGCATGAAGGGGACATTGTGGTCAGTGTTGCCTACAAAGGCAAAACTCGCCTCGGCGCCCATGGGGTTCACCCCGCGGGAGAAGGTCTTGTTCGCCATGTAGTTCTTCATAATGTCGACGAGAGCCTTGTTGGCGGTCTTCTCGCGGCCAGCGAACTCGTCGAAGGCCACCACGTCCCAATATCCGACCAGGCCGATCCGTCCGTTCGAGTTGTTCACGAAGAGCTTCGGGATCGTGACTTCGCCGCCGGAGATCAGCTGCCCGTGGGGCGAGAACTCCGAGTAGATATGTGACTTGCCGGTGCCTTTGGGGCCAAGCTCGATGATATTGTAGTTGCGTTCGACGAAAGGGATCAGACGCATCAGTTGCAGCAGCTTGCTTCGCCGCCCGAAGGCCTCTGGATTGAAGCCGATGGACTGCATCAGCAGGTCGATCCACTCATCCTTGGTGAACTGCCCTCGCGCCTTCTTGTAGCCCTCGTAGTCCACCTTCGCGATCTGGATCGGCTTGATGGTTTCCAGCATCCAGGGTGATGTCCGAGCATCTTCGGAGAACTCATACTGGACGTCTGCGATGCACCATACACCCGTGACCAAGAGCTTCGGGTGAGCCTTCACCGTGCCGCTGTCGACGGCCACCTTCTTGATACCGAGGTTGTCGAATATGGCCTCGTAGCTATCGGTTTTTTCGTTCAGCGTAACGCTGATCTGGTCAATGACCTTGTAGCGGCCCTTTTCTTTGATGGTGGACTGGATCAGGCCTGCCTCATTGCGATGAACGTAATGCTTGCGCAGGATTTCCTTCACCGTCTCGATTCCGCTCTGGATCGAGGCTTCGTCGTCGGTCGCGCAGTATTGTCCCAGCAGATATTCCAGAACGTAAGTCGGGACGATGGCGTTACCTTTGACAGCCTTCACTAGATCCTTGCGGACGACATAGCCCGCGAAATGCTCGTTGATCTTGTCGTCCAGAGAGCTCATTCCCGTTCCTCAAAAATCGAAATCTGTCGAGATGCCACGGCGCAGCTGGAAGCGATGGCTCGTGTAATCCTCGTAGTGGCTGGTCTTGCCGACGCGCTCGCGCAGCTTTAGCAGGACCTCCTGGTTGTTGAAGCGATCCGCCTCACGCGAAAGTAGGAACGTGATCGGTAACTCGCGTTCGCGCGGGTTCGGCGAGGTGTAGTCAAACGTCAACTGATGTTCATCGGAAATCAGTGTGCCATCTTGGGCGTAGATCCCAGCCAAGAGGTCTCGTTGCTGCTGCTTCTCGGACATGGGCGCGGCCTGATACAGCACAACAGCAGTCTGACCTGACGAGATCAGGTTCCGGCTCGGCGCGATGATCTGGACCTCAACTTTACCGACATCGGCTTCGCGACGTTTGCCCACGCGGAGGACAGGAATGACGATTTCTTGTAGAGTGGCCCCGCCATGGACAAACCGGCTGCCCGCGCCCTTGATGCGCATGCGGTTGATGGAGTTCGGGATCAGCACATCCAGATCCCCGGAGAGGCCAAGTTCCTTCGACGAGAACTTCTTCATTCCTGCGGTTTGGTTCAGCCCTCGCCCGATCACGAACCGGCGGTTCTTGAACAAGACCTCTGCGCCGGTCGGATCGGCAACCGAAAACTCCGTGTCGTCCAGTGCTCGGTGTTGATAGAGGAAGCCGTGATCGGCCGTGATGAGAATGTTCGAGAAATTTGCGTTAGTGAGCTTGCGGACAAGCTTGGTCAGATCCTCGATCGCGTCCTCAGCCGCTTCGGTCACGCGATCCTCGCTTGCCAGCTTGTCGCCGATGATGTCGATCCGGTTGTGGTAGAGGTAAAGGATATCATGGTCACGGAAGAGGGATTTGCCCTCGTCGGTCTTCATGTCCATGAATTCAGCGGCCTTCATGGCTTTCGCCCGGTCGCCGAAGCGCCCTTTTCCAAGGATCTTTCCCCGGTTTGACGTGCCTTGCGTAGGTAGCCCGAATGCTGCAACCGCCGCATCGCCAGAGATCGTCAGATCCTCATTCGGGAGGAGCGCAGCCATACCGAGCTGTGTGTAGCTGGGCAAGGCGGCGATCATCGGCTTCAGCTCTGCGTCGAAGCGGTTCAGCTTGCGGATTTCTCGCAGACACTCCTCGGCCACCTCGTAGCGCAACGCATCCGATATGATCACGACCACCTTCTGGTCGCGTCGACGAAATTCGGCCGCCTGATCCAAGTAGAAATCTGACTGCTTCGGGTAGCTTGACACCGACCAGTCCGTCATCTTGGCAACCTGGTCCTGCCAGGCGTCGTTGACGGTCTGTAGAAAGCTGGTGGTGTAGCGGTTCTCGACGCTCTCGAACAGCGCGCCCAAAAGCGATGACTGGCCGCTTCTCTGCATGTGGAAGATGAACTTCCGATAGAGCTGGTCAATCTTGAACCAGCTCGTGACATACCGCTTCACACCCTCGGCGGACGAGGTCATCCCCAGCGTGGCCGCAGCCAACGCCTGTTGCAATTCGGTCGCAAAGCCGATGGCCTCATAGACATCAGCGTAGATCGCATACCAGTGGCTCTGGCGGCGTTCCCTGACGGTCTTAAGCACCTCCGCCGCGGTCACGGTCTGGCTCGACATCTCTACGACCAAGGACCGGACGATATGCCGATCGATCTCCTCGAAATAGTCGATCCCGCGCAGAGCTTTGATGCCGCGATCCCGCAGGTCCTCCGGGATACGTAGGATGTCCTGGTATTTGCGGCTCAGAACCTCGAACGCGTTGGCCCCGTGACGGTTGTTCTTCCAACGACGGAAGACCAGCAGCGCCTCGGCGTTCAGCTTGCCGTCCTCGCCCAGTGCGCGGTAATAGCAAGACTGAAATAAAGTGATCGCGAAGTCTTCCAGATCCGGCTCATCGGAAGCGTAGCCGTAGGCATTTGCGACCTGTTTCCAGAAGAAGTTTGTCAGCCCCGCGCGCTCCATCAGTCGCAGCGCATCATCACTGCCCTCGGCCAGCTCGCCCAGCAGCGCCTCGATCACCGTGTCCAGCGCCCCCTCGGCTCCGGCACAGACGGCTAGCATGCGTCGCAAGACGTCGGTTTTAGTCGCCGATGGCGGCAAGAGCTTCTTCAACGACTCGATCCGAGCCTTGGAGCGATAGAACTCCATGTGATCTCGCACTACATCCTCGAACTGCGCGGGCAGTCCCAACTCGGCTAGCCAGATCGCGGCTTGGTCGGCCTTGAACACGGCCGTGGCCAGTTGCAGGTCCAGCAACCAGTTGTCCTTCATCTCCGGCTCTGGCCCGTTATGAAACAGCAGGAACTTCTGTTTCGGCTCCTGTCGCAGGATGCGGTATTTCAGACCGAACTCGTTGTTGGCAATTTCGACCTTCTCAACGCCGTCCAGCGCCAACGCCTCATACTCGGATCGCATGTCCCGTGCCGTGTCATACCAGAAGACAATCCGGTGTTCGTCAAACAGCCGCGTCAGTCCGGCGCTGATCCGGTCAGTCATCCTTGGCCTCCAGCCCCGAGATCTTCTTCAGCGCCGCCCCAAACTTCGGGTAGTTCGCCTTGACCCCGTCATCGAGGTCGATCTCGATCTTTTGTTGTGCCAGCGGGAAGACCACCTCGCGCTCCCATTCGTGCAGTTCGTCGATCTGCTTGGCGACCACACCGACCTGTTTAAGGGCCTTGGTCCGCTGGCCTTGGGTCGCTGTCGCATCATCGGCCTGCTTCTCCAGCCGGGCGCGTTCGCCTTCCAGCTTGGTGATGAACTCGCGCAGGTAGTCGTTAAGCAGGACCGACACTGTGTCGCCACGATAGCGGTGCATATAGATCAGCGCATTGAACGTGCCCTTGGGACTAGAAAACATCCAATAGATCGGGCGTTTCTTGTAGCGCTTCACGTGGTCGGCGTAGAAATCCTTGGTGAAGTATTTGCGGATATCCTTGCCGAGCGCGTCCTCGATATAGCGCAGGTTCTCGCGGAAATGCGCCTCGCCGAAGGTCGTGCGCAGGAACAGACGGAATCGCTCAGTGATGTCGTCGGCGAACCAGTCGGTGTCGAGCACGGGAATGACATTGTCCGCGTCGGGCGTGAAGGTGGGCGAGGGGACGCGGGAGAGGTAGTCGGCCAGTGACTCGCCCTGATTGGCGAGGATCAGGCCAGGGGCGTCAAGGCTATAGCGGCCGAACATGCAGCCCACGGCATAACTGAGGAATTCGGTCATGGTGTCCGCGCGCAGGCGGGTTTCGCGATCTTCCTCGGTGCCCCTCACACCGTAGCGATAGGCGGGATTGCAGGTGAGGGTGACTTCCTCGATCGCCACCTCGGGGGTCAGCTCGTCTTGCAGACCATAGGCGTCGATGAAGATGCGGTTGTTCTCTTCCTCAAGGGCCTGCATCTGGTCCGTCATGCCCTGCCAATCGGCGCGGAGGGTGGCGTAGGTGGCCTCCAGCGTGTCGGCGCGGTGGTCGGGTTGGAGCAACGGGAGCGTAGTGAAATCCCAGGAGGTTTCGTAGGCGTCCCAGTCTGCGCGGGAGATGCCGATTATTGACTTAGACAGGTCGCCAATTTGTTTGGCTTGCCTGAACGCGCCGCTAACAAGGGGAAAGCCAAGAATTGTTTCCATTTCAAAATTTAACGTGGGGCTTATAGAGGTTAGAATATGTTGCGCGACCACTGAACCCATCAATCCCGAGTAGAACAGAGTATCGGAGTGTGACCGAGGAAATATGCTTGATCCCGCGACATCCCAGACGTAACCGACAGGCAGATACCTCGCCGCAAAACTTCGTGTGCTGATTTTGTTCCAAGACACACATTCTTGAAAGTATAGATCAGAGTTTTCTGATCGGCGTCTCGTAAGTTGACGTCCTTCATCGCGCCAAAATACCAAGTATTCCCCATTTCCATACCAACGCCTGTATTCTCCACCTTTCGCATAAGGCACCCAATATTGGTCGTTGCAGTTTTCTTTGGCGAAAATACTTGGTGGAACGAGTGAAGTTGATCGTGAAACCTCAGGCCAGCATCTCAAAAACGCATCATTGTCGCCAGTAATGATCCCTTGGATCCCACGGACATTTTCAGATAATGGAACAGCGTTAGAGAAGACTTCAACAAGGTCAGAACTCAGCCAATAGGTTATCAAACTGCCGGGTATAGCAGCGAAGATTGACGATGGAACCCTAAATAGCAATTCAGAGCTTGTGTCGGAAATCGAAGCCGATAGCATGTCTTGCTTTTCGCGCTCAGATAATCCGTCAACTAATCGAACATACTCTCCTGCTACGTTCGGCCAGTAGTCATTTGCCAACACAAAAGCTGTAGTCGAGACAACGGCGCCTCCAATGGTATCGAAACCTCGTTCGCCGATGTGAGCCATTGTTAAAATTGTGCTCTCAGCCAACAAATTTGAGCGTAGCTTCTCAAAAGATGAAAGAAACATCCAAGATTGCATATTGATCATTGCCATTGAGCCACGCTGGACTGCTAATCGCAGCGACCGTTCCATGAACATAGCGAAAAGATCAGATTTACTGTCGGGATATGCGACCTTCACGAAATCGCCCAATTTCCCGTTCATCCCCTTCCGGCCCATATACGGCGGGTTGGCCACCGCCACATGATACTTTGGCGAAAGCGCCTCGGCCATACGCAGAACTGCCACAACGCGCTCCAGCAACGGCTTCAGCACAAGGTCGGCATCGGAAATCCGCGCTTCCACGATCCGCAGCGCCTCTGCCGGGTCGCGCAGTTTCGGCACGATCAGCGAGCCGAAATTCTTGGCCTGCTCGAATTGTCCCAGCGTCTCGCGCAATTCATCGGTGAACAGATCCTTGCCCACCACGGCGGCCACATCCTGCATCTCGGCCTCGGTAAAGGCCACGTTCTGCAACACGCAAATGTCGGGCTTCGCCCGCATCCGCAGGAACCGCCGCCGTCCCAGCTTGCCCGCCGCCTTCATCGCCAGCGCAAAGGCAGCCAGCGCGCCCGCGCGGTCGTCAATCTCTACCCCGGTCAGGTTGTGCGTTAGGATCAGCGCGGGGATCGTGGTCGCGTCATATCCTTCTTCCTCGTAGATGGCGTAGAGCAGGTCAAAGGCATAGGTCAGCATGTGCCCCGAGCCCGCCGCCGGATCGCAGATGCGGATCTCTTCGGGCTTGGTAATTTTCAGAAAGTCCGTCTCGGGCTCTTCCGGCGCGATGTAGTAATCCATCTTGGCCGCCAGCCCGCTCTGCGGATTGTTCAGCAGCCAGAGCCGCCCCAGCGAATTCTCCACCAGGTAGCGGACGATCCAATGCGGGGTGAAGAGCTGCGTCGCGGCCGGAATGTTCTCGGCCGTGATCTTCTGGTTCTTCTTGAGGCCCGCGAAGACCTGGTCCTTCTTCTCCGAGATGTAGAACTGGTAGAGCCAGCCGATGATTTCGACATCCTGGCAGGCGTCCTCAGTCATTACGGCACAGAGTTCAGCGAGGATGGAGGATTGCGAAAGCAGATCCTCGGGCATCAGCAGTTCGGTGTAGTCGTCGAGTTCCTCGAACAGGAAGGGCATGGGCCCGTGCCACTGGTTGCAGGCATGGACCAGCAGCAGGCGATAGGCTTCGGCCTGTGGGGTGTTGGAAGGCGTGCGGCCTTCGAGCAGCGCTGTGATGGAAGGTGGCGCGCCGTCGGGAAGGTTACCGGCCATGGCCTCGGACAGGATCTCGGGCCGAGTGGCGCCTTCGGCCGGGGATACAACACGGACCTGGGTGTAGCCATTGGCATCCATGAAGCGCAGAGCGGTGAAGCGGTTGAACCAGGTATAGGCGGTGGTCTCGATGACCTGTTTCCTGCCGTTCTTGCGGATCGCATTCTCGAGGTCCTTGACCGCCTGCGGATGCTCACGCCGGGAAGGCGCACCCTCGGCCAGCACGAGGTCGAGCTTGGCCGTGACCTGGTCAATCAGCAGGTTACGGGCGGTCTGAGCAAATTTTTTGAGGGCATTGGTGTCCATCAGACGATCACTTTCTTGCCTGCGTGGATCTGAGCCAGCAGGGTCTTCTTCATTTCTTCGAGGTAGTCGACGACGTCCGCATCATCGGACAGGTAGGCTTTGGTGAAGGCCACCTTGATCTGCGAGGCATTGACGTATGTCGGCGCTTGAGGAGCAGGGGTAGGCTGGCCGTTCACGCCAGGCCCAGGCTCGAAGGGTTCCTGCGGTGGGCGCGCGAGGCGATCCACCTCTGCGATCAACTGGGCCAGCAGGTTCGTGCGCGCATGGTTGGTCTTGTTCTGAAGCACAGGGATCAAAGTGACGGTGTCGAGACCCGCTTTCTCGCGTTCCAGTCGGTCGGTGATGCGCGCCTGCTTATCGCCGTCGAGGTCTTGGAACTCGGGCATCTGAGTCACCTTTCCGGTGACCTCGTCCACCGCTGTGATGACCGCCTTGCGTTCCTCCAGCACTTTCAGATCGACCTTTTCCTTCAGGTCATAAAGCGCGGATTTGAGGTTCTGGATGGCGTTGCCTTTATGACAAGCCGGGTCAGCCAGCACGTCGCAGATCTGCCGGCCCGCTTCTGGATCGACATGATCGATGTTGGCCTGCTGCCGGGCGAGAGTATCACGTGCCTCCTCATAGATCGCTCGTTGCGCGCCACCCATGAAGGATTTCACCTTGTCGAGGATGTCCTCTTTGGGGTTCAGCAGGTCGTCCTCAAGCCGCGGTGCGTCGGTGATGAACCAGGTGGCCGGCTTGGCCTTCATGCCGCGCAGCCGGTCCCGGAACGGCTCCAGTGCCGCCAGAAACGGATAGTCGCGAACCTGGCGGGTCAGACTGTCGACCTCTTCTTCCAGCTCGGCCAGACTTTCGGCCCATTCCGCGCCGAGGCTGCGGGCATCGCCGCCGGACGCCGGTTTGGAGAAAAGCTCTTGGTAGAGCTCCCTCGACCGACGGATCTCTACTGCCGAGAATTCCTGCTGCGGGGTCAGGAGGATGCTTGGCAAAGCATAAGAATTGTTCAGGGCTTTCGCCAGGTCGGGGCCCTCGGTGAGTGTGCTATCGATGCGGGCTTCGACCTTGCCCTTGGAAGAGAGGCTTCCTGCGAGGCATAGAACTGCGACAGTGGGCCAGCCGTAGGGTTTCGTCGTGAACTTCTCGACTAGGTATTTGACAGAGACCTTCACCCCGTTCCTGGCTTGGCCGTTGATAAAGCTTAGAACATCTTGTTCCGCCTCACTGAGGCTTGTTCCATCTGCGCCAAACAGGCCACTTTCGGGCAGGACGGATTTGTTTATGTCTGCCTCGGAGTAACTGACACCGCGCAGCATGGGCAGGTTGGTGTAGACCTTGTCGACGAGCGTCTGGAACGCTTTCAGGATGCGGTCTTGTGCATCCTCGCCCCCGATGTCGAGCTCATCCCCCCGGACGAACAGGCGCGCCTCGCCCATGAGACGACGAAGGCGCATCTCAAGGTCCTTGGCGCGGCGGGCATTCTGCTCACCCTTCTCGGCGATGATCCGGTCACGCCCCGGTTGCGGCGATCCAGTCCGGGACTGGCGAATGAACTTGTCCGTCTGCTTGAATAGGAGCAAGTCACGGACAAAATTCGCGTCCGCTTTCAATGCCACGGCCAGTTCCTCGCGGGACATCGTCTTCATCCGGATAGCGTCCGGACTGTCGGCATCTTCGCTGAAAGGCGAGACGATGTTGATGGCCAGTTCGCGTTCCCGGCCGAGCGTGTAATCATCGAGCTTTCGAGTGAAGGCGTATTCGTTGTTCGTGGCTGCGTGCCGCAGGCGTCGATGCCGCAGGATCGTATCGAACGCGAGGGCCTCGAGCTCCTTCGACAGCTCTGACGGGTCGATGTTGAGCGCTTTGATCTCGGCTTCGACGTCCTTCTCCTCGTCGGTGAGGAATTCGTAGACCTCACCGTTGCGCTGAATGAGCGTGTTGCGCTCCAGCAGGCTCAGCGCCTCCTCGATCTTGCGGCGTTGCACGGTCTGGTCCGCGTCCAGCTCCGAGAGCAGCAGGATCGAAATGTTGCGCACCGAAGGTTTGAATCCCTTCACGTATTTCACCAGAAACAGAGCCTTGAGCACGCGCACGGCGAAGTCATCCAGATCTTGAATCTGACGTTCGGCGAGGTGGATGGACTGCTGAACGTTGGATTTAAGAGCCGTTCGGATGCCTTCGAACATCAGGTCAAATGTGGCCAGATCGCCGACCGGCTGGTCCATCAGCTTCTTTGAGACTTCCTGAAACACCCCGAGCATGGAGCGTTCACCGACCGAGCTGTGCTTGCCCTCAAAAGCGTTGTGCTGGGACAGCGACCGTATGGCCATCTGGAACAGGGTGAACTGGTAGGGGGGGAAGGGGTAGCTTGAGATGAAGTGATCACGGTCGGCGTAGTTCTTCAGCATGATCGAACCGTCCGAGAAATCGAACAACGTCTTGAGATTGTTCTCTTCGCGATCATGCAGGCTCCCCAGCCTCACTTGTGCCTCTGGTGTCTTAGACAGCAGGCGCTTCTGAATCACCTCGGCGACATTCTGCGAGTCCAGCGGCATCCGGATGGAGAACCGCGCCATGATCTTCGAGAAGTCTTGGCTCTGGAGGGCTCTCGTGTCACCGACGATGGCCTCCATGTCCTGTTGCGAGGTCACAATGATCCAAGCTTGCCCCTTGCAGCGGGTGTTCAGGGTTTCGGCCACCGTCTGAAGGTTGGTCATTAGCTTGACGTTGTCGGCGATGTATTGACCCACCTCGTCGACAAGAAAATTTAGCCGAAATCCCTTTGGCTGTTCGTCGATCCAAGTTTTGACTGTGCTGGCGAAATCCTCGATCGAAACCCGCGTATCCTTGCGATACAGGGTGAGAATATCCTTGGCATCCGCCGGATCGCCGCCCGTTGCCGTCGCAAAGGCGGTTGCGATGTGACGCGCCTCGAGGAGGGCCTGTTCGCGGCCATGCTCCCAGAGTTTGCCGGAGGCATTTTGGAATGCCGATCGGAAGGCTTCGAGCTGTCCGCGCCCATGCAGGTCACGCTCGAACTGCGCAATGTGCGGCTGCTTGCCATAGAAGCCGCAAGACTCGTCAAACACTTTCTGAAACACGGACAACAAGGCATCGACGTCCGTCTTTGAGATGACGTCTGCCTTTTGGTCAATATTGAACAGGATGGATTTCGACGGAATGGAGACAGCCTTGTCCAACGCCCCCTTCAACATCGGGTCGTCTTTTAGTTTCTCGGCGAAGATGTCACGAGCAAATGCGCCGCCGACCTCACGGTTCTCCAGCAGAAGGGCAAGCATTTTCAGCAGGTGCGATTTACCGGAACCGAAAAAGCCTGAGATCCATACACCATTGGACGTGTCGTAATTGTTGTAAGCTTCGAGAAACTGTTCCAGCTTCTGGCCGATTTCGCCGGTGATCACATATTCGTCCAACTCGACGCGAAGGCTTGCCTCGTCATCAGCCTTGATGACGCCGTCGATGGCACGGTCGACCGGTTTCTCAAAAATGTCTTTAAGCACTTGTGACATGGGTCAGACCTCGTAATTTAGAATATTGAAGGCGCGGTAATACTTGTCGTCATGCAACTGGCCGAAAAGGTCCAACGACGCGCCCGTCGCCAAGGCATGGGTGTAGCTGCCTGGGAAGAACAGCACCGTCGGCGCGACCTTCGCAGTGCTTTGCAGGTTGTTCAGGACGTTGTGGGATCGGATGAACGGGTAGACCTCGCCGACGCCAGACAGGAAGATCACATCGTGCGGCTCAGCCTCGATGGCGGCGCCGATCCGGGGAACAAGGTGGGTCTCCGGATCGAGCACACCTTGCAGGAGATCCTTGATCTCAGATTTCTCGCTGTCGGCCTCGATCTCCAGGATTTGCTCGAGGATGTCGCGCTCTTCGAGAATTTCCAGAGCGATGTCATACAGGCTCAGGTCGAGCACGCGCACGCCGGAATGGCCGACGCGAGATGCGAGGTCCCTACGGTCCTCCAGCATGGTCAGGCCTTCCGAAGCGGGGAAAGGGCAGATGAAGAAAGGCACTTCGTTGCCGAGACCCTGCTTCGTCAGAAAGCGCTCGCTGGTGATGACACGATACAGATGTTCCGCGCGCTCCTTGCGATTCAGTTCAAGCCTCAAGAATTATGCTCCATCAACGGGATACCCGGGAAATACGCCAGCTCGTCAGGATTGCGATCCTCGATAAGGTCCTTCAAGCGTGGCGTAAGAATGGCTGTCTGAATACGGCCGTCCGCGGACAGGATCTCGGCTTCGCGCATCATCCGGAATAGCACCTGCCGCAACTTCTTTCGGGTCGAGATGCTAAGCTTCGCCAATCTCTCGTCCCACTCCGCTTTGTCGTCGAACAGGATGTCGAAGGCCTCCAGTGGCAAGTCGAATTGATAGGAAAGGTATCTCTCACGGATCACCCCCACAGCGAACTCGCCCACGAAGCGGTAGGCGCGACACGCGGCAAGCCAAAGCAGTGCCTGCTGGTCCGTGCGATCTGCCTCTTCCAGCAGAAAATGACGTTCGGTCTCTGTCAATACGCGAAGGCGGTTGGTGATCTCGCGCAGGGACCTTCGGTTCGACGCCGACTTCGGTAGCGCGGTCGCCCCTCGGTCCAAAGCACGCTTGACCGTGTTCTCCCATGCCTCGCTAGTCCGATGAAGGCGTGCCACTTCAATGCTCTCGTGCAAAAAGAGCCCGCCCGTGGTGAACGACATGCGGTAAGCTGGCTGGGGCGCATTCGTCATGGCACTCTCCGCTCGAGGGCGCTCTGGATCTCGGATGCATTCGCTAGAACGATGTGCTGATCCTGGGGACGACGCACGTCGGGGCTTGTGTCGAGGCCGAGGCGCTTGAGGGTGTAGAACAACAGGGATTTGCGCACAGGAATCTCGGCTATCCCGCCGGTTATGCCGTAGTCCAACTCGATCACGCGCTGCTGGTTTTCAGAAAGTTCGGGATGCGCCGCGATCCGAAGCATGACGGTTTCGGACCAGTCTTTATCTGCACCCGGATCGACATCCGAAAAGTCGCCCAAAGCACTGGACAGAATACGGTTTAATACGAAGTCCTTGAAAATGCGGTCGCGCGAACACCAAGCCCTCGCGTGCCAGCGGAACCCGTCGTATGCCACGCCATGAGGCGCGATATCGCGTTCGATCGGTCCTGACGATGACATCGACTGATAGTTGACAGCGAGCAGTCGGTGCTGCGTGCAGGCTAGAAGGACATTGCGCACAGTCGTCGCGTTCAGGCCGCGCGCTGGGATCGCTGGGGCGAGAATGTCGGGAAGATCGACGACCCAGTCCGACTTCGGCACCGCTGCCCCCCTAGCAATAGCGGCGAGATCGGCGAGATACTCCGCGGGATCGACTGACAGGTAATGCGCCTCAAAAGCTTGCCCCATGACGTAGGTGCGGGCGCTCTTGTCATAATGGAGATGATTTGGGTGGTCGGAAATATATCCGTTCAGATCCTTGGAGGCTTGGGCGCGACTGATTTGCATGACGTCCATCAAGTCGGCCAGACCGATCGAACCATGCCAATAGATGCGGTGCTCTATGAACGCTCGCCGGTCGCGTTGCCATTTTGTCAGCCGAGGAGGAGCACCGATACGCATGGTGCATACGTAGTGTGTCTTCTTAGACGGGTCTACAAAGAAGGATCATACATCTCGGCGCAACTGTTGAAATGAAAGGGCTGTGGCAGAAACCACCGCACAGTCAGCTCGCCGCAACTAAAAGATCCAAGCCTATCAAGCTAAAGAATTACATAACAACTGTTACAAGATATTACTTCGTGTAGCGGTGGATTCACGTTCGAAGTGCAACTTCTGTATAGAAACAGTTGGTTACATGGAGAGCAATCGATGGGCATCTGCTACGCACATTTGGATCTCGAAGAGCGCCAGAAACTCGCGCGGTGGCGCGAGGCAAAATTGCCGATGAAAGAGATCGCACTGCGGCTCGGCCGCGCGCCTTCCACGCTTTACCGGGAGATGCGGCGCAATCGCTTCATGGACGATGAGATCCCCGAGCTGAGCGGCTATTACGGCATGACCGCGCAACGCGCTTACGAGAAGCGTCGTGCCATCCATCGCAAGCTGGTCCGGCACCCTGCCATGAAGGCTGCCGTGGTCGACCGCCTCAAGGCCGGATGGTCGCCCGAGCGGATCGCGGGCCGGATGAAGCTTGAGGGCCATGCCACGTCCGTCAGCCACGAGACCACCTACCGCTACGCCTATTCCGGAGATGGCCGGTCCGAGGCGCTTTATCGGCACCTGCCGGAGCACCGCCGGCGTCGTAGACCACGCGGCACGCGACGCCACCACGGCCGCAGATTCAGCAACGAAGACAGCATTTCGCTGCGGCCCGTGGAGGTCTCCGAGCGCCAGCAGTTCGGGCATTGGGAATGTGACCTGGTGATGTTTCGCAAGAAGTTCGGCAAAGCGAATATCACCTCACTGGTCGAGCGCGTCAGTCGCTTCACCGTCCTGGCGAAGAACGCCGATCGGACCTCCAAGCCGGTCATGGAGACCCTGATCTCTGGCCTGAAGGCCCTGCCCCAACCAGCCCGCCGATCCATCACTTTCGACCGGGGCACCGAGTTTACCGCCTGGGCGCATCTCAAGGCCGGTCTCGGCGTGGCTCCATGGTTCTGCGACCCGCAACCGCCGTGGCAGAAGGGCTCGGTCGAGAAACTGAACAAACGCGCCCGGCGCTACCTACCGCGCGAAACGGCCGTCGCCGCACTGTCAGACCACGATATGGCCGAGCTCAGCGCGCAGCTGAACGCCACGCCAAGATGCTGCCTCGGACACCGGCCGAGGCCTTCGCCGAGGAACTCCGCCAACTCGACCGGTCCTGACCCATGTCGCAACCAGCATTAAACTCACACCCATGGACAGGGATCGCGTCGTCCTTAGCACGATCCATGCAGCGAAGGATCTCTAGTTCGATGTCGTCTTCCTGCCGGGGCTCAACGAGAGGACCCTTCCGTCCGCGCGCGCACTGGCCACTCCTCACGGAAGGATGGAGGAGCGTCGGCTTGCACATGTCGCAATCACGCGCGCTAAGACCGAGTTCTACATCTCTGCCAAACAAGGAGCGGAGAGTATCTACTTGGCGGAGCTGGGATTCGTGGAATCAGCACGGAAGACCATCGTCAAACGGGCCGGACGTCGACTCAAGCGCGCGTTCTGACGCCCCAAAGACGCGATCTGCTATAAAGCGGCGTCATTTGAGCAAGACCTGCAGAGCCCCATGTGTGTTTTCTGTATTTTCCCAAAATATCATTATCGTTCAACTACTTATGAGTATTCTCTCAGAATCGCACCGGCAGACTGTCCAGACCCGCAGTGGTAGGTATTCATGTTTAATATCATAATCTTACAGTAATATCTCTACGTCATTTATCGCTCGGCTGCAGGTTGTTCCAGCTGTCGTGATGCCCTCGAAAATGCTTGCTTTCCACCACCCCTCGTGGCGTTTTGTAGCTGAACCTCACACAAATCAGTGAGGAGGACGTCATCTGGACTCACAGCCATGCGTCCGAGGCGGTGCTGTAAAGAGTAGGAGACAGGCGAGAACCAGAGATTTCCCCATTAGGATCAGGCCTCAACCTGAAAAACGAGAAAGCCGTCGAGCGGTAACTCGACGGCTTTCTATAGTGAAACCGCGTGGCTCCACGGCTTTGACACCCTGAATTTACGGGAGGTGGGATGCTGCGCGCAAGCAAAAAGAGCAGCTTTTATGAAGAAAATGAGCACGAGCGGTGCGTTTTGCATCGTGCCCAGAGCCCTGATCGAACGCATCTCGCTCGCCGGCCTGAACGCGTGCCATCTCGGCCTTCTGACCTTCCTCATCGACCGAGCGGACGACTTGGGCGTCAGCTTCTGGTCCCTCAAAAAGATCGGCGCCCAGCTTGGGTGTTCGAAGAGCACAGTTTCGCGCATGTTGTCTGACCTGCATCGCACAGGATTTGTCGCCAAGAAGCCTCGCCCGCGACGGGATGGGGCTAACTCCGTTTTGGAGATCTGTGTCATCGGCCACGCAGAGTTTCGCAGCGGCCGCACCGTCACCTCCCCCAACGAGGAAGCCGCCGAGATCTCGAACCAGTCGAGCGCCGGCTCCCACTCTCCGACAGATGCACCTCAGGCAGAGACCCCGTGCCCCGCGAAGAAGGCCACGCCGTTCGCCGCTTCGGTCGTCTCGCGGATGAAACGGGCCGTCTCGGAGACGCAACAGCCCGTTCCGCCCACGGAACGCCATGGGAACGAGAACCAAGCTAACAAAACCCAAGAAAAAAATACCCCTTCTTCTTTGCCAGAACGGGAGGGAACCAATTTCCCCAGTGTTCCGGGCTGGAACGAAGAGAAGGAGAAGAACTGGATGAGCTATTTTGGCTCAAGGACGGGCTATCACGATCGCCCCACATCAATGCCGCCCATCGCCCTGCTCGATGCAGCCATCGAACACTACGATCATCACAAGGTTGCTCAGGAAGAGCGCAAGAAGCGCCAAATGGGTGCCTGGACCGAGATGCTGACCTCCCTGGGCGTCCCGGTCACCGCCGAGCACGCCAGAGAACTGGCTTCTGTCACCGCGAGGCTCGACAAGGTCGACCTACATGAGTTCCTCGGAAAGCTCCGCAGGGACTGGAAGTCTTACTGGCGCTGTCCTCCGCTGCCTGAGCACGTCGAGGAACGCCTCTGCGCACACAAGATCCCGCAGGCTGACGGGGCACGCATGTCAGAGCTTATGATGCGCGCACTCGTGGCCAAGAACATCAAACAGGAGCAGTCCCAACTCCGCCTCACCCAAAAGGAAGCTGCGTAATGGATGGACAAGGAATGACTACGGCTCAGCGCCCCCCGTTGGCAACTTCTACTAAGCGCTTCGCTCGCACGATGGTTGCTCGCCTCAATCAACGTCCCTCTGGCCAGAGCCGGGAGAAGGATCTGAAACGTTCGGAGCGCATCTGGACAGTATCGGAGTTCTGCAAGCTCTCCGGCGTTCCTAAGCGGATCGTAGAGAAGGTTCTCGAGCACCCGGACGCCCCGCAGCTTGATAAGCCACACCGCGACCGCGTCATGAATACGCGCCAGTCGCTGCACCTGCGTGCGCTCATTCAGCTGATGCACCCCAAGGAGTATCCGAACCTGATCAACTGGCGGGGAAAAGACATTCAGCCACCGGTTGTCGCCGCAGCCGCGTTGAAGGGCGGGACCGGCAAATCGACCCTCGCAGTGCACCTGGCTATCGGCGCGGCCGTCAGGCGCGGCTTGAGGGTCGGATTGATCGACGCGGATGGTCAAAAAACGAGCACCTTCTATCTCTCGACCTCTCTGTCGGAAATCATGAACACGACGGGCGCCACCTACCCTGATTTCATCGCCGTCCCGAAAGAGAGCGACGTAAATCGCTACGAGATCGATGATCACCGGCTGCACAGCTACTGGCGTTCCACGCCCTGGCCCGGCGTGAAGCTGATGCCGGCGGGCGGCCGGATCGGCATGGCTGACCAGCAAATGACTGTCTATCAGCTCAAGCATTTCGACGATGACCCGCGCCTGTGGCTGAGATCGACTCTCGAACGCTGGATGCAAGCCAACCCGGTCAAGACCGAACTAGAGGACTGCTGGTCCAACGGGCGCTTCGACGCGCGGGCTTTCAATGCAGCGCTGGACGAGACGCTCGACCTGATCATCATCGACTGCCCGCCAAACATCTCCCTGTCGATGATCGGGGTGATGCTTGCTGCAGATAGCCTGATCGTGCCTCAAACCGTCAAGAACCTCGATCTCGCGACCCTGAGTGCCTTCATGGGCTCAATCGAAGAGGTAGAGAGGTCCGTGTCGATGAGCGACGGATATGACGAGCTTAACTACCAGGAAATTCCGAGCTTCATGATCGCGACGATGGTCAATCGTGCAGCTGACATGGAAAGCCTGTCGGAGTTGGTAGCCTACGCTCCGGATGTTGTCTGCCCGGTCTATTACCCTCGGTCTGACGCGGTCTCCAATCCGTCGGCGACCTACGACTCGTTCTTCTCTCACAAGCCGGACAGGAACCGGCGAGAAGGGCATGCGCGGTTCCTGCGCATCATCAACGAGGTCAATGACGCCATCCTGCCCAAAGTCTGTTCTTGGGTGCCTGCTACAGGAGAAGCCAACGAATTTATCCATCGCGAATATCTGGACGAGAACGGCGAAGTTTTCGTCGAGGACTGGAACTGAGGAGAGAGTCTATGCGAGCGAAGAAGTTTACCAACGTTCTCGTTGAGGACCTCCCCCAGGTCGAGAACGATGCGCCCATTTCACCGGCCCAAGAGCCAGTGGATACGATGGCGTCCCTGGATGCCGCCAACCGTGTCCATCTAAGCTTGAAAGCCGCCAAGGAGATCCGAGGCAAGGCGAAAGAGGATGTCATGCACGGCCGGCGCAGCATCGAACTGGATCCATTCCAGCTCCTTGATCCGGTCGGAACGGACCGCGTTGATCTGATTTATCAGCAAAGCGAGAAGATGAGAGATCCGGACGTCGACAATCTGGTAAAATCGATCCTAGAGAATGGCCAGCAGAACCCGATCATTGTGCGGCCCAGGGACCCGCACTGGACGCCGAGGTCTGACGATCCGACGAGTGTCGAGGGTGTGGAGTTCGAGCTGCTGGCCGGTCGCCGGCGGATCTTGGCGATCAAGCAGATCAACATGGACCGGAAGCCGTCTGAACAGATCCTCATTCGAGCGCGCATTGCTTACATCGAGCCGACGGCGTCCGAGGGAGAGCGTAGGCTGCACGCCCTTCAGAACCGGTATGTGGAGAACGCGGCGCGCCAAGACTTGACCGCGTTCCAATCTGCTGTCTCCGGCGGTCAGCTGATCATGGCATACCGTGAGCTGGGCCACAGTGCCGAGGAGATCGAACGGCTGCTGAGCATCTCGCACACGTCGCGTCAGGTCTGGGCAAAGACCTACGAAAACCAGGAGGCCATCCGGGAGTATTTCGGCGACCGCGACCCGTCGTTCGAAGAGATCAAGGCCTTCGTCAACGGCGATAGAAGCCAACCCGTGCGAAAGGCCCCGACTGCCGAGAAGGTCAAGGGAGAGCGCGGAACCTATACGCTGAAGCCGGCGCGCAAGTCGGGCCATGTCGCTATGAACCTGCGTGTGACCCTCGATGAGACGGAGGATGCCGAGCTGATCGAGAAGCTCAAAGAGGTCATCGGGCAGCGGCAAGCCGAAGCCTGAATCCGAATCTAACAAGAAGCGGAACGGGCGCCACCGGGAGGCAGGCACCCTTCTTCGCGCCTACTGAAAGTGGCTTTCACTGCCCTGCCCGGCCCTACCCTACTGGCGCTCGCGGCGAAAAAGAAAGGAAGACAGATAGTCGGATGAGTTCAGCGATGAGAGGCTTCGCTTGGCGCTACCCTTCGTTTCCGTCGAGGCTCAAAACCGGGGATGCGACTGCGCTGATGTGGGGCGGACGGTAAGCAGATTCCTCTCCCCTGCCCTGCTGGTGAAAGCAGCTTTCACCTAAGAGTCTAGAATACCCCATGGCAAGCAAACGCCGGGAAACGGCATCCACGAGCTCATCCCGCCAAGCATCTTCATACCATACGTTCTGCAGCGTATCGCCTAGTGCTTGGGGCTCAACTTCGGGAAAGGCTTCAATGAGGATCTTCTGCGCCTCATTAGGCGTCCCAAACTGCTCGTCGGTGTCACCTTCGGTATTGTCTTGGGTCCAGGTGGTCATGGGGTCTCCTCTGTTCGGGCTAATTGCCCTTCTGAATAGGAGATTGTGCCAGCACCGGTCGATCGAAGCCCGTCGACCTAACAAGTCACCGAGGACAGCGACGAGCAGTGAAAGTGATTTTCACCCCCTGCCCGCCTCGTGAAGCCTTGGGAAAGAAAGAAAACCAGAGCCCGTCCCGCACCTTAGCATCTAGCCCGTCAGCCAAACAGGTTGAACACGATAGGTCCTATTACTGAAAGCGACTTTCACCTCCCAGTATTGCAACTCTACGGGCTTCTCCGGGGGTGGTGTTTTCTATATGTTTATGAGTATCCGGTCCTCAGGGGCTCTCAGCACGCTCAGGAGGCTTGTGAGCGCTGTATGGGGCACCCCGCGCGTTGTGGTATGCATTGAACTGTGCTGGGCGCTTTGGTGCCCTACGGAAAGCGCGCCTCCTCCCCTGCCCTCTTGTGCTGGGAAAGATCTATTCCCTTACGATGTGTATGGCTTGTCATCGCTCGCGCGAAGCGAATGCGGCTTTCACCGCATCACGGCCCACTTGAAGAGGAGCACGAGCGCCCAGGAGTTCGCCGCCGCTTTGGGCGTGCAGAGAGCCCCGACGCTGAGCCGTTCGGATCTGTCGAGGGTATTGAGGTGGCTTAGCGGTTATCACCATGAGATTCCCCCACGCTACTGAAAGCAGCTTTCACCTACTGCCCGCCGCGTCTCCTGCCGCGCATGGTCGCTCGCAGATCGCCGGGGTGCTCATCGCGCCATGGGAGCCCGACAACCGAAAGCGACTTTCACCGAGCGTGTGGTGGCCCAGCTGTCGTTCTGCACGGCGAGCAGTAGAAAGAAACTCGATCAAGAGCGCCGCCGGGCAGCATGCAGGCAGACAGGCGGGCAGGCGGTCATCGAGAGCGCGCACTGAAAGTCAATTTCACCGCGGTCGACGAAGCGAGGGATGCGATAAGGCCGGCGTCTACTGAAAGTCGCTTTCACTCCCACTGTCAGAGGCTACTGAAAGCCACTTTCACCATCCCAGCGCGCCCTCGCATCCTTACGCATATGAGAGGGAGTAAAGACACCGTAGGGATAAGAGAGACCCGCTTCTGTATGGAGAGCGCCTATACACCGTAGAGAGAGCACCATAGGTATTGCTCTGGGACCCAACCTTGGACCGCCGGGATCTGAAATTTTGTAAGCGACGCCTGCGCCCCACGTGGGATCAGCTTGACGGCTTGAAATTCCAGGGGAGGAGATCGTCGATCCGG
>JACLAD010004102.1_pt1 | contig 22244 bp, 17 predicted proteins | sample 8027901 | NCBI WGS metagenome assembly JACLAD01 (sample SAMN15725071, study PRJNA655200) | protist metagenome | isolation source: fluorescence activated cell sorting (FACS) single amplified genomes of... | place: Spain: Blaines Bay Microbial Observatory, Mediterranean Sea | collected 2016-07-05 | reverse complement strand
CCGACCAGCGCCGCGGCGGGCAGGGCCCTCGTGACGTCACCGCCGGCCGCGCCGAGCAGCACGTCCAGCGCGCGGCACAACGCCATGATGGCCGGGCCCGCCGGGGTGTCCTTGGCCATGACGTCGTAGGTCCAGACCGAGGCGGCCAGCGGCAAAGCGATGCGCAGCCCCGCCCGGCCACCGATCGCGCCGGCCACGCCCACGCCCCCGGCGACCATGCCGGCCCCGACGGCGAGGGCCGCGGTCGGGCTGATGCGGCCGGAGGGGATCGGGCGTTCGGGTCGTTCCTCGGCGTCCAGCTCGCGGTCGGCCCAGTCGTTGAGGGCCATGCCGCCCAGGTAGATCAGCGCCGATGCGGCCGGCATCGCCCAGCCCCGCCGGTTGCCCGTCGATGCGGCGCCGGTCCAGGCGTCCCCGGGAACCGACAGGACAGCAGGCAGCCGGACGAGCTCGGCGAGGGTGTCGGCGGTCGGCAGGCTCACGGGGCGGTCGTGCCCGTGGTCGCGGCGGTCGTCCGGGTCCAGGCGATCAGGTCGGTGAACTGCTCGGCCAGGCGGTGCTGGCTGCTGCCGACGGGGTCCTTGAAGAAGTACGCGAGGGCCGGCAGCGGGCCGGACTCACCGGCGGCCATGGCCAGCGCCACCAGCCGGGCCAGGTCCAGGACGAGCGGGGCGGCCAGCGCCGAGTCGCAGCCCTGCCAGGTGAACTGCAGCTGCATGCGGGTGCCGAGGAACCCCTCGAAGGTGATCAGGTCCCACGCGGTCTTCCAGTCGCCGAGGTCGGCGACGTGGTCGATGCGCACGGGCCCGTCGGGCTGGTAGCCGAGGATGGCCTGCAGCGGCGCGGCCTTGGACTCCAGCTTCGAGCGGGCGTGGACGGGATCGGCCAGCGTCTGCCCGTCACCGCCACCGAGCAGGTTCATGCCCGACCACGACCGGACCTTCAGCGCCCGGTCGGCGAACATGGGGGCCAGCGCGGTCTTGAGCAGGGTCTCGCCGGTCTTGCCGTCACGGCCGGCCAGGGGCAGCCCGTGGCGTTCGGCGAGCTGCTGGATCGCCGGGATCACGGTGGCGCTGGAGGGGGTGAAGTCGACGAACGCGGCCCCGGAGGTGAGGGCGGCCACCGCCATCAGAGGGGCGGGCGAGAGGACGGGCTGGTCGGCGTCGAGCGCGGCGAGCAGGACGTCGACGTCGCTGTGGCTGTCTTTGGGTTCGATCGGCGGTTCGGTGGAGGCGACGTTGACGACCACCACATGGTCCAGGTCGTGGTCGCTGCGGAACGCGGCCAGGTCGGCCTGCAGCCGGGCGAGCGCCTCCGCCGGGTGTGCAGCCACGTCCTGTGCGCTGACCCCGCCGGTCAACCGAGCGTCCACTGTCGCGAGGTCGTCGGCCACGCGCTCGGCGATGCCCCGCGGCACGACCCCGGCGGTCTCGAGCTGTTCGGCGCGCTTGACCAGCGGGACCTGGCCGATGTCGCAGCCGCCGATGACCAGGTCGGACAACCCCGGCAGGCCGACACCGTCGAAGGCCGACAGCTGGGTGACCATGCCCTCGGGGCCGGCGAGGTTGGCCACCATCGCCGCCCAGCCGACGGTCATCGTCGTGGCGACGGACCCCCTGGCGCCCAGCAGCCAGAGACCCCAGCGCGGGTTGTTGACGGGAGATGCGTCCATGACATCGGACCTTTCGGCTGCGGCGGCTCGTCACACAGTAGTTCGTCCTCAGCGAGGCGAAACCCTCTTGTGGCCCTTGAATGTATGACCTCGCAACAAAAATGTGGAGGGTCAGCAGGAACTCGCGTCCCCAGCGGCGAAAACAAGGGCAGAGGCGGTCCCTCACGAAGATTCGCCGAACCGCCGCACGAGCCGATCATGCCGGAGCCGACATGCCGACCATCCCCGGAACCATCCTCCCCGCCGCCAGACTGCGCGTCCTCGCCGGATTCCTCGCGGTCCTGCTGGCCAGCGTCGTTGCCCTGCCGGCGACGGCCGACGAGACCGTCCCGCCGGAGGGGGAACCGGAGATCCCGCACATCCTGATGTACTCCGGCACCGAAGGGTTCCGCCACGGGTCCATCGAGCACTCCGTCGCGGTCATCACGGGGCTGGCCGCAGAGACCGGGGCCTTCACGGTGACGGCGACCGAGGACGTGGCCGCCTTCACCGCCGAGACGCTGGCGGAGACCGACATCGTGCTGTTCGCCAACACGACCGGCGAGACGCCGTTCACCGACGCGCAGAAGACGATGTTCGAGCAGTGGGTCCGCGACGGTGGCGGGTTCATGGGGATCCACGCGGCCGCCGACACCAACTACGAGTGGGACTTCTACCAGACCATGGTCGGGGCGGCGTTCGACAGCCACCCCCACACGGGCAACACCTTCGTCGTCGCGCCGGTCGACGAGCTGGACGAGGCGAGGGTGCAGGTCGAGAACGCCAGCCACCCGATCAACGCCGATGTCGAGGGCGACTCCTTCCCGCTTCGTGAGGAGTACTACAAGTGGCAGGTCAACCCCCGTGGCACCCAGGACGTGCGGGTGCTCCTGAGCCTCGACGAGACCGACACCTACGGGCTCGGCAACCCGCCCTCCCTCGGCCCGGTCATCAGCAGCTACGACGACGACCAGCCCGTCGAGTGGGTCAAGACCGCCGACGGCCACGGCACCGGACGTGTCTGGTACACCAACCTCGGCCACTACGACGACACCTACGACCGTGCCGACTGGCAGGCCCGCTTCGTCAACGCCGTGGCCTGGGTGCACGATGGCGTGCACTACCCGCCGTCGCCCACCGACGAGCCGACCACCCCGCTGGTCGAGACCGTCGTCACGGCGCCGCCGGGCTCACTGGTCTTCCTGCCGAACATCAACGTGGTCCCCGAGGGCCAGGGCCTGATGCTGGTCAACGGCGACACGCTGGACCACAACATCCAGTCGCGGGAGACCGACGCCAACCGTCGACCCCTGTTCCGCTCGGAGTTCGCGTCCTCCGGCGGCATGGCGTCCGTCATCGGGGTCGCTGACCTCGAGCCCGGGGACTACGAGTACTACTGCACCATCCACGGTGGCATGTCCGGCACGGTCACCGTCGTCTGACCCGACCCGGGGTCAGCGGTCGGCGGCTCGCAGCATCCGTGGCAGGGTCGCCAGCATCAGCAGCGCCCCGAGCGGGGTGATCGCCAGCGCCACGACCAGGTCGAGGCGTTCGGCGACGAACCCGACCAGGACGGGTGAGGACAGGAATCCCAGCCGGCTGGCGGCCGACACGAGGCTGCCGCCGGTTCCCGCCGGGCGACCCAGCCGCTGTGCGGCCGCGTCACCGGCGGTGAACATCAACGGGAACACCGGCGAGGCGCCCAGGCCACCGAGCAGCAGGCCGACCAGCAGTGGCCAGGGCGAACCGGTCGTGGCGGTCGTGACCAAGCCGGCGCTGACCCCGACCAACGACGCCAGCCCCGCACCGATGGCGACCCGGCGGCCGCCGAACCGGTCGACGAGGCGGTCCATGACGGTCCGGCCGAGGAACACCCCACCGACGAACACCAGCGGACCGGCACCGGCCAGGCCCGCCGACGCGCCGAGCTCACGGGACAGCAGCAGGGCGCTCCAGTCCTGCGGTGGTACCTCGACCCACGCGGCGGCCACGCCCATCACGCCGACCGCGCCCACGGTCAGCAGGGGTCCCGGGCGCACCCACAGCCCCTCGCGCAAGCTGCCCCGTTCCGTGGGGGTCGGCTCGCCGGGGTCGGCGTGGGCAGCCGCGCCCTGCGTTCGTTCCCGCAGTCCCCGGCCGACGACGAGCTGCAGCAGCCCCATGACGGCGGCGACCACACCCACGTGCAGGCCGACGGGCACGTCCGCTGCCGCGAGCAGGGTGCCGACGCCAACCGCCGCGGTCGTGGTCCCCGACCATGTCGCGTGCATCCGACCCATCACCGACCGACCGCGACGCTGCTGCTCGCCCAGGGCCAGCTCGTTCATGGCCGGGTCGAGCACCCCGTCGGCCAGCCCCATGACCAGCATCGCCAGCCCGAACACCACGAGGGAGGGGGCAATGCCGGTGGCGACGCCGCCGAGCAGCATGACCGGCACGGCCCAGCGGATGGTCGGCACGAACCCGCCGAGGCGTCGGACGACCGTCGGCATCAGCGTGCTGCCGATCAACCCGCCGAGCCCGCCACCGAGCAGCGCCAGCCCGAACGCGGCCTCGCCCGCGTCCAGCCGATCGGCGAGCTGGGGGAACCGGGGCAACAACGACCCGTATACCCCGGCGTTGGCGGCGAACGTGGCGGCGACCGCCAGGAGGGCCCGGCGGTCGGTCGTGGCGTCGGTGGGGTTCGGCTCGACGCCGGACGCCCCCGAACCGTCCACCTCAGGCAGCGTCGGGCGAGATCCGGTATCGGATCCCGGCCGGCTCCTTCCGGCGGTAGTCGGTGGACCGTTCGGCGACCGGACGACCGGCAGCTGCGGCCATCGCCCGCAGGTCCTCCGGGTCCTTGCGGACACCGTGGTCGGATCCGGCCATGCGCGAGATGGTCTCCTCCATCAGCGTGCCGCCGAGGTCGTTGACGCCGGCGTCAAGCAGCTCGGTGGTCCGCTCGACGCCGAGCTTCACCCAGCTCAGCTGGATGTTGTCGATCTCGCCCTGCAGGACCAGGCGGGCGATCGCGTGGACCTTGAGGGTGTCCTCCCACGACGGGCCCGGGCGGGCGACGCCGGCCAGGTAGATCGGCGACTGGGCGTGCACGAACGGCAACGGCACGAACTCGGTGAAGCGCGCGGGGTTGCCGGCCTGGCGGCTGTCGACCTGCAGCTGGCGCAGCAGGTGCAGGTGTCCGGCCCAGTGGTGGGGCTGGTCGACATGGCCGAACATCATCGTCGACGTCGACGGGATCCCCAGCGCGTGGGCGTTGCGCATGACGTCGACCCACGCGGCGGTCGGCAGCTTGCCCTTGGTCAGCACCCAGCGGACGTCGTCGTCGAGGATCTCCGCGGCAGTACCCGGGATGGTGTCCAGGCCTGCGGTCTTCGCCCGGCCCAGGAACTCCCTGACGCTGATGCCGGCCCGGGTGGCGCCGGTCACGACCTCCATGGGGGAGAACGCGTGGATGTGCATGTCCGGCACGCGGGCCTTGACGGCCCGCAGCAGGTGCTCGTAGTGGTCGGTCGGCAGGTCGGGGTGGATGCCGCCCTGCATGCACACCTCGGTGGCACCGAACGCCCAGGCCTCCTCCGCCCGGTCGGCGACCTCGTCGAGGGACAGGGTGTAGGCGTCGGGGTCGTCGCGTCGCTGGGCGAAGGCGCAGAACCGGCACCCGACGTAGCAGACGTTGGTGAAGTTGATGTTGCGGTTGACGACGTAGGTGACGGTGTCGCCGACGCGGGCACGGCGCACCTCGTCGGCGGCCTCGGTGACGGCCGTCAGGTCCGGGCCCTCGGCGCCGAACAGGACCAGCGCCTCCTCCTCGGTGGGCGGGGTGCCGTCGACCGCACGACGGAGGATGGCCGCCACGTCACCCGTCAACCGCTCGCGGACGGGCCGCCGGGCCAGCGACTCGGCGGCGATCAGGCCGGTGTCGCCGTACACGTCGTCGGCGTCGGTGCGCAGCTCGCCCTCGCCGCGGCTCCAGCCGGTGACGCCGTCGCCGGCGACGGCGGACGTCCAGCGATCGTCGTCGCCCTGCGCCTCGAGCATGTCGGGGGCCTGCCACGGCTGCGGCTGCGGGGCGGTGTCGGGACGGGCCAGCCCTTCGTCGGTGGCCAGGGCCTGGACCGGGCGACGCATCTGCCCGGCCAGCCACGGGTCGGGCCGGCGGACCCACTCGGGGTAGGCGCACAGGCGCTCGGTCAGCACCTTGCCCGCCGCGGCGGTCCGGGCCGTCAGCTCGTCCAGGTGGGGCCAGGGCGCCTCGGGGTTGACGTGGTCGGGGGTGACCGGCGACACGCCGCCCCAGTCGTCGATGCCGGCGCCGACGATGACCTCGACGTCCTCGGGGGACAGGTTCGGTGGGGCCTGCAGGTGGACACGGGTGGGCAGGACCAGCCGGGCGGTGGCGACGGTGGCCAGCAGGTCGTCGCGGTCCGGTTCGGGGTGGTTGCGCATCGCGGTGTCGGGCTTGGCCCGGAAGTTCTGCACGATCACCTCCTGGAGGTGGCCGTAGCGACGGGCCGACGACGCCATCGCCAGGAGGGTGTCGGCCCGTTCCTCGGGGGTCTCGCCGATGCCGATCAGGATGCCGGAGGTGAACGGCACCGACTGCTTGCCCGCGTCCTCGAGCACCTGCAGGCGCACCGCCGGCACCTTGTCCGGGCAGTTGTGGTGCGGCATGCCCTTCTTGTGCAGCCGGTCGGAGGTCGACTCCATCATGATCCCCATGGAGCCCGACACCGGCTTGAGGGTCGCAAGGTCAGTCCACGACATCACACCGGGGTTGAGATGGGGGATGAGCCCCGTCTCCTCGATCACGTGGATCGCCGCCGCACGCAGGTAGGCGAGGGTCGAGTCGTAGCCACGCTCGTCCAGCCACTGGCGGGCGGCGGGATAGCGCTCCTCCGGCTGGTCGCCGAGGGTGAACAGCGCCTCCTTGCAGCCGGCAGCGGCGCCCTGTCGTGCCACCTCCACGACCTGGTCGAGGGACATGAACGCGGGGATGTCGCCCTTGGGTGGCCAGGCGAACGTGCAGTACCCACAGGTGTCGCGACACAGGTGGGTGAGGGGGATGAACACCTTGCGGCTGTAGGTGACGCGGTCGCCGAAGGCCTGGTCGCGAACACGGGCCGCCAGCGCCATCAGCCGCTGGAGGTCCTCCCCCCGGGCTCGGATCAGCACGGCGGCCTCGTCGGCGTTCAGCTGCTTGCCCGCGTCGGCGCGGGCAAGGGCGCGGCGCATCGCGTGGGCGTTCACGGGGTCGGGCGTGACAGGCGTTGCGTCGGCGGTGGACAGGTGACCAGAGTCGGTCTGTGTCATGGGCGACAAGGCTATAGCCGGCGGGTCCCGACGCCACGAGCGCCGCCTACGAAAGCATGACGCGTGCGGTGCGTGACGTTGACGATGACCTAGGGTGACCTCGATCGACGAGGGGGGAACTCGTCGTCGCCGTCCAGACATGCAGCCCTGAGGGGGTTGCGCCCACGCGCCAGGAGGAACCTGTGTACTTGCTCACCCGTCGACTTCGCCCCGGGGCCGTTGCCCTGGCCGTGACCATCGTTGTTGCCTTGCTGGGCCCGCTGCCCGCCTTCGCCGGCCCACTCCCGGGTGGCAGCGCAGCCGGGTCGTCACAGGGGGACTTCTCCAGCCCCGGTGCCGGCCCGACGGTGGCTGGGCTCGAGTGGGCGGTGCAGCACCCACAGCTCGGACGCGACGGCAGCCACGCAACACAGGTCATCCGTGACAGCGAGGGCCATGTGGTGCTGAACGCCCACGAGTCCCAGCCCGACGGCACCACCGTCGACGTGCTGGTCGCCATCGATGCCGATGACGGCTCGGTCGCATGGCAGCTGGACAACATGGACTCCGGATGCCTGCCCGTGGCCAGCGACGACGGGTTCGTCTACGCCTTCACCACCGGAGGTGCCGGCCACACCGTCGCCGACCTGCCGGGGATCCTCGAGATCGATGCTGCCGACGGCTCGGTCGTGCGAGCGTGGGAGGGGCCGGTCACCAACACGCCCGGTGACGTGCCGGACGACGGCAACCCGGCGTGCCTCGGTGGGGACCTCGACAGCGGCCACCTCGTCCTGGCCGGCGACATGCTGCTGTTCAACCAGCGCCGCAACTTCGACCGGTGGCTGGTCGGCATCGACCTGTCCGGCGCCGACATGACGATGGCCTGGGAGACCTACTTCGATGGCTGGGAGGGGTCCTTCTTCCCCCGGCTGGTCGTCGCGCCCGACGAGGCGTCGTTCTACTTCCCGTTCCGGCTCGGGTTCGACACCGACACGCCCAACCTCCTCGGGGTGTTCGACGTCGCCACCGGAGCAACCCTGTCCACCACCGAGGTCGGCGACGTCGCGCAGGTGGTCGCGCTCGACGGCGGGATCGTGATCCACGACGACGCCTTCCCCGAGACCGTCACGCGCTACGACCGGTCCGGGGACGACCTGGTCGAGGACTGGTCGGTTGTCTACGAGCGGGACGACACCGTCGACCAGGCAGGCCTCGGCTACTGGGTCGACCGGCTGGCACTCGCCGACGACGTGATCGTCACCGTCGAGCCCAGCGGCGACAGCGTCTTCGCCATCTCCCTCGAGACCGGCCAGCCGGTCTGGACCCACGACCCGACCCCGAGCTTCCTCAACACCGGCGAGCCCAAGGTCGACGCCAAGGGCACTGTCTGGTACTCCGCGTTCGGCTTCGGCCTCTCCGCCGTGGACAGCCGCACGGGCGACCTCGTGACCACGACGGGTGATGACCCCGACGCCTTCTTCGGTGACTTCCGGGGCGAACGGATCGCCCCGATCACCGACGACGGCAGGGTGATCATGGTCAACACGGCCTTCTCCGTTCCCGCAAGCGGGGTCGGACTGCAGCTGGCCGCCGTCAGCCAGGGCACCGCGCGCCTGGACGCCGAGACCCCCGACGACGTGGCCATCCAGATCTGCCAGCTGCTGTTCCCCACCGACGACACCGCCGGCGGGATCGTCCTGGCCCGCAACGACGTGTTCGCCGACGCCCTCGCCGGGGCACCGCTGGCCGGGGACGACGCGTGCATCCTCTACACCGACGGTGGCCCGGACATCCCGCTGGACACCGACACCCGCGCGGAGATCGACCGGGCCCTGCCCGACGGCGGACGGGTCAACATCCTCGGCTCCGAGAACGCGGTGTCCGCAGCGGTCGAGCAGGAGCTGCGCGACGCCGGCTACGAGATCGTCCGCTTCGGCGGCGCCAGCCGTGTCGAGACCGCCGTCGAGATCGCCGTGGAGGTCCTGCGGCAGCACCCCGGGACCACCGAGGCGCTGCTGGCGACCGGCAACAACTTCCCCGACTCGGTGCTCGGTGGCGCATTCGGTGGCGCGGTCGGACGGCCCATCCTGCTGACGGTGGGAGACGACCTGCACCCCGCAACCGCACAGCTGCTGGCTGACGAGAACATCACCTCCACCGTCGCCCTCGGCGGCTCGGCCGTGGTGCCCGACGCGGCCGTCAGCCAGGCCCCCGGTGGTCGTCGACTGGCGGGTGCCAACCGGTTCGAGACCGGGGCGCTCATCGCCAGCGACCTGTGGTCGGAGGTCATCGGGACCCCCGACCCGGCCACGCGCGAGTTCATCGTGGTCGACCTGTCCAACAGCCGTGACGGCGACGCCTGGACCTACGCGCTGGCGTCGGCACCGCTGGCCGTGCGTCGGGGCGCCCCGCAGCTGGGTGTGGAGCCCACGCGCCTGCCGCAGGAGACCCAGGACTTCCTGGACGCCATCGGCTTCACCACCCCGCCCGGTCTGACGGTCGTCGGTGGCGTGGCCGTGGTCAGCGAAGCCGTCGTCACCCAGATCGAGGAGGGCACCGGCTCGGGCGGCTGAGCCCACCTGTCGCCTGTGCGTCGTGGCCCGGCCGCCAATAGGCTGCCGGGCCACATGAACGTCGTCTCCCTCGCTGGCGGCATCGGTGCCGCACGCTTCCTCCGCGGCCTGGTCCGTGCCGTCGACCCCGCGTCGCTGACCGTCGTCGCCAACACCGGTGACGACCTGGCGATCCACGGCCTCCACGTCTCCCCGGACCTCGACACCATCACCTACACCCTCGGCGGTGGGGTCCATCCCGAGCAGGGCTGGGGCAGGGCCGAGGAGACGTTCACGGTCGCCGCGGAGCTGAAGGATCGGTACGGGCAGCCGGACTGGTTCACCCTCGGCGACCGCGACATCGCCACCCACCTCGTCCGGGCCCGCGTCATCGGCGAGGGGGGCACGCTGACCGACGCCACCCGCACGATCGCTTCGGCGTGGGACCTGCCGTTCGCGCTGCTGCCGATGACCGATGCGACGGTGGCCACCCGGGTGCGGACCAGCGACGGACGCGAGCTGCACTTCCAGGAGTGGTGGGTCGGTGAACGAGCGGCATCACCGATCGACCGGGTCTGGCTGGAGGGCGGGGAGGACGCACGGGCGACCGACGCCGTGGTCGCCGCCATCGAGGGCGCCGACCTGGTGGTCCTGTGCCCCTCCAACCCCGTCGTGTCGATCGGCACGATCCTGGACATCGCCCCCGTCCGCGAGCTGTTGCGCGACAAGCCCGTCGTCGGGGTCAGCCCGATCGTCGGCGGGCGGGTCGTGCGAGGCATGGCCGACAAGCTGCTGCCAGCGGTCGGGGCCGAGGTCAGCGCCGCCGGCGTCGCCGGACTCTACGCCGACTTCCTCGACGGCTGGGTCATCGACACCGCCGACGCCGCCAGCGCCGACGCCATCCGCGCGACCGGGGTCGACGTCGCCGTCACCGACACGATGATGGTCGACGTCGACGTCTCCACCCGCTTGGCCGAGACCGCCGTGGGGATGCTCGGCACCCTCCAGGCGGCCTGACGAGCCGGCCGGGCACCGACCCGGCCGGTCCGTGCACCTCGAACGTGGGCTAGTTGAGCTGGCCCATCAGGGCGACCATGTCGGTCTCGTCGTGGAGCTGGTGCTGCAGGAAGAAGCGGCTGATCCCCGCCTCGCGGTACTCCTCCAGCCGGGCCTGCGCCTGCTCGACGGTGCCGACGACCCATTCGTGTCGCAGCCCGGCCAGCCACTCCTCGGCGCTGCCGTCGGCGTTGGACCATGCCATGATCCGCTCGGCCCTCGCGTGCACGTCGGCCTCGGTCTCGCCCAGGATGCAGCCGGTCATGATCGACATCGGCAGCGGGTCACGGCCGGCCTCCTCGCACGCCGCGTCCAGGCGGGCCTTGCGTTCGCGCACCGCGTCGGTGCTGGGGAAGGTCGTGTTGTACTCGTCGGCCCACCGGGCGGCGAGCTCTGCCCCGCGCGGCTGGGCCTGCCCACCCATGATGATCGGGACGTGGCCGAGCGGCTTGGGGCGGGCCTCGCAGCCGGCCAGCGTGTAGTGCTCGCCGTCGAAGTCGACGGACTCCTCGGTCCACTGCCGACGGATGATCTCGATCTGCTCGGCCATCACGTCGTAGCGCGTGCCGAGGTCAGCGAAGTCGAAGCCGTACATCGTGTGCTCCAGCTCGTTCCAGCCGGCGCCGAAGCCGAGCTCGACCCGTCCACCCGACACGTGGTCGGCAACGACGACCTGCTTGGCCAGCACCGACGGGTGGCGGAACGAGGCGGGCGAGACCATCGTGCCCAGCTGGATGGTGTCGGTCAGGGCGGCCAGGGCAGCCAGCGTCGACCACGCGTCGAGGGCGCTGCGTTCGGTGCGGCCCTGCACGCTGGCGTAGTGGTCGCTGCGGAACAGGCCCTGCAGGCCGGCGGATTCCGCCGCCTCGGCGAGCGCGACCCACTGCGCCCACGTCACGGACTCCTGGCCTTCGACCATGAGGTTGATTGCGTCGTTGTTTGCCATGGCCCCACTCTGCCCGCTTAGCCTGACCCGCAATGAACATCACGCTCCTCCCCGTCAGGGGTATCGGGGAGGTTCGCCCCGGCGACGACCTGCCCGGCCTGATCAGCGCGGCGATCGGCCTGCGTGACGGCGATGTCGTGGTGGTGTCCTCCAAGGTCGTCAGCAAGGCGATGGGCCTGACTGCCAGCCCGCTGCCCGGCGAGCAGGTCGAGGACGCCCGGCGGCGCATCGCGATGTCCGCCGAGGTGGCCGACGACGTCGTCGTCGACACGCCCCACGTGGTGGTGGTCCGGACGAGGCAGGGCTACGTGTGCGCCAACGCCGGGATCGATGCCTCCAACGTGCCCGGCGGCGAGCTGTTGCTCCTGCCGGACGACGTCGACGCTGCGGCCGAGGCGCTCCGTGACAGCCTGCGCCGGCTGGCCGCGGTGGACGTTGCCGTGATCGTCTCCGACACCTTCGGTCGGGCCTGGCGCGAGGGGCAGACCGACGTGGCGCTGGGGGTGGCCGGCATGGACGCGCTCCGCGACGAGCGCGGCACGGTCGACCGGGAGGGCCAGACGCTGCGGGTGACGTTGATCGCCCAGGCCGACCAGATCGCGGGCGCGGCCGACATGGTCCGCGACAAGTCCGCCGGGGTGCCCGTCGTGGTCGTCCGCGGCCTGGACGTCGTGGACCCCTCGGCAACCGGTGGTGGCAAGGCGCTGGTCCGCCCGCCCGAGACCGACCTGTTCCCGCACGGTCGGGGATGGCTGGCCCGGCGGCTGGCCACGGGGGAGGGGGCGCCGGTGCGGGCCGGGCTGCCCGAGGACTGGGAGTGGCAGCGGGTTGCCGGGGCGGCCGGTGGCGGGTCGTTCGTGGCCGACCGGATCGACGTCGCCGACGGGCTGGCGGCCGGCCGTGCCGAGGCCGCGCTGCTGGACCTCGGCTACGACGCGGTGGTGCATCCGGGGGAGGGCTGGACGGTGGTCGTGCGGCCCGTCGGGGGACCGGCGCGCTGACGGGGGGTCAGCCGCTGTTGTCGGCCTTGGCCACGCCCTCGACGGAACCCTCCTCGAGGGCACCGTCGACGATGCGGACCGAACGGTCGCCGTAGTCCAAAACCCGTTCGTCGTGGGTCACCACGATCGCGGCCACACCGCGGTCCTTCACCTCGCGACGCAGCAGCTCCATCACCTGCTGGCCGAGCTCGCTGTCCAGGGCGGAGGTGGGTTCGTCGACCAGCACCAGCGCCGGGTCGTTCATCAGGGCCCGCCCGATGGCGACGCGTTGCTTCTGGCCGCCGGACAGCTGCGAGGGCAGGTTGTCGGCCCGTCCGCCGAGCCCCAGCTCCTCCAGCAGCTGGTCGGCACGTTCCTTGGCGGCCTTGTCGATGCGGCTGCCACCGAAGTCCCGGACGACCAGCAGGTTCTCGCGGGCCGTCAGGAACGGCACCAGGTTGACGGACTGGAAGACGAAGCCGATCCGGTCGCGCCGGAAGGCGGCGAGCTGCCTGCCGTTGAGGGTGCCGATCTCCTCGTCACCGACCACGACGCGGCCGCTGGTCGGTTGCAGCAGCGCACCGGCGACGGTCAGGAGGGTCGTCTTGCCGGACCCGGACGGGCCGACGAGGATGACCATCTCGTCGTTGGCGACCTGCATGGAGACGTCGTCGAGGGCGACGACCTGCTGCTCGCCCTCCCCGTAGGTCTTGCGGATGGTGTCGAGCTCGAGTGCGTTCATGGAGGTCATCCGATCGCAGAGGCGGGATCGATGCGCACGATCCGCCGGAGGGTCAGGAGGCTGCCGAGCAGCGCGGTGAAGACGGTGCCGCCCGCGATCAGCCCGACTCGTGCAGGCAGGATCCGGATGGGCAGGTCGGCGGGCAGCAGCCCGGTGAAGGCGAACGCGACGACGATGCCGGTCACCAGGGCGACCGCGCTGATCGCGACGGCCTGCACGGCAAGGCCCGTCAGCAGGTCGCGGGTCCCTGCGCCGAGGGCCTTCAGGACCGCGTACAGCCCGACGCGTTCCAGCACGATGAGGGCGAAGAAGAGGGCGATGACGAGCAGGGTCACGGCGAACGTCACGCCGATGATCCCCTCGAACGTCGAGGACTGCTGCTGGACCACGTCGAGGGCAAGGATCGCGTCCTCGGGCGTCACGGCCTCGACCCCCTCGGCGAGCGACGTCCCGGTCAGGTCGGCCGGAGATCCGGTCGGGCGCAGCGCGAGCGCCTGGGACGCGCCGTCGGGCAGCACGTCGGCGGGGGCGGCGTCGGTGGCGACCTGCCCCCACTGGTCCCACGGCAGCCACACCGTCGGGGATCCCTGTGTCAGGTCGTCGACCAGCTCGGCGACCGTCACTGGCGTGGCGGCGGGGCCGATCTCCAGCACGTCGCCCACCTCGATCCCGGTCAGCTCGGCCAGGGTCGCGTCCACGACCGCGCCGTCCTCCGACGGTGCCGGCAGCACGTCGGTGCCAAGCTCGTAGCCGAAGACGGCGACGTCCTCGACGTCGTCGGTGCCCTGCGGGGCGGCGGTCGTGTCGACCCGGCCGAGGCGGCCGACCGCATCGACGTCGTCCAGCACGTCCAGCTCGTCGGCGATGCCGGACTGCACGACGGAGCGCTGCAGCTGCAGCTCGGCGCTGTCGGCGAAGACCAGCACGAGGCCGTCGTGGGCGCGGTAGGCACCCGTCTGGCTGCCCTCGAGGCCGTCGAGGAACCCGCCGAGGACCAGCAGCAGCACGACCAGCAGGGTCAGTGCGGCGGTCACGGGGACGAAGCGGCCGGGCTGTCGTTGCAGCTCGCGGATGGCGATGCGCATCTAGGCCACCCCTCCGGTGGTCGCGTCGATCGGGTCGATGGCCAGCACCCGTCTGACCGCACCGACGGAGGCCAGCAGCCCCAGCACGACGATCGCCCCGACCGAGGTCACGGTGGTGCCGGTCGACAGGGTCGACCCGAACACGTCCCGCGTGACCGACAGCAGGCCGGATGTCGCGAGCACACCGAGCACCGATCCGAGTCCGACCACCGCCACGGCCTGCAGGAGCACCGGCTTGACGACGTCGCCACGGCTGCCGCCGATGGCACGCAGCAGCACGAGGGCCTCGGTCTTCTGCACGGTCAGGATCAGGAAGAACACCCCGGTCACGATCGTGACCACGATGTAGAGCAGCAGGTAGAGGATGGAGAAGGACCGGGTGATCTGGCCGACCCCGGGGATCGCGTCGGTTGCCGTGGCGCGGTCGACCGCCTCGAGCCCCTCCACCCCGTCGGTGATCGCCGTGGCGACGGCCGCCGCGTCCCCGCCGTCCTCGACGGTGACCCCGATCCACGACACGGGGACGTCGATGGGGGCACCGGCACGGGCCCGCACTGCCTCGGTGAAGGTGTCCAGCGGCACGTAGAAGGTCGGCAGCACGTTCAGCGCGGCGTCGCTGCTGGTTCCGACGACGGTCAGGGTGCGATCGCCCACCTGCACGGTGTCCCCGACCGCGAACGCGCTGTCCAGGCTGCTGCCGCTGAACAGGGCCTCGTCGGGGGCCTCGGGTCGCCGTCCCTCCTCGACGTCCTGCGGGCTGGCGGGCCCGTCGGGGTCGCCACCCACCATCGCGATGTCGGTGTCGCCCACGTCGGTGGACGCGGTGAAGACGCTGACCCCGACGGGCGTGGCGTCCTGCACGCCGTCGACGCCGGCGACGGCATCGGCGACATCGGCGGTCACGACGCTGGCGAACGGGTTCAGCCGTGCCCGGTCGGAGTAGACGAACACGTCGGCTCGGTTGGCCTCGAACGCACCCGTCAACCCGCTGGTCAGGGCGCCGGCAACGGTCTGGAAGAACAGCAGGAGCAGCACCAGGAGGGCAACGGCGCCGACGAGCAGCGCGAAGCGTCCCGGAGCGCGTCGCATTTCGGCGAGGGCGATGAACACGCGGCCAGTATGCGACACGACGTCGTGTCGTAAACAACTGGGTACGATCCTCCCATGCCGTCGCTCTGGGCCGACTCCCTCGACGAGCACCGCGAGCTGGTGCTCGGCAAGGTCCTGTCGGCCTACGAGGCCCTGCGGGCCGAGGTGGGGGTCGAGGCCGTCACCCTGACCGCCGTGGCCCAGCGGGCCGGGATCGCCCGCAGCGCCCTCTACAACTACGTCAAGGACAAGCACGGCCTGGTCCTGCTGCACGCCGAGCGGACCATGGGCGGTGCCACGCAGCAGCTGCAGGCCGGCCTCGAGGGGGTCGACGGCGCCGCTGCGCGCCTGCGCCGCTTCATCGCCATGAACATGGCCATGTACGCCGCGGTCCCGGCCGCCGCCGACGACCTCATGCCATTGCTGGACAGCGACGAGCAGCAGCGGATGCGGGACGCCCTGGCCCCGATCCGGGCAATGCTCCACGAGATCGTCGCCGACGGGGTCGCGTCCGGGGTCTTCCGGGGGCGCACCGAGGACCTCGTCGAGCTGCTGTCGGCCACGATCGGCGGCTACCGGCTTCCCGTCGCCAGCGGACGGCTGGACCCCGACCGGGCCACCGAGGTGGTCAGCGAGGTCCTGCTCGCGGGCCTGCAGCACGCCGCGTTGCCCCTCGACGAGGACTGACGGCGCCCGGGTCGTGGGGGGTGCGTCGTTGGTCGAACGCGACTGGTTCCGCGACCTCGATACACTCTGCGGTCGTGCGCCGTTCGTCCGGTGCCCACGCGTCATCACTGCCAGCTCAGGGGACGCCGCGCTCGGCCCCCCGAGCGTGCCCCCAGACGGAGGAACCACTCGTCGTGTCCGAAGAACAGTTCGAATCAAAGCGTGAGCGCCAGAAGGCCCGTCGCGCAGCCCGCCTCGAGCAGGAGGCCCAGCAGGCCAAGGTCCAGGGTGTCCGTCGGACGGCCACCTACGGGATCGTCGGCCTCGTCGTGGTCGCGCTGATCGGGCTGCTGGTGTTCCGGCAGATCCAGAAGGGCCAGCAGGAGGAGGAGCAGGCGGCCGAGGTCGCCGCACGCCTCGACGAGCTGGGCTGCACGCCCGACGAGCGGCAGGCCGACCTCGGTGGCGGCCACATCTCCGGCACCGCCGACGCCCTCTCCCAGGAGCCGCCGTCGGCCATCTACCCCGACGCGCCGCCGTCCTCGGGCCGCCACATCGGCCAGGTCGCGCCCTCCGGCGTCTACGACGTCAAGATCGACCCGCGCTTCACCACCCACAACCTCGAGCACGGCTACGTCGTCGCCTGGTACGACGCGGACGCGCCGGAGGACGAGGTCGCCGAGCTGAAGGCCTGGGGCGAGGAGATGCTCGACGGGGACTACCCCAAGCTGATCGTCAGCGAGTACTACGAGGACATCCCCGACGCGAACTTCGCCTACACGGCCTGGTTCTTCCGCCAGACGTGCGACACCTTCGACGCCGATGTGGCCGAGGTTTTCACCCGGACCCACTACGACACCGCCGGTGAGGCCCCGGAGAAGGGCATCCCGACCCACAACGTCGGCGCCCAGGGCGTCATCGACCCCGAGGGCGAGGACCTGTTCCTGCCGCCGCTGGACGAGGAGTTCGGTGGCACGTCGGCCGTCGACGAGGTCGAGGGCACCGACCCGGCGTCCGCCATCGATCCGGGCAACGAGGACACCGAGGCCGCCGAGCCGGCCGAGGACGAGCCGGTCGAGGCTGCCACCGAGTAGTCGCCGTTCGGCGAGGAGGATCACCCATGACGGGGCTGCTGCGGCGGCCCCGTCATGGCGTTCGGTGGCCCGCTGTCGCCAACCGTCGGGGCGTGCCCGTCCGGGCAGCCCCGCAACGGTGGCCGGACGCCGTAGCCTTGCCCCATGTGCGGAATCATGGGGTACACGGGTGACGCGGATGCGCTGCCGATCATCGTCGACGGCCTCGCCCGTCTGGAGTACCGGGGGTACGACTCCGCTGGGGTTGCCATCATCGACGGCGACGGCCAGCTGGACGTCGTCAAGCGGGCCGGGAAGCTGGCCAACCTGCAGGGTGCGCTGGCAGAGGAGTCGCCGGCGGGCCACATCGGTGTCGGCCACACCCGCTGGGCCACCCACGGGGTGCCCAACGACACCAATGCCCACCCGCACTGCGACCCGTCCGGGACGATCGCCGTCATCCACAACGGCATCATCGAGAACTACGCCGAGCTGAAGGCCGAGCTGGCCGAACGACGTGGTGCCGTCTTCGTCTCCGACACCGACACCGAGGTCGTCGCCCACCTCGTCGCCTCGTTGTACGAGGGTTCGTTGCCCGCCGCCGTGCGGGCCGCCGTGAAGCGCCTCGACGGCCAGTTCGCCATCGCGGTGATCGACCGGCGCGACCCGGACACGATCGTGGCGACCAAGCGGTCCGCCCCCATGATCCTCGGGCACATGGAGGGCGCCTCCATGCTGTCCTCCGACGCCGCCGGGCTGATCAGCCACACCCGCGAGTGCGAGGCCATGGAGGACGACCAGGTCGCCGTCCTGACCCCGGGTGGCATCACCGTCACCGACCTCGACGGCAACCCCACCGAGGGGCACCGCTACACCGTCGACTGGGACATCGACGCCGCGGAGAAGCAGGGCTACGAGCACTTCATGCTCAAGGAGATCCACGAACAGCCCCGCGCGGTGGCTGACACGCTCCTCGGCCGCCTGGACGCCGACGGCCGGGTGACCCTCGACCGCCTGGACTTCGACCCGGCGCTGCTGCGGGCGCTGGACAAGGTCTACATCGTCGCCTGCGGGACCTCCCATCACGCCGGCATGGTCGCCAAGTACGCCACCGAGCACTGGGCCAAGATCGGTGTCGAGGCCGAGATCGCCAGCGAGTTCCGCTACCGCGACCCCATCCTCACCAAGCAGACCCTCGTCGTCGCCATCTCCCAGTCCGGCGAGACCGCCGACACGATCGCAGCCGCCGAGTACGCCCGGGCGCAGGGCGCCAAGGTGATCGCCGTCACCAACATCGTCGGCTCCACGCTGGCGCGTACCGCCGACGGCGTGATCTTCACCCGTGCGGGCCTCGAGGTCGCGGTGGCGTCCACCAAGGCCTTCACCACCCAGATCATCGCCCTGTCGGTGCTGGCCCTGTTCCTCGCCCAGGAGCGACGCCAGATGTTCGCCGAGGAGTGCCGGGACATGCTGGACCGGCTGGAGGCGCTGCCCGCGCTGATGGAACGGGTCCTGGAGGCCGAGGAGGGCATGGCCGAGCTGGCCGCGCGCTTCTCCGGTGCGGACTACTTCATGTTCATCGGCCGGCAGGTCGGCCTGCCGATCGCGCTCGAGGGGGCGCTGAAGCTCAAGGAGATCAGCTACATCCACGCGGAGGGGTTCGCCTCCGGTGAGATGAAGCACGGCCCGATCGCCCTCATCGACGACGGCGGCCCGGTCATCGCGCTGGCCACCGACGGGCACGTGAAGGCCAAGGTCGTCTCCAACATCCAGGAGGTCAAGGCCCGCGGCGCCGTCGTGCTGGCCGTGGCCACCGAGGGCGACACCGAGGTCAAGGAACACGCCGACCACGTCGTGTACGTCCCGGACGTCCACGAGCTGCTGTACCCGGTCCTCACCGTCCTGCCGTTGCAGCTGCTCGGCTACCACATCGCCGTGGCGCTGGACCGCGACGTCGACCAGCCCCGCAACCTCGCCAAGACCGTCACCGTCGAGTAGATGACCATCCACGGCGTGGGGATCGACCTCGTCGAGCTGCCGCGCTTCCAACGCACCCTCGACCGGACGCCATCGATACGTGGGCGCCTGTTCACCCCGATGGAGCTGGAGCGGTGCGGCGACCGGGTCGACCGCCTGGCCGCCCGGTTCGCCGCCAAGGAGGCCGTCGCCAAGGCCATGGGCACCGGCATCCGGGGGTTCGCGTTCCTCGAGATCGAGGTGACCAACGACGACCTCGGTCGCCCCTCCGCGGTCCTGCTCGGCCGCGCGGCGATCACGGCAGACCGGCTGGGCATCATCGCCGTCCACCTGTCGCTGACCACCGCCACCGAGACCGTCGCCGCCTACGCCGTCGCCGAGAGGTGAGGGTGCCGGGCTGCAAGGATGGTCGGCGATGATCGACCTGTACCTGCCCGAGGACGTCCAGGCCATGGACCGGCGTGCGTTCGCCCGTGGCGTCGAGCCGGCCGCGCTGATGGACCATGCCGCCCGGCACCTGGCGCAGGGGGTGCTGGCGATCGCCGAGCAGCGGGGACTGGGGGGGTACGGCCTGCGGGTCGTGTTGCTGTGCGGCAAGGGCAACAACGGTGGTGACGGGTTGGCGGCCGCTCGGCACCTGCTGCGCCGCGGGGTCGCCGCGACCTGCGTCCTGGTCACCCCCGAGCACGAGCTCGGCGAGGACAGCGTTCGCGAGGCGACGGCGTTGCGCCGGGCCGGCGGGCGGATCGTGCCCCTGGGCGAGGAGGCCGGCGAGGGTGCGGATCTCGGGGACGCCCTCGACGGAACCCTCCGGGATGCCGACGTGGCCGTGGACTGCCTGCTCGGGACCGGGACCTCCGGTGAACCCCGCGGCCCGTTCGGCGTTGCCGTCAGCGCCCTGCGCCGGGTGCACGACCGGGGCTGCCCCGTCGTGGCGTGCGACCTACCGACGGGCGTGGACGCGGCAACCGGCCGGGTGCCCGGCGACGCCGTCGTGGCCGACCTGACCGTCACCCTCGGCGCCCACAAGCAGGGCCTGTGGCTGCACCCGGCCGCCGAACACGTCGGCCAGCTCCTCCTCGGCGAGATCGGCGTGGTCGACGAGGAAGCTGCGCCTGTTGCCCGGGTCCTGGAGGCTGCCGACCTTCCTGGGTTCGCGCCGCCGCCCGGTCCGCGCGACCACAAGCGGTCGAGGGGCGTCGTGGCCATCCACGCCGGGTCCGACCGCATGGCGGGTGCGGCGATCCTGTGCGCGAAGGGGGCGCTGCGGGCCGGGGCCGGGCTGATCACCGTCGCCACGCCCCGGGCGGCGGCGTCACGCATCTCCGCTGCCGTTCCCGAGGCGATGACCGTGCCGCTGCCCGACGACGTCGACGGCATCGTCGCTGGTGTCCTCGAGGCCGCGGAGAAGGCCCACGTCCTGGCCATCGGCCCGGGACTCGGGCTCGCCGAGGCGACCCAGCAGGCGGTCCGTCGCCTGGTCGCCGAGGCCGATCGCACCGTGGTCCTGGACGCCGACGGCATCAACGCCTTCCGCGATCACACCGAGCTGCTCGAGGCGCCGGACGGACGCCCCGAGGACCGGCAGCTCGTGCTGACCCCTCAGGCGAAGGAGCTCGGCCGCCTCGCGGGAAGCAGTGGGCACGGCGTCCACGCCCGCCGGACCGAGACCGCGGTCGAGCAGGCCCGACGGTTCGGGGCCACGCTGGTCGCCAAGGGGCCCCGGTCGGTCATCGCCGCCGCAGACGGCCGGGTGTGGATCAACGGCACGGGCGGACCGGCGCTGGCGTCCGGCGGGACCGGCGACGTGCTGACCGGCATCACCGCCGCGATGATGGCCCAGCATCGTGACCCCGCCAGCGTTGCGGCGGCCGTCCACGTGCACGGCCTGGCCGGTGACCTGGCGGCCGAGCACCTCTCGGCTCGCGCCACCGGGGCCAGCGACGTCGCCGACCACGTCGCCGCGGCCGCCCTCGAGCTCGGAATCTGACCACGTGAACCCTCCCCTCCACCGTCCCGTCTGGGCCGAGGTCGACCTCGACGCCATCCGGAACAACGCCGCCGTCCTGAAGGCCCATGCTCGCGCCGCACACCTCATGGCCGTGGTGAAGGCCGACGGGTACGGCCACGGCGCCGTTCCCGTGGCCCGGGCCGCGCTGGAGGGCGGGGCGACGTGGCTCGGGGTCGCGCTGGTCGAGGAGGGCATCGCGTTGCGGGACGCCGGCATCACCGCCCCCGTGCTGGTCCTGTCCGAGCCGCCCGCCGAGGCGGCCGCGGCCCTGCTGGCCGCCGACCTGACCCCGACGGTCTACACCCACGGCTTCTCGGCAGCGCTGACCGCAGCGGCCGGTCACGGGGTGGTCGACGTGCACCTCAAGCTCGACACCGGCATGCGCCGCGTGGGGCTGGCCGAGGAGTTCTGGGAACCCGCGTTCGCCCGCCTGGCCGCCAGCCCCTCCCTTCGCGTGGCGGGGATCTGGTCCCACCTGGCGGTCGGCGACGAAGCCGGGAACGCCTTCAACGAGCTCCAGGGCGAACGCTTCGCACGAGGGCTGGCCATGGCCGAGGCGGCCGGCCTCCGCCCGGACCTCCGCCACCTGTGCAACTCCGGCGGTACGACGTTGTATCCGGCGCTGCACCACGACATGGTCCGGACCGGGATCGCGCTGTACGGGCTGGAGGCGGCGCCCGGCGTGAAGCTGGAGGGGCTGCGGCCGGCCATGTCGATCCGGACCAGGCTGTCGCTGGTCAAGCGCGTCCAGCCGGGCGACACCGTGTCCTACGGCCGCCGCTGGACCGCGACCGAGCCGACGATCATCGGCACGGTGCCGGCTGGCTACGCCGACGGGATCCGTCGGGGCCTGACCGGGAAGGGACAGGCGACCCACCGCGGCCGTCGGGTCCCGATGGCGGGGACGGTGTGCATGGACCAGCTGCTGGTCGACCTCGGCCCCGACGCCGACGCCGAGGCGGGCGACGACGTCTGGCTGCTCGGCGGCCCTGGCGCGGACCCGGTGACCGCCGAGGACTGGGCCGCCTGGCTGGACACCATCACCTACGAGGTCACCTGCGGCATCGGCGCCCGCATCCCTCGCGTCCACCTGGGCGAGTGACCACCCGGTCGCGTGTCGGATA
>JACLAD010001290.1_pt1 | contig 22250 bp, 14 predicted proteins | sample 8027901 | NCBI WGS metagenome assembly JACLAD01 (sample SAMN15725071, study PRJNA655200) | protist metagenome | isolation source: fluorescence activated cell sorting (FACS) single amplified genomes of... | place: Spain: Blaines Bay Microbial Observatory, Mediterranean Sea | collected 2016-07-05 | reverse complement strand
TGTGTTTTCACCCGGAAGCATTTCTGCCTGGGCCAGAAGGGTCTTTGGGTGTTTTATCGATTTCTTTGGTTGTAGCATACAAAATCTTGGCTACATCTTTGAGCGTGAATCTTTTCATTAGCTTGTTAAAATCTTCACCGAATATCCTAGTCTTTTCTTTATCTCTGACTGTTTTGGGCTCTATGCGCAACTGTTCTATGTAAGACTGCAATAACTCTCTCTTGTTATTGGGTTGTGTCGTATCTTGGATTTTCTTGCTCAATGTTGGTAGTGATGAGCGCTTGTCTTCTGGACAATGCTTTACTAATAGATGAAACGGCATATTCGGACATGTCCTGCCAATTTCAGGCCAGGAGGGTCGATACTCAGGTTCATGTTTTAATCGGTACAAGATCATTAGTGAATCGATGTCTCTGATCTCGATGCTTTGCTCTTTGGCCCACATTTCTAATGATGTAATCTTGGTTGTTTGAGGATTAATACCGATTTGTTGCCACCAGGCTACATCGTGTTCGGGGTCGTGCTCATCGATTAGAGCTTGGGAGATGATCAGATCTTTTACGTTATTTGTCTCAGCGAAGCAGAACTCATTAATACTTTTCACTTTGGGCGCAAACACTCTGTATAAACACTCGCAATGCAAAAAGTCCTTTAACTCTTCACATTTCGGAAAGTATGCTGATTTGAGTTTTGTACAACCATAAAATGCGCTACCCTCAATGCGTGTAACCTCTGGTGCATTGATAGATTCGAGAGTACTACAAAAAAAAGCAGCGGCTCTTATTATTTCCAAATTGGGGAAATCCGCTGATTTGAGTTGTTTACAATCCTGAAATGCACTCTTGCCAATACGTTTAACCATGGGTGCATGGATAGATTCAAGATTACTATCTTGGAAAGCAGCATCTCCTATTACTTCCAAATCACGGAAATTCGCTGTTTTAAGTTGCTTACAGCCAGCAAATCCACGCTTGCTTATAAATCTTGCTTTCGGTGCATTGATAGATTCAAGACCACTATCTCGGAAAGCATCATCTCCAATTTCATCTAAATTTGGGAAATCCGATGATTTTAGTTGTTTACAATTCTGAAATGTCCTGTATCCAATAGCTCTAGCATTCGGGACATTAATAGATTTAAGATCACTATCTCCGAAAGCATCATCTCCTATTACTTCCAAATTGGGGAAATCCGCTGATTTTAGTTGCTTACAGCCAGCAAATGCTCCGTTGCACATAAATCTTGCGTTCGGTGCATTGATAGATTCAAGACCACTATCTCGGAAAGCATCATCTCCTATTTCTTTCAAATTGGGCAAATCCGCTGATTTTAGTTGTTCCCATTTCTGAAATTCACTCTCGTCAATAGACACAGCATTCGGTGCATAAATGGAAATTCTATCTGACGATCTGATAGCGTCACTATTGGGGCCATATAGATCTTCTTTTGTTGGATACTCTGAATCAGTTGTTAGTTTTTTTTCATCTTGTTGCATCATGTTATCAACTTTGTAGCTTAAGCTATGTATAGTCTATTTTGCTGACTTTTGCTGACTTTTGCTGACTTTTGCTGGTATTTTTGTCAGGTTGCGCTTTTTGATGGTGCTGGCACCTTGAGCCATGAGTCTGACTTATCTCTCATGTGTATAGAATTCTGGGGGCGTGTCTGGGGTGTTGTGTACTTTTGTGTTTTCACCCTAAGGTATTTTTGCCTGGGCCTGAAGGGCCTTTGAGTGTTTTATCGATTTCTTTGGTTGCAGCATACAAAATCTTGGCTATATCTTTGAGCGTGAATGTTTTTATATTATTTGCGGATGTTAGCCAACCGATATCTTTATATTCTGCGCCTATCTGAGAACTTATCTTGTCTGAGGGGCCTATGCGTAACTGTTCCATATAGGCCAATAATAAATCTTTATTAGTTTTTGGTTGTGTTGTATCTTGGATTTTCTTGCTCAATGTTGGTAGTGATGATCGCTTATCTTCTGGACAATGCTTAACCAATAGATGAAATGGCATATTCGGACATCTTCTACCAATTTCAGGCCAGGATGGTCGATAATCAGGATCATTGTTTAGTAGACACAACATCAGCAGAGAATCGTTGTCTATGGCCTCGATGTTTTGTTCTTTGGCCCATATTTCTACTGATGTAATCTTGGTTCTTTGAGGATTAATGCCTTTTTCTTTCCACCACCATCCATGTCGTTCGGGGTCGTGCTTATCGATTAGAGCTTGGGATACGACCAACCGTTTTAGGTTTGTTGAGCCCCAGAAGCAAGCCACACTAATACTTTTGATTTTGGGTATAAACACACTGGATAATTCCTCGCAACTGCGAAAGGCTTCCCGAGCTATATCTTCACATTCTGGGAAAGATGCTGATTTTAGTGAGTTGCAAAAGACAAAGGCTTCCCGAGCTATATCTTTACATTCTGGGAAATATGCTGATTCGAGGAAATGACAACCATCAAATGCATCGTGGTCAATTAATTTAACCTGAGGCGCGTGGATAGATTGGAGACCACTCTGTTCGAACATGTACCTTTGAATTGTATCCAAAATGGGGAGATTCGCTGATTTGAGTTGTTTACAACCTCTAAATACCGCATTGCCAATTCCAGTTAATTTAGGGAAATCTACTGATTCTAGTTGATGACAATCTTGAAATGCCAAACTTTGAATGCGTTTAACCTCGGGTGCATGGATAGATTCGAGACCACTTTCTTGGAACGCGCGCACTCCAATTTCAGTTAATTTAGGGAAATCCACTGATTTGAGTTGTTTACACCCTTCAAATGCATCATTATCAATATCTTTAGCATTGGTTGCAGAGATATCGGTGCAATCTGTACCTTCTAGATCACGTTTTGTTGGGCTCTCTGAATTAATTGTTAGTGTTTTTCCATCTTGTTGCATCATGTTATCATCTTAGTAGCTTAAACTATGTATAGTATATTTTTCTGGTTTTTTCTGGTTTTTTCGTCAGGTTGCGCTTTTTGATGGTGCTGGCACCTTGAGCCATGTGTCTGACTTGTTTCTCATGTGTATAGAATTGTGGGTGGCGTGTCTGGGGTGTCGTGTACTTTTGTGTTTTCACCCGGAAGCATTTTTGCCTGCCTATTGGACTGTCAAATAGCAGGACCTAGCTGTCCCGTCTCAATGCTGGCCTTGGGCTGTTGAAGCTCTTGTATGGATTGGCTTATATCTGTATGTAGTGATTGTTGGTAGGTTAGGAAGTAGCTGGCGTCTACATACTGAGGGCTTTCAGTAGCCACACAGTTAGCCTCTACCGTGATACCTGTAAAGCGATCCTGTATGATTTTGATCCAATTTGACACTGTTGTGTATTCAGATGTATTAGCTATAGCGGTTCTCTGTAAGCCCAAACGTGTTAGTAATTGACTTGTTAGGTTTTGGGGCGCCATACTAAACCGCAGTGCTTGCGTGCTTTCATCTCTATCGCTAATGTCACCACCATTTTCTTTGATGAGCTCGACTGCCTCAGGATCCATATTAACGACACTCATATCCATACGATACTGAAGTTTATCAAAACCATGGCTTATTTTGGCTAATTTTTTCAATGTGTTGAAAGTATATTTGTCTTGGGACTGTAGACTTGATAGTGCGATTTGTTTTAAACAGTTAAAGGTTCCTACCATGCCCTCGGAAGGCCCCTGTTGTTCTTTGTACAGCCATCTAATCTTACGAATACAGGTATTGATGATAGTGTGACACCGCGATATTTCATTCTTTTTTTGGTCTTCGAGCAACTCATCACCTATTTTAGCTTTGATTACCGTTACTAGATGTTTTTCAGTCTCGGTTATGGCATCTTTAATTTTTTCGAGCTTTGTGTTGAGTGCGACTTTACTGTTCTTGGCATAACATAAGCCTACACAGTAATATACTAAGGCTAACGGTGTTTGTAGATTGTACTGTTGCTTGACTTTCAAAAGATTAATCATCATGTTTTCCATAATCTTCGATTTTTCCTGAATATTGTTATTCAACTCATTGTTGATCAGAGCGAAATTTATCAGATATATGGACGTATTGATTAATGTGATCACTAAGTCTGTATCTGCGATGATTTGTAGAGTATGCCCATTCTCGTATATCCAACCGACATCTTTCAATAAACCCAGCGCGGTTTTGATACTCCCAATAGTAGCTAGATTACTACGACTACGAAACTCATGTAAATCAGCCTTTGTTTTTAGTCCTGGGATGGCTAGTTTTAGAAGACTTACTTTTTTTGAAAGGTAGTCTTGTGAACCATAATCGGCTTTGAGTGAGCCAAAGTTTGTTTCTAGTAACTGGTTTGCCTCTTTCAGTTTTTGTTCAAATGAACCAAGATTTCCCTTTCGAAATAGGATGGTGCATTGTGTACAAAGATAATCAAATTGTGTGATCGCTGACTCTATATCAACATAGTTAACTTTTTCTATGGCACTTTCTGCTTCATCCCTTTCAAATTGATAAATGTATGCTTTAGCTATATTAATCCATGAGGATTGTTGTATCTCACGACATTCCTTCTCTAATGACTGTATAGATCGAAACTCGGCTAATTTATCTATACATGTCTGCAAGCAGCATATAGCTCTGTCATACTGTTTTGCAAACATATGGAGATTGCCAATATTAAACTTCACTCTGATCGTATCCATGTGGCTTTCTTTTATGCTATTGAGCTTTGCTTCTAATTGATCCAAGTAATTTTTGCTAAGGTGTAAACCACGCTGGTTATCATGCTCATAAGTACAAAACTTTCCTATCTCGTTGATTAAGAATAACTTTCCCCTAGATATGATCTCCCCATGATGGTTGCTTAGCGTATCTTGATCCTTTTGGCACTTCTCAATCGTTGTTAAGGCATGATTGATATGATCTATAGCTTGTTTTTTACGTCCCAAGCATGTCTCAGCATTGATGATATCCTGGTAGCTCTGTAAAAACGCATCCATACACTCATTGCTGATAAATAACAATATGGGTTGAGAAAATCTTCTTATGCATATTATTGCTTCTATACAGGATTTTATATGTCCTGATTCACGCTTAATTGTTTCACGCATTCGCGTTTCATCAAAATTAAGTATCTCATGTGCAATGCCTTTATTCCTTGACTCAATGGTTTTTACCCTTTCTTGCCGAAGTAACGGAGCATGCTCTATTAAATCTAATATTTCTTTATCTTTCCCGCTGGGCGTATCGGATCTACAGCCTATTTTTTCCTCTATTTCTCTTAAAATTTGTCCTATTTTTGCTTGTGAGAACATCATTATTTTACATTTTTGCTCTGTAACGATTGATTCACTGTGGAGGATTGATTGTTGATAGGTGATCTCCTCAAGTGCTAATTGCAATTGCCTTTCCAGATCACTTTCCCCGGGTTTTTTTGTGCTTATACTGATCGCTTGCACCTTTTCGCATATATTATCCAAAGTGTTTATACTTTGGTTTTTTATTCTTCTTGGCAGCTCCGTGATGTCAACTAGAAAACCTACTAGCTTTGTTAAATGGTTTTTCAAATGGTTGAATGCTTGCTGCTCTCTCTTATCACCATGTTTCATTGTGCACACAACAGTACTAATGGCGCATAACTTGTAAAGTGAGATATCTGATAGCTCAACGATGATATCTTCTGTGTTTGTTTTTGTTTGTTCATCGTATGTGCTCTTTACGTTTGCAAGACCATATTCTTTGGTTTTCCTTGGTACGCCATTTTTACCTGCAAAACTCTTGATGATCTTTTGTAGTCCACTTGCGGTTTCTTTAATTTTGTCTAGGTATTTACTCAAGCTTTTTTTTCTTTCAGGAAAAGTTCTGTCTATGATTTGCTCTAAAATATAATCGGCCACTGTAAACTTTTCATGGTTTTCATGATTAATCAACAGTAACCAATACTGCGCACGAATCAATGCATGTATCTCATTTGTCTCTTCTGTTGGGTGAGATTCTAATATCCCGTTTAACAACGATGCCAGTGTCTCTATGTTTTCTCGTGTCTGATGGCATGCTTCCTGTTCGGGTTGTTCACTTTGGAATAAATGCTTGCTGATGGCGTTGACCACCTCTAATATTTTACTAGTTCGCCCCTGGGGGTTGTGTTGTAGCGCATAGCGCAACTCACCGCTAAACAACATTGCGGTTGTGAAATGCTTTCTATCGCATGGACGCAAATATGCTAAATCAGCGTTTTTTGCATTTTGCCATGCCCTGTCTAGGTACTGACTCACGGGCTCTATACGTTTGCTTATCCCTCTTGTTATCCAACGATTAGTGCTTTTGATATGCTCTGTTATAGCAGTGTGGTAGTTTTTAATATCACATGCAGAAGGCATTTCCTTGGTGATAGTAAGCAAGTGATCATGGATGCTAGTTACTTTTTGCAATAGCTCACCCAGCAACAATGTCTGAAGAATATATAAGTTTTCTTGCATCATTTCACTTGCATCGTGCATGGCTTTATGGTCGTGCATCATGTTGTTTCTTATTGTTTTAAAATGCTTAAGGTCTTTATCTCCTTGGCAGCATGACATAAAAAGCATTTCATTAGATAGCTCTCCTACACTAGTCAATACCGTACCAAAATAATACCGATGTTCTTGCTTTGCAAAATTTAAACTTGTTAATTGGGGATCTTGCAGTATCGCAAGAAATTTCTTAAGCACTCGTTGTAAGTAGTGATACTCTATCCATGGTATAAGTATCTCCGCAGTCGTCCATTTAACCATATCAATCTCAGCCGACGTTGAGGTTGATAAATGCAAACATAGGGCATCAATTTTTCGTTTTGTGCTTGCAAAGTTAGCAATCAGATCGCTGTCTTTAATAGTAAGACTTTCTAACAAGTTTAAATCAATATGTCGCATCCATGACATTTGCATAAAGGGAATGCCGCCGGTTCGTGCATTGCATGAATTTGCTCTATCGATACTACCATATTTATTTCTGACACAATCCCCGTTTTTATCGCTATATGTAATTTGACTTGCTTTGTCAGCTAGCGCAAGCAGATGCTCTGATGTGATATGATCATTGTCCTCAATATCACTTAGTGTGGATTGTATTGCTTTTAACAGTGGCAGATCTTTTGCATTAGCCTCTTTTGTTTCTGTGTTTTTTTCTGTTTTTTTCTGTTTTTTGGTCAAGGTTTGCTTATGCGCTACACTGGCGATTGTTGAGACCAGGTAACCTAACATAAATATCTCTGATGTGCACTATTTATCTATCATCTCCTAAAATCTTTGTGGTGAAATGGTTGTACTCATAAGATGTACTATTGATAGGCATGTTGTTTATCTCTTCCCAAAAGTAATGGTCAAACCGTATTTCTATACTTGGATCGTTCTTGCGCTTAACAAGGACGACCACTGATCACATGATTTTTTGTCAGGTTGCGTTTTTTGATGGTGCTGGTACTTTTGTCGAATACACTGGTTAGATATTGGGTTGACTCATAATATTACACCGAAATAATGCCATGTTTTTGATCAATAGTTTTGGGGCAACGTTCTCGAAGTGCCATTTTCAGACTTTTAGTGATCACTGTTTTCAGTCTAATATTGAATGGTACCATTCTCACACATTTTGGATTGCTCTATTGTATGCCTATTGGACTGTTAAATAGCAGGACCTAGCTGTTCCGTCTCAATGCTAATATTTGGCTGTTTGTTTTCTTGAATGGCATTGTTGACTTCTTGTTGCTGCGACCTTTTATGGATTAGGAAGTAACTCGCTTCAACATATGGTGATGTTTCAGTAGTCACGCAGTTGGCCTCGAGTGTAACATCAGAAAATCTATCATGCTTTTCCTTGATCCAGTCTGATACCGTATTGGTTATAGCGGTTCTGCATAAACCTAAACGCTCTAGTAAGTCTGTTGTTAATTTTTTCGGCGACATGCTAAACTTCAGGGTCTGCGTGCCTTTATCTCCTTCGCTGATTTTACCACCACGTTTCTCTATGAGTTTGACTGCCTCAATACTCTCATCAGCGAGACTTGGGTCTATACCATACATAAGCTCAACATTGTCATTTGTTTCGGCCATTTTATTCAATAGTTCAAAAGTCGTCTTGCTTTGCGACTGTAGACTTGATATCGCGATCTCCTTTAAGAGGGTGAATGTTTTTACCATGCTGTCAGCAGTGCCATATTGATGCGTGTACATCGATCTGACCACACGAATACAGTGATTGATCATCTTGCGGTATTGCTCAACTGTATCTGATCCTTGAGCTGCATAATTTGCGGCACCTGTCTGCATATTTGTTATTGATACTATGTGATTTTCGGCTTCAGATATGGCATTTGTCAAGCACTCCAGTTTCTCCTCGAAAGATACTTGCGCCTTATCTTTTTTTAGCATGGCTTGATAATAAGTATCCTCTGCTAATGGCATGTTGAGATTAAAAACCCGGTGTAACTTATGAATATTGTCATAAAGTGAACGCTTGCGCTCCTTATATTCTATTTCATTTCCTTCTTGTAAACATGCCTTTACCGCAGCACCTAACTTTTGTCGAGCTATCACAGAGAGACGCTCTGCATCTTTTTGATCCAATACCTCTTGTGCTTGACTGTTTTTTCTGATCCATAACACCTTCTCTACAAGATTGTTGACTTCATCGAACGTGGTATGCATCACTGGTAGGGAGTTAATCAAATAATATACGAAGTATCCCAATCTCTGCCAATAGCCTGCTGCCCCTGCCGCGGTTTTAATAGTCCCGTTTACATGTAACAACAACTGGTTTAGCTCGTCAATAGCTTCTCGCAAACCTCTGATGTCAGGTTTTTTGCAATGAATTGCACATTGAAGCAGAAGCTGATCGAAACGCACCAAGAGGGTCTCTGCATATTTTTTTTCGTCGCTGGTATCTATCGGAACATCAATTATTGCATTTTCAGCTCTTACTATTTCCCCACTTGCGCAACAGCAAATGCTATAATTATGATATATCGACTGAAGTAATTCCATTTCATCTGTATCAGGTTTCCGGCCATTACAGTTAGTCTTTATACTTTGCATACTCTCAAACGACCATTTCTTTGCTTTCGAATAATCTTCAATAAACATGTGCATAACGACGACTTCATGCTGCACGTCAGCTCTTTGATAATGCCTTTCTGCAAGGCTTGGTAATCTTTCTACAAGCTCGGGGATAAGATCTCTAACAAATTTCTGATTTTCATTACTTTTTGATAAACGAGTATAAATCGATCCAAGCCTGTAGTAGAGATCCAGCTCACACTGTTTGATGCGCTTTTCATCATAATCAGGATTGTATTGTTTATATTGATTGATTTTTTCAATCGCTTTTAAGATTAGATCAATGCCATCTGTGCTTAAACCGAGGTACTGATATTTCCTAGCTGACTCTGCATGGTCCTTTGTAAAGCTCTCCATATTATCTGTTGTAACCATGCCTTGGTCTTTCTGAATAAAATCATACAAACTCAGTACGTCTTGTATGCTTGTTTCCAATATTCCAGTGTGCTCTAGAATGTGAGTAAAAAGCTGCCTTGCAGACAATTTCAAAACCTCATGTGCTATGCCTTTATTTCTTAGTCTGATCGATTGATAGATGGAATCATTTAATAGCGGTGAACTAATTAGGTTTAACAACGCATCTGAACGGTTAAGTTTTTTTCTTTCGTCTTTGATATCTCTAAACCATTGTCCTATCTTTGCTTGACAAAATATTGCAATGTATACGTATTGATTATTTTTTTCATTGTCTTTTGGGCATTCTCTTAGATATTTTATTTCATCTAGCACATTATTTAAGATATTCACGACCTTTTTTGATGCACATGGTTTTTCGGCTTGTGTGACGCCATCTGGCTGGTGACTCTGATCTGATTGGACCTGTTTTATGGCACCATCTACTTTTTCTATATTTGACCCTGATATCTCCAACGAGACGAGATTATTTTGTGACAAATACTCATTGATAGCTTGAAATGTCTTCTGATAATTTTGAAATTGCTTCCAGTAAGTAAACAGAAGATCATGATTCTTTTCATCTACCTTATTGCTCATGAACATTGTGTCAATCTCTGCCATGATATTGTTGATTGTGGCTAGTGTCAAATCCTCTTTTGAGCCTATCTCTATGATAACCTCGGAATTTGGCTTGCCCGGTTTTTTAAATTTGTTGACTCGTTTCCTCACGGCATTCAAAGTCTGATCCATCCATTTAGAATCTTTCTTGAAAAGGTCGAGTTGTTGCTGAACTTTTTTATGCGGATCTAATGCACCATCAGGTGTTGTATCACTATCGTGGAAGATATTTTTTTCGATACTTTGCTGTGTACTTTGATAAGTACGGATAGAAAGTTTTTTTATCAAACTATCTTTTGTATCCCTAATGCTTCTCTTTACGTAGACATGTAGCTCTTTTATTTCATCATGCTTCACGGTATCATATCTATCACTCAAATTTTTAGCCATTTCTCTCACTTTTTCTTTCTGCATCGTTAAAAGTATGGTTAGTGCCATTAGATCTTTCTGCTTGTCTGGGTGTGCATCAAGTAGGCCATGATTGGCATGTATTATTTTGTTTCGTATGTCTTTAAAAAACAGGAAGTCTTCATCTTCTTTGTAATCTTGTATATCTTTTTTGTTATCCTTTTTGTTGAAGTTCATTAGGCACATTTCTTTACACAGTTCTCCTACTTTTATGAGCAGTGCGCCAAGGGTATATCTATCCTCTTTTGAACTGAAGTCTAGTTTATCGAGATTTAAACCATCTAGTATCTCTTGTAATTTGTTAATCAAACGCTGGGCATAATGGCATTCTATCCACTTAATCAAGGCGTCTTCATATCCCAGACTTTCAAAGTTAATATCTTCTTCTGATATTCCTGTCAGGTGTTGACACACCGCATCAATTTTTCGTTTTAGGACTGATAAATCGCCAACTATTGCATTTTTATCAGGCTCTCTCAACTCCGTAAAAACACTTGTATCAAATAATTCTAACCATGCTATCTGCGTCAGAGGTATGCGGAATTTATGATTTTGGGAAGATTTAGATCTATCTATGTTCCCATATTTATTTCTGACACATTTAGGGTCAGTATCGTTGTAGGTGATTTGATTGGCATAGTTTGCTAATGCATTGAGTTGTTCAATACGCACTGACTGTTCATCCTGTATCGTGCTAAGTATATCCTGCATTCCACTTAAAATGCGTAGATCATCTGCATCATGTTTTGATCTGTTTGTCGTTTGATGGGTGTTTTCCTGTATTTCTGTGATGGCTTGCATATGGGTGTTTTACATGATTACTTGGACCATGGTAACTTATCATAATTAATTTGATCCCTCCATGTTCACCATGGCGTTTAATCAGGTTTGCCACTTTGTTTTACTGATTTAATAATATCTTGTCTTCTATCTGTGGATTGTTGAGGCGTTACATGATGCGTGCTCAGTATTATAAAATAATACAATTTCTGACATGGGCGTGTCTGGGGTGTCGTATACTTTTGTGTTTTCACCCTGAGGGATTTTTGCCTGGGCCTGAGGGGTTTGGGTTTTCATCGATGTTTTTGTATGGATTCTTTCACCTTCATGACCACGTGGCATGGTTGATGTGGTATGATTGTCGTTTTGTCTTTAAGTGATCTATGTCATAGGAGTTTTGTTGTTGGTTTATTTGATTTTTTAATGATAAATCCAATGATTCATTGACCTTGAATTTTTTTTTTGTAATAATTCACACACCCAAGCTGCTCACAGACAGCAGCTTTATGGAAGGGCCTATAGCTCAGTTGGTTAGAGCAGATGACTCATAATCATTTGGTCCTAGGTTCGAGTCCTAGTAGGCCCAACGTCTTGGTTAGCTATGAATAGTTTACTGCGCACACACAACACTTTGCGATTGGATGCAGATTGTGAGGATCTTGTCGAGTTTCGTGACGAGGCTCAGTTGGTCGCTTTGTTGTCGTGTTCTGTTTCCAATAAGTGTCCCGATCTCATTCTGGGTTACGGCAGCAATGTCGTTTTGCCCACTTACTATCCTGGAAGGGTGCTTTTGAATCGAATTGAGGGTATTGACGTCGTGTCAGATACGGATGATGGTGTTCTGGTATCTGTTGGTGCTGGTGAGGTGTGGCATGACTTTGTTGTGTATGCTTTGTCCAAAAACTGGTATGGTCTTGAGAATCTTGGGATGATTCCGGGTTCTGTTGGTGCTGCCCCGGTTCAAAATATTGGCGCTTATGGTACTGAGATCAGTGATTTTGTGGTTTCTTGTGAAGTTTACTGTCGTCAAACCATGCGAACTTTGTGTTTACCTGCTTCCGAATGCGACTTTGGTTATCGAACCAGTCTTTTTAAAACAGAGGGTAGGGGGCGCTATGTCATACTTCGCGTTCACTTCTTGTTGTTGAAGTCGCCCAAAGTGCGTTTTGCATATCCTAGATTGAAACAATATGTGCAAAAGGCGGGTTTGCCCGCCACGCCGCATTTGATTTTTGATGCAGTGTGCCATATTCGTTCAAGTCGCCTGCCTTGTGTCGACACTGTGGGAACAGTTGGTAGTTTTTTTGTTAACCCTATTGTTGATAAAGCTTGTTTTGAACGCTTGGAGCGGTCGTTTGCCTGTTCTTTTGATCATACTGATCTTCCAGATGGTAGGGTGAAGCTGTATGTAGGCAACTTGCTTTCTCTGCTTGGCTGGCAAGGTGCTGGTGAGTTTGGGTTTAGACTGCAAGCTAACCCTATTGTTTTGGTACATGATGGTGGTGGATCACAGGATGTATGTCTTAATTTTGTGGGTAAGGTTTTGTCTTCTGTTCGCTCTGTGTTTGGTCTTCATCTTGATATTGAGCCAGAAGTGGTTAGCGGTTCTCTGATTGAGGCGCCGTTGTCAGTGTCTGGTGTTTAGTTTTTTCTTGATCTGTTTCTAGTCTGTTGATGGTTAATGTGGCGATGATCGCAGATGAAGCGGTGATGTTGATTGTTTTATCGCTCATTTGTGTGAAAAAAAGGCTGCCCCCTGGTTGTTGAACTTCGACAGTTTCATTGGCTTTGGGTTGGTTCATCAGGTATACAGCTAGTCCTGCGCTTCCGCAACTTAGCGTGAGTCCAGCGCCTCTCTCGTGAGTTCTCATTGTTAGTCGATTGGACTTTTTTTCAAAAATACTGACATTGATTCCGTCTGGAAACAGCGCGCGGGTTGTTGCTGATAAAGCAAGCTCTTCTAATGGGAAGTTATCGACCTGTTGTGTTTGGACAATCAAGTGTTGGTTGCCAGTCTGGACAAGTTTTGCATTGTATTGTTCTGGTTTTGCATGAGGAGAGGTAAGCAGCACATCGTCAATGGTGGGTGTATTGCCTTTTGCTAAGGTTACCACAACTTGTCCGGTGATTTTTTGTGAATGAAAGCAGTGGTGGCTGGTGACGATCTCCCACTTTCTTGTCTCTTTATTTTGTAAGAAAGTTGCTAATGCGAACACACCATTAAGGCAAAGATCTGCTCCAGATCCGTCTTGATTGTAAAACGAGCACTGGGCTTTGCCTTCTTCAAGATACTTGAAATAAATGACCTGATCGCAACCAATTCCCAGTCTTCGATGAGCGATTTTCTTGACGAAAAGCTCCATATGCCTGATGTGCTGGTGCTCAATCAATAAAAAATCATTACCATTTGTATGTGCTTTGATCGCCTCAATATTTGTCATTGTCTGTGATGGTCTGGTTCAGAGAACAAATATTTGAGTAGTGCGAGCACACCTAACAGCTTAATGACTGTATCGAGTAGTCTGGTTGATCTTGTGCCAAGCTCTTCATAGACACTGTTTTGGTCAGGTGCGATGCTGACTAAAATGGCCAAGAGGATGCATGCAACAATACAAATTGCGATTACTAAGCGGTTCATCGGACTTTCTCAGCGTCTTCTGCAAGACTTTTGCAGTCGATACATTCGTTGGCAACGGGTCTGGCTTCTAGTCTCTTAAGCCCAATATTTGCATCGCAGGATCGGCAAAATCCATAGCTTTTGTTTTCAATATCTGATATTGATTTATCTATTCGTCCGACCAGTTTTCTCTCACGTCCATTGCGTTTCAACAAAAAACCTAAGTTGCTCTCATAAGAGGCTCTGTCGTTGGCATCTGGAATGACTGTTGCGTCGCCTTGGATTTGCTCTGCAGTGAGTACAGAGGTGTTTAGAAGATGGTTTTTCCATGCTATTAGGTAGTTTCGAAAATAGGCCAGATGCTTTTCGCACATGTATTCCTCATCATTGCTTTGGTCTAATGGTGCAAGTCCTAGATCGCTGATTAAGTTCATAGCTTTCTCCTATTTTGGTCTGTGGATTGACACGATCGCGTGTCGTGTCGCCAAATTAGGGGTCGAGTATAGCCATTAAAGATGCGATGAACAAGGCTAGTTTTGCTAATATTCTATGGGATTTTTCTGTATATTGTTTAAATACTTGACAAGTTGTGTATATTTTTGAGATAATTTTTTCGAAAAATGGCTATGTAGCTCAGCTGGTTAGAGCGCGGCATTCATAATGCTGAGGTCGGTGGTTCAAGTCCACCCATAGCTATTCTCTTATTCGTTTAGGTATACTGGACGTTGATGCTTGACCTTCTGTCCGATAAAAAACTGGGATTTTGGTTGATGTGGATAGTGGCTTTGTTTTCCCATGGTAGCCTGTTGTTTTTGTCGTGTATGTAGACAGTAGTCCCCTTATCTATACGATTGAAAAAGTCAACGATCTCATAAGGACACATACGCACACAACCCATGGAGCATGGCTTTTTCCCTAGGCGTTTAACAGCAGAGGTTCCGTGTATGTACACACATCTTTGTCTGGTGTTTTTGTTGTGCACTTGAATGCCGTCCAAGGTGAGTATTCTTGATAAAATGTTGTCGTAACGTGAGTATGCTGGGTCGTATTGACCGACTTTGACTCTCGCTTTGTATTTAGACATGGGGTCTTGATCATCACCAATCTTGCTTTGAATTAAAAATAACCCTCTTGGCGTTTTATATGAACCCGGTTGCTCCCCTGTTCCATTTCTTCCTGTCGAAATTTTATATGTTGCAATGATGCTATTATAACCGGTTGTCAGGTATAGTACTTGTGACTCTACGTCAATGTACACTTTCTGCTGGTTAAGATTGAAAAACTCATTTTGCTGTTTGGTTGCGCCAAATGTTCGGATGCTGGCTCTGGGTGATACGAAGACACCAAGCATGAGAATGAGTGTCAGTAAACGATTGATAATTTTTTTCATTTTATTTTGTTATAATTATTAAAAGATCGTTATTGTATCGTATTTTAGCTGCAATTGTATTAATGAAAAATTAAATACGGTGCCTGGATGGCTGCTTTTTGTTCATTTTGTGTGTGTTTATCGACGCTGGTGTATTTTTTCACGTTTATGGAAATTGTTGTTTCGCTATGTTAACATGAATTTTCATTAATACGGGAATATAAAATGCTAGAAAAAAGCTCTCTTATATATGGATCTTCGCGTGAAGAGTTGTTAGAGCATGCTGTCAAGCACGAAGGTGCTGAGTTGACTGTATCCGGCGTTTTATCTGTAAAAACTGGCTCTCGAACAGGAAGATCTCGTGACGCGCGCTATATTGTTGCGGATAACACAACCAACAATACTGTTCATTGGGGCGATATTAACCGGCCTTTTAAGCGAAATTTAATGGATAAAGTTTGGGAAAAGGCGCTTCTTTATCAAAGTAGCCGGCGTTTGTTCGCAAGTAGAATGCAGGTGGGAGCAAGCGGTAAATATGCGTTGGAGGTTGATGTGATCACCCAATATGCTTGGCATCAACTTTACTTAAGGAATTTATTTATCCGTGAGGTTGCGTCTGGTATTCCTGAGTACTCAAAATGGACTCTACTCAGCTTACCTGAGATGAGCTTGTCTCCTGAACAGGATGGGGTGTCTTCGGATGTGGGTTTATTCATTGATATTACGAAGCGACGAGTTTTGTTATGTGGTTTAAAATACGCGGGCGAGATGAAGAAAGCGTTTTTCTCAGTTTTAAACTATGTTTTGCCTGTTCGTGGTGTTTTGCCTATGCATTGTGCTGCTAATCAGGGTGAAAGTGGAGATGTAGCGCTTTTTTTTGGTCTTTCTGGTACAGGTAAGACGACATTGTCGGCTGATCCTAAGCGGTACTTGATTGGCGATGATGAGCATGGTTGGTTTTCAGAGGGTGTTTTTAATTTTGAGGGTGGGTGTTACGCGAAGTGTATTCGCTTGACTAAAGAGAGTGAGCCCATGATTTGGCAGGCTGCGCATCAATCAACGGCTATTTTAGAGAATGTTGTGCTAAAAGAGGGGGGCGTGCCGGATTTTCATGATGTTTCTATCACTTCTAATACGCGTGCTGCTTACCCGAGGGATGTCATCCCTAACTGCGTCCCTGAGAACATGTCTAGTGTGCCCAAGTCGGTTGTGTTTTTGACCTGCGATTTGTACGGTGTCTTACCACCTGTTTCTGTTTTGTCTCGAGAGCAAGCTCTGTTTTGGTTTTTGAACGGTTATACGGCACTGGTTGGTAGTACAGAGGTTGGTAGTTCTCGCGAGATCAATCCTACATTTAGTGCTTGCTTTGGGGCAGCGTTTTTCCCTCGATCACCGGTGGTTTATGGTGACCTGCTGTTACAAAAGTTGGCGTCGAGCAATGCCAGTGTCTACTTGGTGAATACTGGCTGGCATTCAGGCTCATTTTCTTGTGACGGAAGACGCTTTGACTTGTCTATTACCCGTAAGATTATTGACCATATTCACTCTGGTGCTGTTTTGTCTGCTGATAAGGAGCGAGATTCTGTTTTCGACCTTGAGATTCCTGTTGCTCTTGAAGGTATTGATGCTAAGTTGCTAAATCCAGTAAGGGCGTGGTCAGATCCTGACAGTTATGTCAGGCATGCTGAGAAACTTCGGGCTTCTTGTCATAAGAATTTTTCACAATATGAGGTTGGGGAGCTTCATGTTTCTGGATAGAATACGATGTTTGATTTTCTAGCGCATTTATTTTACTCTCTTTGGGCTGTTTTATCTTGCCAGTTCATTGTTGTTGATGTTAGGCGTCAGAAGTTGACTTTTTATCGTCGTGGATATTGTTGTCTGTCGTTTGATGTTTCAACATCGGCATTTGGAGTGGGTGAAGTAGAGGGTTCTTTTCAGACTCCAAGAGGTTGGTTTAGAGTTTGTGAGGGCTTTGGCGAGCATATGCCTCTAGATACTGTTTTCTCGGGTCGTGTTCCTCGAGGGATTGTGTCAGATTACGCCGACGAGGGTGAAGATCTCATTATTGCTAGAATATTGAGGCTCAAAGGTCTTCAATCTAAGAATTGTAATACATTTAAGCGCTACATCTACATGCATGGCACAACATTAAGTAAAATGCGCAGTCAGGAGAAAACTTCTTTCGGGTGTGTCTGTATGTATCCAGAGGATATCGCTGATTTGTATGCGATGGTGCGACAGGGCATCTTGGTTTATATTGTTGATCAAGAAAAGCCTTTGTTGATGCAGCCTTGTTTTTATGATTTGGCTTTTCAATCTTGATCATTTAATACTGGCCTAATGATTGGATGGTATGATCAAAATAAAAATCTAGTTTTGTTTATTAAGAAATCTTAATATTTGCTACATCTTTTCTGGCACGCCAAAACCAAGTAGGCTGGTTGATTTTTTAATGATCATTGCAATGTGTGTGCTCAATGCGACACGGAACTTCAAGATACTTGGTTCTTTTTCCTGTAATATGGGTGTTTCTTGGTAATAGGTGTTGTAGGTTTTCACCAGCTCATACACGTAATTGGCTAGCAGTGCTGGATTTTTGTTTTTTGCAGCTGCTATCACGCTGTTTTGATAGTCAATGCACTTTTTGATCAGAGACTTTTCGTTATCGTTAAGGACTGGATGTGATTTGAAGGTTTCAACATTGCCGTGCTTACGTAGCAGTGATTGTATTCTCGCGTAGGTATATTGTATGAATGGCCCCGTTTTTCCGTGGAAGTCTATCGACTCTTCTGGATCAAATTGGACGGTTTTTTTGGGATCTACCTTGAGCAGCTGGAACTTTAATGCGCCCATGCCAACTATTTGGTAAATATTCTTGCTTTGCTCTTTGTTTCTTTCTTTAGCGATATCTGCAGCGGTTTGTTCCATTTCTTTCATTAAATCGTCGGCATCAACAACGGTTCCTTCTCGTGACTTCATTTTGCCTGACGGAAGCGTAACCATTCCATAGGATAAGTGAAAACAATGATCGGCCCATGCGTAGCCAAGTTTTTTTAGAACTAAGAAAAGCACTTTAAAGTGATAGTCCTGTTCGTCGGCAACGGTATAGATCATATTGCTGAAATGGAAATCGTTATAGCGCTCAATTGCTGTTCCTATGTCTTGTGTGATGTACACGGCTGTTCCGTCTGAGCGCAGCAGGATTTTTTCATCTAGACCTTCCTTTGTAAGGTCAATCCAGACTGATCCATCTTCTTTGCGGTAGAAGATTCCTTTTTCTAAACCCTCATTGATCACCCTTTTTCCAAGTAGATAGGTGTTGCTTTCGTAGTAGTTTTTATCAAACTGTACTCCTAGCTTCTGATAGGTTTGTTCAAATCCATCATAGACCCATTGGTTCATTTTTTTCCATAGTTGGATGATTTCTGGTTTTTTGTTTTCCCAGTCTCGTAACATGGTTTGGACCTGTTGATTGAGTTTTGACTGTGTCTCAGCTTCTTCTTTACTCAGCCCTTTTTGCATAAGCTCTTTCATCTCAGCTTGATAGCGTTTTTCGTACTCAACATAGAATTTACCCACAAAGTGATCACCCTTCATGCCACTGGTGTCGGGTGTTTCATTGTTGCCAAATTGCTGCCATGCCAGCATGGACTTGCAGATATGAATGCCTCGATCATTGATAATTTGTATTGTTTTCACTTTGTGACCACACTCTGCTAAAATTTTACTGATGCTGAATCCTAATAGGTTATTTCTGATATGGCCCAAGTGTAACGGTTTGTTGGTGTTGGGTGATGAATATTCAACAAGGTAAGGGGTGTCGTTGGTCGCGTCTTTTTGGCAAGGTATTGTACAGTCATGCTCTTTGATGGCATTAAAGAGCACTTCTTCTGTGACTGTAAGATTTAAAAAACCTTTGACGGTTTCAACTTGAACGATGAGGGGGTTCTTTTTAAGCTCTTCGCCAAGTTCTTTCGCTGTTTCTTCTGGCTTTTTTCTTGAATAGCGAAGCAGCGGGAAAACGACAAATGTATAGTCTCCGGAAAAGTTCTTTGGTGTTTTCTCGAGTGCAACATGGAGATCACTGACTTGGTATTTTTCATAAACGGCTTTTTTGATTGCATTGATGAGCAAGCTTTCGAGCATCTCAGTACTTCCCTTGTTTGTCGTTGGTGGATTCTAGCATATCTCTTTGTTTATAGCTATGGATTTCAATGGTTCTTGATTGATTTTACATGCATTTTTCAGTATGGTGACGCCTAGGCCCGAATTTGTATTCGATCCAGTCTTCTGGGTCTGTATCGTATTGTTCTGGGATTTTTCTATTTTTTGTGGTAAGCTACTCATTTTATGGAGCTAATCGTGAGTTCTGGGATTTGTGTGACCACGGCCCTGCCTTATGCGAATGGTGATTTGCATTTAGGGCATATTTTAGAGCAAATACAAGCAGATATTTGGTGTCGTTTTCAAAAGCTTCAAGGTCATCAGGTCTTGTTTGTTGGTGGTGATGATGCGCATGGAACTGCGATTATGTTGTCTGCAGAAAAAAATAATGTGACACCTGATGCGTGGATAGCTGATATTTGGAAGAGACATCTTGCTGATATCCAGGGCTTTAACGTCGATATGGATATGTTTTACACCACCCGATCAGACGAAAATAAAGCATTGGTTGAGGATATTTATACTCGTTTGCAAGCCAATGGTTCCATTGTGACTAAGCTTGTGGAGCAAGCCTATGACGAAAAAGCCAGTATGTTTTTGCCAGATCGTTTTATTCGTGGAACGTGCCCAAAGTGTGGTGCAGAAGATCAGTATGGAGATCATTGTGAGCAGTGCGGTGCTTATTACTTACCAACAGAGCTAAAAAACCCATACTCAGTGATCAGCAATACCACCCCAGTTAAACGAACTTCTGAGCACGTTTTTTTTCATCTGAGCCAAAAAAGCGGTATGTTGCGTGATTGGATACAAACTGCTGATTTGCAAAGCTCTGTGGCTAATAAATTGGTAGAGTGGCTGGATGAAGGGCTACAAGACTGGGATATTTCTCGAGATGCTCCTTATTTTGGATTTAAAATTCCGGGCTATGATGATAAATTTTTCTATGTTTGGATGGATGCACCAGTTGGATACATGGCATCAGTGGCGAAGTATGATAAAGAAAACCAAACCAATCATCTTCGAGATGTTTTCAGTGAAGGTAGTGACTGGCAGTTGGTGCACTTTATTGGTAAGGATTTGGTTAACTTCCATGGGGTCTTTTGGCCAATGGTGCTGTCATCTTCTCAATACCGGCCGCCGTCGTCTTTGCATGTCCACGGCTTTATCACAGTTAATGGTGAAAAAATGTCCAAGTCCAAGGGGACTTTTGTCACTGCTAGAGACTACTTGGATGCATTATCTCCTGAGTATTTAAGATATTATTTTGCATGTAAACTCAGTGATTCAGTGGTTGATATTGATTTGAACTGGCAAGACTTTGTACAACGATGTAATTCTGACCTTGTTGGGAAAGTGGTTAATATTGGCAGTAGATGCTCAAGTTTCATTCATAAATATTTCTCTGGTCGTCTTGCTATGAAGTTAGATAATGAGACGCTTTACCAGACATTTTTAGATCAAGGTCAAAAGATTGCAGCTTTGTATCATCAGAAAAAGTATCATCTCGTCACGAAAGAGATCATTGCATTGGCAGATATGGCCAATCAATATGTTGATAGTAAGAAACCATGGCAGATGGCTAAAGATAGTAGTCAGCTTGAGGCTGTTGGTGAGGTTTGTACGACTGCTTTACATCTTTTTTGGGTGCTTGCTGTGTACTTGCAACCGATTATTCCTGAGACGTCCGCTAAAGTTTTTGCGATTTTTTCTGAGGAAGTGACTTCTTTTAACGATGTGTCCAAGCGCTTTACTGGCGCTTCAATATCTGTTTTTCCTCGTGTTTTGGAGCGTCTCTCTTTGGATATGTGCCCCGTGTCGTAGTGAAGGAATAGAGCGATGAAAGAGCATGCCATGTTGGCTGATCGTATCGATCAGGTATTGCCTCAAACTCAATGTCGTGAGTGTGATTTTGATGCTTGTCGGCCATATGCCGAAGCTGTAGCCTCTGGCGATGCAGAGATTGATCGATGCAAGCCGGGTGGGGTGCAGGCCTTAAATGCTATGGCTGATATCATGGCGGTTGATCCTTCTTCCTATTTGCAGACTGTGCTTGATCAGTTCCGCACTGCATCGGTTGTTCGCATTGACTTGGACTCCTGTATTGGCTGTTTGAAGTGCATCCAAGTGTGTCCTGTCGACGCCATTGTTGGTGCTCCCAAGCAAGCGCATGTGGTGATGCAAGATGTGTGTACTGGCTGTAATCTTTGTATTGAGCCTTGTCCTGTTGATTGTATTCATGTAGAGACTCTTCCTGAAAACAATGTGATGGATAGATCGTTATCCGGCGTATTTCGTCAACGCTTTGAGTCAAGACAAGCTAGGCTTGATGACCAACGCCAAAAAAAGCAGCAAGATTTTCAAAAGGCGCAACAATTGATGGCTGAGGAGATGGGTTTATGAGTAAGATGCGTCCTGCTACTGTTAAAAAGATTTTTTCTGCGTTGCGCGAACATAACCCTAAGCCTGAGGGGGAGTTGCAATTTCAAAGCCCATTTGAGTTACTGGTTGCAGTGGTTCTTTCTGCCCAGGCCACTGATATCAGTGTTAATAAATCGACGAAAGCGCTGTATCAGCATGCAAATACCCCACAAGCTATTTTAGATTTAGGTATTGACGGGTTGAAGCCATTTATAAAAAATATTGGGCTTTACAACAACAAAGCTAAGCATATCATTGCATTGTGTGCGCTTTTGATTGAGCGTTTCCATGGGGAAGTACCATCAAAACTGGAGGATTTGATTGAGCTTCCGGGCGTGGGAAGGAAGACGGCCAATGTGGTGTTGAATATGGCATTTTCGCAACCCACTATTGCTGTTGATACACATGTTTTT
>JACLAD010009768.1_pt1 | contig 22261 bp, 19 predicted proteins | sample 8027901 | NCBI WGS metagenome assembly JACLAD01 (sample SAMN15725071, study PRJNA655200) | protist metagenome | isolation source: fluorescence activated cell sorting (FACS) single amplified genomes of... | place: Spain: Blaines Bay Microbial Observatory, Mediterranean Sea | collected 2016-07-05 | reverse complement strand
AAATTGCTGACAGGCCTTATATCCATTCAAAAAAATTTCGCTGATTGAAAAATTACTTTTCGGGTCTTAAAGTCGAGACAAAGACAGCTTACATTTAGAAAACTTAAATTTCCTTTAGTTACGGAATCTAGTCGGAGAAAAAAGGGTAATTGGATGCTCACTTGACTGATTGATCGCCAGATATGACATCACCTCTCCAATCACACTCGCAAACTTGAATCCATGTCCTGAAAAACCAGCTGCCAAGGACACTTGAGGATATTCCGGATGCAACCCAATCACGAAGTGCTCATCAGGGGTATTTGTGTAAAGACAGGTAGCTATTCTCAAAGGAGCGCCGGTCAACTTATTTAGTCTGACTGTCGCTTGTCTAATCTGCTCAACCTCCTCAGGTCTGACGGTTCTGTCGACTTTGTCTGGATCACACTCAGGGCCCACCCTGAAGTAAGCTACCTTTGCTCCACCATCCGGCCCATCAATCGCCGGAAATCCATAAAATTGCTCAATATCACTTGGTTCCCAAATATAGATTGGCATTCTCCCTAACTGCCACTGTTCCATATTTTCGGCATCAAACCAAAATAGAGTGAGACGTTTAACCTCCATGGGAATTTCCAATTCAGCCAGTAGCTTTGGATTCCAGGAACCTCCAGAAATAACTAATCGATTTGCCCGATAAGTCCCTTTATCTGTAATGACTTGAACACCATCCCCATCTGGCCTCCATGACAAGAACTGTTCTCCAAAACGCAGATCTCCACCAGATTGCTCAGCCAGTTTGTTATGGGTCGCACAGCTTCTCTCAGGCCTTACAAAACCAGCTCTCTCTTCAAACAGAGCAATTTCATCTTCTTTTAAGATGAACTGTGGAAAGCGTTCTCTCATGTCCTGATAACTGAGCATCTGATGGCCAAGATTCCATTCCTGGGCAGATCTGAGGGCTCCAGCCACTGTCTTGGAGTCACTTGGGCCAATCATCAATCCTCCAGTCTCAGTGAAAAGATCCTCGCCTGAAGCTATTTCAGCTTCCCGCCAGAGTTCATAAGCTCTCTTTAGAAGTGGTACATAGGCAGGATCCTCAAAATAAGCCAAACGAATAATCCGACTATCTCCATGACTGGACCCTTGATCATGGGATGGTGAAAAACGCTCAATACCCAGTACTGAGTGTCCTTTCTTAGCCAATTGCCAGGCAGTGGCACTGCCCATTCCGCCCAGACCAGCAACGATGACATCATAGACCATATGAACCTTTCTCAAATTTTTAAGCAGGATTTCAAAATGGAAATTCAAATAAATTGATTCTGTTGCGCACACTGATAGAAGGCTGCATTCGAAACATCAAAATAATTCTTTGACATGATGAATTCTTGATCAGGCGGTCCTAAGTTTCTGACTTGGATAAAAGCAATAAAACGTACTTTATAGACCTTTTCAGTAAATCAGTGTAATAAAGGTGTTTCACAAGTGACTTGTAGGCAGCAAGTTGGGAACTACGTAATTAGTTCTGAACCGATCCTGCAGTTTCTTGAATTCTTAATATGCCGGCTTTTCAAGAGGGAAAAATGAAGAGAACGAATTTTTTCAAGAAAGTTGCGATGATGATGGCGGGAAGCTTGATCCTCCCTGCCGTAGCACTTGCAGACATCAAGATGGGAATCATTCTTGGTTTTACAGGTCCCATTGAATCATTGACACCTGACATGGCTGGCTCAGCAGAAGTTGCCTTCAAAGAGGCCTCTGATTCCGGCAATCTGCTAGGTGGTGAAAAAATTATTGTTGTGAGAGCTGATTCAACTTGTATTGATGCTGGAGCAGCTACTGCAGCAGCTGAGAGATTGGTGACATCAGAAAAAGTAGTAGCAATCATGGGTGCAGATTGTTCAGGTGTTACGACAGCAATTGCCAACAATGTTGCTGTTCCAAACGGTGTTCCGATGATCTCTCCTTCGGCTACTTCTCCTGCCCTGACAACCATTGAAGACAATGGCTACTTCTTCAGGACAGCTCCTTCTGATGCACGCCAGGGGCAAGTGCTGGCAAAAATTGTGATGGATAGAGGGATCTCAGAGATCGCTGTCACTCATACCAACAATGACTATGGCAAGGGCTTGACGGATTCCTTCAGCAGTGCCTATACCGCACTAGGTGGTAAAATCTCTGCAACGGTCCCTCATGAAGACGGTAAAGCAGATTATTCGGCAGAAGTAGCTTCACTTGATGCATCAGGTGCAGAGGTTCTAGCAGTGTTTGGATATGTTGATCAAGGTGGCCGATATATGATTCAAACATCACTCGATTCTGGAGCTTTTGATAAATTTATCCTCGCTGATGGTATGTACGGAGATTCCCTTCTTGAGAACATAGATGGTGACCTAACAGGTACCTTTGGAACTGTACCTGGTACGGCCTCAAATGGTGCAGATATTTTCAAGAAGATTGCAGCCGGTGCTGGCTTAAATGCTGGTGGTCCCTACACCGGTGAATCATACGATGCTGCCGCACTTCTTGTCTTAGCAATGCAGAGAGCCAGATCAACGAACGGTGAGTCTATTGCGGATAATTTATTGGCCGTCGCGAACGCTCCTGGGACAAAGATTCTCCCAGGCGAATTAGCAAAAGGGCTGAGTATTCTGAACAGTGGTGGGCCAATTGATTATGTTGGTGCTACCAATGTCGAATTGGACGGAGTTGGCGAAACCTTCGGTTCCTACAGGGAATTCGAAATTGATAACAAGGCCTTCAAAACCATTCGATTCCGCTGATCATCATTCTCAAAACCGGCCCCTCGTGGGCTGGTTCCTCCCTCTTATGAATCAGGTGCGGTTAGTGTTTTTCTCAGGCAAAATGCCTGCAGGGCGAAACCTGAGTACCAAAATCAAAATCATCCCCATGACTACCATCCTCAAATGTGGGGCAACATCAATAAAATGTTGACGGAGAGGGTTCTCCTCACTGAGGAATGAGTTCAAGTTTTTCACCGCCCAAAGTGCCACAGGCTCCGCTTCAATCCAAGTAAACCAAGTGATAAAAGCCCCAAGCACTGCCCCAAGGTTATTACCACTTCCTCCAATGATGACCATAACCCAGATCAGGAAGGTAAATCTTAAAGGGATATATGAACCTGGTGTAAACTGACCATCCAACGTGGTAAGCATCGCACCCGCTACACCAATGATCGCAGACCCCAAAATGAATACTTGCCGATGACGGTTTGTCACGTCCTTTCCCATGGCAGCAGCAGCAATTTCGTTATCACGAATCGCACGCATCATCCTGCCCCAGGGAGAATTCAAGGCTAGTGCAGCTAAACCAAGTATTAATAGGAGTACTATGAGGAAGAGTCCCGAGTAACAAAGCTTGACGAAGACGCCTGAAGCAGACATCACCATCTGTTGAAGAGCTTCTTCTCCGACTTGATTTGGATCAGCTGAATGTAATCTGATGACCAAATCAATGAACCACTGGCTTTGTTGAAGGTCTACTTCGTAAGGAACAGGTCGCTCCAAGCCAGTGACGTTCTTCACACCCCTCGTCAACCAATCCTCATTCTTAAGAATAGAGATCATGATCTCTGAGATCCCAAGCGTAGCGATCGCAAAGTAGTCTGAGCGCAGACCAAGCGCAACTCGCCCAACGATCCAAGCTAATCCAGCCGCAGCTACTCCCCCTGCTATCCAGGAAAGTAAGATTGGGAGACCCAATCCTCCCAGAAATCCTGTTTGCGCCGGATCGACCGCTTCTATATTAAGCGAGGCTTGCTCATAGAAATGGCGTAGCAAAGCATATCCACCAAGTAGCCAAACCAAGAAGAGGACCTGTCGAAGAGGACCTTCTGGCATTTTCTTTCTGATCCACCAAGCTCCAAGGACAGTTAAAACCAAAGTGATGACAGTTAATCCAGTATCTAATCCACCAACGGCCCATGCTTCACCAACTGGAGAGTGAGAGACCAAGACGGCCGCCAATCCGCCTAAGGCTGTTGAAGCCATCACTCCAGCGTTGAACAAACCTGCGTAACCCCACTGGATATTCAGCCCAAGGGACATGACAGCTGAGATCAAACAAAGATTCAGGATAGCCAGGCTCACATTCCAAGACTGTGTGGTTCCTACAACTACCAGCAGGAGGGCCATGATGGCAAAGCTGATGATCGCTCTTTGTGAATTGCTCAAAGCACCCTCCCCTTGAAAAGACCGGTAGGCCGAATCAATAGGACCAGGACAAGAATCAAGAAAGAAACTGCAAACTTGTATTCTGTACTAAGCAATTGGACCAAATCTTCAGGAGACCAACCTTCAGGACCGAGGTATCTGAGGAATTTTTTGAATGCGTAGGTAGCCGCCACCTCTGAAAAAGCGACAATGTAGCCTCCCAGAATAGCCCCAAGGGGTTGGCCAATTCCACCAACAATGGCAGCAGCAAAAATAGGAAGGAGTAGGTGAAAATAGATTAATGGTTTGTAGCTTTTATCAAGCCCATAGAGGACACCCGCGAGAGTAATCAGGACAGCGCTGATAAACCAAGTCGCTCGCACCACCTTTTCAGGGTCAATGCCTGAGAGTAGAGCCAGATCTTCATTGTCTGAAAAGGCACGCATCGCTTTGCCCATCTTGGTTTTTTGTAGGAACCAAAACAACCAGGCGACTGCCAGAATCGCCAATAAGACAGTTAAAACCTGAGTTTGCTTGAGTGCCAAGCCTTCATTGAGACCTGACCATTTTTTAAACTCTCCAGCTTTGATTAGAAATTTTAGACCATCCATAAAAATGATTTCGTCTGTCCCAATGAACAACCTGACGACCCCATTCAGCATGAACATCACCCCAACCGAGGCGATCACAAAGATGACAGGCTTACTCTTCCTTTGGCGATAGTAGCTAAATACACTTCGTTCAGTCGCAAAGACTAATAGGCTTGTGATCAAGATTCCAAAAGGAAGGGCAAGGAGAGCTGTGGGCAGGATTCCGGCGGTCAGACCAATTGCCTGGAACCACCAGGTGATAAAGATCGTGCTGACGGTTGCAAAAGACATCATTTCACCATGCGCAAAATTCGCAAAGCGCATGATGCCAAAGACAATTGTTACTCCTAAGGCGCCAAGAGCGAGTTGGGACCCGTAAACCAAAGAAGGGATGAATACGTAATTAGAAAGCAGAACAATCGCGTTCAAAAAATCCATCACTATCCCCCAAGAAAGGATCGACGAACTTCTTCATTGGCGAGGAGTACTTGACCAGAATCTGTAAAACGATTCTGACCTGTCACCAATACAAATCCCTTGTCAGCGATTGCAAGGGCCTGTCGAGCATTTTGTTCCACCATTAAAATCGCAATTCCTGTTTTTTTTACCTCAATGATGCGTTCAAAAAGCTCATCCATGACAATTGGAGAGACACCTGCTGTTGGTTCGTCGAGCATCAGCACACTCGGTTTCGTCATCAATGCTCTTCCCACAGCAACTTGTTGTCGCTGTCCACCCGAAAGCTCTCCTGCCGGTTGGAGACGCTTTTCTTTCAGCACTGGAAAAAGCTCATAGATCTGACTCATCGTATCTGAATAGTCATCAGTGCGAACATAAGCACCGAGTTCCAGATTTTCTTGAACGGTCATGCTACTGAAGACATTATTCGTTTGAGGAACAAAGGCCATACCGAGTTGGACCCTTAGTTGTGGAGACATGTTCGTGATGTCCTTCCCCGCAAGCGTGACTTTTCCTCTCAGGACTTTCAGCATACCCAGCAGCGCCTTCATAGCGGTTGATTTACCAGCTCCATTTGGCCCGACAACAACACAGATTTCTCCACGAGAGACAGAGATGGTGCAGCCCTTGAGAATATCTCCAGTTCCATAACCACCAATCAAATTTTCACCAAGGAGATAACTCATTTCCTGATTCTCAAAAACTCTCTTAGTTAAGACCTGATGAAGCCCCACGACCAAGATAAGCTTCTATCACCATTTCATTCGATTTGACTTCTTCTGCTGAGCCTTCAGTCAATAGCTTCCCTTCTGCCATCACGATCACCGGATTACAGAGCCGGCTGATGAAGTCCATATCATGTTCGATCATGCAGAAGGTGTATCCTTTCTCCTGATTCATCAACTCGATTGCATCTCCAATTTCTTTCAGCAAGGTCCGGTTTACCCCTGCACCGACTTCATCCAAAATAACTACCTTAGCATCAACCATCATGGTTCGACCCAATTCCAGCAACTTCTTCTGTCCACCCGACAAATTTCCAGCTAGCTCATCAGCAACATGTCGAATGTTGAGAAATTCCATGACTTCCTCTGCTTTCATGGCAATTTTTCTCTCTTGCTGATGAAGAGTTTTGCGCTGAAACCAGGCACCGATGAGGGTTTCACCTAATTGATTCGGGGCAACCATCATCAAATTCTCTCGTGCTGTTAAACTGTGAAACTCGTGAGGAATTTGAAATGTTCTAAGAAGTCCCTTGGAGAAAAGTTGGTGCGGTCTTAATCCAGTTACGTCCTCTCCATCAAGCAGGATTTTTCCTTGATCAGGCGGGAAGGTGCCCGCAATCAGATTGAACAGAGTCGTTTTTCCAGCTCCATTAGGGCCGATTAATCCTGTAATCAATCCTGCCTTGATTTCTAGGCCAATCCCGTTTAAGGCCTGGACCCCACCAAAATTTTTATACAGGTTTCGAACGGAGATCACTTAGGGGATTTCTCAGTAATGAGTATGAAGACTTGGAGGGTAAGTAGGACTCCGGAAGTCCAAATCAAAAGGATAAATTCAAGCACTTCCGGAGTAAAGCAGATCAATAATTAGAAATATACATTTTAGAGCATATATCGAATCAAAGTTAGTCTTAGTTTCTATCTTTTCAAGTGATGTAATAATATTAAAATTGAGTAAGATGCTTGTTTAGCTTCGAAAGAAAGTCAAGCGCCCTTGATTTCACAATTTTGCCCGTGCAGGTTTTCACTTAAGATGGCGAGACTATCTGCTGTCTAGTTTAATTCAAAGATTTTTGATGAATGAATAACATAAAAAAGAGCTATGAAAATCATACAATTAACTGATCTTCACCTCGTTCCAGAAGGCCAGAAAATCCACGAAATAGATCCTGGTCAACGTCTTGAACAAGCATTGGCGAATATCAAACTTAGGCATCCTGACTTGGACCTGCTTGTAATCACTGGTGATCTTTGCAACGAAGGAGATACACCCTCTTATGGCCTTCTCAGAGCGTTACTGGAAAAATATGAACTAAATTACCGACTTGTCCTCGGGAATCACGACCAGCGAGAACCATTCAGGAGTGTGTTTCCAGAAACGGCAATAGACCCAAATGGTTTCATCCAAGCCAAAATACAATCCGGAGGGAATGTCTATCTCTTTTTGGATACTTTGCAGGAAGGTCAAGTTGCAGGTAGTTATTGTGAAAAAAGACAAGACTGGCTGCGGAACGAATTGAAAAGCCACTCAAATGATCATGTATATGTTTTTCTTCATCATCCACCCTTCAAGGTGGGCATGAAGAAAATGGACAACTGCAATCTAGCTGATGGCCAGATCTTAGGGGAGATTCTGAATTCTCATGCCAACATAAAACATTTATTCTGCGGGCATTTGCATAGACCACTTCATGGCGTTTGGCGAGGGATACCTTTTTCATGTCAGCCTTCGACAGTCCACCAATTTACTTTCACAACTGAGAGTTTGCCTTTTCAACTGATCAAGGAACCACCAATTTACTCCGTTATTACTTTGTCGGATTGGGGAATGGTTGTGCATCAACATCAATATCTGGAAGATGCAGAAAGTGGCAGGTTCGATGAGATGGAAAATTGAATCCATTTCTGAGTGAATTGCTCTGGCTCCTTTAAAGTACTTCTGAACTAAACCTCTGATATTCCTGAATGCAAGAAACCGAAGATAGTTCCAGCCTACTGACACTGAAAGACTATGATCTCAGCCTAAATTCTGAGAAAGGGCCTGTCCAGGTTCTTGACCAGGTCAACATCACACTCAATGCACAGGAGACCGTTGGTCTTGTCGGAGAATCGGGCTGCGGAAAATCGATGACAGCCTTGTCAATGATGGGTTTGCTTTCGAACAAAATAATAGCTGAACATCGGGGAGCGCTCTTGTGGAGAGGCGAAGATCTATCTAATGCTTCCAATAAACGATGGCGCGAGTTGCGAGGAAAAGAAATGGCGATGATCTTTCAGGAACCAATGACTGCCTTGAATCCTGTACTGACGATTCATGAGCAACTTGATGAAGTACTGAAAGAACATTCATCTTTAGGAAATCAAGACCGCAGAAAGAAAATCTCTGATCTTTTGAGACAAGTAGGACTGCGAGAAGTTGAAAGCAAGCTAGAGTGGTATCCACATCAATTCTCTGGAGGCATGCGGCAGAGAGTGATGATAGCTATGGCCCTCGTCTGTGAGCCGGATTTATTGATCGCTGATGAGCCAACAACCGCTTTGGATGTGACTACTCAAGCACAGATTCTCAGGCTAATCAAAAATCTTCAAAGTGAACGCAAGATGGCCTTGCTTTTCATCTCACATGATTTGGATGTGGTCGGCTTTCTAGCAGACCGAGTCGTGATCATGTATGCTGGAGAAGTAGTTGAAGATCTACCGGTTGACCAATTGGAGAGCCCTGCACATCCTTATACCGTCGCACTTCAGCAAGCTCGGCCTCGTCCTGGGAAAGCCAATGTTAGTTTTGAACCAATCCCAGGGACCCTGCCTCAAGCCGGGTCGATCCTGAAAGGATGTCGATTCAGGGATCGCTGCACAAAAGCTAACAAACAATGTGAAATCAACCCTCCTTGGCAATTTAAAAACAACCAACATCGGGTCCGTTGCTGGCATCCAAAAATTTAGAAGAGAGAAGTCAATGGCGACAATGATAATCGAAAATCTTGGTTTTCCTTGGGCTACCAGAGATCCATTTTTATTTTGTGTTCATCATTTGGACTTTTATCCCAAAGGGAACGGCAAAGGTGGGCCTGCAGCCTCACTCAGAGGACGTCAGATCGGAAATGATTTTATCATCAAAGATGGTTGGCGAATGTACCATGGAGATAAAATTCCTGGATTTCCGGCGCACCCGCATCGTGGTTTTGAAACGGTGACAGTTGTTCAGAAAGGAATGGTGGACCATGCTGACTCGATGGGAGCCGCGGGTCGTTACGGTGGCGGTGATGTTCAATGGATGACAGCTGGATCTGGGGTTCAGCACTCGGAGATGTTTCCGCTCCTTGAAGAGAATCAAGGTAATACTTTGGAATTATTCCAGATCTGGCTCAATCTGCCTAAGCATCGAAAAATGGTTGATCCCAACTTTAAAATGCTCTGGGCTGAGACAATTCCAACAAGCACTTTTGCAGATGAAGCAGGGCTCAGCATTCAGGTGATTCAATACTGTAAGGGTATTGGAGCCAAAAAAGGTCCAGTGCCAACGCCTGACTCCTGGGCTAGTGATGCAATCAATGATGTGGCAATTTGGGTTATTTCTCTTGATGAACAAGCCAGATGGGAATTACCAGATGTGCTGAGGGGAGTAAACCGAAGCTTGTACCTTTATGAAGGAAAATCTGTTGAAGTTGCAGGTGAGCAGTTAAAACTCAATCAAGTAGGCCACATTAATCAGTCAGAGAGCTTGAAGATTATTAATGGCGAAAGCTCTGCGAAGCTCCTTCTCCTGCAGGGCAGACCCATTGGAGAGCCAGTTGTGCAATATGGACCCTTTGTGATGAATTCACGACAAGAAATTGTTGATACTTTTGAGGAATATCGGCGAACCCAATTCGGAGGATGGCCTTGGAAGAGTCCTGATCAAATTCATGGAATCCTTAGTGGAAGATTCGCAAGACATGCTAATGGGGTCGAAGAAAAACCAACTATCCCCAATTGATTGGAACGACCTCTTTTCTCTAATGATGAGAAATATTTAATCAAGTAAAGCTGGCCCAACTACCCATCCTACTGAAAAAAGAAGTGATTGAATTAAAAGAATTTTTCCAGTAGTCCCCAAAACAACATTCAACTCTTTACCTTTGGTACCAGAAAGAACCATCTTGATCACACCAAGTATGGGCCACAACGCTAACAAACTGAGTAAAGCAGGCCAGTGACTTGGTCGATTAACAACCAATAGAATTGGTATGACTGCACTCAAAATTAATACGAATTGGATCTCTCTCCGAACAAAATTCTCTCCAAATCGCACAGCTAGGGTTCGCTTCGCAACTTTCGCATCAGTCGGGGCATCACGAAGATTATTGACCGCAATTAATGCTGTGGCGGTCAATCCAGGGATTAAACCAGCTAAAATTGTCAATTCGCTCCACTGAAGCGTTTGCACATAATAGGTTCCTGATACTGCAATTGGACCAAAAAACAACAGGACGAAGATATCCCCTAACCCATGATACGCCAGAGGGAAGGGTCCACCCGTATAAAGGATGCCTGAAGCAATTGAGAGCAGTCCAATAAATAAAATTGCCCAACCACCTCTAAGAACCAGAAAAAAGCCACACAGGACAGCCATTCCAAAAACAATCACAAACAACTGCTTCACTGCATCTGGTTCCAGCAGTCCTGATTGTGTTACTCGCTTGGGTCCGAGACGTTCAGAAGTATCCGCACCTTTGAAAAAGTCATAGTAGTCATTCGAAAAATTGGTGCCAATTTGAATTAGGACTGCGGCAAACAAACATAAGAGGCATGAAAGCAGATGAAACAGTCCATCTGAAATGGCCATTGAAGTACCGATCAGGACTGGGGCAACCGCTGCTCCAAGAGTTTTTGGTCTTATTGCGATTAACCAAGCTGACCTTTGAATCCAAAGACTACTGAGGTGATTCACATTCAATCATCATGAGAGTCTAAAATGTCCAACCAATACTGGCTGAGTACAATGGCCAAATTGCTAGCTGATTGAGTTTATCTCTAGTTTGTTCTTGTTGTGCTTGAAAGTATTTATTCTCGGCTTCGGTGACAAACCAATCATAAGTGGAATCAACCGTCATTTTTGGACGCTCACTCCAAAGAAGTCCATATCCCACACCCCCGCTAAATCCAAGATCTGAGCGCCAATGCCACCCGAAGCCCAGATTAACTGCCCACTCCGGCCAGACAAGCTTGACACTTCCAAATCGGCCGTAAGCAACTAGTTTGTCTCCTTGATAGCGATCCCGCCTGAAGACAGTTTCCTCATACTGCTTTCGATGAGCAATACCACTTTGAAAAAAAAACGAGTCATTACTTAGTGGGTTCCAACGATTAAAGATTAGAAAAACCTGACTCCGTTGGTTGATACTATGTTCATAAACTTCTTGTTTGGTAACGTTTGTTGAGTGGTTGGTGAATTGTAAACCCACCAAAAAATCTTCCTTGACGAATGATCCTGTCCAAAAGCCATCACCAATCGAAGTTGAGGTAATTTGAACGGGATAATGCTGGCTGTAAGATTCTTCAGCAATAGCAAATTTGCTAAAAAGGATTAGTAGGAGAGAAGGAAAAAACAGGAAGGGAAAGGGGTGTTTCACAGAATTTTGGTCACGGAGGACTGTTCATAGCCGATTTAATACAACTCCTGTGACATATACAAATCCCAGTCCATGTAATAGACCCATTGTATCCCAAAATCGATTACCTGGTTAAGGACATCCGGATGATTTGGATCTGATCTTTCCTTAATGAATTCTGGAAAAAGATTCTGTACATCGATCAAAATTTTAGGGTAGATGTATTGATGTGCTGGATCATTACAATTCAGATTACGTTGGTGAAACCCAATACAAGTTCCAAGTAGAACAAGCCTTTCCCAATCATTCAAAGGAAATTCTTCCTTGATTTTAGGAGAGATCCATTTTTCAATTTGCAACTCCCAGCAATCCTGCAATTTTTTCCAATTTTTGTCGCGTTTTATGACAGGGAGTGGATGTTCTAAATTCGAGAAGGTCTTGTCATCATGAGGATCAAACTGCGGTGGCTGCATACTTGAGGCGCTTGGGCGGAGGACAATTCGCATAATCGGATCGTGCTGAAACAGATTCCCAATAAATTTGTGAACCTGGCTCCTGAACTAGTGCTGTTAGTCGATTACCATAGCAGCACGCTGTATCAATACCGATAGTATGCCCTCTGTGATGGACATGCGATGTGGGTTGATGACCATAAACGACCCAGCCAAATCGGCCATCGTAAAGATCTTGCCAAGGTACCAAGCCTCTTGTCTCATTCTGATTGGGGACTGAGCCATCCTTACGCAATTTCCGAATATACATCAAAGATTTGATTTCAGCTCTGCGCTTCGATGTGAAGCTCTTTGAATCCAAAAGATGCTTGGGTTTACAGTGAATTTTTGATGACAGTCCTCCATGTAAAACAGTTAGATTACCTGTTTGAAAAGAAAGAGGTGTCTCTAAAAGGAGTCTCCAATCACGACTTTTCATTTTACTAATGGTGCTCTGACCATCGGGCCCCAACCATCCCTGACACAATCTGCGGGGTGGTTTTTCCCCGTTTCGTAGTCTTTTGGAAAATTGATGGTAGAATTGCAGATATTTCTCATCATGATTCCCCCTCACATAAATCACTTCGCCGCCGTCATCTTTTAGATCGTTGACGAATGATAATGTTTCGGCACCCGAAGGTCCTTTATTCAGGAGATCTCCAACAAAAACTAGCTTGTCCTGTTGAACATGGTATCGCAATTTCCTAAGAAGGTTTTCCAATTCGATAAGGCAACCGTGAACGTCGCCAATGACAAGCAAGCGTGTCATGAAGCAATTGCAGTGAAAAAGTTATCAGTTTTATTTGAATCTCTACAATATCTTCAAAATGTATGCACACTCTTACAAGCATTTGTTTTTATTAAATTTATACTATCGATTTGTTAAAGAAGGGCGAGGACGTTTAGTTAACTTAACTTTTGTTCGGTAGGTCTTACTGTCTCGCACGAATGTGATGTTCAGGATTTCTCCTGGTTGTCGAACATCAATTATTCGCGCCAGATCTTCCACATTACTCAGGGATTCTCCATCTAGTTTTGTCAGGATATCACCACCCCAGGGAACTCGATAACGACCAACAATGATTTCTCTGTCAGCCCCCCGCAAACCAGCATTCCCAGCAGCTGTTCCTGCAACAACTCGAGCTACCAATAGCCCATCTGGGACATTTAACCCGGCTCTTCGTAAGTAACGAGTAGGAATAGGCTCAACACCCAACCACGGTCGTTGAACGTACCCATGCTCAATCAAATCGGGGATGATTCTTCGGGCAGTATTACTGGGTATCGCAAAACCAATCCCCACGCTTCCTGCAGAACCAATGATTGCAGAGTTGATTCCGACGACCCGTCCCTCACTATTCAGCAAAGGCCCGCCCGAATTTCCTGGGTTGATTGCCGCATCAGTCTGTAGCACACCCTCAATCTTTCTACCATTCTGGGCCTCAATCGTTCTGCCCAAAGCGCTAATAATTCCAGTTGTAAGAGTGTGTTGTAGGCCAAAAGGATTTCCTAAAGCCAAGACTTTCTGGCCAACGAAGACTTCGTCGGAATCGGTCATCGATAAAGTCTTAATCCTTTCATCTGGAATATCGACTTTAATCACAGCCAAGTCGTTATTGGGATCTACTCCAACTATACGGGCTTCCCATCGACTCTCATCAAGCATGGTGACAATTAATTCTTGGGCTCCTTCAATTACATGATAATTAGTGACAATATGACCTAATCGGTCAATAAAAAAACCCGTCCCGGAACCTGCTTCTGAGGGCATCGGGCGATAAAAGAAATCATAATTTACTGCAATAGAACTGATGTTGACAACAGCAGGGCTGGCATCCTCATAAATCCGAATGTTTTCTCGTTCTTCTAGAGAAATTTTTGGACGCGCTAAGGATAAATCAAAACTCAGCAGTAGGCTGATCAACAAAAGACATAATTTCTGAAACATATTTTCATCTATTTGACTTTGTTATTTTTATTGGAGAAGCCATCTAATTATTTTTGGCCAATTTTGGCCAATAGAGATCTTCTTGGAGAAGCCATCTTGTCACTGGTAACCAAGACATTCCCAATGTTTTGAATCTATCTTCCAATTTAGGATTAATTAGATCATCCATGTGAAATTTATGATCATTTTCTGAAAAAACGCTTCCTTCTTCACTCATTACGGCCCAGTAGCTTCCAGGTCTATTCGTGTAGGCAATCGGAAGATCTTGTTTAACAATCAGAGATTTTCCAACCCATGGACTGGTCCAGGCTAAACCAATTAAATCCATTATTGTAGGAGCTAAGTCTATCTGACTTGCGAACTCATTAATTTCAGCATTTTTCTTGATTGGACCTCCCAGAATTAACAAAGGAATCCGAGATCGAAGCGCAACAAATTCACCAAAGCCATTGGGCTCCGATTGGGGTGGCTGAAAGCTAGAGGTGTCCGCAGTGATGAAGATCAGCGTGTTTTCAAACCAAGGTTCTTTTTCAGCTAGCGATAGAAACTCCCCCAATTTTGAATCCATATAATGAATAGAATTATAATAATTATGGAGATCTTGAGTCCCCAGTCCTAATTCATATTCAGTTGGAACTTCAAATGGATGATGATTTGTAATCGTAAGGGCTGAAGCAAAAAAAGGTTTTTCCAGAGATGATAGGGTAGTCAGAATTTTTTTGAAGAGAGCTCCATCAGAATACCCCCAACCTAATTCTTCTGTGTCGCTCGGATAATCAAATTTATCGATGATTTTTTCGAAACCATTTTCTTGAAAAAACGTTGCTTGTCCATCAAAACCTGCATCTCCAGCATGAATCCAAGTTGTTGAATATCCATTTTCCTGAAGTACCGCTGGCAAGCAGCGAAAATGGTTTTTCGAATACCGTTTCAGCACTGCTGCACCATAATTTGGCATCACTGAACAGTAGGTTGCGATTTCACCGTGGCGAGTTTGAAAGCCATTTGCGTAAAAATTCTTGAAAAGAATGCCCTTCTTGGACCACTCATCAAATCTAGGAGTCAAATCTATTTTACTACCATAGACCCCAATTTCAGCTGCTCGGAAGGATTCCATTAAAAGTAAGATGATGTTGAGTTTTTTGGAAGGATCTGGGCAAAGCACGGTGGCTAGTTCGGTTGCTTTGATTGAACATCCCCTAGCATCGTGTGCTCGGACAAGAGGATATTCACGATAAACTGGATCTGTAGGGATCTTTCCTAGTAAATCGGTTTGAATCAACTCCAACGCTTTGGTGGGTTTCTCAACAGTAACTTCTTTTTCACGGTCTTGAGTCCAAAAAAAATAATTTAATGCCGCTGTGGTAAGTGGATCATCAATATTTTTTCCAACATAAGAATTACTGTAACTGCCTGCGCTCCCACCTATCACAAATAAAGTAATCAGACTTACAATCCGAATCAGTAACTTTCGCTTCCATGACTGTGAATCTTTACGGAAATGGAAAGCTAGAAAGACAAATCCTGTGATAGGTATAAGTATAATCAGTATGAAACTGGGGTGAAGCAGCGCAGCAATAACAGTTGATGAGAAGTGTTGAGGTGCCTGAAGATACTCAAGCGTATGAAAAGGAAGATGCGAGCCGAATTGAAGTAAATATTGATAATCAATGAAGGAAAAGACTGCTAGTGCAAAAAAGAGCAAAGTACTGAAAATTTTGAATAAACGATTTGGAAATGGAATTAGCCCGAATACAAGAGTAATCAATGCGGCATTCATCAGGTCATAGCCAAGACCTAATGAAAAAGTCTTTAGTATTCTAGGATGGAGTTCCGTTTGTTCTAATAGGAGAGAGGTGCGAATTAATGATGGGAGGCAGAATAAAGCAGTAAAGAAAGTCCAAAGTGGGGAAGGACACTTTGGGAATCTTATTTTATGACTGAGGAATTGATTGAGTATTCTCAATCGACTGTACCAATTGACAATTTTAACTTTTGAATCTGGTCCCGCAATTTTGCAGCAAATTCAAATTCAAGATTACTTGCGGCTGTTCGCATATCCGATTCAAGCTCAGTGATCTTATCCTCAATTTTACTATGATTTTGATAAACTGGCGCTGCATCTTCAACGACTTCTTCCTCAGCCATTTCAGTGCGTAAGGAAGGCGCCACAAAACGTTTAACGGTTCTTGGAGTTATGTTGTTTTTCTGATTGTAATCTAGTTGCCTTGTTCTCCGCGCTTCGGTGATGTCAATCGTCTCCTGCATCGATCTTGTAATTCGATCCGCGTACATCAGCACTTGTCCATGAACATTTCTTGCTGCACGACCACAAGTCTGAATCAATGAACGCGTAGACCGAAGAAACCCCTCTTTATCGGCATCAAAAATCCCAACAAGGGAAACTTCTGGCAAATCCAGTCCTTCGCGAAGCAAGTTGATTCCTACTAAAACATCGTATTTGCCCATTCTTAGATCATGAAGGATTTGGGTTCGTTCCACAGCATCCACATCTGAATGCATGTAGACCACTCTTACACCAAGATCTTTATAATAATCTGTCAGATCTTCTGCCATCCTCTTTGTCAGGGTTGTAATCAAAACTCTTTCTTCTTTCTCAACGCGAATACGAATTTCTTCAAGCATGTCATCGACTTGCCCGATGACAGGCCGTATTTCAATGGGTGGGTCTACTAGTCCAGTTGGACGAATCACCAGTTCAGCCACTTGCGGTCCAGCTTTCTGCAATTCGTAATCACCTGGAGTAGCTGAAACGTAGATGAAGGGGAGGTCTACTTTTTCGAATTCCTCAAAAGTAAGCGGACGATTATCGATTGCAGATGGCAGTCGAAATCCATGCTCAACCAATGTGGTTTTGCGACTTCTATCGCCCATGTACATGCCTCGAACTTGAGGAAGGCTAGCATGGCTTTCGTCTACAAAGATAATTGCATTGTCTGGCAGATAATTAAGTAAAGTAGTTGGAGCAGAACCTGGAGGCCTGCGCTGAATGATGCGGCTGTAGTTTTCAATTCCTTGACAAAACCCAGTTTCCTCAATCATTTCAATATCATGTTCTGTTCTTTGCTTCAGGCGATGATATTCGACCAACTTTCCCTGGGAATGTAGCTCTTCCAATCGTTCTTGAAGCTCTTCACGGATCATACTGATTGTGGTTGGAATCGTTTCTGAACCTGTAACGTAGTGCGAAGCCGGGTAGATTACAAAGTGGCGAAGACCCGCAATTCTCTTTCCCGTAAGTGGGTCAAATTTACTTATATTTTCAATTTCATCCCCCCAAAGTTCTACCCGCACGGCATATTCTGCTTCGGCCATGTAAATCTCGATGACATCTCCACGAACGCGAAATGTTCCACGATGAAAGTCATAATCGTTCCGTTCATAGCGGATCTCCACCAATCTTTCTAAGAGTTGCCCTCTCCTGTAACGATCGCCTTGACGCAAATAGAGCAACATTTGTCCATACTCTTCAGGATCGCCCAAACCGTAGATGCATGAGACGCTGCTGACAATGACAACGTCCTTCCTTTCCAGTATGGAGCGAGTTGCAGAAAGGCGGAGACGGTCTAATTCATCGTTAAGCGCAGTATCCTTTTCAATAAACAAATCTCTTTGGGGAACATAGGCTTCTGGTTGGTAATAATCGTAGAAACTAACGAAGTATTCGACCGCATTTTCTGGAAAAAACTGTTGGAATTCGTTGTAAAGCTGTGCTGCAAGAGTTTTGTTGTGAGCCAGGACTAGGGCAGGCCGCTGTAATCTTGCGATAATGCTGGCCATCGTGAAAGTCTTCCCAGATCCGGTGATGCCCAGTAAAATCTGGTTTCTGACTTTTGAATCAAGATTATTGCAGAGGAATTCGATGGCTTCCGGCTGATCACCTGTAGGATTGTAATCAGCCTGAATCTGAAAGACTTCCGACATGGGGGGGGTGGGGAATGAGTCTATCGAAGATTAATATTCGTCTTCAGCAAGGACAATTAGCATATCGCCCTCTTCAAGACTGAAAACTTCATCTTTCTTTGGAATTATGTGAATACCGAATTTTGGTTCATATTCTTCGGATTTGATTTTCAAACCAAAACAAACCTCATTTCTTTTCTGTGCAGCAAGCATTACATCTGCGAAAGATAATTCCGCCGGTAAATTTTCAAAATATAGCCATGCAGGTTTAAGATATGTCTCACTGCCATCTTCGCGAAAAAGGTCTTCATAGACCAAATTAACATCTGGGTCTTCAGAGATCTGAGCCATGATCTTGGAAACAAATTGATTGCTTACCAGAAAATCTTTAACCCCAGATTGCTGAATAATTTGGGCATTAGCTGAGTCCATTACTTCGGTGATTAGTTGGGTATGGACTTCCTCCCCTTTGTTTCTTACTTCTCTAAAAAAGTGGCGGAATTTGAGCAACATGGAAATTGTTTCGGAATCAATTTCCTCAGTAGTACCATTCTCTCCTGCCATGATAATTACGTTATCGTAACGGTGGGGATAGAGTCGACCAGGGAAGTTGGACATGGAAGGATTTACTTGCTGCAAAGTCATCCGCACCTTTGGGTGCTTACTGGAAAGTTGCTGAAAAATTCTCTCCATCGCATCTGATTTTCTCGGCACGATTATATCGATCACAGAGCCATCGTGTATGTAACCGCTGTATTCGTCAACCAATATTGGAAGCTTCCTGTTCCATCCGAAGATCAGGTACTTTTCAATCTTTGGGAGAACTTTGTTTTCGGAATAAGAGAGTTCTGTTGGCTCAACAACAGGTTGTTCAAAAAAGTGAATTGTTGAGTCGTCCTCAGCAATTACTATAGCCTCATCCCCCTCCTCCAAGACAGTTTCAGGCTTTGGATTGAGCATAATCAGATCAGATCGCCTAACTCCGATAGGGACACTTCTCTGAAAATGAAACTGCATTTCACCGAAAGTTTTCCCCCAAATAAATTCAGGAATCGTGGAGAAATAAATTTCGTCACCAACGAAGCCAACCAACTGGGAGTAAACCAGTGACAAGCCTGGAATTCTTGACGTCTGAACAAGGATTTTTGCAAGGATGAGATCTTCATCAAGAACAACCACCTTGCCTGGTGCTATTCCTCGAGCCAGATCTCGATTCCGCTCAAAAAACAATTTTGCAATAACTGGGGGCATCTTCTCCTCCCCAGTCACAGAAGAAATTGCCATGATGGCTTTCAAGATCTGATAATCCCCCTGCATTTTCACAGTGTTGGTTGCAACCTGAGGAGAGGGATTTGTCAAGATAACGGATCTCCCTTTATCCACTCCTATTTTTCTCAACGCCTGGGGGGATGAGGCCAAACCAGTTCTGCAAATTATGCGAGTGGTTTGTGTGTCTGGAAGGTGTTCGTGAAAATAATCATCCATCTCTTCTTTTTCACGGTCAGCCATCACAACTACGACTGCATCTTTTTCAGATGCATTTGCTTCAATTAATTCTTTAATGATTTCCAGACAACGAATATCAAATCCCAAAATGATTGTATGGTTTTTCTCAAGAACTTTGCTCTTCCCCTTTCTAAGAATGGATAGTCGCATTTCAAATTGCTGAGTAATGAAAGCAACCATACTAGAAAACAACACCAGTCCCATGAAAATGGTAGCTATAGCAACTAATTTCCCAGCAAGATTAGATTGCGCGTCCAACTCTGCAAGTGAGCCTGAGTCAATGATTTGGAAGAAAGCATGCCACAGCAAAAATCCCATCTCTTCAATATTTTCATCTGGGAATAGCACGAAAGCTAGTAGTCGTAGAGATCCCATGACTACAAACGCAATGAAAAACAAGAAGAGCAGTGCTAAAAATACTGCAGTACCACCTTTGGAAAAGAAGTTATCTAGCCGATAACGAAGGCGTTCTTTAAATTTAAATTGTTGTTGTGACATTCTGCTCTGATCCAGATTCAAGACAATATTTTATGTAAATTTAACCAATCTCAACCTTCAAGGGTTTGATCTGAAACGCATATTCCATGCAAGAATGAAATTATATCTGCTAGATCACGAAATTAGTACTGATCATGATTAAAAATTTATGAAATTATTTGCATCAAATATTTGTCATGCAAAATTTAATCACTCAAATGGCTGTTTTAATTTAACTTTATATTTTCTATCAAAACTGAAGGCTTGCTTAGTGGTTTAAAAAAGATACTCTTGGCAGACCTCAAAAGTTGGGGTGAATTCTTCATCACCGAGTAGAGGCCAACCATGCAACAACAAGGGCGTGTCAAGTGGTTCAATGAACGCAAAGGTTATGGGTTCATTGCTCAAGAGTCAGGTGAAGATCTGTTTGTTCATTTTTCTCAGGTTCAAGGCAAATACCTTAAAGAAGGGGAGATTGTCGAATTTGAAATTGGCGAGGGCCGCAAGGGGCCGTGTGCTGTGAATGTTCGGACGATCTGAAGAAGCAACATGGAGGGACAACTGAGCATCGTTGCTCCTCCTTCATTGGATTCAATTTCTGTCAAACACAGAACCCTTACCAGGTTCAAAAAGCTTTTCATATGTTCTGCCAGCAAAGGAATCTGTCATTCCGGCAATATAGTCACCGACAATCCTAGCAGCCTCTTTTTCCGATGAGGAGGTAGTAAATCTTTTCTTGAACGGATCTGGAAGGATTGATGCCCCCTCTTGCAGAAAAATTTCAAATAGTTTTCTAACAATATGATGTCCTCGGTAAGTCGATAGTTGGACACTGTTTGATTGAATTACATGTCTGAAGACGACATCTTTCAAGAGGGAAATAAATCTCGAAGATTCGATAGACAGCTTCGCATTGAGATCCAACAGAGGATTATCAAATTTCTTCTGCTTCATAATTTCCAAAGAACTGACCAGCAAATGTACGATTCCACCGATTGCTTGTTTCCTCAATGAACTGCTGTCATCGAAGCTTGAAAAAAGTTGATTCTCTAGGTGACCAATGTTTTGAGTTTCCCACCATTTATAATCACAATTTTCTTGGACTTCCTGCCAGTGCTCTCTGGTTATTAATTTTAGAGCAATTGCGTCCTCAAGATCATGTACTCCATAGGCAATATCGTCTGCCAATTCCATCAACGACGTATCCAAGGAGAGGTACTTTGAAGAACCATGTTCACTTTCATTAGGGGGAAGATATTCGCGGAAAACTTTTCTATCAGATGAATTGAACGGGCTAAGCAACCACTCCAGAATTTCTTCTTCCGTTTCAAAAATACATTTTGGCGGAAGCCAAGCATACCTTGGTGTTGCGAAATTCTCTTTGGGCCAATTGGACTTGGAGACTTCCTCATAAAAAACTGGATACTTAATCACACCCAGTAATGATCTCCTCGTAAGATCTAGACCATACTCTGGGGTATGTGCCTCGAGTTTTGTCAACTGGCGAAGAGTTTGTCCATTTGCTTCAAAACCACCGTGCTTGTGTAGCATTGAATTGAGAGCTACCTCACCACCATGACCAAATGGTGGGTGCCCCAAATCATGTGAGAGACAAATCGTTTCAAGCAAGGCAGAGGATGGTAAATATTCTTGGAACTCAGGTTGATTCCTTTCGATAACCAACAGCAAACCTCTGCTGATTTGAGCAACCTCCATCGAATGTGTTAGTCTTGTTCGGTGAAAATCACCTTCAGTAGTCCCAAGAATCTGGGTTTTAGACTGCAATCGACGAAAGGCGGCAGAGTGAATCACCCTGGCTCGGTCCCGCTCAAACGGTGTACGTGGATCGTCTTTACGATTCAAAGACTTTCCAGAGCGCCTTTCTTCCCAGACTGAATTTTTCATCAAGCCATCTCCAGTTTTTCTGCAATCTCAATTCTGGTGCGTCCGTACTTTCTTGAAAAGAACAACTCAAATTGGCTTGGCCAGTTCAGTATCATTTTGGAATCTGTTTCAGCGATGACCAAACTCCCATTCAAAATGACATTGGATAGGGCAAGCTTTGGAATGATTCTGCTTAACTCATCTGATTGATAGGGTGGGTCTAAAAACGCCATAATCTTTACTAGTTCGATTGAAGAATCAAGCCACTGCTGAGCGCTCATTCGATGAGCACATTTTTGAGAAAGAGCACATTTTTCCAGATTTTTAATCAATATTTTGAAATTAGAATGGTTGTTTTCAGTAAAAACTACTGGCCTTGCGCCTCGACTAAATGCCTCCAAACCAAGTGAGCCACTTCCAGCATAGGCATCCCAAATCAAAAAATCATTCAGGTCAAACCTATGCTGAAGTGTATTAAAAACGGCTGATCGTGTCCGACTGGAACTCGG
>JACLAD010011626.1_pt1 | contig 22266 bp, 7 predicted proteins | sample 8027901 | NCBI WGS metagenome assembly JACLAD01 (sample SAMN15725071, study PRJNA655200) | protist metagenome | isolation source: fluorescence activated cell sorting (FACS) single amplified genomes of... | place: Spain: Blaines Bay Microbial Observatory, Mediterranean Sea | collected 2016-07-05 | reverse complement strand
GGAAGTAGATGGCGTACGTTGTTGTCGTCCAACATGTGGGGAGCATGTCACTCCTGCAATGTGCACTGCTGTGAATAGGATCTATGATCCAACTCGTGAAAATCGAGCTTGTAGTACATTTAAATGTCAATCAAAGCATGATTTAGAAATTTGTTGTAGCACTACTTGTGCTAGTGTACCATTTTCGGAAAGGAATTCGTTTTGCTCTGCTAAGACAAGCATGCTAAATTATGTTGATAAAGACTCATACGATCTCAATGAAATGACCGCCAGTAGCAACAGTGTTATCCAAATTAAAAACAATTTTAAAATGCAATTTGATATACTGCTAGCTGATACATTAGTAACGAAAGATAATGTAGCAGGTTGGGGCTCACCCATAGTAGTTCACAACAAAGGATGTGGATCATACATTCATATGGATGATGAACGATATGGAAAAAAGGGCGGCAAATATTCTGTACAAGAATGTGCTGATGCAGTGAAAAGATTAAATGGTAAAGAAGGTTGTAAAGGAAGTAAATATTTTTTTTATGAAAATTCAGGTCATTGCAATTGCCCAAGGGATGATTGTACAACTGGTCCAAACGGTAATGCTGGAGGTGATGGAAAATTATATGAAATGTCTGGTGGTCAGGATATTAAAAATTCAAACAGTGAATTAGAAGGATGCGCAGCAACACCAGAGATAGACACAGATAATATTATTATAAGCGATGCAAAGAGTATCATACGCTTAAGCAAGTTTAACAATACGTTTAATTTTATTACTTTTGATGATGCAAATAATGGAGGAGGAACAAATGAGGGGGTGAAGCAATACCATGATAATCCAAGTAAATCATATAATGGACATAAAGCCTTTTGCAAGCAACAAGGAAAATCGCTATGTTCTCAACAGCAACTATGCGAGCCAACAACTGTGAATAAATTTCACAAAACGGGAGAAAAATGGGTGCCGGTGTCTAATGGTGTTGATGAATGGGTAGTGTATAGTAGTCACGATGCAAATCGTAATTGTAAATTGCATAGTGCACTTTCTTCACCAGATCCTCATCCATGCCATACACACCCTGATGCAACTCGATATCCTGATGTTGATGCTTGTGGTCACCAGCAAACATTTTGTTGTGACGAGAGGCCAAAAGCACCGACGACTGTACGTAATGGTGATTGCATTTTTTGTTTATGGCTTTTAAAAAATAAATTGATTGCATCTATTGACACAGTTGATAATGGACGTTATGATACTTTACTCACTGAGAACATTATGACATCAAGTGGTTTAGGTACGTTTCCTTGGTACATCAATATGCAGATTGAAGTAGATGACACAAGTCTTAAGATTTATTATTTGAATCGAAAGCAGCATGAAGTTGTAATACCAAGCGCGTTTTTACGTTTTGAAAATACGATACATGATGCATATCTTCATGTCGGTTGGGGGGGGTATAAAAATGTTGAGGAAGGCATGCAATCTAATGGGGGAACAAGCTCAAATGATGATGATGAGAATTCGGGGACTTGTGTGTTGTCAGCATGTCGGGAGCATAACGGGGCTGGACCTGACAAGCCTGGGGTCGGTGGCAGAGACAACGACTGCTGTGCAGGCCGTAATGAGGGCGGTTGCGATGCGGGATACAGTCACTCCATAGTCAATAGCGAGGAGTGGCACAGGCGGGGTGGCCGACCCGATGGGTTTTATCCCAGATGTGATGGTATCGGCGGTGGGAACACCTGTTGCTCCAAAGGCTCTTTTAATTACAAAAATAAATTCCTCACAAAACACATATCAAAAATTAAAAATATTTACATCAATAGCGGTGATGTTTTTATTCATGATCAAATGATATCGTTATGCACAGATGGTGAAAAATGTACAAAACTGGCAGATCAAGGAAAGTGTTGCAAAGCAACATGTGCAAGTATATCCAATATAAACACATTTTGTAATGGATTAGCGCCTATTGATAAAACGTTATTGGATTCAACATATTGTGTAGGTACATCTTGTTCAAGTTTACATGATCGCTTTAAATGCTGTGAACCGTTGAATGCAACTTGTAGTAATGGTATCTCCAATCCAAAAGAATTCTGTGGGAAAAATGAGGATGATTTCCAGATGCAAAGATTAATAAATAGCAGCGTAACGGCACTGGTTCCGGATACTACAAAAATTGCTACAAATGCGTATTTGCCAAAATGTTACAAAATATCATTTGAAATTCAACCTTTAAATATTAGTAATAATAACAACCGTGGTATTATAAATATTTTTCAAATTGGAGAAACAAAAGATGATACGATATTGAGACTGAGTGTAGGTATAGGGTGTAAATATTCACTTTCAAAAGATTATATACCAGTGCACAACAAAGGATGTAATTCTTATATACATATGGACGATCCAAGATATGGAAAAGGCGGTGGGCAATATACTGTACAAGAATGCGCCGATGCCGTGAGCCGCTTAAATGGTAAAGAAGGTTGTAAAGGGGGTAAATATTTTTTTTATGAGACCAAATATAAACCCTGTATTGCCGGTGAAGCAAAAGGGTGCACAACAGCCGCTGCAGGACACTTGGAGTGTAACAATGGCGAGCAATGTTTAGATGGTGCTAGTGGTGGTAGTTGGTCTTGTTGTAATAATAGAGGGGGGCGTGCAAAATGCCCTCCTGATTATTCCATCATGTGTGCAAATGCGAATGGTTGTGCCGATGGTCAAGATCATTGCTGTGAAAAGAACTGCGATTCAAAGGGAGGACCAAAGTTTTGCTGTGATGAATCATCATCATCATCAGGTCATTGCAATTGCCCAAGGGATGATTGTACAACTGGTCCAAACCATAATGCTGGAGGTTCTGGAACATTATATGAATTTACAAATTCGAAAGAAATGCAAGAAAGTTGCGATCCAAATACTGCAAGTGTTGATTCTGGAGACAAAGTTCGGTTTTGTGATGGCCATAACAACGAGGGTACTTGTTGTGATCTAGGATCTGGTAGGTATGGAAATGGTGGTCCACCTTCTCACCCAAATAAAATATTGACTACTTCGCCATGCCCGGGGAACGACAGGATTTCTTACATCAAGGTTCCAGCTAACTGCAAAGTAACTGTTTGGGAACATTGTCCTACTTGTGGGGGGCAAAAGTGGGAGTTAGGACCAGGATCGCATAACTCTCATGGCAAATTTGGCGACAATACAATATCCGATGCAACAGTAGAATGCGTTGAAGTCGATGATAAGAAGGATAAGAAGGATGATAAGACTGAACAAACATATACCATTGTCACATCACGATCTGAAATGAAAGAATTTGTTGCGGAACCATTACCATTTAATGCTGTTACAAAGGTAACAATAGAAGTTAATACCAGTACAATATTGGTATATTTCAACGATACGGTGAAATTAAATTTCCAATATAAAAATGTAAATTGTTATGCATTGTTGAAAGATTATGTTGCAAATTTAAATGCATATGCCGACAATAGTATCATAAAATCTTTAATTATCGAACCGGCCACAAATTGTCAAAATCGCGATGAATGTAACATGGCACAAAGATTTAATTTCAATAATAAAATGTATGTAAATGATGGTGATATTCCATCACATTTATCAAATGTCCGGTGTACAAGTAAATATGGATGTAGATCAACCGATGATAAATTAAAATGCTGTGCAGCTAAATGTAATTCGCTATTTGCTGAATTTCACAGTAATTGTCCTACAGGAACTACAGCAAAATTAAAGGCTTCTGAAATACCATGTAAAGGAACAAACTGCGGGTTAAATACAGATAGTGATATATGTTGTGCCACAAATGGGAAATGTAGTGCACGAATTTACTCAAACGATGGTACTTTATGCGAAGTTGTAAATGAACAGAGTACGGCGCTTCAAAATAAGCTAGAGACTCAATACTATTGGGTGGATACCAAAACGAATTGTCAACTTAATATAGGTGCTGTTAGAGTCGACACCCCGAGGAATACAGGTAACAAATGCCAAATAGTTGTAGCATTTGATAGGCAGGGGAAAGGGAATAAAATTGTTGTAGGTGGAAATGTAAAAGCTTGCGGTCGAAATGATATTGGATGTAATACCATTCGAAGTGTTAAAGTGATTGGGAGGGACTGCACAGCACTTATGTTTAGCTCATCAGGTACTGAATGTGATGATGCATTTTGCGATTTTACCAGACCTGATACTAGTGCAGGTAAATGTTGTAGTAACAACCAATATGGGCATTGTAAAACAATACATGGCCAACCCGCAAACACAGCTGTTTGGACGGATACAATAGGTTGTGACAATTCTGATTTTATTCGTCTATTTTCTAGTGAACAAACTATGAGTACAAAATGTACAGCGAAAATATCGAAAATAAAAGTTGGAGGTGATGAAGTGCTTGATCTGCCTCAGCAAATTGTTGAAAAAGAAAGTTATTTCAGTGGAGATACCGAAATGAGCTTTAACAATGCAAAATCATATTGTGCAGGTAAAGGGACCACATTGGCTATTATTACAAGTCAAGAACAGCAAAATAATGCTCACGGAGTATGTGGGGGAGAAAAATGTTGGATTGGATTGACTTTTGAAAACGGTGCATGGAAATGGGTAAATGGTGATAGTCTTTCTTATTCTAATTGGAATAGCGGGGAACCAAATGGCAATGCCGGTGAACCATATGGATGTTTATGGACCCATGACGGCAAATGGAATGATTGGTCTGGTAATCACAAGGCTAGACCTCTATGTGGTAATGGAAAAGTTATTCAAGCTGTTCCAGTAGTAGATTCTATCAATTTAGAATCAGATTTTGGTGCGTTAAAATCTGTTGCATTATATCCTGTAAAACGACCTTTGGACTTGGATTTCACATTTTCTGCCAAAGCTCCATGTTTCCCTCCACATAGCACTGTTATGTTAAAGGGCAACATGAGAAAACGTTTGGATGAATTAAAGTTCGGTGATATTGTTCAAGATTCACCAACAACATTTTCAGTTTACTACCATGATATGGCATACAATCATCGTCATTTAAGCAATCAAATGTATGTGTCAATTAAGACAGAAAATGGATATAATATAACCTTATCTACATCGCATATGATCCAAATTGGTAATGGCAGTTTTATCGAAGCTGAATATATCGAGCCAGAAAAAATGCATTTGATAACTGAAACTGGATTGTCGAAAGTTTTGAGTATTTCAAAAGAATTTCATTCAAAACATTACAGCCCTTACACGTATTCTGGTACAATTATGGTTGATGGAATTTTAGCATCGTGTTATGCAGTGACATCTGGGTATGAAAAAATGGACACTCATGCAAGGCAACATGCAATGAACAGACTCCCTCGTTTAAGCCATCAGCTTGGTTTTCCAATGTCTATAACTCGCTGGCTTTCACAATCATCCATTCGACGTTATTTATCACCAAGTAATTTTGCTGAATTTTGTATTGCTGCTACACAAAAATTTTGGGAGCTGTAAATATTACGAAGTATTAAAATGCATACATCGTGTGTCTTTAAAAGGATTAAGAAAGGAGGAGAGTATTTATTTTTTATACGGTGTCGTATATCTCATAATCATGATAGTAAAATTTATTTATAGTATTTTTAAAAAAATATTTTAATTGAATGTAAATATATTTTTATTAAAAATGATTAAATGAATGTTGAAATAACAATATTATGTGGGGCATTTTTATAATTTTAAATACGAAAACTATTTCGTATCATAAATATTTTTATATTTAATCTACATGTAGAGATATACAAACCGCGATTATTAAAACTTGCGCCTATAATAATCGTTTTGCTTTAAAATGTGTGCATTTGGTGAGTCGTATAATAAATTGTATGATACCCTGGTACAATTTATTCTCCGCCTTCCTATGATGTACGTTTTCCATCAGCTATCATATTATGAGTAGTTGATACTAGCTCTATCTATTTACCTTCATTGGTATTCTCGATTATGAGAATATCAACACACTAGTGTGAGATAGATTATTTCAGTTATTGTATTCTTTTGAAGAGTAGGAATTATCATGAGTAAATTAAAAAACAATAAATTATGCGTAAATCAAATAAAACTATATATATAATATATATATATGTTACTTTTTAACAACATACTTCGTATGAACTACTACCTTGGACTGTTTGAATTTATTCTGATGTAGTAGTGTTTCTATCCTTCCGTGGTCGACCGCACTCGAGTATAATTATATCAACCTTCAGCAGTTCTAGTCGATAAACGATACCTCTTAATCTGTTTAAGCATCCATTGATTTTGGCTGTCCTACCTGCACTACTTGTGCTTGTATAGGTTGTTGCTGCTGTTGCATTGGCTGTTGTTGTTGCATTGGCTGTTGCTGTTGTTGTTGCATTGGCTGTTGCTGTTGAACAACATATTGTTGCCCTTGCATTGGTTGTTGTTGCTGCATCACCATTTGTTGTGGTTGACGTTGTTGTTGCATCATTTGTTGTGGTTGACCTTGTTGTTGCATCATCATTTGTGGTTGACCAGTATTTCCTGAACTTCGATATGTAATTGTTATTGGGCGTTTCTTAAGTATTGCCATTGTTAAATCATTTAATTGAGTAACGGCAAAATCATTAATACCCTCTGCACTTACAGTAACTGTTTCCATGACATCACCAGGTTTTAATCCATATGGTGTAACAAAATTTGCCATTGATGGATTAATAGACTTTACAAATACTTCATTTGTGAAAAGATTTTTTTCTAATTTTTGTCCAAGTTTTGGTTGTTCATGAAAGTACGTAATGCTATAACGCCTCACACCTGTATTTGTATTTGCATTTGTATTTGACGTAGTTTGAATTAGATATCGTGAACCTGCATGTGGAACCATTTGTATTTGTTGTTGTTGTTGTTGTGGAATCATAATTGGTGTCGTGCTAATAATAGATTGCTGTTGTTGTGGAACTATTTCTGCCATTTCTATCTGTTGTTGTGGAACCATAGTTGTCGTTATTGATGTTTGTGTTGAAGGCTGCTGTTGTATTGTTGAGTTTTTATTTTGATTGAGTTTAACAACCAGAACAACAATTAAAGTGCCAAATATTAAGACAGAAAGAACAATTATAGCAATTAAAGCTCCATTAACCTGTTGTTGTTTTGCATGATCACCGCATAAAGGACGAGGTTTCGCGTGTACTTCAGTCACATCATACCATTTACCATTTGGTGATTCAACATCTTCCTCGCAACAATTCATCATAGCATTTTTTTCATCTTTCCCACCGTAGTTATTTGGTTCTCCTCTTTTCCAATTAGAATATGAAAGAGTCTCACCATCTAACCATTTCCATGTTCCATCTTGACCACCATGCTCAACTAATCCAATCCAACATGTATGTCCTCCACATTCCTTAGCAGCTCCGCGTTGATTAGCTTCGCTTTTGATTATTGCAAGTGATGATCCTCTTTCCTCGCAATATTTCTTTGCAGTATCAAAATTCGAAGCATGTTCTCCTAGAAAATATTCTTTTGATGGTATGGAATTACTGCTACTGCTGCTACTGCTACTGGTACTGCCACTTGCAGCACACGCACTAGTACACAAGGGTCTCGTTTTATGGTCACACCTTTGATCATTCCATTTGCCGCCACGTGTCGTATGAACACAGTCTTCTACTGCAAAAGCATCATTTGGTTCTCCGGAATTCCAATTTGAGTATGAAAGACTCGCACCGTTTATCCATTTCCACGTATTACCATGACCATTTACCCTATTCAATCCTATCCAGCATCCATCCGGACATGCTTCATTCACTTGGTTCTGTTGTGCTTGATTTGTAATAATAGCTAAAGTTGTACCGCTTCCTTCGCAATATGTTTTTGCCTCGTTGAAAGTTATTGCAGTAGGTCCAGGGTTCACATAACAGTAGCTATCACAATTACCGGTGTCACTACAATCCACTGTTGCATCGGAAATTACATTGTCAGCCAAATGGCCCCCTAAATTATGCTCACCTGGACCTAGCTCCCATTTTCGACCTCCACATGTAGGACAATGTTCCCAAACAGTTACTTTGCAGCCATTTGAGACTTTGATATACGAAATCTCACCAGCCATACTTAAGAAGTTATTCGTGTGAGAAGGTGGACTACCTTTTCCATACCTACCAGTTCCCAGGTCACAACATCCACCATTGTTGTTAGGGTGTTCACAAAATCGAACTACTGGAGTATTTGGATCGTAACAATAATCCCAATCTTTGTTGGCCCCATTCCCTGAACATCCGGGTATGGGGCGCCCGTCCTTGCGCTGAAAACATTTTAGTCCATGCGCACATTGCCAATCACCATCACATGCTCCCACGCATCGTTGAAGATTTCTAGCTTGGCCGTCATTTGAGCCTGACAGTTCAATTAAACCACAATCCTCATTATTAATAGATGCAACCTCAATGTCTTGATCATCTCTGCCTGCACCACTAGCGCCAGATGATCCTGCACCACTAGCACCAGATGATCCTGCACCACTAGCACCAGATGATCCTGCACCTAGACTGGTAGTTGACGGTAAACTGCAACAATGATGATAACTCTCGTCGGACGTCTGCGCTATACTCTCGGCTGTACCATCTTTGTCTTTGCATCCTCCGAAGTTTCTGCCATCATAACCAACCCTAGCACAGACTAGACCTTGTGAACACCTTGCATCATTTGCCCTCATATCCTCATTTTCCCAACATTGCGCGCCTAGTTTAGCACTAGCGCCAGATGATCCTGCACCACTAGCACCGGATGATCCTGCACCACTATGTATATTGCGAGCATCATTTTTTGGAATATCTCCACAATTTGTTTGGCTACTATCAGTAAATTCATATAGTTGACCTGGGCTGCCAGCATTATTGTTTGGACTAGTTGTACAATCATCTTTTGGGCAATTGCAATATTTACCATTTTCATAGAAAAAATATTTGCTACCTTTACAACCATTCTTTCCGTTAAATTTTTTAATTGCAGCAGCACATTGCTCTAATGTGGTTTGTCCACCTTGAATTCCATATGTATTCTGATCATCCATATGAATGTAATCATTGCATCCTTTGTTGTACACTGCAGTATAACTACATGATCCTGGTGTATTAGTTGCATTTCCTTCGCAAAGAGGACGTGCTTCGTCATGGCCCGCAGAAATATCATTCCATTTGCCATTTGTATAATGTTCAGCAATTTCAGAGCAACAATTTATAGTAGCATAGTCTTCAGCACCACCAGCATCATTTGGTTCTCCATCACCCCAATTAGAATATGAAAGAGTCTCACCATCTAACCATTTCCATGTTCCTCCATGCTCAACTAATCCAATCCAACATGTATGTTTTCCACATGCTGCAGCAGCTTTTTGCTGACTTGCCTCGTCTTTGATTAGTGCAAGTGTTGTCCCTCGTTCCTCGCAATAACTTTTTGCAGCATTAAAATTTGAAGCATGTTCTCCTAGGAAATATCCTGGTATATTGCGAGCATCACTTTTACACGAGACTCCAACCGAATTACCTAGAGTTCCAGCTTGTACGTTTTTGTGGCATTGTTTATTATTATTGTGATTATCGCTTCCCCATCCCGCTGGGCACGACTGGACATTCGACCCCTGTAAATAGCAGCCAACTCTTAAATGTAACCCACTTTTCAATGTTGGGGAACCGCACACAATTTCAGGAGTTGGACAGTTTTTAGATACTGTGCAAGATCTTACAGTGTCAACTGTATTGGGTTGGAAAGCGTCCTTAATACATTGAGTATATTGAGATTGATAAGTAAAACCAGTTGGACAATCATTTGCAGTTGAAGCTCCGCTTACAAAACACCATGCACGCATATGTAACCCTGCCGGTGTATGGAATATCCCGTCACCACTGCCAGTTGGTGTTGTACAACAAAAGTCACTAGCAGAACAACATTCTTGCCCATGTACGCCAATTAATATAATACTAATACAAAATGGGACCAATATACAAATAAACATTTTATTTACAGACTTTGTCATGATGTTGGTCCTTTGTGTGTTAAAAGCTAGTGGTCAAATACGTGTACATCTTTCCTATTTTCATAGACCAATAACTAAACTTCTTTGTTGGTATTATTTATTTCGCTTTTGGTGCTTTGCAAAAACAGTATATATATATTTATTTTAATTTATATTGCGTTACGTCTCGTGCTTACCCTGGCTTACCCATATTAGAGCAGCCGTAATCTAGGTTACTCTAGGATCTAAAGGCAAGAAAAGTGACTCATTTTTTGAGTGCCTTTTTTGACTATTTCCTTAAAACAAAACAATATTCACTTACAATATTCATAATCGATACGTATGTTTTAAGGAAACAGTCAAAAAATGCACTCAAAAAATGGATCACTTTTCTTGCCTTTAGATACCTGAGTCTATACGTCGCTACGCTCCTTGCTCCATTTTAAAAGGAGTGTAGCGTTAGTATAGGCGAATAGCATAGCGGTGGTTTCCTGAGTAAATCTAGGTCCTAGACTTTTCAAGAACGGGTCGGATAAGAATATCTTCCGTCCTATCAAAATGACCAATAATTTATACTTGAAAGGGAAATTAAATACTAGACTGCGTTTTAAACGCAGGCGACTGCCAGGACTGCGTTTAAAACGCAGTCGCTTAATTGTGTGTGCCTGAGACTGTAAGTTTGAGTGTTAGCCGGGTTAAGACAATAATTTTTTCACGCTCGAATGTGGAACTAGTATTAACCTTAAAAATAAAATTCATATTCTTCCCTGTGATTTAGTATGGGAATAGCATGTGTTATAATTTAGTGCTGTGTATATATTATTGCGATAGACATAATTTTACTTAGTAGAATATATATGTTACATAGGAAACAGATAATACAAATTTTGATAGGAGTAGAAATTGTTAATGTTAATAATTTAAGTACGTCTATCGCAATAATGTATACACAGCATTAAATTATAACATCTGCTATTCCCATACTAAATCACCAACGCTACGGCCATTGACACCATTGACACTGCAGTGTCGAAGGGCTTTCCATAGAGAAGAGAAACTATAACTATTCTTATGTTTTTCAGAGATACTTTCTTGTGCAGCTTTAAAGTATTTTAAAATTACAGGAGATGCTTCAGCAACTTCAATGCCACGGTCTCCCAGAAATATATTAATTAACGTTTCCGGAGATGGACGGTTGAAAGTCACTTGTTCATATTTAATCTTTCTTGTGTCGCATACCTTTTTACACTCTTCGAAAGAGCAATTTTGATGTATAGAATTTTTACTACCAGTAAACCAACATGCCATCGGGGGTATAATAAAAGTTCCATTTTCGTTTTTCTTAGCATATATATTTAAAAACTGATTCATCGACTCTACAGAATAGTGATTAAATTCTTCTATAATGACACAGTGGTTTGATAAGGCAGCTGCTTCGAGTATTGACATCCAAGTTTTGTACATTTCTTTCCTCCTTTTTACAGTATAATCACTGTCATTTGTACCACAATGAACAAATCGATGCTTTCCACTGAAGTATCTAGCGTAATCTGCAAGGGTTTCAGTCTTTCCTGTTCCAGCAATACCCTCAGACAGGAACAGGCCTTTTGCATGACCAGAAAGTCTTGTAATTTCTTCATATACATTCCATGTTTTTAAAGTCGTCATGAGCATCTGTGTTTCGCATGTGTAAGCATAGTTAAAGCATATTTTTAAATCATCTACGAGAACTTCTACCGTCTCTGTCTCTTTATTGAATTGAAATTTTAGAGTGGATTTCCAGCTTTCCTCAATAATTTTCTCTTCAGCTTCAAATTTGTTTTTGATATACAAACTTAAACCTGATAAAGTCCTTCTTATGTTTAACGTTGCATTTTTATCAAATTCATCTATGCCTTCTTTAGCTACTCTCTGTATACATATATTTACTGTTTCCTGCATTTTATATATTATTTTTTCTAAATCATTTCGAAATTCTTTCTTTGAATTGTGTTTCTTGTAATTTTCAACAGTCTCATCTACTATCTTTGTAATGCGAAGGCATGTGTATAATGGAATATGTTCAATCCTAATAGGATATCTTGAAAACACTGCCTTTTTATTCATGTCATCATTATCAAAGATAATATCTAACAGCGATGTTGACCAAAAATCTTCTTTTTCAATAAGTAGCCAAATATTGCTTACTATATTTTTCATTGTACGTTTCGATACATCATATAGTTTTTGCAACCATCGCGCCCTTCCACCCATGAACTCACTAAGAAGTAATGGTTGGTCTAGATAAAGCGGGTTTTTACCATTCGCACCAGAAACTGCAATAGCTTGAACATCATAGCCATCAATGAAATAACGCTCATTGCGTAAAGAACTTTCACGTTTTACGTTTTGTGTTGTAAAATCGCGTATAGCATTTTCATCACCATTGTACATAATATCTGAAAATCCACCGATGTGACAAAATACATTTTGTCGATTCGAGTTCAATTCACGAGGATCGGGTAACAGTAAAATACCTCTAGCAGTATCTTTGGGAAAGTATTTCAATCTTGGGCAAACAATATATGCACGTTGTAAATTGTCATCTTTCTCACCTAGTAAATGTAACGCATTTCGATTCTTCATTAAAACTACACTCTTTGATTGACAATCAAATAAATGTGGCATATTTTCTTCTATCAAATTTATATTTTTCCATTGATATGTAACAATCTCATTAAACAATAGATCGATATTACGAATGTTTTTATCCCCGTTATCTTTGATCATTATAATAAACTTACGTACTATTGTTGCCATGTCTTCATTTGTAAGTACATTTTTACCTTGTCTTGAATTGACACTTTTCCTCCATTCTTTCAAAACATTTGACAATACAACCTCTGGTAAACTATTTAATATTTTCTCCAACTCGTCATTACCAATTCTTGGTAACTTATATTCCTTCTCCTTTTGTGGTTGTTGATTTGAGGATGGATTAACGAATCTATTCACTGATTCTTCCGGTCGTACTTTCGCTTGTTTTGACATGTTATCTTTCTTTAATGTATCCGGATACATATTGTCTCTCTCTCTCTCTCTCTCTCTCTCCTGTAAATCTATACGATTAATTTGGGGGTACTTTGGGTATATATACCGTGTGGTAAAATAAAATCAATGGTATGTTTATGCTAATACCACCTGTAGCAAGTATTCTGGAAGAAAAACAAAACAACAATAAAAAAAACGAATAATGAGTAAATGTGGCAACCTGTTGCAATGATGTGATCGTGCTAGTAGCTAGTAGCAAAACCCTTAATTTTGTTGATGAAAAACCTTAACTTTACCGTAACATTCCTATGCTAATAGCTGCTACTGTATAATTTAAATTTGTTGACGGCACCTGTTGCAACGATGAGATCGTGCTAGATCTATAATAGTAGCTAGTAGCAAAACCCAATTTTGTTGATGAAAAACCTTAACTTTACCGTATAATACTACAAAGAAACATTCCTATGCTAAGGCCCTGCTACTGTAGCTAAAATTTGTTGTGTCTCCAATTTTAATTTCTACAAACATTTAACATATCGATATATATATATATTCGGTGCACATTCGAATAATATATTTTATATACAAATTCGTATACACAAATCACATGACATCGATCATCACTAGTGTAGTGTGTATATATATACATGTATATCTAGTTATAGATTGAGAATTTATACAAAGAGAAAGAGAGAGAGAAAAAAAATGGCTGCACGTGCTGGTGCACTTGCTGCACAACGTGCAAAACGAAAAAAAAGTAGAACCAAATCATCAAGAACTATGTCAAAAAGTTATAATAATAATAATATTGATATAAAAAAAGAATTAACAGTAGAATATAAAAACAAATTAAAGAAATATCATGAAGAATCGAAAAGCAATAGTGTATATAATTTTCAAATTCCAATTGTTTATCATATGTTAAAATTGCAAAATTCATTTTATTTTCAAAATGCTATTACTGGTTTTATCTTTCTTGCTGCGATAATGGTTGCGGTACAAACATATCCAACACCAAATGCAACATATGGAAATATATATAAAATTATCGATGCATTGATATTATGGGTTTTTGTATTGGAAATTGTAGTTAAATTATTAGCATGTGGGAAAATACCATGGACATATTTTAATGATAATTGGAATCGTTTTGATTTTATTATCGTCTTGATATCATTTGTACCATTGCCTACTTCAGGAAATGGCGGTGGGGGTATTATTACTGCATTTCGATTGTTGCGCTTATTACGTGTTTTAAAATTAGTAAAAGCGTTGCCAAAATTACGAATTTTAATTATTGGTTTATTCATGTCATTGAATTCAATTGGCTACATAGGATTTTTATTGATATTAAATTTCTATTTATTTAGTTGTGCTGGAGTAGGATTCTTCGGAAAAAACGATCCAGTATTCATGGGCGACGTTTTTACTGCAATGTTAACATTGTTTCGTTGCTCCACGTTGGAAGATTGGACCGATGTGATGTACATTGCCATGTATGGATGTGAAAATTATGGTTATGATGGTATTGAACATTTATGTACAATGTCATATGGTCAACCATTTTTAGCCGCGATTTATTTTGTTGCATTTATTATAATATCCTCGATGATGGTAATGAATTTATTTATTGGTATCATAGCATCATCTGTTGAAGATGCAAAACACAAATTAGATGATGAAGCATTACTAGCTGAACATAATGCCCACCATCCGCATCAAGATGGAAATAGTTTAACGGAAATGGTCGCTTTGATCAATAAAATGGCTTTAGAAATTGATAATTTTGGTCATGAAGAGAAAAGTTCAAAAGATGTTGCTGGAAAGATACGACGACTTGATACGAAAGATTTAAAGAAAGCATTATCAAAAGATAATTTGATGATGGTAGATAAGGAAATAGAAATGGTTGATAGAAAACCAAATATTAATAGACATAGATACATAGCACCGCCAAAAACACCATTAGCTAATTATGAAACAAACAGGAAGGAAGATGAAATGAATTCTATGAAAAAAAAGAAAAATATGATTCATAATAATAATAACAACGGATCTCCGTATGTCATTATCAGTAATAACAATGACGATATTATTGCAAATGAAAGGTTAGATTTAGAAGTATCAATAAAAAATGGATTTGTATCACCAAATGTTTCAAACAATGAAGTATCTAAATATGTAACTACAGAGGCTAGAAGTAATAATGATAATACATTAGAAACTTCAATAGATGATATAGAAAAAGAAATTGCAAATAGTCCTCTTAATAATAAAACTATGGAAAATAATATTGAAAAACCGCTTTCAAAAAAACTAAATTCAAGTATGAGCAATAACGACAATAATGATTTGAAGAAAAAAAATACGACGAAGAAAAAGAAGAAATCACCTGCGGGTGTAATACAAAAACAAGATATGAAAGCACATTTACTTACAAAAGTATTTGATAAGAAGCAATTAAAACGCATAAATAATGTTATCGATCCAGATGCTAAATTAGATGAAGCAATACAAGCATTATTAGATGAAAATGATAGTGAAGAAGAGTTAGATTGACAAATATATTATAACACTTTAGATTTTAACCCAAAACTCGTTAGTCGTATATTTGTTCTAAATAAATTAAAAAATTACATCTCTCTCTGTGTGTGTGTCTGTCTCTCCCCTCGTTGTTTATGATCGTTCTTTTGCAAATTCTAATGGTGTTCTTGGTCTACGTTTTATCGGTGTTGTACGTGGTCTTCGTAATATATCAGCTGGACCTGTTTTTCGATGGGTACCAGCCGTTGGTGTATGTATACGATTTCTTTTCTTCCATTCCTCAAAATTAGGTATTCCATTATTTTTAATACCAGTACGTTTTATTAAACTTCTCATTGGTTTCAATGGTGAATCTGGATTATTCATATTTCCTATATTCATTGATTTTGATGAGGATACAAGCGATTCCGTCATTGCTGTACTTGCTGAATGATTAAATGAGGCATGAGCATGTTCACTTAAAGATATAATTTCATCTTTTAAAGTTGTTATTAATTCTTGTGCTCTCAATTCTTTTTGACGAAAAACTTCTGCTGTTTCCCATGCTTTATTCAACTCACGGCGTAATAATTTGATAGTTTTCTGGTCTTCACTTTTCCATTTATATGCTAATTCTATTTTTTTACTATTATCTACTAATTTCAATCTTAAATTTTTCGTTTCGTTTACCAATCGTCTTTCTGTTTCCATACTACGTGCTAAAGAACGATGTAATTTATCATATTGAAAACGAAAACGTGTTATAGTTTTATCTAATGATAAACCTTCATCTGAATCTTCTGTAGGTAACTTTGCCGTCGTAGTATCATTATTTGGTGATGATGGTGGTGATTTATTCTTCTCTTCGTTTGTTTTATTCTGTGTTTTTCCTTCATCACCATTATTATTATTATTTACAATGTTATTATTATTATCTTCTTTCTTCTTCTCCTCGTCTTGTTTTATTTCTGTTAAATTATTATTTACATCATTTTCAATTTCCTTTAATTCTTTCCCCTCCTCTTCAATTTCCTTCGATGCCATCGTGTTTCTAACAAGTTATCTATACGTGAATATATATGTATAACAGGTGATCAATCTGTTTTTGTGTATAACAAAATTCCATTTTGTATTTTTCCACTTTCTTTCTTTCCTATTAATGAAATTAATTGGATTATTATTTTTATTATAAAAATTAGATATATATTTTTTAACGGAAGGTACAGGCGAATATATATGTACTTATTTCACTTATTATGTACTAAAATAATCTAATACCCCTATCAAATGGTAGGTGAAGCTTCTGAGCTTTGTGCTTTATGCTTTATGCTTTAGTGAATTTAGCTTGTGATGGCAGAGAGAGCTCTGCTTGTGGCTATAAAATAGTGGCTAATTATAATGTTAAATTTGGTATTTTATGTATTTTTTTGGTATTCTAAATTTTCCTGTTATTTGTTACGTTCCGCTTGAACCCTACTCTCCAACTCAAATATAATGCTATTCCTATCCTAATATTTTCGGCTCCGATTTAATAATCTGCCGGGCTGGCCCGCCCAGCTAGCTGGCCAGCTGGCCCAGCTGGCCCAGGGCTGGCCTTAGGTAGATTCTAAATGCGGAAGAGGCGGAACGAAATCAAGCGGAACGAAATTTTATCAAAAAATGAATTTCAAAAAAGGATTTATGATTTCATTTTTTTTAAATAAATAAATAAGTAAAATAACGACGATACTATAAATACCATTATATATAATATAGACGACTATCTATATCTACTATCATAACATCATAATGAATATAATACATACATACATACGTACACACGTATATATATATATATTATATTATATAGTTCATTCTTGTTTAGGAGATCTTTATGTTGATAGAAGAGTTAAAAATGGAGGAAGTAACAATGATTGTCGATACTAATAACGATGAAAACAATAATGTTGAAAAGAAAAACGATACGTCACGTAATGTAAATTTTCTCCTTTAGGTAATATATCTGGCACTAATATATCGAGAGAAATCTCAGCCGACCTAAAAGACGACACAAGAGATAATAATGACGTGTCAAACATAATAATAACAACAACAACAACAACAACAACAGCAGAAAAAGAAGAAATACATGATACAAACAATAATGAAACCAACAATAATGATACAAATAAACGAAAACGTTCGCCTGAATTTAATGAAACAACTGCAAGTAGTTCCGATAATACAGCAAAAAAGAAAAAAGAAATACCTACTGACTACTTTGCAGATCTTACGAAATCAAGTCGTGGTTCGAATGGCACATCAATTATGCAAACACTAAGTAACCCTAAGAGAAGACAAACTTTGCGCCCAGTGTTAGAAGCACATGCTATGCTAAAAGAAATAAAAGATACTTTTGGGGAAGGAGAAAGTGAAGACTACGAGATGATGTTACAAACGCTTGGTTATGTTGATGCGGATATCGAAAGCAACCAGAATGAATTTAGGTTGTTACAAGAACGTGCTAGGATGTTACAAGAACGTGCTACTATGTTACAACAACGTAAGAAAGACATTATAAAGCAATGGTACAAAAAAAGGGAGCGAGATGTGAAGCAAAGAGGCATGTTAAATCAGTTTCATGATAGAATGATAAGCAAAAGAACACAAAAAAATATGACTATAGCATCAAATATGAATGTAGGAAATATTCAAGATAGCAACATGAATAATAATAATAATAATAATATTAAAAAAAATAATAATAGTGATTCAAATGATAATAATAGCAACAATACTGGTAGTGGGATGATGATGATGATGACAGAGGAATCAAGCAGTGAAGATGCAAGTGTTATGCCAAAAACTACCACGATACTGCCACCACCATTATCATCAGGTAACGAAGGTAGAGATTCAACACCGGAGGAGCGTCGTGATATCAGACAGAGATATAACGCATTAGTGGAAGCAAACGCTCCCAAAAAGGAAATAACTAATTTCTACAATTCAATTACACATGAAATGATAGATAAACATGTAAATATTGGTAATGGAAGTACCGATAAAGAGGAAATATTTAAAAAAGGGAGAAAACTGATACGGCGGTGGTGCACGGAAAAGAAATATGACAATTTAAATGATTGTAGCAACGGTAGTAGTCCTAGTAGTGTGATGATGATGAAGGAATCAAACAGTCTAGCATATGACGATTTAAATGATAATAGCAACAGGATGATGATGATGATGCCGGAGGTACAAAGCAGTGGAGATGCAAGTGATATGCCAAAAACTACCCTAATACCGCCACCACCATTATCATCACGTAACGAAGGCAGAGATTCAACACCGCAGGAGCGCCGTGATATCAGACAGAGATATAACGCATTAGTGGAAGCAAACGCTCCCAAAAAGGAAATAACTAATTTCTACAATTCAATTACACATGAAATGATAGATAAACATATAAATTTTGCTAATGGAAGCACTAGTAAAGACGAAATATTTGAAAAAGGGAGAAAACTGATACAGCGGTGGTGCACGGAAAAGAAATACGAAATCACCGTGGGCACAGGAAAGGGGAGGGAAGGAGAGTTAACAAACACCGACAGAGAAAATATACTTGTGGCGGTGAAGGATACTATTGCCAAGGATTCAAGAGCTCCGACAGTTCCAAATGTGTTGGCGAGCATCGTACATATTTTTAAACACTTGTTTGAAAAACGAAATGGTGGAGGAATCTATAAAGATCCTAGTCCATCGTGGATTAGGGATGTAACAGAGATTATCACAGCCCACCTCTCTGAAACAGAAAATCCAGATGATGCTTGTGGCTCGCAAGCTAGATGGAATGCTGAACAATCGTGGCGAAATTCGCTTGCACAGTATATTGTTAATTTAGTAGCAAAAGAACATGCACGACTTTTGTTAACGGATGATGAAGCAAAAAGTAACCCAATAAAGGATGACTGTTGGTTTAACTTTGACGACACAACTGTTTGTTTGCGCGTTGGGCATGATACCAAAGCAACATGTGTGGTCACATTTGATGATAGAAATATCCACATAAAAGGTAAATCGAGAAGCAAAGGGCAACTTCCGCAACGTTATCCTATATCAACACTTATGAATGCACGTGGGGCGATACGTGTAATGATTACTCTCTCTCACAACAATGCAGATACCGTGGCTGAAGCAGTAGACGACATTTCTGAATTTACAATCCCAATCAGAGACGGAACAATCATGTTTAGATACATAAACAAGGACGTGTCAGAGGAGGTAAAATCTAAACATTATTTGGAAAACTTTATACTACCAGGTATTGAAGCGATTAGAGAAGATGTTGCTAAGATTGCAGGAGATGATCTTGATAGCATGGAAAAAAAAGAATATGCAAAAAAATATGCTTGCGTTGTTTCCCATGATGGGGCCGGGCCCAACCTGAAGGCAGTTGTCAATTATGTGAAGTCGGGAAAGGCAGATGACTTGTTTGCGCAATTTATGAAACGTGGAGCGTCCACAACGGGGGCAAAAGGGATGGAACAGCCATGTGATTTATCATTATGCTATAAAGATTTGAAAAAGGCTATTAAAAAGCGCCTTGAAGAATACGTTAGGCTTAATAAAGAGTTTCAACCAATGAAATTAATAAAGCGTTTGTATCCAATGGAAGAAACCGAAGATGTGAAAAAGGCATTTAACTTTTGGAGCTCGTATGATGATGACCCGACTATTGCAAAATTAAGACGTATGTTTAGTGGGGGGAATAATTGCACTACTGGAATACAAATTGGTAAAATAAATTATTTGTGTTTGCTTGTATTTGTAATTAAACAAAATTACAGCAAAATATTCAGCATAACTAATGTTCGACATGGGTTCCAAAATGAAGCACCTATCAATCGCAATACGTCGCTGTCAGGGCCAGGGTTTCGTAAACTTGCGCCTGAAGACAAAAATAGAATAACAAGCCAAGGAGAAATGGACCGATTCATTGAGGAAGTAAAACGTCACGGAAAAATTAGAGATCATTATTATAATAATGCGCCTTTAAGGGCTATACCATCTGGAACGTTTAAAATTAAAGTAGATAATGTGATCGAAGCAAACTTAAAAAAAGGACAAAAGATAGTATTAGACAAAAATAAAAACATCGAAGAGCAACTAACAATACGTGATATCGATGATAATTACGTTGTTTTCGAGTCGGCAACCACTTTTAGCCATGAGATCGGTTATACAATTCATGTAGACAATGTTGACACATGTTTGAAATTAGTGGATTCATTTCCGAAAGACGTTGGCTTCCCCACAAAAAACCGTGATAAGGGGAAGCTAACAAATGGTCCAGCACAACTATTAAACTCAGGGCGTTTACAAGAAGAAGAAGAAACACGGCAAAAGGAAAAAGCTGCTATTGCGGAACAAAAATTACAAGAAGAACAACAACGTGAACAAGAGGCAAGCGATCGTGTAAAAAAAGGCAAAGAATTGTATGAAGAAATTAAAAGAGATTTTAATAGAAAAATAGATGATGTAAGACCGAAAAACAGGATTCGTAAAGACGACCTATGTCAAATGGCAGAATATTTGAAATTAAAACATTATAAAGTGCACCTATATAACGAAGAAGATGGGGGAAGGAAGAAATATTATACGAAAGCAGAATATCAGACATTAATACAAAACAAATTAGATGAGGATAATGATAATAATACCGTTGTTGGTGTTCATAGTACTACTATTCCACAAGTGCCAAGTGATAGACAACAACAGCAAATTGAAAGTATAGAGGAAGAAACTATTGCATCGACAATTGCTAATAATAATAATAATAATAATACTAATAATGCGACGTACGCACAATAAATTACAAAAATTTTTTTTTTATATTTTACAATTTTATTACAATTTTTAACTGATCTTCTACTTTACGTTTCTTCATGCTTGTATCAGGTAATTTTTTTTTCCATTAGTTTGTTATATATGTTTATCAACACTTGTCTGTCTTTATCTGTATATGTACGTCGTTGTGTATTTCAAACAATTCAATATGCAATATGAATCATTTTTATTATATGAATGTAATAATTATATATCAAAAGTATATATTAATACGTGCGTGCGATCGACTTTATTTTTATCTGGCATTATAAATATAGATTGTTAATTGCTTTTTCGTTCACCATTGATAATGTATTGCGCAAACAAGTCATCTGCCTTTCCCGACTTCACATAATTGACAACTGCCTTCAGGTTGGGCCCGGCCCCATCATGGGAAACAACGCAAGCATATTTTTTCGCATATTCTTTTTTTTCCATGCTATCAAGATCATCTCCTGCAATCTTAGCAACATCTTCTCTAATCGCTTCAATACCTGGTAACGCCATCGTTCTAGCCACTGCTTTAAAGTCAGGACAGATATCAGATGGTTGTATTGGAAAACTGAAAGATGAAGAAGATGATACTTGTACAACGACTTTTTCAGAAATAGGTTGTGTGTTAGAGACTGTTTGTGGCATTGTTGGCAAATTAATGTTTTGTTTCAAGATGATTCTCGTAATCGTTTTGATACTCGTAATGTTTTTGATTTTATATAATATATATATATATATATATGTATCAAACACAAGTCGTCATTCATAGTTGTTGTTGTTGTAATAATATTTATTTTAAAATTTGAATTGTAATTAATATAATTTG
>JACLAD010002288.1_pt1 | contig 22274 bp, 15 predicted proteins | sample 8027901 | NCBI WGS metagenome assembly JACLAD01 (sample SAMN15725071, study PRJNA655200) | protist metagenome | isolation source: fluorescence activated cell sorting (FACS) single amplified genomes of... | place: Spain: Blaines Bay Microbial Observatory, Mediterranean Sea | collected 2016-07-05 | reverse complement strand
GTAGTATCTGCGTATCTTGAATTCTATGGTGAAGGTGCATCCCACTTAACCCTTGGCGACCGTGCCACCATTTCGAACATGACACCAGAATACGGCGCAACAGCGGCCATGTTCTACATCGATCAGCAAACTATTGATTATTTGCGATTAACGGGTCGTGAAGAAAAACAAATTGCGCTTGTAGAGCAGTACGCTAAACACACAGGTTTATGGGCAGATGACTTAGAAACTGCCGAGTACGAACGCGTGCTTACGTTTGATTTGTCTGCAGTAGGCAGAAACATGGCCGGGCCGTCTAACCCACATGCACGCTTACCTACCAGCGACTTAGAAAGCCGCGGTATCGCAGCAAAATGGGAAGAGGAAGACGGTAAAATGCCAGATGGCGCGGTGATTATCGCAGCTATCACTAGCTGTACTAATACCTCTAACCCGCGAAACGTGATTGCAGCAGGCCTACTTGCACGCAATGCCAACCAGCGCGGTTTAACCCGCAAGCCATGGGTGAAAAGCTCTCTGGCGCCAGGCTCTAAAGCTGTTAAGTTATACCTTGAAGAAGCCAACTTAATGAGCGAGTTGGAAGACTTAGGCTTCGGGGTTGTGGCATTTGCATGTACCACTTGTAACGGTATGAGTGGCGCGCTAGACCCTAAAATTCAGCAAGAAATTATCGACCGCGATTTATACGCCACGGCGGTACTTTCGGGCAACCGTAACTTCGATGGGCGTATTCATCCCTATGCGAAGCAAGCCTTCTTGGCATCACCACCCTTGGTCGTTGCATACGCCATAGCCGGTACCATTCGCTTTGATATCGAAAAGGACGTGTTAGGCACCGATAAAGATGGCAACCCAGTAACGCTTAAAGATATCTGGCCAAGCGATGAAGAGATTGACGCTATTGTTGCTAAATCTGTCAAGCCTGAGCATTTCAGAAAAGTGTACGAGCCAATGTTCGACTTGAGTGTGGATTACGGTAAAGACATTAACCCGCTCTACGACTGGCGTGAAATGAGCACCTACATTCGCCGCCCGCCTTATTGGGAAGGCGCAATGGATGCCGAGCGTACCATGAAAGGTATGCGACCGCTGGCCATTTTGGGTGACAACATCACCACCGATCACCTATCGCCTTCTAACGCCATTATGGCAAGCAGTGCCGCGGGGGAATACTTAGCGAAAATGGGGTTACCTGAGGAAGACTTCAACTCCTACGCCACCCACCGAGGGGATCACTTAACGGCGCAGCGCGCTACACTTGCGAACCCCAAAGTGTTCAACGAAATGGTGCTGGAAAACGGCGAAGTTAAGCAAGGATCGCTTGCCCGCGTAGAGCCAGAAGGCAAAGTCGTGCGCATGTGGGAAGCCATTGAAACCTATATGAACCGCAAACAGCCGCTCATCATTGTAGCGGGCGCGGACTACGGTCAGGGTTCATCGCGAGACTGGGCAGCGAAAGGCGTGCGTCTTGCGGGCGTTGAAGTGATTGTAGCAGAAGGTTTTGAGCGTATTCACCGTACTAACCTTATTGGTATGGGCGTTTTACCGCTAGAGTTTAAGCCTGGCACAACCCGAAAAACCCTTGAGCTAGACGGTACAGAAACCTACGACGTAAGCGGAGAACCTTCGCCGGGCGCAACACTGACGCTGGTAGTAAACCGTAAAAACGGCGGAATAACATCTACGTTTTTAAATGCGGTTTTTGTCCAGTTAATGAAGTGAAAACGGTCATCGTTTCGTCTGTCTTCAATGGCACGGTTTTTTTCAAACGCGTCTTTTTCGAAGCCCGCGTGCTCTACGGCGAGGGAGTGGTCCACTATTAGCTGAGTAGGCACCACTGGGTTTACTTTCGCCGGGTCGCCGCCTTTCGCCGCAATGGCGTCGCGAAGGCCCGCTAAGTCTACAAGGGCCGTTTGACCCAAAATATCGTGACATACCACACGTGCTGGGAACCATGGAAAATCGAGGTCGCGCTTGCGGTATATTAGCTGTTTGAGTGAATCGTTTAGCATGGCAGGGTCGCATTTACGTACCAAGTTTTCAGCCAATACACGTGACGTGTAAGGCAGCTTGGCGTATGCACCTGGCTCTATGGCATCAACCGCTTCACGGGTATCGAAAAAATCGATACCCGCATTTGGAAGCGGTTTACGGTAATCAATATTCATAAACCACCTATTCTCTTAGCGTTCGCTGATTGCAGGAACAGGGCGTAATTCTTCGCCTGTGTATTCTGCCGATGGACGAATAATACGGTTGTCAGCGCGCTGTTCCATTACATGTGCAGCCCAGCCTGTAAGGCGAGACATAACGAATATTGGGGTAAACAGCGGCGTAGGGATTCCCATGAAGTTATAGGCAGAGGCGTGGAAAAAGTCTGCATTACAGAAAAGCTTCTTCTCGCGCCACATGACTTCTTCACAGCGCACAGATACAGGGTAAAGCACCTCATCGCCCACATCGGTCGCTAGCTTTTTAGACCATTGCTTAATAATTTCGTTACGTGGGTCAGAGTCTGAATAAATCGCGTGACCAAAGCCCATGATTTTCTCTTTGCGCTCTAGCATGCCCATCATTTTTTCTTCTGCGTCATCGGCTGACGTGAAGCCTTCTATCATTTCCATTGCGGCTTCGTTTGCACCGCCGTGAAGTGGCCCGCGAAGAGAGCCAATCGCGCCGGTTACACATGAATGCATATCAGAAAGGGTAGAGGCACATACGCGGGCTGTGAATGTAGACGCATTGAACTCGTGCTCGGCATAAAGAATGAGAGACACATGCATCACCTGTTCGTGAAGCTCACGTGGCTTTTCGCCGTGAAGCATGTGAAGGAAGTGACCGCCAATGGAGTCGTCATCGGTTTCCACATCAATGCGCACACCATCGTGTGAGAAGCGATACCAGTAACAAATAATACTTGGGAAGCACGCTAACATGCGATCCGTCACATCTTGCTGCTCATCAAAGCTAGTTTCCATTTCAAGGTTACCTAGCATTGAACAGCCAGTGCGAAGCACGTCCATAGGGTGGGCGTTTTTAGGAATGCGTTCAAGCACGTCTTTCAGTGCGTCAGGAAGGCCGCGCATACCGCGAAGTTTGGTTTTATAGTCATCAAGCTCAGCTTGATTTGGCAAGTTACCCTTTAAGATAAGATAAGCGACTTCTTCAAACTGACACTTTTCTGCTAAATCTTTCACGTCGTAGCCGCGATAGGTTAAACCTGAACCTGATTTACCTACCGTTGATAAAGCTGTTTTACCTGCAACTTGGCCGCGTAAACCCGCGCCACTTAACTGTTTAGCCATCTTGTTGTCTCCGGTCTTGTATAATATGTAAGGTACTTTTTAGTGTGATGTCTTCGACATTTGGCGCTTGAAGTTGCGGGCACATTGGCTGCAGGAGCAAAGCACAGTTCCCTGCCACGCCGTAAACCCATCCATGGGGGCTCCGCTTCGGCATCCATGCCTCAGAGGGGCAGGGAACTGTACTTCACCCCTGCATCCTCGTGCTCGCCAACTTCAAGCTGCAATCGTTTATTTATTTAGTTTTTGCCGTCGGCAAATAGCGCATCTAGCTTTTGCTCGTATTCGTGGTAGCCAAGGTAATCGTATAGCTCCATGCGTGTTTGCATGGTGTCGACGACAGCCTTTTGATCGCCATTTTCAAGTATAGATTTGTACACCATTTCTGCTGCTTTATTCATGGCGCGGAACGCACTTAGCGGGTAAAGCACCATATCAGCACCCCATTCACCAAGTTCTTCTTTGTTCCATAGTTCGGTTTTGCCGAACTCAGTGATATTGGCAAGAATCGGTACATCTAAGGCTTCTGCAAATGCGCGATAGTGTTCTTCGGTCTGCACGGCTTCTGCAAAAATACCGTCTGCGCCCGCTTCAACGTAGGCTTTTGCGCGTTCAATGGCTTTTTCTAAGCCTTCTTGCGCGAATGCGTCGGTGCGCGCCATAATGAAAAAGTCAGGGTCGGTTCTGGCATCAACGGCAGCTTTAATGCGATCTACCATTTCCGCTGTACTCACAATTTCTTTATTAGGGCGGTGACCACAGCGCTTTTGTGCGACTTGGTCTTCCATATGTACAGCGGCTGCGCCTGCTTTTTCCATGTCGCGAATGGTTTTGGCGATGTTAAAAGCTCCGCCCCAGCCTGTGTCGATATCCACCATAAGCGGTAGGTCACACGCACTGGTAATACGCTGAACATCAGCAATCACGTCATTGAGCGAGGTCATGCCTAAATCTGGCAAGCCATACGAAGCGTTAGCTACGCCGCCACCTGAAAGGTAAATGGCTTGATGGCCTATGGCCTTCGCCATCATGGCCGTGTAGGCATTAATAGTGCCTACGATTTGAAGAGGTTTGTTATTCTCTAACGCGGTTCTGAATTTCTTTCCTGCACTCATGATAGTCACTCACTTAATTGAAAGTAGGGTAGAGGTGTAATAGGTAAGCAGAAGCCTTATGGGTATTAGTCATTATTGAGCTTCTTCTCGATATTATTTTTTGAATAAAGAATGTGGCGACGCATGAGCATTTCTGCTAACTCTTCGTCACGACTGGCAATGGCGTTAACAATGTGTCTGTGCTCATCAAACGCCGTGCTTACCCGAGGCCCTGCCATACCAAGCTGTACGCGGTACATACGAACTAAATGGTAGAGCCCATCGATAAGCACGCTAATAAGGTGATCGTTTTTGCTGCCAGTGACAATTCGGTAGTGAAAGTCGACATCACCGGCTTCTTGGTAATAGCTGTGGCTGTCTTTCACTTTGTCGAAATGGCTATCAAGCAGCGCTTGCATGTCGGCAATTTCATCATCACTCATATAACGAGCGGCTAAGCGCGCAGCCATACCCTCTAGCGCTTCGCGCACTTGATATAGTTGGATAAGCCCTTCAGGCGAAAGCTCTACCACCCGCGCGCCTACATTCGCTTTGCGTTCGACAAGATGGCAGGTGGCTAAGCGATTAATTGCCTCGCGAATAACTGCACGGCTGACTTCGTACTTTGTCGACAATTCCATTTCACTCAGCTTACTGCCTGCTGGAATGATGCCCTCAACGATATCCTTCCTTAATTGAAAGAAAGTGCGGTCGGCATTGGTGATGGCTTGTTCGCTTTTTACTAACACTGTATAGAATCTTTAAATGACTAATGTCGACAATATATGCTCATTTTGGCGTTTTTTCAACCTTAAAAGGTTTGGATTGTCGACAACGAGAGTAAGATATTAGTCTGATAGTCTTGTTTAGCGGCCTGTGTTGACAGTTGTGCAATGGTTTAATGGCATACGCAAACAGAGCCATGTGTCAGCTTACGTCTATTAGGCGAACCTTGCGCAACCATATTGATAGCTACTGCCCGGACGGAGGAGGGAATTTGGTAACGAAAGTTACATACAGAGGTTCTGAGCTAAAGAATGATTCAAGTTAGTGGTAATTTGTTTAAAGTTTGTCCATCTGGTCTAGGTCTTCTTTACTTTATTCGCTTAGGTGTTGTGAAGAGATAGAGTAAATTATCTTTATGATATCTATTTGTTTTTATGAAATTTATACATACTTTGTGTTTGATGCTTAACCTAACCAATTAGTCTAATTTTGAAGTCTTATTTTAGTAAAAGTGTAATATTTTACTTTGCAAGATCGTAATCTAACGGTAACATATCGTTCCAGTCTTCAAGCCTAAATTCTTCTACTGAATTTTAGAGGGCTGGAAAAGTAAGTTCTACTTTTAAAGCAGAGTTTCATTGAAAGTAAGTTTGTAATGTTTTATTGCGACTTACTTTTTTATTGCCTGTAATCCAGTATAAGCACAAGGTTATGTGCGCCTCTCAAATTAGTGAGTTTAGTCTTTCAAAGTTCCAAAGAAGAACTTGAAGCGGCCTAAAAATATTATTACACCTAACACTCACGCAAAGGGGTTATACCATGAAAACCAATACTGACGTGTCTAAGACACTCGCCAGTAAGCTTTCACCTGTCGCACTAGCAGTAGCGATGACCGTTCCAGCTCTTTCAAACATTGCGGTTGCTCAAGAAGCCGAAGCAACAGAAGAACAACAGTTTGAAGCCATTACCGTTACCGCAACAAAACGCCCTCAAGTCATTTATGAAGTTCCTATCGCAATCAGCGCTTTTGACGGCGACAAGCTAGCAGCACAAGGTATTACAGACCTAACAGACGTAGGTAAGTTTGTACCAAACCTTAACGTTACTGGTTTCTCTGCGGGCCACACGTCTTCTGTAAACCCTTTCATTCGTGGTATCGGTCTTCAAGATCACCTTATCACTACCGACCCTGGTGTTAGTGTTTACGTTGATGGCGTTTACCTAGGCCGTCAAGTAGGTCAAAACTGGAGCTTAAACAATATTGAGCGTATTGAGGTACTTCGTGGTCCTCAAGGTACCCTTTATGGTCGTAACTCAATTGGTGGTGCAATTAACATCATTACTAAAGAGCCAGATCAAGGTGATGTAACTAAAGTAAACACCGAGTTCGGCACGCGCGGCCGTGTTAAAGCCGATATTTTTGTTAACCATGGTCTATCTGAAACTGTTGCGTTTAACATGAACCTAGCGTTCAACAAACGCGACGGCCTTGGTGAGTTCATTAACGTACCAAATGCTGAATACGATGTAGGTGAGACTGAAGATATTTCTGGTCGTGTATCACTTAAGTGGGAGCCTTCAAACGATTTCCGCATGGTGCTAACCGCAGATGCTAACAACGGTGACGGTGGTTTACGTCCTTACACTGTGCTTATTGATGAAGTGGGTTCTGCGCGCTACTTTGGTGGTGGTAACGGCTTAGGTGTTGAGTTGCGTAATACTGACGTAACGCCTGAAGGTGCAGACATTTATGATAACGCAACAGGTACTGAAGCAGTCACTGGCGTGTCTAATGAAGCGCGCGGCCTTTCACTAACGACTGAGTGGGATATCAATGACGACTATACGGCGAAGGTTGTTGCTAGCCAGCGTACATCTAAATATAAAGCAGGCCTTGATGATGACGGTACAGTATTCTCACTAGACCAGTTCCCGGAGCGTGGCGAAGCAGACCAAACGTCAATCGAACTTCAGCTTAATGGTTATATTAACGAATATACTGACTTCGTAACGGGCCTTTACTACTTCAATGAAGAAGGGAGCAACCGCCAGGGCGATGATTCTAACTTCGACGGCGGCCCAAACTTACTTGAGCTAGACCAAGAAACCACGTCGAAAGCGGTATACGTGAACGTGCGTCATGACTTAACTGATGAGCTAAGTGTGTCAGGTGGTATTCGTTACACCGAAGACGAGAAAGAAGCCTCTGCGAACGTATTCTCAGCACTTGGAACTATCTTCGACTCAAACGAATGGGATGAAGTAACCTGGGAGTTTGCTACTAACTATACTTTTGATAATGGCATGACAGGATATGCGACTATTCAGTCGGGCTACCAGTCTGGTCAGTTCCCAGCGCGTCCTTACTGTCTAATCGGCCAGTTTTTCGGTGCGGGTGGCTTCGATGATATCGAAGGCGCACAAGCAGCCGTTCGCGCAAATAACTGCTTTACGGCATCTGACAACATTACCGCTACTAACTATGAAGTAGGTATTAAAGGTCGCGTTAACGATTACTTCGATATCAGTGTTGCTGTCTTTAACACTGAGTTTGAAGATCTGCCTTACCAAGTAAGTCGCGTAAGTGAAGGCGGTTTCGACACAGCAAACCTTGTTGTTGAACAAACTTCTCGTGGTATTGAAGCAGATGCAACGTTTAGCTATGGCAACTTCAGCATGATGACCAGCATTGGTTACATGGATGTTGATGTGGAAGAGCAAGATGGATTTAACCCGGTAGCACCACTGACTCCAGACCTTACGCTAGCAATTGGTCCTCAGTACACCTTCGAACTCGATGGTGGCGATTCAATTCGCGTGCGTGCTGATTACTCTTACCGTTCAGAAATGTACGGTGAGCCAACATCTGCACCAGAGCGTATGACAGAGCTTGATAGCCGAGCGTTAGTTAACTTTGATATTGCGTATACGCCAGCGAATGAAGCGTACACAGTCGCACTTTACGGTCGCAACATTTTCGATGAGCGTTACGACAACGCGCGCTTGAATACAGGTGACTATATCCTGCAAATTCTAAGCAATGACGCGAGCGAGTTCGGTGTTAGATTCACCACTGAATTCTAATAGCTACAACGAGTTATGATTAAAAAGCCAGTCTTGTGACTGGCTTTTTTTTGCTTATTTTTTCTTGTTTTATCTTCATTATTAGCTTAGCTTTAAGGCTGTTCTAAAAATGCACAATAAGTAATTATGAGTTTAAAAGTACTTTCCCGCATCGGCGTAATGCTAGCGACATCGCTTCTTTTTAGCTGCACTTACACTGTGTATTTACCTGACGATGAAGAGGATAACACCACTAGGGATAAAAAAGTCGCGACTGCTAAACCAGAGTTTGGTAATCAATGTCGCTATAGTGGTGATGGCGAATACGGCGTATGCCCTACGTCAAATGGTGAAATGGTAGGAACCTCGTGTTCGTGCCCCACACCGTCAGGGCAAATTATGGGAACGGTGTCGAAATACTAAAGGCGCTTATAGTCGTGAGACCTATCAATCATACGGAGTTGAAGCGTGGGGTTGTTTACTAATTTTAAAAAATCGCGGTTAGAAAAAAAGTTTAAGAAAAATGAATGGGTGGTTATTCAGCCTATTCCGTTCGCTCAATTTGAACAACTTATTGTCGACCATGTTGACAGTGGCTGGGAAATTAAAGACGACTATGAAAGGCTGGCAGAAAATACGTCAAAGTGGCAATGCGAATTACGCAAAGGAACCAGTATTCTCACCTGCATTTGGACAGCTAACCACCAAGGTATTGTATATGGGCCTGAACGGGTGCTTACAGGACTATCTGAAAAGCTAAAAGTCTCTACATCTAAAACTATCACGACACCTTGGTTTTAAACTAGCATTTTTGGCCATCGATTAGAGCCAGCCTTTTTGTTTCGCTATGCGGGCAGCGTCTACTCGGTTTGTGGCGTCTAGTTTAGATATTGCTTCTGACAAGTAGTTTCTTACGGTTCCTTCAGATAAAAACAGCGACCGGGCTATATCTTGAGTTTTCAGCCCTTCTGATGCCAGCTTAAGAGCCGACATTTCTTTTTTTGACAGCGGGTTGTTGTCATCTAATGCCATGATCGCAAGCTCGGTGGAAATTACCTTTTTCCCGGCAGATACATCGTGAATTGCCTTTATTAGATAGTCGCTATCCGATTCTTTTAAAATAAACCCTTTAACCCCTAAACTTAACGCCCGCTTGATATAACCTGGTTTTGAAAACGTGGTCATAAGGACCATCTTGGTACTGAGGCTTCCATTGGCGATATGAGCCGCTAAATCTAGTCCAGATACCAGCGGCATTTCTATATCGCTTAAAATGATATCGGGCGCAGGGTGTTCATTTAAGTAATTAATCGCTTCTTGTCCATTGCTGCACTTATCGACAACAGTTAGGTCGTCTTCTAATGACAAAAGCATGGCTATGGCATCGCGAACCAAAGACTGATCTTCAACAATCAAAATAGTAGTGACTTTTGAATTCATAGCGCAGCCTTCATCGACGAAATTTGATCAACATTGAGTTGGAGAATCACAATAGGGTGGGGAGCAAAGGAAATGTCCACATTGGCATGGATAGATGCGGCGCGCTCTCTAATTCCCATTAGGCCGTTCCCTTCTTTTATCGACCCATTGCTCTCAATAATGCCATGGTCTTTATAAGTCACTTTCACTGTCTGCTCGTTAACTTCAACATTGAGTGACACCGTATTTCCTGTTGAGTAGCGCAGTGTATTTGTCGTCAGTTCCTTGATAATAAGAGAGAGCTGACTTTCTTGTTTTGCACTTAAACGTGCGTCTACTTTGTCTTCAATATTGGTAATGACGGTAAAGCCATTTTCTTCTAAAAGCGCCTTATCTTTGGCTATTTCATCGCAAAGCGAAAGCTGCTTAATATCTGATACTGCTTGGCGAATATCGCTTAACAAAGACTGCGAAAGCTGGGCTAATGCTCTCACTTCACGATGAGCCTCTTCAATTTTGTCTTTACTTATCAGTTTATCGGCCAACTGTGCCTTCAAGGAAATGGAGCTGAGAGCGTGTCCTGCTACATCATGTAAATCTCGACCTATACGCTCACGCTCGGCTATCGCTGATAGAACCCGAAGGGCTTCCGCCTGCTGACTTTCTTTTAAGCCGTGAAGCGTTTCTTTTCGCTCCATAACGCCAAAGCCAAATAGAACGATGCTGTTCAACAAGGAGGCAAGAAGGAGGAAACCAGCACCGTCAAATACGGAAAAGTTTAACGATGTAAGTAGTACCATCATGGTGCTGATGGTAAGTATGCCCGTTCTCAGCGAGTTATAGTACCCGACGATGAAAGCAATAAAACCTACAATTGTTGCAGCTCCTGGATTTTGGAAGCTGCAAGCCACTGATAATAAAAACATCAGAAGCAAATAGCTCGGCAGTGTTTTAGCGGGTTGTTTTATAGCTTTAATGTAAAGAGTAACGAAGCAAATATATCCTGCTGATTGAAATATCCATGTTTCAACAGGTAGTGGGCGTGAAATAATTAGTGGGACAAAGAAAAACAGCGAAAAAAACAAACTGCCGTGCGACCAGCGTTTTTTGCGTCCATTTCCCAAAAGCGGCATGACCGGCGCCATTTCGTTCTTGTCTACATGGCTTATAGATTCACCCATTTTCGCAGTGCCTTCACCTACATGAGCGGTAGGCACTGCGCTGGTGTTATTTATTATGTGGTTTTGGCTGCGCATTGCGAGTATTTCGTCCTTACTGAAATACAACGGCTGACTTGCTAGTGATAAGCAAGGTGCCCGAGATAATTAACATAATACCTAGCACGGCATAAATGTCGAAAGTTTGTTTCCAAAATACCACTGATGCAGCGGTGATTAGCGCGATACCCATACCTGACCAAATCGCATAGGCAACGCCAATTCCCATATTCTTTAGTACCATCGCAAAGAGCATCCCTGAGACGGTGTAGAAAAAGATAGCGCCGTAGCCGAACGCCCACTTTTCCCAGCCATTAGACATTTTAAGTAGCAGGGTAGCGGTAACTTCCGTAACGATAGCAATGGCTAATAATAAGTAAGTCATGATGAATTCCTTTTGGTTGTTTTGTTGTAGAGCGTATTCTATTGCGGTAAATCGTGCTTAAATTGATATCTGAGCATTTGCTCTTTTCTTCTCACTGCAGGTTTGAAAGCGACGTTCGAGTGCAATTAAAGAGACGATATAAACTGAAACTATGACCGCAGATATGGCTTCGACACGAGCATCCGGGAACAGATACCAAGCGCCAACAATGCCAAAGGTTCTTGCGATAGTGTGGAAATAACCTACCCAGTGTTCAATAGCCCAAGATAATGGCATCCACATCAGTCCAGCTAAAATTCCTATGCTAAGAGAAACCGTTGTATGGTCTATCGCCGCAACCGGAAGTGCGATGGCAAACACCAAAAGGCTCATTAGCATGCCAACGAAAAAAAGGCGATAGAAGCTATTTGATGTGGCCTTTTTAGCAAAAAATCGCTCGCCAGTGAGGTATGAAAGACCAGCACCTAAGTAAAAAATAGCGCCAGTACCGATATACAGCATCCACGTGATTGTTAATTCTGATACAAAGGGAGCGCTCGCGCCTAATATTGCCCAAACAATAGTACCGGCCAGCGGCATTGCGATGAACCTGTTCTGTTTGAAGCTTTCGCGTTGCTGTTCAAGCGTTGGCTGAGTTCTTTTTAAGCTAACAGCTGTGCGAGATGACGATACCTGTTCCATTTCTTTCTTACCTTTCTTGGTTATTTCGATAGGGCAAGTATGCGTGAGTGTCGTGCTTTGGGTTAGTCACAAAAATCATCAATAGTATGTGACATTTGTCACCAAATGCGCAGAACAGGCTAATTGAAAAAGGTCGAATGGCGAGAATAAATAATTGCTTAGTTTAAGTTACTGCAAGTACTTTAAAGATTATTGCGTTTGCTGCTTTTTCTTTGCTTTGCGTTTATTTAACACAGACACACCGTCTTCTTTTGACAATAATAGGCTGTCATAAATACTGACAAGGGCTATCGCTCCCATAAACATCATGGCAATAGAGAATGTCTGCAAGTTAGGTGTATCAGGGCTCTGTTTCAATATAAGCGCCGCAACAGCGATAGCAAGGGCTGAGAGCGTGATCCCTAAGCCTCGATTCATCTGCATTAAAATAGCGCCTAGCGTGTTCGCATCTCGCATTTTGTTTGGAGGGACATCGGCGAAGGCTATGGTGTTTAACAGCGTTAAGTGCATTGAGCGAGTCATGCCATTTACAAACAGTATTGTGGCAATAGCGAAGGAAGAAGTATTTTGGTTAACAAAAGCAAATGCGACAAAGCCAAGAGCAATCAGTACGCCGTTTACTACAAGTACGCGTTTGAATCCGAAGGTATTCATGATCCACGTTGTCGCTGGCTTTATTGCTAGGTTTCCAGCAAAAAGCCATAGCAACAAAGAGCCAGCCTCTACAGGCGAGTAGCCTAGCCCTAGCTGTAGCATTAGCGGCACAAGAAACGGGGCGCTGCCAAGTGCTACGCGCACAACAGAACCACCGTAAACAGAAAGCCTGAACGTTTTGTGCTGCATGGCATCAAATGAAAATAGTGGTTTTTTGGCTTTTTTGACATGCCGTATTGCAAATACCATGAGCACTAGGCCAATGGCGATGATGCCTAGCGATTGAAGAAGTTTATCGCTGGTGCTGGCAAGAAATTCAATGCCTGCCATAAACAGCGCGAAGCCGACGCCGGTAAGTAGAAAACCTTTAACGTCGAATTTACCCACATCGCCTTTGGTATTTCTAAGCAGATAGAGAGACGCGATGATGGCAATGATACCCAGTGGAATATTCATATAAAAAATCCACTGCCAGCTAAAGTGAGTCGCTATATAGCCGCCTAACACGGGGCCTAATAGCGGTGCACTCAAGGCGGGCCATGTGATAATGGCTACGGTTTTTACTAGTTTTTCTTTGGGCAAATCCCGCAGAACCACTAACCTGCCCACGGGGACCATCATGGCGCCGCCTAAGCCCTGCAGAATTCGAGATAGGGTAAATTCGAATAAGGTTGTGCTTAAGCCACACAGCACCGACGCCAAAGTAAAAATGGCAATCGCCGCTATAAATATTGTGCGAGCACCAAATTTGTCAGCAGCGTAGCCGCTTAAAGGAATGAAGAGCGTAACGGCCACTAAATAGGCCGACACGCCAATAGAAAGGTGGGCTGCCGGTACATTAAAGTCAGCAGCAATAACGGGAAGCGCCGTGGTAATAACCGTGGCATCTAAAATTTCCATAAAGAGTGCCCCTGCAACCAGAAGGGCAGTGGCTAACTCTCTATTGAACAATTTCAAAGGCTCTGACGACTCGCGCGACACCCGTGATATTGCGAGCAATATCTACAGCGGCAGTGGCTTCAAGGTTAGTTAATCTGCCCATTAAAAAGACTTCTGAATCTTGCACAACCACTTTAATTTGAAGAGCAGGAACGCGCTCATCTGCCACAATTTTGGTGCGCACCTTTGATGCTAGCCAAATATCGTTAGCTTGTGTTCCCGCGCCGATGGGGTCGCCTATGCGAATTTGATTGTGTATCTTCTTAATATAACTTACTTCCTGAGCGCGCCTAACGGCTTCATCGATGAGACTTTGACTTGGCGCTTGCCCAGTTAACAGCGCTACGCCGTTATATAAGTCCACTTGAAGGTTGGCTTGCTCTTTCAGTGCGTCGCTTTTAGACCATTGATAGGATACCGCTGCATCGGCGTTTTGATCGTCAAGCTGCGTACCCACAGTACGTCTGTCATTAGCGACTTTTGCAGCCATGGCTCCGGCAGCACCTACGGCCACAACGCACCCTTGTAATGTAAGAATCAGGGCTAATAAAGAACCCAGTAGTCCTAAATTTTTCACATGTTTCCTCATAGTCTACTTATTTACTCATCGCCGTGATCGGCAGGGAACAAACTGTCATCAATACATTCACATAAGTTGTGAATGACCAACAAGTGCACTTCTTGTATACGCGCGGTACGGTTAGAAGGAACGCGAATTTCCACATCGTGTTCGCTTAAAAAGCCCGCCATTTCACCGCCGTCTTTACCGGTAAGCGCAACAATTGTCATATCACGGGAAAGGGCAGCTTCCATTGCCGCAATAACGTTACGCGAATTACCGCTAGTTGAGATAGCTAGAAGGATATCGCCAGGCTGACCAAGCGCGCGAACTTGCTTAGCAAAAATCTCGTCGTAGCTGTAATCGTTGGCGATAGATGTAATTGTCGAAGTATCTGTACTTAACGCAATGGCCGGTAGGCTCGGTCGGTCGCGCTCGTAGCGATTGAGCATGTTGGAAGCAAAATGTTGCGCATCACCTGCAGACCCGCCATTACCACAGCTCAATACTTTATTCCCTCTAATTAAGGCTTCAACGATCATGTACGCCGCTTTCTCAATATGCTCTGGCAATATTTCCGATGCCGCTATTTTGGTTTGTATGCTCTCGGTAAAATTCGCTTTTATCTGTTCAATCATGTGTCATCTCTTTGTTTTCACCAAACGGCAGACCATTTAGTGAAATTTTTTGCGCTGCATTACAGCGTCTTGATTTTTGTAATGGCCAGTATCTGAAAGTCAGAGGTTTAAACTGTGGCCTCAGCGCGAGAGAGAAACGGCCTAACGTTTATCGCTCGCGATAATCAACCCGCATTTGCTATTGAAGCGTGCGAAAAAACTCAACCAGGTTACTTCATCCCATTCGTTTGAGTCGAAGATAGTTCCAAGTGCTGAGAATACGTTCGCAGAGGCTTCTTTCTCGTCTTCGGTGTAACGAATACCACCTGACACACTTAGCTCATCAGTTAAGTCATGACGCACGTTCACGTATACCGCTTTCGACGTGGTTTCTTGGTCTAGCTCAAGTAAGTTTGGGCCGCCGTCGAAGTTAGAATCATCGCCCTGGCGGTTGCTCCCTTCTTCATTGAAGTAGTAAAGGCCCGTTACGAAGTCAGTATATTCGTTAATATAACCATTAAGCTGAAGTTCGATTGACGTTTGGTCTGCTTCGCCACGCTCCGGGAACTGGTCTAGTGAGAATACTGTACCGTCATCATCAAGGCCTGCTTTATATTTAGATGTACGCTGGCTAGCAACAACCTTCGCCGTATAGTCGTCATTGATATCCCACTCAGTCGTTAGTGAAAGGCCGCGCGCTTCATTAGACACGCCAGTGACTGCTTCAGTACCTGTTGCGTTATCATAAATGTCTGCACCTTCAGGCGTTACGTCAGTATTACGCAACTCAACACCTAAGCCGTTACCACCACCAAAGTAGCGCGCAGAACCCACTTCATCAATAAGCACAGTGTAAGGACGTAAACCACCGTCACCGTTGTTAGCATCTGCGGTTAGCACCATGCGGAAATCGTTTGAAGGCTCCCACTTAAGTGATACACGACCAGAAATATCTTCAGTCTCACCTACATCGTATTCAGCATTTGGTACGTTAATGAACTCACCAAGGCCGTCGCGTTTGTTGAACGCTAGGTTCATGTTAAACGCAACAGTTTCAGATAGACCATGGTTAACAAAAATATCGGCTTTAACACGGCCGCGCGTGCCGAACTCGGTGTTTACTTTAGTTACATCACCTTGATCTGGCTCTTTAGTAATGATGTTAATTGCACCACCAATTGAGTTACGACCATAAAGGGTACCTTGAGGACCACGAAGTACCTCAATACGCTCAATATTGTTTAAGCTCCAGTTTTGACCTACTTGACGGCCTAGGTAAACGCCATCAACGTAAACACTAACACCAGGGTCGGTAGTGATAAGGTGATCTTGAAGACCGATACCACGAATGAAAGGGTTTACAGAAGACGTGTGGCCCGCAGAGAAACCAGTAACGTTAAGGTTTGGTACAAACTTACCTACGTCTGTTAGGTCTGTAATACCTTGTGCTGCTAGCTTGTCGCCGTCAAAAGCGCTGATTGCGATAGGAACTTCATAAATGACTTGAGGGCGTTTTGTTGCGGTAACGGTAATGGCTTCAAACTGTTGTTCTTCTGTTGCTTCGGCTTCTTGAGCAACCGCAATGTTTGAAAGAGCTGGAACGGTCATCGCTACTGCTAGTGCGACAGGTGAAAGCTTACTGGCGAGTGTCTTAGACACGTCAGTATTGGTTTTCATGGTATAACCCCTTTGCGTGAGTGTTAGGTGTAATAATATTTTTAGGCCGCTTCAAGTTCTTCTTTGGAACTTTGAAAGACTAAACTCACTAATTTGAGAGGCGCACATAACCTTGTGCTTATACTGGATTACAGGCAATAAAAAAGTAAGTCGCAATAAAACATTACAAACTTACTTTCAATGAAACTCTGCTTTAAAAGTAGAACTTACTTTTCCAGCCCTCTAAAATTCAGTAGAAGAATTTAGGCTTGAAGACTGGAACGATATGTTACCGTTAGATTACGATCTTGCAAAGTAAAATATTACACTTTTACTAAAATAAGACTTCAAAATTAGACTAATTGGTTAGGTTAAGCATCAAACACAAAGTATGTATAAATTTCATAAAAACAAATAGATATCATAAAGATAATTTACTCTATCTCTTCACAACACCTAAGCGAATAAAGTAAAGAAGACCTAGACCAGATGGACAAACTTTAAACAAATTACCACTAACTTGAATCATTCTTTAGCTCAGAACCTCTGTATGTAACTTTCGTTACCAAATTCCCTCCTCCGTCCGGGCAGTAGCTATCAATATGGTTGCGCAAGGTTCGCCTAATAGACGTAAGCTGACACATGGCTCTGTTTGCGTATGCCATTAAACCATTGCACAACTGTCAACACAGGCCGCTAAACAAGACTATCAGACTAATATCTTACTCTCGTTGTCGACAATCCAAACCTTTTAAGGTTGAAAAAACGCCAAAATGAGCATATATTGTCGACATTAGTCATTTAAAGATTCTATACAGTGTTAGTAAAAAGCGAACAAGCCATCACCAATGCCGACCGCACTTTCTTTCAATTAAGGAAGGATATCGTTGAGGGCATCATTCCAGCAGGCAGTAAGCTGAGTGAAATGGAATTGTCGACAAAGTACGAAGTCAGCCGTGCAGTTATTCGCGAGGCAATTAATCGCTTAGCCACCTGCCATCTTGTCGAACGCAAAGCGAATGTAGGCGCGCGGGTGGTAGAGCTTTCGCCTGAAGGGCTTATCCAACTATATCAAGTGCGCGAAGCGCTAGAGGGTATGGCTGCGCGCTTAGCCGCTCGTTATATGAGTGATGATGAAATTGCCGACATGCAAGCGCTGCTTGATAGCCATTTCGACAAAGTGAAAGACAGCCACAGCTATTACCAAGAAGCCGGTGATGTCGACTTTCACTACCGAATTGTCACTGGCAGCAAAAACGATCACCTTATTAGCGTGCTTATCGATGGGCTCTACCATTTAGTTCGTATGTACCGCGTACAGCTTGGTATGGCAGGGCCTCGGGTAAGCACGGCGTTTGATGAGCACAGACACATTGTTAACGCCATTGCCAGTCGTGACGAAGAGTTAGCAGAAATGCTCATGCGTCGCCACATTCTTTATTCAAAAAATAATATCGAGAAGAAGCTCAATAATGACTAATACCCATAAGGCTTCTGCTTACCTATTACACCTCTACCCTACTTTCAATTAAGTGAGTGACTATCATGAGTGCAGGAAAGAAATTCAGAACCGCGTTAGAGAATAACAAACCTCTTCAAATCGTAGGCACTATTAATGCCTACACGGCCATGATGGCGAAGGCCATAGGCCATCAAGCCATTTACCTTTCAGGTGGCGGCGTAGCTAACGCTTCGTATGGCTTGCCAGATTTAGGCATGACCTCGCTCAATGACGTGATTGCTGATGTTCAGCGTATTACCAGTGCGTGTGACCTACCGCTTATGGTGGATATCGACACAGGCTGGGGCGGAGCTTTTAACATCGCCAAAACCATTCGCGACATGGAAAAAGCAGGCGCAGCCGCTGTACATATGGAAGACCAAGTCGCACAAAAGCGCTGTGGTCACCGCCCTAATAAAGAAATTGTGAGTACAGCGGAAATGGTAGATCGCATTAAAGCTGCCGTTGATGCCAGAACCGACCCTGACTTTTTCATTATGGCGCGCACCGACGCATTCGCGCAAGAAGGCTTAGAAAAAGCCATTGAACGCGCAAAAGCCTACGTTGAAGCGGGCGCAGACGGTATTTTTGCAGAAGCCGTGCAGACCGAAGAACACTATCGCGCATTTGCAGAAGCCTTAGATGTACCGATTCTTGCCAATATCACTGAGTTCGGCAAAACCGAACTATGGAACAAAGAAGAACTTGGTGAATGGGGTGCTGATATGGTGCTTTACCCGCTAAGTGCGTTCCGCGCCATGAATAAAGCAGCAGAAATGGTGTACAAATCTATACTTGAAAATGGCGATCAAAAGGCTGTCGTCGACACCATGCAAACACGCATGGAGCTATACGATTACCTTGGCTACCACGAATACGAGCAAAAGCTAGATGCGCTATTTGCCGACGGCAAAAACTAAATAAATAAACGATTGCAGCTTGAAGTTGGCGAGCACGAGGATGCAGGGGTGAAGTACAGTTCCCTGCCCCTCTGAGGCATGGATGCCGAAGCGGAGCCCCCATGGATGGGTTTACGGCGTGGCAGGGAACTGTGCTTTGCTCCTGCAGCCAATGTGCCCGCAACTTCAAGCGCCAAATGTCGAAGACATCACACTAAAAAGTACCTTACATATTATACAAGACCGGAGACAACAAGATGGCTAAACAGTTAAGTGGCGCGGGTTTACGCGGCCAAGTTGCAGGTAAAACAGCTTTATCAACGGTAGGTAAATCAGGTTCAGGTTTAACCTATCGCGGCTACGACGTGAAAGATTTAGCAGAAAAGTGTCAGTTTGAAGAAGTCGCTTATCTTATCTTAAAGGGTAACTTGCCAAATCAAGCTGAGCTTGATGACTATAAAACCAAACTTCGCGGTATGCGCGGCCTTCCTGACGCACTGAAAGACGTGCTTGAACGCATTCCTAAAAACGCCCACCCTATGGACGTGCTTCGCACTGGCTGTTCAATGCTAGGTAACCTTGAAATGGAAACTAGCTTTGATGAGCAGCAAGATGTGACGGATCGCATGTTAGCGTGCTTCCCAAGTATTATTTGTTACTGGTATCGCTTCTCACACGATGGTGTGCGCATTGATGTGGAAACCGATGACGACTCCATTGGCGGTCACTTCCTTCACATGCTTCACGGCGAAAAGCCACGTGAGCTTCACGAACAGGTGATGCATGTGTCTCTCATTCTTTATGCCGAGCACGAGTTCAATGCGTCTACATTCACAGCCCGCGTATGTGCCTCTACCCTTTCTGATATGCATTCATGTGTAACCGGCGCGATTGGCTCTCTTCGCGGGCCACTTCACGGCGGTGCAAACGAAGCCGCAATGGAAATGATAGAAGGCTTCACGTCAGCCGATGACGCAGAAGAAAAAATGATGGGCATGCTAGAGCGCAAAGAGAAAATCATGGGCTTTGGTCACGCGATTTATTCAGACTCTGACCCACGTAACGAAATTATTAAGCAATGGTCTAAAAAGCTAGCGACCGATGTGGGCGATGAGGTGCTTTACCCTGTATCTGTGCGCTGTGAAGAAGTCATGTGGCGCGAGAAGAAGCTTTTCTGTAATGCAGACTTTTTCCACGCCTCTGCCTATAACTTCATGGGAATCCCTACGCCGCTGTTTACCCCAATATTCGTTATGTCTCGCCTTACAGGCTGGGCTGCACATGTAATGGAACAGCGCGCTGACAACCGTATTATTCGTCCATCGGCAGAATACACAGGCGAAGAATTACGCCCTGTTCCTGCAATCAGCGAACGCTAAGAGAATAGGTGGTTTATGAATATTGATTACCGTAAACCGCTTCCAAATGCGGGTATCGATTTTTTCGATACCCGTGAAGCGGTTGATGCCATAGAGCCAGGTGCATACGCCAAGCTGCCTTACACGTCACGTGTATTGGCTGAAAACTTGGTACGTAAATGCGACCCTGCCATGCTAAACGATTCACTCAAACAGCTAATATACCGCAAGCGCGACCTCGATTTTCCATGGTTCCCAGCACGTGTGGTATGTCACGATATTTTGGGTCAAACGGCCCTTGTAGACTTAGCGGGCCTTCGCGACGCCATTGCGGCGAAAGGCGGCGACCCGGCGAAAGTAAACCCAGTGGTGCCTACTCAGCTAATAGTGGACCACTCCCTCGCCGTAGAGCACGCGGGCTTCGAAAAAGACGCGTTTGAAAAAAACCGTGCCATTGAAGACAGACGAAACGATGACCGTTTTCACTTCATTAACTGGACAAAAACCGCATTTAAAAACGTAGATGTTATTCCGCCGTTTTTACGGTTTACTACCAGCGTCAGTGTTGCGCCCGGCGAAGGTTCTCCGCTTACGTCGTAGGTTTCTGTACCGTCTAGCTCAAGGGTTTTTCGGGTTGTGCCAGGCTTAAACTCTAGCGGTAAAACGCCCATACCAATAAGGTTAGTACGGTGAATACGCTCAAAACCTTCTGCTACAATCACTTCAACGCCCGCAAGACGCACGCCTTTCGCTGCCCAGTCTCGCGATGAACCCTGACCGTAGTCCGCGCCCGCTACAATGATGAGCGGCTGTTTGCGGTTCATATAGGTTTCAATGGCTTCCCACATGCGCACGACTTTGCCTTCTGGCTCTACGCGGGCAAGCGATCCTTGCTTAACTTCGCCGTTTTCCAGCACCATTTCGTTGAACACTTTGGGGTTCGCAAGTGTAGCGCGCTGCGCCGTTAAGTGATCCCCTCGGTGGGTGGCGTAGGAGTTGAAGTCTTCCTCAGGTAACCCCATTTTCGCTAAGTATTCCCCCGCGGCACTGCTTGCCATAATGGCGTTAGAAGGCGATAGGTGATCGGTGGTGATGTTGTCACCCAAAATGGCCAGCGGTCGCATACCTTTCATGGTACGCTCGGCATCCATTGCGCCTTCCCAATAAGGCGGGCGGCGAATGTAGGTGCTCATTTCACGCCAGTCGTAGAGCGGGTTAATGTCTTTACCGTAATCCACACTCAAGTCGAACATTGGCTCGTACACTTTTCTGAAATGCTCAGGCTTGACAGATTTAGCAACAATAGCGTCAATCTCTTCATCGCTTGGCCAGATATCTTTAAGCGTTACTGGGTTGCCATCTTTATCGGTGCCTAACACGTCCTTTTCGATATCAAAGCGAATGGTACCGGCTATGGCGTATGCAACGACCAAGGGTGGTGATGCCAAGAAGGCTTGCTTCGCATAGGGATGAATACGCCCATCGAAGTTACGGTTGCCCGAAAGTACCGCCGTGGCGTATAAATCGCGGTCGATAATTTCTTGCTGAATTTTAGGGTCTAGCGCGCCACTCATACCGTTACAAGTGGTACATGCAAATGCCACAACCCCGAAGCCTAAGTCTTCCAACTCGCTCATTAAGTTGGCTTCTTCAAGGTATAACTTAACAGCTTTAGAGCCTGGCGCCAGAGAGCTTTTCACCCATGGCTTGCGGGTTAAACCGCGCTGGTTGGCATTGCGTGCAAGTAGGCCTGCTGCAATCACGTTTCGCGGGTTAGAGGTATTAGTACAGCTAGTGATAGCTGCGATAATCACCGCGCCATCTGGCATTTTACCGTCTTCCTCTTCCCATTTTGCTGCGATACCGCGGCTTTCTAAGTCGCTGGTAGGTAAGCGTGCATGTGGGTTAGACGGCCCGGCCATGTTTCTGCCTACTGCAGACAAATCAAACGTAAGCACGCGTTCGTACTCGGCAGTTTCTAAGTCATCTGCCCATAAACCTGTGTGTTTAGCGTACTGCTCTACAAGCGCAATTTGTTTTTCTTCACGACCCGTTAATCGCAAATAATCAATAGTTTGCTGATCGATGTAGAACATGGCCGCTGTTGCGCCGTATTCTGGTGTCATGTTCGAAATGGTGGCACGGTCGCCAAGGGTTAAGTGGGATGCACCTTCACCATAGAATTCAAGATACGCAGATACTAC
>JACLAD010000374.1_pt1 | contig 22274 bp, 26 predicted proteins | sample 8027901 | NCBI WGS metagenome assembly JACLAD01 (sample SAMN15725071, study PRJNA655200) | protist metagenome | isolation source: fluorescence activated cell sorting (FACS) single amplified genomes of... | place: Spain: Blaines Bay Microbial Observatory, Mediterranean Sea | collected 2016-07-05 | reverse complement strand
GCTTGTTTCATTGCCAAAAAACTCGGATGAAACATAACTTGTCGCCAATGTGTCGCCTGCAATGCTAGTACACGAGGTCTTTTGGCCACCCACACCAAGAAAAGGAGGTGGAAGGGGTGGTGATGCTTCGTAACCTGCCTGGCAACGAATGTTGTAGACCTCAAAAGATGGTGCAGAAAGATTTTTCTCCAAAACATGACCAAAATCATATCCAATCGAATCTTGTGGACGAGAACACTGTATAGGTTGGCATGATTCAACTGTTTCAAAAATTCCTTTCTGAGTGCAATTATAAGTGACTGTTCCTGGCAGAAAATTATGTCGGCATGGAAAAACAAGGGTACTGTCGTAAGGTTGGTTGGGTGCTAGATACGCACTCGACTTGGATAAGTCCAATTTGCTAGAATGACCCAGTTCATCACGTGAGTAATCTCCATTTGGACTACCGTCACATAACACTGGTTGACATCCTTGAACAACATATGCCCCACCATCAGCACTACGATAGAGTCCAGGGGAGCCCAACTCGGCTATTTCTGGTTTCAATTGTCTAGCTACATCGGGAAACCATGGATCATCATTACTGTCTGTCTCTGTTCTTGATGCTAGGGAGCAATTATCATTTCGAGGGACACATACGCATTTGCCATCGGGGGTGACTCCAAACCATTGACGTGAGCACTCTGGTTCTTGCAACAGCAAACGCTGACATTTTCGATAATTCCATCTCATTTTGCCATTCGCAAAAGATCCGAGTGACTCAGCCCTATGGCCATCTTTAGGCACAAGGTGACTCGGGTATGGATTGTGCTTATCGGACGAAATATCTACAAAATCATGGTTTGCTCCTACTTTTGCTCCAGCACACATTCGACTGATATCTACCAGTTCGATGACAGGCTCTTTCTTACATGGTTTTGCCTGGGGTTTGTTGCCCTTGAAGCCCGGCGCACAACTAACTCTGACTTGGAATGTAGGGATTTCTATACTGATCTCGTCATATATGTAGCGAAGATTCGATGGGCGCTGGCATTTTATAGGTGGGCATCTCAATGTGGAATAAGCAAATCCACCCTTCTCTGGACAATTATAATTGCCTACACCCGGCCAAAACCCTCGTTCTTCGTCACATTGAAGGTCACAAACACGGCTCGCAGGAAATGTAAAGGCATCTCCTTTGTTGTCTTTGCCAATCCTGCAGTCGCTACTGAATCCTGGCGTTGCAACACCGTCTTTAAATTTAGAGTCATGGATTTCGCATTCACCAACTTCAATACATGTCAAGTTCTGCGTTCTGTCATCTTTTCTCGTCAGTTCCATTGCCCCATTCTCTTTGCATGTATAGAAGCCAATTTGCGAAATAAACCTTGTAGGTTCGTCTTTTCCAGCCTCTTCACTAATTTGTACGTTTCGAGGATTAGTTCCCTTACTGTCACATTGCACTGCACATCGCCTCCCGCTAAATAATTCCATACCTTCGACACATGGGACTTCTGTAATATTTTCTTCATTAACTTTTGAATAAGAAACTTTGTCATCCCCAAAATAAATAGGAGCGCAACGTCCTCGCCGAATACATTTCATTTGCGAAGTTGCGATGCCCCCAGATGCAGGACACGAATATGTACCAGCATTATCAGCATAATAATTGTATTCTTGAGTGTGCGGTGAAATGCGATACATCATTGGATAGTATTCTGATGTATCGCATTGTATCGCGCAGTCTGAACCAGCTGGCAGTTCAGCCCCAATCTCGCAAGCAGAAATGCTTGTTGAGGTGCTTGTAGTCGTCCAGGTGCTTGTTGAAGTACTCGTACTCGTGCTTGTAGTTGTGCTTGTAGAAGTGCTTGTAGAAGTACTTGTGCTGGTGCTTGCAGTAAAATTTATGTTTGCAGGGTATTTAGCACTGTTTGACATGTTCGGCGCATCAGTATATTTTGGATTTGTGGCACTGTTTGCCCTGTTCGGTGCATCAGTATATTTTGGATTTGTGGTGGGCGCACCTGCACCAACCATCGATCCAATCACACCTTCGCCAAAATTACTTAGAGGAGCACAAAAATTAGGTTTTGCGCAACGCAGGGCTGTTGATGGAACACCACCGTTAAGAGGACAAACAAAGAGTTCTATCTCAGCAGTTTTTGGCAAGTTATAATGTGGAAAGTAACCCTTGTCGCATGTTACTTTGCAAAATGGCGTGGTGGCTGCGCTCAAAGTCATACCTTTCGCGCACACAAAGTCTCGCTTTTTCATCTTTTCAAGTGCCAAGCTACCAACTCGATCGAGGTCTTTTTTTTTCTGTTCTTCTTGATCATCACGCTCCGCTTTAGAAACATAAAGATTTCTGCCTTGTTCAAAAAGTGCATCAAAGTGAGCCTCCACGCGTTCATCAAAATTTGATGAAATATTTCCTGTCTCGGGAATAACACCTTTTGGAAAAGCTTTTAAGGGTTCACAAATGTACTCTTTGCATCCCTTCACACCATATTCTGCCCTAACTCCAAGTAGAATTCCCCGAAAAAAACCCAAAGAATTACAAGCCGTTGCTGTCACATTACCGTGATAACTATCAAATAAATTTATTAAGATATTAAAGCTCCATTCAGAAAAACACAGAAAGACGAAATTGAACGCATTTGTCTGCTTACTTACCCAGGACTGCATTCAATGTCCACAACTTTAAATTCAGTTGTGGACATTGAATGTTCTTGCACGTTGCCGAAGTTGTACCCATCCAAAGAAGGTCTGAAACACTGCGTACCAACTGTCGAGTCCAATGCTATAAAACCAACAATAATTCCGCCGATTAGTAGGATAATTGAAACCAAAATTGCAGTAATGGTTACGATTGTCCTTTTTCGTTTCTTCCCTCGCCCAATTTTGACACCTTCGGCAGTTTTACGGATCACATCCAAATGCCCACCAAAGACCAAATCCTCCAGTTTAATCTTTTCAGGACACGTCTGTTCTAATGAGATTATGTGTAGTCCCTCTGCAGGGTTTCCAACTGTCTTCACCTTGAAAGCACCCGCACAAGCAATCAAACGTTCGTCTTCCTTAGGAAATTTCTAAGCAACACCATAAAAATAGCAAGGTTGATTTTATTCATATTTCACAATTCGCAATTTTTTAGTTTGCTGGAAATTCATTCGTTCAAACCGAGAAAAGGCGAATATCCAGAGCACGATCTGTTCGAATATTAAACTACAGCAGAAATACGGGTCAGTTACAACGCCATCCCGAAAAAACACGCGACACAAAAGGGTTTTGATACCATTGTTCGTTTGCCTTTTTTCCCTAAAAATGCGCCGCTGTTCAAAATCTGCAAAAATGACGAAGTAAAGGGGAAACGTATAATATGATTGATCGTTGAAGCGTCTCGTATCATAGAATGGCAGAAAAAGTACCTCCATGCGCGTAGTACAACTACTGAAATTCCACCAGAAAATAACCTTTTCTGCAGGATATTGTTTGTGCACATTTCCTTTGATGCCCCGCCATATTGTTGCAGTTCGCCGCTTTAATTTGGCAAGACCAGCTGCAAAAATCTTAAGAAATGGAGCGATTCTTTCGAGGATCAACCAATCTTGAAAAAAAAGACTCGTATTCACGGTCCTACACAACATAAAAGTGCTTGGGTATTGACAGCAAAATTCTCAAGTTTTAATTAGCTAAAACCGGTAAATGCTCTCGTTAGAATCAAGCCAATGACCCAATGTATACAGATGAATCGCAGCCGCTTCAAGCCATGACATTTGCGCGAAAATGTTTTTCTTTTTCACTAATAAGCTTTGCAATTCGCCCTTTTGCAGAAGCGTTTTCGCAAATTGTGTTACTTGACTCTCTATCTTATCAAGATTTGTCACACCGGATTCAGTTAAGCCCTGGACTAAAGATTTATAATCGGATGGCAATACTGCACTGTTTAGAATGTTTGCAAGCTTCTTGACCCTATAAAATATTTATTGAAGAAAGGTGAACCATCATACTGCTAATTACTAAATGTTTTTGCAATTGTCACTCATTTAACCCTGCGATTGTTGATTCTTGAAAAGCCACCGATACAGATGACATTTTCGAAGACATTTTCTTTCGCCGCACCCTCGCGTCCTCCGCCCGAGCACGAGCCTCCTCGATTCTTTTGGTCTCCAACTCTTCCTTTTCGGTATCATCTAACAACGAATCCTGCTTTTTCATGCTGGCAATTTTTCCAAGCAAGGACTGTTTTTTTTTTGAGCTGGGGGTGGTGTTCTCTCCTATGTTGTCAGTTTTATTTCGTTTTGCTTCCCGCATTTCGTTTTGTGGCAAGGAGGTAAGTTTGGTTTCCACATTTTGAGGAACCGTGCTAATTTTTTTGTCACTGCAATTTTCAACAGAAGGGGACATCTTCTTATTTTCCATTTGCGGGGGAACAGGGGGGTTCATATCTGCAACCATAGGTGCAACCGCGCTCTTCTTGTACTTTTTAGACGTACTTCTTGTTACTTTTTTCTTCTTTTTTCGCTTACTTCTAGCTAGTGGCATGGGCAGTTCAGCGGATTCCTGCTTGCTAGATGGCAAACCTACACCAAAATGCATACAACACAACGTCATAAATTCTGTGATAACTCCTGGTATTATCGATATTGTAAATCAACGGGTGCGTGGATCAATTGAACATGAAGTTATGTAGTTGGTACCAGGTCGGATAATAAAATTATTCCAAAAAATACGCACAAACATAATATAACGAACTTTGATTCAGGAAAGTCCGGTCGTGTGTCTCTGGCACACGACCTTCGTGACTGTAATAATCACTAGCTTCTGTAAGATCGTCCAGGTCGGTATCATCCAAAGTCAAATTTTTCGACTCGTGCATCGCACCAGATTGTCGAAAAGCTGCGACACCCTTTGCAACCTTTCTCAGTTTTTCCCATCTGACTTCAGCTTTTGAGACTTTTCTTACTTCGGTCCAATCTCCTCCAAGGCGTTTAGACCGTCGACCTGTTCTAGTCATTGATTGCCTTCGTGGCAGGCTGCGACTTGGTTGTTGGTTAGTGGACATGAATTATCTTCAAATGTTCGGGTCTCAATTTTGTTTGTTTGTTTGTTTGTTTGTAGTCAGTCACTTGTTGGGTGGGGCTCGGGCGGCGAGAATTGAATGCAGCTTAAAGACGCTATCTATATCCGCTGCGCAACATAGTGATTTCCAAGAAAATGAATATGATGTGTGTGTGTGTATACCACAGGTGCTGTCTGTGTTACTGGAGCAAAAGATGGCAAGAGTGATACTTTTTTTGTTTTAAACACAAGGATTTTTTTTTTTCAGAGTTTTTTTTTCCCCATTTTTTGGATTTTTTTTTCTTTTCCATTTTTGGATTTTGTGTTCCAAATGAAATGGGAAAATAATGTAATTTGAGACCTGTTTGAGACAGTACAGTAGTCATAGAAAGAAATACAGCATCTCAATACGGAATACAGAAATAGAATTCTTCTAGTTAAAAGTGCATGGGAATTCTCATTTTGGTCCTGTTGGCAACACCACTTGTTGAAATGAAGGGTTTGTGGTTACAAGCAACCAACCAACTAACTAACTAACTAAATAATTAACTAACTAACTAAATAATTAACTAACTAAATAACTAAATAACTAAATAACTAAATAACTAAATAACTAAATAACTAACTAACTAACTAACTAACTAACTAACTAACTAACTAACCTGGTGTCTGTCGCTGGTTACTGACATTACAATGGAAGAAACTTGGAGTAGGATTTCCAACACTGAGAAGAGACCCCCCTTGGTCTACCCCAAACTTCCAAAATAAGGTTCTACTAGTAAACAAATATCATCAAATTACCAAGCATTCTCATCTGTACGATCAAACAGTACATCGATCTTTACTATTCGAGTAGTAGTCTACTAAATGGTTTCATATTTTGGAGGAGTGGGGTTGGTATTGCTGTCATTCATGTTTGGGGCCTAACGACTTTCACTAAACTAACTGTTTTCCACTTCCAATAGCGCCCTAACAGTAGTATATATGATTTATGTTTTTTGTTCTTATTATACAGTATTCGAATATTGTCGATGCACCCTTTTGCGAACGACTATATATACTCGGAAACTGTCCATCTGTTTATGTTAACAAAACAAACAAAAAATCATACAGTAGAACTCTTCCCAGTATATTCTTCAATTTTCACTGATTTCCAGCGTTGGATTCATCATATAGGAAATCCTGTATCTGGCAGGGTCAACTCTTAAGCATTAAATGATAGCACATGGAAACAAATTCCATTGAGCGTATGCATGCAGGACTCAGATAATATATATAAAGACCACATAGCATACCGATCGTCCTGTTTATTTCAAGTATGTGTAACATCGCGTAGCGCCACTGCTTGAAATGTGACGTTTCCGTCATCTCCTTCTTTGTGAATATGTGTAATTCGTAAGACCCACTTTCCGGTTGCTTGACTTGGAGTGCGAAATGTGATGGCAATCATCCCTTCCTGATCTGGATTGGCCTTACTGAACGTTACTTGAAAGGTGTCTTCCCCTTCACATAATTTATTGACACATTTCCATGATGCGCAGTCCAGTGAGAAATTGCAGGAGCAGCCTGGCGCGAAAGGTGCTTTGCCACAGTTGATTGTTTCCTTCGATGTATGGAGACCAACACTTTCAGCTGGATGTAACGAGGCCGTAAATTGAGCAATACCCGAGCCACCAACTCCAACATATGCCTACAAGATGGAAAATTCGTACGATTCTTTTTGATAAAATTTCTTCAATAGTCGATTGGGCAAATATAAAAAAAAAATTCACGGCTTTCAGGTTTGCTTAAACAAGACTCCAAGTGATTTATGATCTTTGATCATAATCGTTAGTTACATCAATCAAATTCAAACATCTCACCACAAAGACACACTAACCACTAGAGTCTGAAAAGTTGGTTTTGCTGGAACTTCATACAAAAAACCGTTGCCAATTCCCTGTATCCATACGCCTGTCGTCGCCGACGCAGATCCTGCTTTGGGTTTGTAACGTGCACACTCAGGGTCAACAACTGTCACGGCATCTGACCATTTAAGCACCTAGTTACGATAAATAGCCGAAGAATTGACATACAAATACTAAAATTCAATAGTCTTTTCAGCTCATTGCAGTCTATTACTCTGCCTGTATATTTTGTGTCCATACCTGCCCTGCATTGCCGAACCAGTTCACGGTCGTATTCTGAAGAAGTTTCAGGTCTGTAAGGATATTCACTGCCTCTCCAGGATTGCCATTTCGACATTTTCGATCGATGTCATGAAGATATGGTTGGGATGCCTACCAAGTTCAACGTTGAGATGAATCACAGAAAGAACTCGAATTAGGATGTTTTTTTCATCGGATGTAACTTAGTTTTCTCATAACTAAACAAAGACAATGTAATATTCAACAATTGTTCATAGTTAAGTGAACCAATACTACAAACCTGAAGTCCCCAATGCATCCAGTCACTACTTCCAACACGACTCAAATCTTCTGTCGGCAATGCTTGTTCAGACGAATCCCCCAGCAATTGTCCACAAATGCTCTTTCCGTTAGAACAAGGTCGACCAGGTAGAGGTGCAGGCGTGGGACTGGGTGTGGGTTTCGGCTCCTCTTTGTCCACCTAATCATAAGCAAGTCAGGGCTTGCAACATATGTACACGAATATCGCCATCGGTTCAGAATGCAAGTACAAGACACCAAAGCAATTGCAATTGACAAGAGAAAGAATGTTCGAAGATCACCATGCAACGAAATCCGAATGTGCCAGCACGATCATAAGATTCATCCATCATTGTAAATCGATTGTGCTTCTGAAGTTCATGCGCCTGAGGGTAATACCTGAGTTTATTGAAAGAGTGACAAAATAAGTTACAAGCGATATTCAGATGGTTCAATATTTTTTTTCTCTACTGGCTATCATTGCATGTCTATGGCATTACCATGAACTTTGTCCATTTGGATTGTAGTTCGAACCGCCTTTTACAAGCACCATACGCGAATGGTCGTCTTGGAACTCATTCGTATACTATTTTCATTCGGGTTCCCATTCAGTGCTATAAAGTATAATACGATGCGTGCGAACTATATAACGAGCCTGCCACACATTGCCAACAAGGTCGCATACTCCATAACTGCTACAACCCATCGGGTGTTTGTCTACCGGCTCAGCCCCAGGAAGTTCAAAGGACGTAATTGTGTCAGGCATGAAATTCCCAGCTGAAGGGTCCTGACTACCCCAGGGATAGGTACGACCTAAATGCGAAGTCCAAAAATTACTTACTATAATGGATACAATATTCCATTACTACTTCAATAGAGTCTACGTGCCATCCGTGCCGCAGTTGTTTGATGCAACACATTTACTGCTTGCTTCAGCAGCGTATTGCCATTCCCACTACAAAAACACGCAATTGCACAGAGAAAACAATCCATCGTTACTCTTCACATTTAGCCTTTCTTCATTCGTATATAATTCCACGCCAATATATGGTGTTCTATATCCAAACCGTATTCGGCAAGCGCTTGCCGTAGTAAGCGCAATATGCTCTGGCTTCATCAAGAGTAACGTAGGTTACTGGGATCTTAAAAGGAGGAAAATTTGACCAGGCAATTGGGTTATCAATTTCGCTTGAGTCATAGTTTGAATAACTACAGAATCATCAACCACTATCATATTATATTTTGTTTAATTCAGATGATGAAATGACTTTTCCCAACCTTTTCTTTTCCAGAAGGAATCGTCGGATATTTCGAACCCTCTTTCCAGTCCCAGTTTTCAAGCCAACGAGTTGAATCTCGTGGAGTATAATTCGTGGACTATATATATATTCAATACTCAGCCCATATGTTAAAGTCAATGAGAACAAAATATTATTTCAAAAGGGACCTTCAGATACTGCTCGTACTGTTTAGTTGTGACTGGGTACTTATCGATGTGAAATGACTGCATATCAAGCACTAAAGGACATGAACCGATAAATTAGACATTCGCTCAAAATTATTGTACATCAATCCATATATATATATATATATATTGGAACAACCGTAATAATGCTGCAGAGTTGGATGTTCCTCCCATGGAAATTGGAAATCACAACCCCGAGTGGTCTCAATTTCTTGTCCGTTTGACTGAAATGAATATGTTTTCGATGCTGGGATAGTCACCATTCCTGATCATGCATGCATGTAGGTCGGTCGGTCCTTACCATTAGATTCACTCGCTAAGTTTATATATATATAAGTCATTTGAATCTCATGGAAGTCAATTACATTACCTGCCGGTGTTCCCGTTTGAATTTTTGTTGGGATAATAGGTACCATAGTTTGGGGCAACAATTTAGAGTCCCAATCCATACATTTCAGAGGTTTTCCCCTTCAGTGTAAATATAAACGTTACTGTCGTCTGTGTATCATTATTGACAAATCTGTGATGGAAATATACTTGAACATTTCTGCCATTTCAGCCATGAACTTTGAAAAGGTACTGGTATCATTTGTCTTATTTTGGGTTGCAACAATGCAAGCAATACCCTCGCCTACGGTGTTGTAGAGTTCTTGCAACTTGATAAGGCAAACAAGAGTATTAAAAAACTACCTTCAATTTCAAATTCCACGTTCGTGTGTACCCTCGGACTCAACCCAGGATTTGAAAAAATAAAAGTGCTAATTCCTTGATTATTGGCACACTATTTGGGCACACGTGAAGAGTGATCGACTCAAACACGATGCATATTCGAAACAAACAGAACTCTAGCTGAAACAAATTGAGCGCTTCCACCTGTTGTATATGCACATTTGCACGTTGCCAACATTGACCAACACGACTCGAGTTTATAAACTTGAAGACAACTGCCTCGCACAAAAAATTGGCTTCGCACATCGCTAAGCATTCGTCAATTGATAATCCTACGGATTAAAAATCAAATTATAGCAATCGCCATCATAAGTTTGTGGAAAATCACAACACACCAAAAAAAAATAAGAAATCATTTGACTTGACAAGAATTGCAATCACAATGGTATTACCATTTGCTGCTCCTGTTCCAAGCTCATAAGCCCCATGATCTTTGTAACAGTTATAATTTTTGTGCTCTGTCCATCCGGGCCTGCATTGCAGACAAATGGAGTATAGTCCAGGATTACTGAGATTTTCCCGCAATACCAATGAAATTCATGTCAACATATTGCAAAAGTCTGTCTAGCGACTTAATCCATTTTGGAAAAAGGTCAAGTCTAGGCACCTGGGTTCATCTTCAAGAGCTCTTGTTTGTGTAGTTTTCAATTGTTTTCCGCGATAGCAATCATAAACGTGCGTACCACGCGGTATATTCAGAGTCATGTTTTTGACGACTTGATGGCTACTATCTAAATTGATGGCAAGCCAGACCTTTCATGGCAAGCCGCAAAAAAATACTTAATTTTCTAGCTCCAAAAATATATTTAAAAAGAAATAAGACCGTCTCGCGCAGCATTGGGAAAACAGAGGCAAAAACATTATTTGTCTCGGTTGGAACATGAGGCTCCCATTTTGGTGATTGCAGAAATCCCAAAGAACCAAAATATCTGATATGAAAAAGGGTCCGCAGCAAGGGGATCATTTTTATAATGGATTTTAAAACGAGTTTTTCAAATGTACCGAAACAGAATAATTGAAAAATGTTACTTCAAAACACCTTAGGATTGTAGCTGCACGACGTACTGCTTCACCATCACCCTCAGTCATGCCAATCCAGCACGACCAAACATTTTCCCACGTCTCGACACCACCTCCATTAAAATAGCCTTTTCACAAATGAGCAAGTAGATTGATTCATTGCGAGTGGAAGGTCTTATATATTGATTCAGTTCGTATATCTAATGGTTTGAAATCACCAGTAAGCAATGGTAGCTTGCCCTTATTCAAATTCCAGCGATCACAAATGTTAAGAAGAAACCTAGACTCAAGAAATTTGTAGCGATCAACCACGGGCGGATTCATGTATGGTGTGCCTTTAAAGGTATATTATTTTTAAATGAGAAAAAATAGCCAAAAGCATGTATCCTCAGAAAGTACGCGGGGGTGTCAAATGCTTCAAGATTTGGTACCTTCGGCCCAACCCATCGTCTGGTACTGTAGACCATTATCTGTCCCTTCTAGTTCCGGTTGCATAGCATATGGATATTTGTCCTATGGTAAGCAGGTTGAGGGAAAACAAGTCGTGAATAGAAAACATGTGTTCTCCGTGTACTTAATAAATGCCAATGATGTTTCTTAAGCAACTTGACCCAAATGTCCAATTGACTCAATTGGGCGAAAGGTGAAGTGTTAGTATATATTTGAACAAGCTAATTCTGTATTCTTTTGTGTCTTACATGTAGCGCAGCCTGCCAAAAGTCAGGATCTTCGTTGTGTCATATTATCAAAATATTTTAGCAACGCAAAAAAATACGCAAAGTCAGTAAAGAAATAATCATAAAAATGGTGAAAAAAAGAAAATATAGACAACAAATATTATTATTAAATTCAGATTTTTTAAACCAAATGTGTCGATTGTATCCCCATTAAACCCATCTCCTTTTGTTTCTCGAATCAAATCTGCCATAACCTAAATTAATTGTTTGCATACAAAATACATTCTAAAAATTGATGCAATGCTGCTGGACCAGTCACGAGCTACAGCTTTAATATGTTACCTGTGCGTCAGTACGGTTCAGTGGGTCTCGTCGCGTTCCAAGATCCCTAAGGATACAATGTATTTGTTATCTAAGAAGTAAAAAGAAGTGCAAGCAGACGATTAGAGATCACAGGTACCAAGGGTTGTATGGCCACAAGACACGCACACCGCGCTGATGTAGCTGTTCCGTAACTTTGCGTAACCCTTCTAGACCGCCCGGCATTACTCGAAACAGATCGAATTGGTTTCGGTCATCAATACCCAAGTGTGGGTAGGTTGGCCACATTAGTAAAGAGTCTAAGCGGTAAGAAGCAGGTGAGAAAGGTCGAAAAATAATTCTAGACAATGGGATGAATCCAACGCAAAAAATTGACTTGAAGGGCGCAGAAAAGACTAACACTGCACAAACGTACACACCGATGCCTCCATAACGCCGTTCTAGGTCGTCAAGGTAACGGTCCACGGTGTATTTGTGCAAAGTGTAATTGTAAAAGTATCGGTCGTATGGATGCATTTGCCTGCAGCCAAAGGCACTCTCATGAGAATATCGACATTTGTGTGGTTCCACGTTCCACGAAATAGTCAAATCAGGCACTCACGGTTGAATGTATGATCTCTGTGTCCATTTGAGCTCCTGAACACAATACAAACCAAAATTGCAACAACAGGAATAACAACAAAAATTGTAGATATAGAGGGGGAAGGGAGAGTGTCGCTGTATTTCAATGTCGTAATTACCGCCTATCAAATACCGTTCTAATTGCATAATTTAGTGCATGTGTACGGACCGGGAAATCATTGTATATTCCGCCTTGATATGACACAGCCGTCAATGCATCCAGGCGTTGATTTCGCAAGCCATCGAGCCACTGGTTGCGATCTTGTCCGTCTGCAGGCCCTTCAAACCTTTTTCGAACGACAAATGTGGAAAGTCTGTATTTTGTGTATACGGTGATTCCGGCAAAGAATGGCCAGTTGGGTTATTCTTTACCGTGTGTGTACCGTGTGTGGGTGTGTCGGTGTGGGTGTGTCGGTGTGGGTGTGTCGGTGTGGGTATGTGAGTGTGTGTTGCTCAGGAGGTGTGGAAAATATACCATGCTGTGCCCGCGGAGATCCTAACAAAAAGGTTCGCAAAGCAGCAGCCCCATGCTGCTATGATGACAATGCCATGGCATGAAAATGAGGGGCAAGGGGCACCCATTGATTGGATGGATGATTGATTTGGAGGGTGGCTGGCTGTATGGATATGTTATTTATTATTGGCTTAATTATTTTTATCTGATTTATGATTGGCTGGATGAAGGATAAAAAAGGCGAACTCGAAATTAAAATAAAGAAGACACTTAAATAAATAACACTCTTCTGTCGAACTCGAGAACACTGCACCAACAAACACGCACACACACACACTTATCACTTGATTGCACCTATATATATATATATATATATATATATATATATATATATATTGCGATGTCGTGGGCTATTTTCCGCACAGCAAAAAAGTTGAAGAGGATCCGAGAGCGACTTAAATTGAGAGGCAGTGGCAGTGCGAAGAAACGTAGCGCCACCCAAGATAATGCGCACAAGGACACTAACATTGCAAATCCGTCGTCCAGTAGTCCCACGTCAACTCACAAACATCAGCAATTTCCGGCTCCGGCACGCACCTACTCCAACCTACCTGCCTTCCCAGGGTCGTCCCATCCCAGAAGCTCCGAGGATGATAGACTATTGATGGCGGAGGAAACTCTCGTGCAAAAACTTCGCTCCATGCCCGACGCTAACGCACTCCTACCCCCGGACTTGGACGTGAATAGAGATTATGGAGCGACGTGGGATGTGTTGTGCCGCTGCATGAACAGGTTCGTCGGAATCTCTGTGTATTTGGTGTTTGTATAAGACGGAGGGGGATTGGAGATTAGATGAAGCTGGACAGTCAGCCTTATCGTAACTAGTTTTGTGACTTTGATTAAGTTGATTTTATTTTCTAGTAAAATGTTACGATTCTTTCTTCGTTAACTTTTTTGCATTTGATATATTCTTGCATCTTCGATTCCTCCCTACACTACGGGCATTTGTTTTATTTAACGACGTCGTTTGACTGTTTACAAGCCTAGGTAACGGAACTATCGAAGCAGCCCTCTCCCTTGCCAATCACCTGGCTGCAAAAAGTGGCTCGTTCACACAAGTTGTTTTGTCGAAGAAGAACATACGATGTATTCTTAAGCTTATTAAGGTGCTGTTCTTGACAAATGGAGCAATTTTCAAATTTTTCGAAAGTTGTATGCGTTCGCATCAGAATTTTGCCCGTCTAAAAACATATATTGCTGGGTAACTGATATCTATCTTCAAGTTTATATATTTCTTGACTTATAGAATGGAACCGCTTCGATAAAATCGCTCGCGGTCAATTTTCTCGTGCACCTTCTGGGAGGCAGCTCAATATACAGGCATGAACAATTTTTGTGCCAGACTGTCGACTCGTCAAGAAAAGCTTTGTTCTCAATTCATTATATGCAATCTCGTTTCGCAGCATTCCTTTGTCAGGTTGCATCCGCTTGTCAGACTCTGTGCTCACGCAGATTATATGTGCCCATGTGCCCCCGGAGATTGCACTAAAGGTGCTTACAGCTCTTGCTAATCGACTGGGGCTGGCAGTGCGGCCAGCTGCAAGTGCGTTGATGTCGACAACTTTCGCAGATTGGGTAGAGATTAAGGTATATTAATCAGAAGATGTTTCGTTAATGCAAAATTCAATATGTGATGCGTTGTGAAGAGTGTAGTAAGAGAGATCTAGACTGCTCATTTCATTTTCTTTCAAAATTCTTTTTAAATATTAAATTTGTGCTCTGCATACATAATAAGGTTGACTCTGGACCTTGGTGCAAGAAACTTATGGCGATGGACGACATCATTCGGCAAGGGGGTGAAATGATCCAGGCATCGATAGTTGACCAAAGCCTCAACGGTTCGAACAACCCCATAGTTTTCATTACCATAGCTGTTGCTCGTGATTTGATTGCACATCATACTTTTGTTATTTTGTTTCCCCTCTTGACACGGATAAGCACCCATTTTTTAATACGTGCGTTTCTTTAGTGAATGATAAATCACCAATAAAAGCACCAAGTCCTGTTACATCATGCCATTCCGGAAGCAATCCAATTCCCGCACGACATGCCATGATCTACCTTTATGACAGCGACCAAAGCTTGTATCCGACACACGTGTTTCGACATACAGATATCGTTGAATCCACTAGCTTGTACACGAATGAAAGGTAAAGTTTTAAAAACTTACAGAGGAATTTTTTGTTTTTCTGATGAGTATTTGGTCCGAAAACAACTGTTGTGCGGCAGGAAAATGCAAGGCACTATCCATGTGAGAAGCCTTATGGAAAAGGGAAGCTTTACTTCAGACAGTTTAGATGAAAGCGATAGTGTGTTCGTTTTAGTCGTTTTTCGATTTTGTCTCAAAAAAAGACAGTGGAACAATTGTTGCTTTGTTTGCAGAGAATCGAGGCAAATAGATGCTGCTCACTCAATCGCAAGCAAACAAATTGTGGATTTTGAAACTGGTTGCTAAAACCTTATCGAATATAAAAATAAATTCAACAAAATATTCTTGTTACATTCAAATATAGGGCAAAACATATGTATTTGGGACAAACTCCAAAATTGCATTCGATATGGTGTGATAAAAGATATTAAACGAACCCAGAAATCTCGTCGTAGTTTACATGATGATGAGAGTCTTGGCAGGCTTCCAGCTGTTCGTTCTAATGGGACTCCACGACGACGCCGTCCCAACTTGGTTCCAAAAATTGTTACCTCCTTAGTGAATTTCATTCTTTGAAACAAATCACTCTTTTTAAAGCATTTGTGCTTTTTCAAATTGTAGCATCAGCACTATCGTGCGATGTCAAATCCTCCATTACCTACCCATTCGAAGATTGGGACAGAAATACAAGGCGAATATAAGAAGCATATATTTGTTCAATTCGTTAACGGTGATGTGAAACAATACAGCCCGGTTCAACTCAGAAAATTAACAGAAATGAAACTTCGCCCAGTCATAATCAAAATCCGTTCACTTCGAGGTTGTGCATAATTTCCAATCTTCATCTTTTCGGCAATCCAAAATTTCGAGTCACAAAATTGTTTTTCTTATTTAATGGCAGAGGCAAATACACCCCTCAATTTATCGATTTGGGAAACGCTCTTGCACAATAGCGAAGAAATGCAGCATGGAGACAAATGTCCCATGCACATTGCAAGCCCTCTATCTTCTTCCTTTTTTCTCCGCAATACAGCCATCCAGACAGCACTTCGCAAATACTTGAATGTACTCAAACCAGTCCCTAATACTCGGCCAAGTTTGCCAGATCTTAAGTGTGCCTTTGTTGTTTTGAGGTTAGTTGATCAATCAGGCATTTGTTTGATCAATGACGAATGAAACCAAGAACAATAATTTAACCAATCTGGAACGTTTGCAGGATTTACCAAATGATATTGTCTGAACACCAAAGTTTTGCATATTTCAAAGGCAGTATGCCTGGTGCCATTACGCCAAACAGAATCGAAGATAGTTGTAATCGGTCTGGGATACAAAGGGGGCATAATTCAAATATCTTAAAACCGGATACCAAAGATCCAAAGTTTCTCGAGGTCAACCCATCCTTTTTCGCATTCTTGTGTACTCAGAGTGTGGAACTTGGTTGGTTTGATACTTGTGATGAGATCATAGCTGGCCAGACTACACATGTTTCTAATGCCAGATGGCAGATTGCAAAAACTACTGCCGCTCATCAACTCAAAAAGTGAGTATTCTTGAATTTCTTTTAGTGTCGACTATCCCAAATCTACTTTTTTGCTCATGTGTGCAAGGGCATATTTTCATCTTAATGAGAAAAAATTAAGTCAGCATCAGCAACTTTTGCTTGAAAGGTTCGTCACTGGAGACGGTGACCTTTTTTCAGATCTTGAGCTGCAGACAAGCCGTTCAAATTTTTTTCGACAAGGACTTGTATCAGAACTGTTTTGTATTTTGCGGACACTTCATAACTGCGAAACTCATAATCGCGCACAACAACCGATCCGTAGTGTCACCTTTGATCACACGTTGTCACAACAAAGAACTTCTGCATCCTCTGCAAGTAGCTCAAAAAGTGAAATTAAATCGCCAGCTGTTTTTGCCCCAACATTGGAAAAGGGGTCGAGTGGAAAGTCAGTTGCATTTCGGCGGGAAAAGCGGCGGCAGTCTCTTGCTGAATACCTTGGTGTGAGCATTGTCGAAGCAGCTGAGAAATGGGTTGGAGGTGTTCTGGCTGAAGCTGCAGGAACGCTTGCGATGATGTTACATGGCAATGAATCCAATGTTGCAGAGGTATTACGATCACTTATAATTCTTTAATTTGCTGGTCTGTTGAATAAATATCTGTATTTCGTAGGTTGCTGCAGAGGTACAGAGATTAGAATCGAGAGATAAAGCAAAAGACTCAAATGAACCTAGTTTGTTAGAGATTTTAACCGACATGTGTGAACACTATCATGATGACATTTACATTCTTCGACCTGTTATGAGATGTATCCGTAACTTAGTCGCTGCGTGGTAAGTGGTGATTACAAAATTAAACATGGTTTCGCATGAATTGGCATCACATGTAAATATTATGGAATTCCCCCATCCTATGCAAAGATAGTGCATCTCTTTCATATACTTTGCAGTTCTCTGTCAAAAAAAGATTTGAACCAGCAGTCGCCGCATTTTTTTAATGTGCTTAGCCAACTTCAGCAAGGCATTCTGCAAAATCAAGCTGATCATGTAGTTCTGACAGGTCATCTGACTCGAGACTGTGATATCAAACATTTGCGTTGTATTTTTGCTGGTGGGGAGGAAACTGAGTTGCGACAGTATCAGGTCGACGCTATAAAAAAATTAAGGCAAGGAAAAAAGAGTCGCTACATGGTTTGGTCTCGTCAAGACAAATGTTATCGTTATTTTGACAAATTGGGGAAATCAATTGACATCAAACTGTCGACCGAGTATCGTCTGAAAATCAGCGAGGCTAGCTCGCAAAGATCGAAAAACAAATCACACCACGACGACCTAAGGTCTATTCCATCACCGCTGGAAAGATCTCACAGATTTCGACTTTCAGCAAGTTCAACATCTGAACCTCTGGATGGCATTCGAGCAAGTGCCAAACAAGCAATTTGGACATTCTTACTATGTCTCTATCGAATTACAAATACACGTGCAACCTCTGCACGTCATTCTTCTAAGGTTATTTTTGCATTGCATGCAAGCCACAAGAGAAGATTCTCAATTGGAAGCTTCGATGAAAACAATGTTGAGATCTCGCCACGAAACCGCCCTATCATAAAATCTGCACTTATCTGCACTTACTCTTTGGTATTTTTTGATGCACAAGTAGAATATATGATATTCTCTAAAGTATTAAAAAATTCATCAATCGCACGCATAGAATTTAAGAAAATTTTCAAACGAGTTACTAAGGACCATGCAAAGTCCCAATGGAAAATGGGGATTCAACTTAGCTGCGGCTTGTTTGCCCCCGAAAACTGACTCACCTATGGTCGATGATGATATTGATATTCTTGCAAGTTGGAAGGTCTTACTTGCTTTTTGTTTGGGTGCTTGTGATCCGAAATTTTCAGATCCGAAATTTTCAGTGGTTCATTGGGCGAAGTTTGCATGCCAAGCTAACTTCATTTGTATGTAAATATAGGCCGAAGGTGGAAGTGAACTCTCTTTCGAAAACTTGATTGAGCAAATGCCCCGCCAAATCAGTGGTCTAGAAACAATAGGTTATCTCGAGAATTTTTGTCATGACCCGAGTCGAATCAAATATATGTATATTTTTATCAATAGCTAAACGAGAGGGCTTTCCTCTTGTTTCTCGCCCAGAACAGGCTTTGAGTGATTTGAATGTGCCATTTATTTCGCCTGTCGATGACGACACGTTATTGGGTCAATCAGAATCAAAATTCGACCATTCACGAACAACTTTACTGCATGCCAGAAGTTCAATACGATTGAAGCATTGTGCTGAGGTAGGTAGCAGCACCAACTGACTGTGAATTTGTTTGTTTGTGTGAAAATAGCACATAATGTCCAATTGTAATTGGCGATAATTTACATTACTTTGTTTCTTCATTGCTTAACTCAGGTTCTCAATAATGACCTCAGACGTATTCTCTTAGCTTTGAACAAAGCTAATCACCCTGCCTTCAAGTTGGAAGTTTTTTGTCCAATCATGCCCGAGAATCATATCCATTCGCTAGCAGGTCGCTCACCGTACCTGAAACTGTTGGGCAGCAAATTTGCTTCAGAGGAGGCTAAAGCTTTGTTCGAATCAATTGCAGAAAATGCAAATACCAAAATTAGTGCTTTTGTATCAGAAGCTTTGTATCAATATGAGCAATTTCCCAAACAAAAGCGTAATTTATTGCGTTCGCTTGATAACCTCACAAGGGCTGTAGTGGCCAAGCAACAAATCGTCGAGAGTAAACCATATACAGCAGAGAGATTGATGCGAGCACGAGTGCGACTAAATTTGGGTACTTTATCGGGAAATAGCGAAGCAGTGAAGCGCTGGTATTTGTCAAGAGCTTTGTCTGACTTGATACAAATTATTCAGCATGAACCCCTTGTACCAGCTGGTTATCTAGTACTTGGCCATACTCTGGTTCTGATGGGTAAATTTTCTAATGCGAATTTAATAATGGGGAAGCTTCTGGAGGTGATTGATGCCCGCACCAAATCCACTCAGATTGTCGACAATGAACAATTAGATTTTCGGGCTCAGTGCCAAGCCCACGTTGCATACGAGAGTGAGTATTTCTCCCATACTAGACCTATTGATTTTTTTGAACAATGGCGTGACGGGACAATGGATTACCAGAAATCTTTAGCTGGGCAAGCATTAGAAATGGAATGCATTCAAGATATTGTTATTGCAAGTAAAATTCTCCTCCAAAGCTTTCAGAATCGATGCTTGAAATTTAAGAGGTATGGACTGCTGAAGAAATGTCGCAACTGCGACAGAAACAAGAAGGAGTGCCAAAAATCGCGAGTCACGTCTCAGGAAAATTTCAAGTCATTTGTGCAAACAAAAATAAAATATGTCAAATATTTAGAACAACAGAGTCATCAGGCTGATATATTGTCGAATTTTCAGAGTCGTTTGGAAGAGGATTTTTGTAGCTCCGGAGATACCAGTACTCGCGAAAAGGTTGATCGCGCCAATCAAGCTCTATCGATCATGATCGGTCAAAATTTAGATAAACCCCTGGGAAATTTCCTAAAAGTCGCTTCGAAAGATTCGACGAAAGGCTGGAAATCCAATTTCTCAAATTTGGTAAATGAATTTGTTTGCAAATCACTGAAGGCACAGAGTTCTGAGGGAATTTTGCTTGCATTTGGACGGAGTAAAGGTTATGTGTGTTCGGACAACACAGCACAAATGATTTTGTCTCAAATTAAAACTTTAAATGAAGCGGATGATGTGGGTCGAAAGTCATGGTCACAACCCGTTGAAATGATTCGTAGAACTGCTAAGAGCCCCAAAGGTCAAGTTCAACCCCGCGATGGAAAGACCAGTTCAAGTTTCTTGCAGGATCGCAAGGGACAAATTCAGAAACGTGATCTGAAAGTATTATATCTCACTTTAATTCTGGGGCGTTCTCGTCAAAATCTTCAGTTATTACTAGATGACCAGGTTCTAGTTAGCTTGGTACTTAAGGTTGCAGATCGTCTCCTTTCAGACCCTTCCCTTGGCCAAGTGCAATTGCAAGCAGCTAGAGTTGCGGCAATGCCGCCAAATGATGTTGGGAATTTTCAACCTCTTGGCCGCCGTGCCCCAGCCAAGTTTTTAGAAACTACGATATTCACCGTTGTGGTTCAACTGATACGGTCTGATTCTTCGTCAGACGAGGCAAAACGTTTGCTTAAAGACAAAATTCTACCGTCAATGCGCTGTTACATGAAGTTACAAGTCGAAGAGGTAACGATTTTCTTGTATTATTGCCCAAAATTTTTTAAGAATTTTAAACAAATGTCCGATGTATGGTTATTTGCGACTCTATAATAAGGCATTCAAGTACCCTGACATTCTTCAACAAGTATACGCAAAGCGCCTTAAGCCTCATCGACAAATGTATCTCAATGTATTGGGCAGCCTCAATAAAGAGCATGAAATGCGAAGTTTTAACATTAAGGCACAGAGTCTTTGCTCGAAAATAGTACAGCGATTTGGTTGGTTTGTCACTTGTCACGTTTTCTAAATAAATAGGACTGACCGCATCCAAAACAAACACAATATACTCACTCACTTGGACCCCCTCTCTAGGTCAAAAAATCCGACAAAGTACATCTAGCTTAGTTCAGCTGTACAATAAAGCGTTAAAAATCGAACCCCGCTACCGTAAATTCGTGAAACGATTGGCTGAATTATCGTCGGGGCATTATATACAAGCCCCAACCAAGGGAATCCATCGTGCGCTTGAAAAAGTGTCTTTACGTGTACCAAGTTCGTCGCAATCGATTTTCAATAGCTCAGGCGAACTAAAGATCAACACAAACGCTAACAATGTGTGCGATGTTGTTCGTGGAGCTGTCGAGTATCATGATTCCAGCAGTCTTTGTCACATGCTCACGTTATTGGCATCAGCTGATCCAAATTTACGACATTTAGAGCAATGGAAAGCATTTGACTCTGGCATCACCGACGAAATTGAAATCATGCGCATTAAGAATCGATTTATGAATCCAACCACAGGCGGATGGGCTGATTGCATGATCAATTTCCGTTTCACAAAGGACGACCAGGGGCACATATGCGAGCTTCAGCTCATTGCCCAAAAGATGATGGTAGTACGCGAACAAGCCCACGGACATAAGCAGTATAATGAATTTCGATCGGCGATGGAACTTCTGGAAATTACTGGAAGAACAGATTTGATTGAGCAAATCCATGCTATGACTAAGGACGAAGAGCAGATCGTCCCAGTGGAAACGGATAGTGACACTATGCTGGGTTCCAAGATACATTTACCTATGCTTCCCAGCAGGGTTGTTGCTATGCATCAGCCTGATTTCAATGGAATTGTGGACCAACTGACCCGAGAGTTTGACAAGAAACTCGACCAATTGCGCCAAGATCTTTTAAAGCAAACCAATCAGCAATTGCAACTCCAACAAGAGGAATTCCAAATCGAGCTTGGCCGATTGAGAGAGGCCAACTTGCGGCTCGAGCGCAAGCTGATGGCCGGACTACAAGACACAGCAGAAGCGAACACCAACACCAACACCACCACCGTGCACTGACAGACCACTGACAGACCATATGGGCCAACAGGAATGAATGAATTCCGCAGAACTGAACTGAACTGAACTGTATCGTATCGTATCGTATCGTATCGGGTGTGGGCAAGAACAGAACCCTAACAGTAACAGTGTAGCACACACACAAAGCACACACACACAAAGCATGAGCTGATGCTGCTGCCTCGGTCCCGAATGATCTATCTACTATCTAATAGAAATTCCTAATGGGATTCCTATTAGA
>JACLAD010010677.1_pt1 | contig 22323 bp, 16 predicted proteins | sample 8027901 | NCBI WGS metagenome assembly JACLAD01 (sample SAMN15725071, study PRJNA655200) | protist metagenome | isolation source: fluorescence activated cell sorting (FACS) single amplified genomes of... | place: Spain: Blaines Bay Microbial Observatory, Mediterranean Sea | collected 2016-07-05 | reverse complement strand
AACAGCTCCGATGAGGATGTGGTCATCTCACACAATTGGGATGAGCTGCGCCGCTTTATGTGGGACTATGTTGGCATTGTGCGCACTGACAAACGCCTACAGCGCGCTCAGCACCGCATCAAGCTGCTACGGAGTGAAATTCAGGAGTACTACAGCAACTATAAAATCTCTCGCGATCTGCTGGAACTGCGCAACCTGGCCACGGTGGCCGAATTAATTATCGGCTGTGCACGGCAGCGCAAAGAGAGTAGAGGACTGCACTACACCATGGATTATCCAGATCTATCGACCATCGCCCGCGATACCATTATGGTGCCGGTCAACTTTGCCGGCCAGGATGTAGTGGTGCGGCGCGACTAACTAGCAACGACCAACAAGCGCAGTGATCAATAGCAGCAGCGACCCATAGTGGTGACCACCGGCAAAATACCCATAACTTGAAATGTGACAATGTCACCTTAAATGACATCGTTTTATAGTTGCCCTGCTCTAATATAGCTTATCAATAACCTTCGTAATTCCATATGCCGATGCCGCGGCATGGAATCCACAGGTATCAACTGCGTTAACTTTTTACCATCTTCGGTGCGCATAGAGAGCACAACCAAGTTGCGGGTGACAAATTGCTCGCCGTACAAGCAGACTTTGCCGCCATTAAAGCGCCATTGATTGAATGGGGTTTGATAACAGAGACTGCTGCCGGGTTGCCGGTAATGGTGCCGAATACTGTGCAAGCCATAAGCCCCTAACAGCATCAGGGCCAAGAACCTAACCCACCCAATCACTGGCATCACTGCCAATAATAGTCCGCAGAGCAGCGTTAGCAATAACTGAAAATAGAGTACCGATAACCCGGGATTAATCTCGAACTGGTGCTGTTTGGCGTCGGCTGTCATGAATAAGGGTTACAATCCTTTGTATCTCAGGGTCCGTCGGCTGTTCGCGTTTCATCAGCCAGGCAAATAGCTGCTGATCCTCGAGCTCCAACAATACTTCGAAACGCAACTTATCATCCTCTGCCAGATGCTCATACTGATGTTCAGCAAAGGGCTGTAGAATCAAATCTAGCTCGAGCATACCGCGGCGACTGGCCCACATTAGGCGGTTTTTATTCATTAAAAGGCCCCAAAATTTATCTCAACCATTATAGGGTCATCAACAGAAATAGGCTAAACTATAAGACCATTAAACTTGTTTAATTAGCCAATGACTCAACCAAACCTCTCTGGCAACCCCCGCGGTCTAATTCAACTTAAGGGCGAGGATAGCGCTGCGTTTCTGCAGGGGCAAGTCACCTGCGATATGGAGAACCTGACCACCGATCGCACCATCTACGGCGCCCACTGCACGCCCAGTGGGCGGGTAATATTCGTATTTAGCGCCCGTAGAGTCGACCCCCAATGTATTATTTTGGAAACACATCCATCCGTGGTCGAGCTGGCTGTCGCTAGCCTCAGCAAATATGCAGTTTTTTTCAAAACGCAAATTACCGCTATTGATGGACCATTGGCTGGTGGTCAACCCTCAGTCTCTAACCTTGAACGACTGCAAAGCGGTCGGCCCGATATTACCGTAGAAACTACCGAGCAGTTTATTCCGCAGATGCTCAACCTAGACCTGATGGACTATATCAGCTTCAAGAAGGGCTGCTATACCGGACAGGAAGTGGTAGCCAGAGCCCACTACCGAGGCTCGGTCAAACGTCGAATGTACCATCTCTCGGTTATCAGCCCATCGCCTATACCACTATTAACTGCGGGTACAGCCATCTTTGACAGCCAAAACAAACCCCTGGGCAATATAGTCAATTGCGAGCTGATCGAGGACAACCATTTCGAACTGTTGGCAGTTCTTCCCAGTAAGGCCCAAGATAGCCAAAACCTAATTATAGATGGCGAAACGGTTGCTGCCAGCTATTTGCCCCTGCCCTATCAGCTGACTTAATCTGGTCTCCGCGCCTTGATCAGTTGGCTATCCAATCATCTCGAACTACTGGCCTTAATCGGCCTTATTTCAGCGCTGATTTTCACAATCAGTCTACTGTCCCTGCCCTGGCTAGTGGCGCAGATACCCGAGGACTACTTTGCCTCACAGGGGCGTACTGAGACAGCCTGGAAGACTCGCCATCCTGTCGTGGGACTACTGATACTGGTGCTTAAAAACCTATTGGGCTATTTACTGCTTCTGGGAGGTATCCTGATGCTATTCCTACCCGGCCAGGGAATTCTGACCATAGTGGCGGGACTGCTGCTAATGGACTATCCGGGTAAATTTGCCCTAGAGAAACGCATTGCCAGAGCCCCAACTATTTTTAAAGGCTTAAACTGGCTGCGCAACAGAGCTGGCAAACCGCCTTTACAATAACAATAAGCTCAGGGGTATTAAAATCGTAATCAGTTGATTGTTGATGAATAGAGACATTACCACTGCCATACTGTGAAAATGCACAGTTCTTGTTGAAAAAGGGACGAATACCGGACATAATGACCTGAATTCAACCCCTAAGAGAGCACTGGTATGTATCAAACCCATCCGCTGCACCTCCTCAGAGAAGCGAGGAACATCTATACTCAATCTGAGATAGCTAGCATTCTCGGCGTGGACATTAGAACTGTGCGCAGATGGGAAGTTCGGGAAAATGAACCACCCTCGTATCTTTCGGATGCAATAAGACAACGCATATTGCCATTAGTTGAATCCCGTACAACTGATGACAAGGGTTTTACATTTATAGACCTTTTTGCAGGTATTGGCGGGATACGACTTGGTTTTGAGGCCTATGGTGGGACGTGCGTGTTCACAAGCGAGTGGAACAAGTTTGCCCAGAAAACCTATATTGAAAACTTCCCTCATAATGCAAACCATATTCTCGCTGGTGATATTACTGCAGTGAACGCGAGTGATGTTCCAGATCATGATGTTCTTCTTGCCGGTTTTCCGTGTCAACCATTTAGCATCGCCGGAATATCTAAAAAAAATGCTTTAGGTCGTCCTCATGGCTTTGAATGCACTACGCAAGGAACTTTGTTTTTTGATGTTGCAAGGATCATAGCAGCAAAGAGACCCAAGGCATTTTTACTTGAAAATGTAAAAAATATTGTCTCTCACAACAAGGGGAATACCTTTAAAGTGATTATGCAAACACTGAAGGAAGAATTAGGTTATGAGGTTCACTGCAAGGTGATTGATGGTCAACACTTCGTCCCCCAACACAGAGAAAGGATTATTATCGTAGGCTTCAGAGAAAAAACTTCCTTTTCATGGGAAGATTTAAATCTTCGGGAAAAAGGGAAAACAAAAATGTCTGCAATCCTTCATCCTGAAAATGGAACTGAGATATTCGAGGAACCCTATACGCTTGGAGAGCAAGGTGCCGTCAACAAAAAATATATATTGACCCAGAATCTATGGACTTACTTAAAGAACTACGCTGCAAAGCACAAAAAGGCTGGGAATGGTTTTGGCTATGGCATGGTGGATAGAAGCAGTGTTTCACGCACCTTATCTGCTCGCTATTACAAGGATGGATCAGAAATTTTGGTTTCGAGAGGCAAAAGAAAACGTCCACGGCGACTTACGCCTCGAGAATGTGCAAGGTTAATGGGGTTTCCCGATGATTTTAAAATTCCTGTCAGCGATACACAGGCCTATCGTCAGTTTGGCAATAGTGTTGTTATGCCGGTAATAAAAGAAGTTGCAAGGATTATGTCACCTCATATTTTTGACCTCTTAGAAGCCGAAAAAGATGGTGTAAAACAGCAAAAACTCCTTTGATACCCGATATAGCAAATTGCTGCACTGAGAGTAAAATTGAATTTACGGATTAAGAGTTAAGGCACAACGCCAGAGCTGATAATTGGGCACCCCGTTCATCATCGAGGGTTTGGTTGCAAGTTGCTTTCCTGTTCCAAGCTTTTGTCTTAGGCAGGATGTACCCAAAGCACAGCTTGAGGCAAAAAAGGCCTTTCTTCAAGGACGACTAAATAAACTTATACATGTAAGTTAGAGCGTATGTATTTTTAAGGGGTGAGCTATTAAAAGGGTGAACGAGATGTTTCAGCCACTAGAACGCAGGCATTGCAGATTCAGTTTCTGATTGGCCTGCAGGAAAAAACATGGAGGTTTTAAGTTGAAAAGTGCCTATTTATCACAATACTTTGTTGGCGTTGCTGTCAAACAACTGACTGCAGTTGAAGTTGGCGGAGCAAATTCAAATCAGCATGAATTTCAAGGCGTATCAGGGTTGCGTGATATCTTGGGCATCCCTAATGAAAAAACCACTTTTGTAACTCGGTTTTTGTTCCTTTTCGATGGCGACGATGTGCCCGTCTTTGAGGATGGGTTTATGACATGGTCTAATGTCAGGCGAAACAAGCTAAATAGAAGTCCTGAATATCACCTTTATTATTCATCGGGGCTTGTAAGCCAATATTCTAACCCCGGCGATCTACTCCTGATCGGAAAACAACCTGATAATAGTTTATTGGCTATTTTCGCCGAATCTGAAACAACCATATCCCAGCAACTACTATGGCTTTTCGGGTTTTCTGATTTATCTCACCCAGGCTTCTCTGTTCGGGAGGAGCTTGAGACCGAACAAGACAGAATTGAGTTTGCATCAAGGGTTATTCTAGAAAATATTGGCGTGTCTGTGGAAGTAACAGAAGACACATGGCTTGAGGATATGAATAGAAAATTTTCTGGCAAGTTTCCAACAACGCACGAGTTTTCTGCTTACGCTCGTTCGACCCTGCCTGACACACACCCTCAAGATGGCCACGATGAAGTATTAATAGCATGGATGGAAAGAGAAGAAATACTATTTCGCACCATGGAAAAACACATCATTGGTGACCGTTTATCTCAAGGCTTTGACGATAATGTTGATGACTTTATATCCTTTTCCCTTTCAGTACAGAACAGGAGGAAAAGTCGTGCCGGATTAGCGCTTGAAAACCATCTCGAAATGCTTTTTAAGGAATGCGATATACAGTACACTCGCGCGCCCGTAACCGAGAACAAATCAAAACCAGATTTTATTTTTCCGGGGCAAATTCAATACCATGATCCTGACTTTAATGCGTTGCAACTGACCATGTTAGGCGTAAAGTCTTCCTGCAAAGATCGCTGGCGACAAGTATTAACAGAGGCCGAACGTATCCAGAAAAAGCATCTTTTGACTATGGAAACTGCTATAAGCAAGTCACAAACAGATGAAATGCGATCAAGAGACCTGCAACTTGTATTGCCCAAGGCACTTCATCAAACCTATTTGCCTGATCAACAAGACTGGTTAATGAGCGTTTCTGAATTCACTCGTCATGTCCTTGAAAAGCAGCTGTGACAGATTGTGAAAAGAGGCAAAAATAAGCTTATTTGCCGTAATATGGACTTGGCATGGAAACACTGGGATTTGTCAATTAGCGAATTGAGTGTGCATTAAAGGCTGTTCATACAAAAGGCTCGGCTGAGTTCAAGTGCTTTCCTGCAGCAGCGACGAAACCACTTGGCGCTCCGGCAAATGCCAGTCTATGGGCTGTAATCCCTGTTGTTGCAAGTACTGGTTGGCCGCTGAAAAATGTCCACAACCCAAAAACCCACGGTGTGCTGACAGTGGCGAGGGATGGACAGATTTTAGTATTAGATGTCGATTTTGATCGATCAGCGCCGCCTTTTTCTGGGCAAAACTACCCCACAACATAAATACCAGTCCGTCTCGCTGTTGACTGAGGATTCTAATTGCCTGATCGGTAAATTGTTCCCAGCCCTTGCCCTGATGCGCTCCGGCTTCGCCATGCTCAACCGTTAGGGTGGCATTTAATAACAGCACCCCCTGCTGTGCCCAGGTAATTAGGCATCCATGATGTGGCGGCTTGATCGACAAATCACTGTTTAGTTCTTTGTAAATATTGCGCAATGAGGGCGGCACCCTGACATCGGGAAGCACAGAAAAACATAGACCATGGGCCTGACCGGGGCCATGGTAGGGATCTTGACCCAGAATAACCACACGCACCTGATCAAAGGGCGTGGTGTTGAAGGCTGCGAACCATCTTGAACCCGGGGGGTAGATTGTTGCCTCCTGCTGTCGGCGCTCTAATAAAAAGGCCCGCAGCGCTACCATATAGTCCTTTTCAAACTCGGCCTGCAGCGGCTTCAGCCACGAGGGATGCAATTTTATTTGGCCAGAATCAACCATATGGATATCCCCTATTCCCTTGAATCTTTAACCACTGACCGGTGGCAAATGTTATGATAGGCTCCCATGCAGGCAGTTTCCACTTTTTCTATCTGGCGTCTTACCTGGCCAACCATGATTAGCAATATGTTCTTTATGCTAGTCGGTATTGCCTTTTTAAAAATCGCCGCCAATCTTGGTACGGATGAGGTAGCCGCCGCTACCACTGGCCAGCGCCTGCTATTTGTGGTGCAGGCTATTGTGCTTGGCCTGTGTAGTGGTACCACTGCCCTAGTTGGAAAGTACTGGGGCGCAGGCGACACAAAAATGGCTGGTCACTGCGCCGCTCTATCGCTGCTAATATTCAGTTTCGCTGGTATCTTGCTATCTTGGTTGCCGATTCCCTGGCTACAGCAAATTATCGGCCTGTTTGGTCTATCTCCCAGGGCGCAGGACCTGGCCATTGATTTCACCTTTTGGACGGCCCTGTTTGCACCTCCCATGCTTAGCAGCTTAATTTTAAGTATGTCTTTCCGCGCCATTGGCGACAGTTTTACCCCGTTGTGGATGTCGATTATCAGCGCCAGCTTGGCCATTGTTCTAGCTGCTGGTCTGACATTGGGTTGGGGTGGATTGCCAACTTTTGAATTATCTGGATTAGCAATTGGTGGCGGCATCGCCTTTACCCTGTGCACTTTGCTGTTTACACTGCTTTGGATTTTCGGCCTACTGTCATTCAAACCTTACAATCCGCTAGCCTCTTTCAGAAATCACGGCAAAACACTGGTGGTCATAGGTGCACCCGCCGCTTTTGAACAGGCGGTGTTTCAAGTTGGTGTGATTGTATTTCTGGCTTTTCTAACTAGCTATGGCAACGCTGCGTTTGCCGCCTACGGCATAAGCTTATCGATCCTCGGGCTAATTATCGTGATGGCCTTTAGTTTCTCCATGTCCAGTGCAACCCTAGTAAGCCAATACTTAGGCGCTGGAGACACCCAAGGTGCCTATCAAGCCGGTTGGCGCACAATGCGCACCTGTGTGTTTTTTATGCTAGTGGGCGCTCTGGTAATGGCAGTTTGCGCTGAGCAAATTGCGCGCTTTATGAGTGACGATGAGTCAGTTGTCCAACATATGATAACGCTGATCTATATCCTCAGTCTGAGTTTGCCGCTGATGGGCATAGAATTCAGCATGGCCGGTGCTCTGCGGGGTGCGGGAGATACCCGCTATCCGATGCTGGTCACGCTGTTTAGCATGATGTTAAGCAGAATTTTTATCCCTTGGCTATTGGTCGAAATGGGGGCCGACGTGGTTTGGCTCTACGCAATTTCAGTACTGGATTTCGCCATAAAATCTAGTCTAAATTTAGTCCGTTTTCGTAATAAAACATGGTTGAAATTGGATCAGCCTGTCCAAACCGCTCCCAATTAGGAACTAGCATGCTTCAGGAAAATCCACAGTATAATCTCTACAATCATCAGATCGCCCTGTGGCTTATCGGCTGTGCCGCGGTCATTTTTGGCATGATACTGCTGGGTGGCGTGACTCGTTTGACCGATTCTGGTCTCTCCATGGTAGAGTGGAAGCCCCTAATGGGAATTATTCCCCCCCTCACCCAGAGTGATTGGCAAGAACTCTTTCTCAAATACCAGCAGTTTCCCGAGTACCAAAAAATTAACCTCGGTATGACCCTGGATGAGTTTAAGCCCATTTTTATGTATGAATATCTGCACCGCATACTCGGCAGATTAATAGGACTAACTTTTATAGTACCATTTCTATACTTCTACTTTACTAAACGGATTGCGCCAGGACTGACCCCTCGACTGGTAATTATGTTGATATTAGGCGGCTGTCAGGGGTTACTGGGTTGGTATATGGTTAAGAGCGGTCTAGTGGACAATCCCCATGTCAGTCAATATCGGCTGACCGCTCATCTTGGGCTGGCGGTGCTAATCTACGCATTTATTGTTTGGACTGCTCTGGATTTAATTAGCCCCAAGACCACTCAGCCTGAAAAACTCAGCCGGCCGGCCAATCTATTAACTGGCTTGATTTTTCTGATGATTCTGAGCGGCGGGCTAGTAGCAGGTACTAAGGCTGGTTATGCCTATCCAACTTGGCCCCTGATGGGCGACAGCTTTTTCCCTGCGGGACTCTACCATATGCATCCGGTTTGGCTGTCCGCTTTTGAAAATATCACCACCATTCAATTCAATCACCGCATCTTTGCCTACCTGATAACCCTATTGGTAGTGGGATTTGTGGTGGTCGCACTGCGATCCAAGATCAGTGGCAAACTTCGCCCCGCCCTGTTCTGTCTATTGGGCTTGCTGGTGGTGCAAGTTACCCTAGGGATTAGCACACTGATTTTTTATGTGCCGATCCCGGTGGCCGCAGCCCATCAGGGCGGTGCCATTGCGCTGCTAACCGCGGCGCTGTATATCAGTCACAGCCTAAATCCCAAACCGACATTTATAACTATTTCTGGAGACCAAAGATGAAGTTTTTTTCACCCCTAGCTGTTGCCTTCGCCTTTACAGTACTAGCTACCCCAAGTCTGGCAGCTGACATTGAGGCAGGAAAGCAAAAATCCATGACCTGTGCCGCCTGCCATGGCGCCAACGGTATTAGCAGTAATGATATGTGGCCAAATCTGGCCGGACAGAAAAAAGGCTATCTAATTAGTCAGCTACAGATGTTCAGAGATGGACGACGCAACAATCCGATGATGACCGCTATGTCCAAAGGGCTGTCGGATGCGGATATAGTTAATCTTTCCGCCTACTACGCCAGCTTAAAATAGATTCTATCCAAGTTTGTGGCAGCCCAATGGCTGCCACTGCTTCTAATCTGCCTTAGGTCTCGAGACGCATATGGGGGAATAGTAATACATCCCTTATTGACGGCGAGTCAGTGAGCAACATCACCAAGCGATCAATACCTATACCCTGCCCCGCTGTGGGCGGCATGCCGTGCTCCAGAGCGCGTATATAGTCGGCATCAAAGTGCATAGCCTCATCGTCACCGGCCTGTTTTTCAGCGACCTGCTGTCTAAAGCGCGACTCTTGATCCTCTGGATCATTGAGCTCGGAAAAGCCGTTGGCAATCTCGCGGCCACCGACAAAAAATTCAAAGCGATCAGTGACAAATGGGTCGCTGTCATTGCGGCGCGCCAGGGGCGATACCTCGGTGGGATAACGGGTAATAAAGGTCGGCTGTTGCAAGCGGTGCTCAACGGTTTTTTCAAAGATTTCAATTTGCACCTTGCCCAGACCCCAGAGGTCTTTTAATGGGATACCCAAGTCTGAAGCGATTTGTCTGGCGCCCTGCTCTTCCCCCAACTGCTCGGCGCTGATATCGGGATTGTGGGCGAGAATGGCGTCAAAGACGGTCATTCGAATGAAGGGTTTGGCAAAGTCATAGCAGACCTCAGAGACCATATCGCCATTGGCATCTTTGACTGTATTGATCACTTCACTGCTACCCAATACCTGCTCGGTCATTGCCCGCAACATAGCTTCGGTCAGATCCATTAGGTCATGGTAGTCAGCATAGGCCTGGTAGAACTCCAACATGGTGAATTCAGGGTTGTGACGGGTGGACAGACCCTCGTTTCTAAAATTGCGATTGATTTCATAGACGCGTTCAAATCCCCCGACTACCAGACGCTTTAGATACAGTTCGGGGGCAATGCGCAGATACATATCCATATCCAAAGCGTTGTGATGGGTGACAAAGGGTCGCGCCACCGCACCACCGGGGATAGACTGCAACATCGGCGTTTCAACTTCCAAGAAATCACGCTGATTGAGGTAACTGCGAATAAAATCCACCACTTTGGAGCGAGTGCGAAAGGTCTGCCGCACCTCGGGATTAACGATCAGATCCACATAGCGCTGACGGTAGCGCATTTCCTGATCGGCCAAACCATGAAACTTGTCGGGTAGTGGGCGAAGCGCCTTGGTCAGCAACTGATAGTCATCCATTTGCACATAGAGATCGCCTTTGCCGGACTTGTGAAGCTTGCCCACCACCGCCACTATATCGCCCAGATCCAGGGTTTTAGCGAAGGCTCGGGCCGGTTTGGTGACATATAATTGAATGGTATCGGAACTGTCTTGGAGTACTATAAAGGCGCCGCGATTACGGACAATACGACCGGCAACGCTGACCTCAAGATCCAGTTGCTCAAGTTGGTCTTTGGTGTTCGCTGCATATTCTGACTGCAACTCAATCGCCCGATGGGTGGGGCGGAAGCTGTTGGGAAAGGGCGCATCGGTCTGCTGGCGAAGCTGATCGAGTTTAGCGCGACGCTCGGCAATTAATTTATTCTCATCTTGTTGTTCTGTCATTATATGGTCCGCTGTATTAAGTGATGGTCCCTAAAGGGGGACATTTTCTCGAGCTATCTGCCTTTTTACAGGCCTGCTTTTAGCGAGGCAACAATAAACTGGTCCAGCTTGCCATCCAGCACTGCTTGGGTATTTCGGGTCTCAACACTCGTCCGCAAATCCTTGATCCGCGCATCGTCCAGCACATAGGAGCGTATCTGGCTGCCCCAGCCTATATCGGACTTGCTATCTTCCTTGGCTTGGGCCGCCTCCTGCCGTTTGCGCAGTTCCATCTCATACAGGCGCGCCCGCAACATCTGCCAACACTTATCGCGGTTTTGATGCTGGGAGCGTTGATTTTGACACTGTACCACGATACCGCTGGGCTCGTGGGTCAGCCGCACTGCAGAGTCGGTCTTGTTGACATGCTGACCCCCGGCACCGGATGCTCTGTAGGTATCGGTACGCACATCTGCCGGGTTGATTTCAATAGCAATATTGTCATCGATCTCAGGGGAGACATAGACTGCGGCAAAGGAGGTGTGTCGGCGGTTGCCGGAGTCAAAAGGAGATTTTCGCACTAAGCGGTGTACACCAATTTCGGTGCGCAGCCAACCAAAGGCATAGTCACCCGTCACTTGAACTGTAGCGCTTTTGATACCCGCGACCTCCCCAGCCGAACACTCGATAAGCTCAGTTTTAAAGCCCTTATCATCGGCCCAGCGCAGGTACATACGCAGTAACATCTCCGCCCAGTCCTGCGCTTCAGTGCCACCAGAGCCAGATTGGATATCTACAAAAGCGCAGTTTTGATCCATTTCACCGCAGAACATACGCCTGAATTCAAGGGTCTCAAGCTGCGACTGCAGACTGTCAATTTCCGACTCGACCTCAGCGACGGTTTCCCCATCGCTCTCCTCTACTGCCATCTGCAGTAGTTCCCGGGCATCGGCAATGCCGCTATCCAGATCTTCGATGGTCTTGACTACCACTTCCAGTGATGAGCGTTCGCGCCCCAATTGCTGGGCGCGTTCGGGATCATTCCACACATCTGGCTCGGCGATCTCCAGCTCTACTTCAGCTAAGCGCTCTCTGCGATTGTCATAGTCAAAGATACCCCCTCAACAGGTCGGTGCGCGCCTGCAAATCATCGAGATTATTGTATAGCTGGTTTACTTCCATCGGCCTGAGTCTGCTGTGTTGGGAAGGTCGTGCATTCTACCCCAGCATAGAGACTACACCAAGCAAAACCCTGTTGATTAACCGGCTCTGCTGTCGCAAGATGGTGGCCCAAAGTTGATAGACCAATAGAGAACCTATGCGCAGAGCAAGTTTGCTTACAATCGCTGTGATCGCGGGATACTTATTATTGTGGCCAGTGCCTATCGAACCGCTAGCATGGCGAGCACCAGCCGATGCCGGGCTAACCGGTATTTTTGCAGAAAACCGTCACCTGTCTGAGCTCGAGACCATTATTCTCAAGGATACCCATGGACCCGAAGCACTGGCTATTAAAGACAGTGTCATCTATGCCAGTACCAGAGAGGGCTGGATTGTCCGCTATAACGAAAACACCGGCCAGACTGATCAATGGGTCAATACCCAAGGCAGCCCCCTGGGCATGGCCTTCGATTCAGACAATAACTTACTCGTAGCTGATGCCTATCGGGGATTATTGGCAATATCTCCCAGTGGCCAGATAACTGTCCTCACCGACCATATCAATGGCCAACCTATCGCCTTTGCCGATGATCTTGATATTGCCGAGGATGGGAAAATCTATTTCAGCGATGCCTCCAGTAAATTTGGCGCCCTGGCCTATGGAGGCCCCCACGGGGCCAGTATGTTGGATATTATTGAGCATGGCGGTCACGGCCGGTTGTTGATGTTCGACCCACAAACCAATACCACTGAGGTAGTGATGTCGGGTCTAAACTTTGCCAATGGTGTAGCTATTGACAGCCAGAGTCAGTTTGTACTGGTCAATGAGACCGGATCCTATCGCATCCATAAATATTGGCTAAGGGGGCCAAAGGCCGGCAGTTCGGAGCTGTTGATCGAAAACCTGCCAGGCTTTCCCGACAATATTGTACGCGGCTCCAATGGTCACTTCTGGGTGGGCTTAGTGTCTCCGCGCATTCCAGTGATCGATAAGCTATCAAGCTACCCGACAGTGCGCAAAATAATACAGCGATTGCCAGCATTTACCCGCCCTGATGGCACTTCCTACAGCCATGTGTTCGCTATCGATCAGCACGGCAATGTACTGACCTCATTACAGGACCCAGAGGGCCAATACCCCACCACCACCGGCGCCATCGAATCTGAACATTGGCTGTATATCAGCAGCTTAGATGCACCCAATCTAGCTCGTATCAGCAGGGATAGTGCCAGTATTCCATGAGTATATTTTTTTACAATCCACTACAGCATTAACCAGTGACCTTGCGATAGCAACAATACATTGCTGGGAATCCACCATTGAGAATCCACTCTTAGGGTAAAGCAATCTGATTAAATCAGTTGATTATGCGGTATTCAGTGGCAACTAGATAATACAAAATCAAAAATTACTGTCCGCCACGCACTAACCGCACCGCATAGCTACTGCCGCGGTCGTTGCTGAGGTCATTGCCATCGGCGAAAGTGACAATCCATGCGTAGTTACTATAGGAGGCATTGGGGGAGGACGACCAGTACAGTGATGACGGCGTATTGGGAAACACCGTGGTGTTGATCGCTGGATCATAGCGATCATAGGCCACTAGCGAACGCAGTTCCTCTATATTGGGCAATCGCCAATCGCTATAACCAGCTAAGCTATTGCTATTACCCTGTTGCAACGCCTCTTGCCAGCTATGGGTGGTGGCGGTGCCGGTACAGGTACTACCATTCCAAGTCTGCCCCAGGCTACAGCGCTGCCAGATTAACCAGGTCCAAGTATCGGTTACCATGCCATCACTATGCAGGGTATAGCGATCATCGGGAGTATTATTGGGAATATGCTCAATAATTGTCTGAGCCTGCAGCGTCGCTACTAGGACTGTGGCAGCACAGCACAGGGTTATATATAGTTTTAGCTTTAGCATTGGGTTGCTCCTTTAATGACTACTAATTGACTGGTCTATCTCTATTTGCCTATCTATCCGTTAGTGGCTAGTAATAACCAGTTGCGATTATCGTTGCGGTATTGGCTGTGTAAAAAAACCAAAAATTACTGTCCGCCACGCACTAACCGTACCGCAGTGCTAAGGTTGCGGTAGCCGTAGTCGTCATAGCCATCGTAGAAATAGACAAGCCATGCGTTGCTACTATAGCCGGCACTGGGGGAGGACGACCAGTAATCTGCACTTTGTGTATTAGGGAAGTAATTGGTGTCAATTGCGGGATTAAAAGTGCCTTTATGAGCAATACTCGATAACTCAATCAGCGTAGGCACCCGCCAGTCGCTGAAGCCGCACAGAGATTCATCATTACTGCCATTGATTAGAGTATCCCAGTCACTGTAGTAGTCACCCCAACCACTACCGTAGCTTAGGGCGGTGATACCCCCCCAGCGGTAGGTATTGTCTTTATCATGGATACCGCCATCATCGGTTTTAACCTCCCAAACCAGGCCGGTATAGTTGTCCCTAACACAGCGGTGACCCGTGGCTGAGGCGGATAGCGAATTGCCATTAAAATCCAATTTGGTAAAGTCAAAGCCGGCAACACCACCACCCGCTTTGTTCAGCGTAGCGGCTGCCGCTTGAGCATCGCGACCATGGCTACAGTCCTGTTGGGCTATGGTCTCACCCGTGCAAGTGCTATTGTTACCATCAGGATAACTACCGCCCCAAGTAATACCGGTATCATTAAGTTTAAGTGCCTGTCCCAAAATAACTCTGTTGTTGCTATAGGCGTAGACTGGTTGATTAACACCATCATCGATTTTGGCATAGATATAGTAGCTGCCAGTGGGAGAGGATAAAGCTTGCTTGCCGTCACCCGTATCAGCACCTTGATAGTCAACTTCAAGCGATCTGCCACAACAGCCCTGAAAATACTCCACTCTGATTTGATAGATACCGGGGGATAGCCAAGTTGTGCCCGATCGCTCTTGAGTACCATGCACCCCATCATTATCCACCACCAGAGAACTGTTGACATACAGCTTACTACCATCATCCGAGCGCGTATAGAATGTATAATTGCCCTGCTGTTGAATCACAATAGGGCCTTCGTAGACGGCGGCGAAATATTCTTCTGATGGTCGATCATAAAGATTAATCTCTCGAATACAGCCTGTGCTTACCGGCGTCAGGCTGGAGAAGTCAGGGATGGTGGACCAGGTTCCTTGGTAATAGGCATAACTAAAACAGGGGGTCTCAATGTAGCTGGTGTCAGTACCCTCTGTCAGACTGTCGACCCTCAAGAAGCCATCATTGCCGGTGTTGTCGGTATCATAGTAGAGGCTAATACTGGCGTCATCATCTGGGTCGCTGGCAGTCCAACTAATGGTGTAACTGCTATCCACTAAGGTATCCTCTGCTGGCGCGGTGATAGTTAAGCTGGGCGCAGTGTTTAATTCTGTGAGCGGCTCAAAGCGGTAACGGCTGCCACTGGGGGCGCCGCTGCCACCACTATCACTATCGCCCCAAGTGATGATTGAACCATCGGCTTTTATTGCGGCAAAGGCATAGACGGTCGAGTAAATCTTCACATAGCCGCTGTCACTGGGCGCTCCGCCACCGCCATAGCTAGTGTTACCCCAAGCGGTAATGGAGCCATCGGCTTTTAGTGCAGCAAAAGCATGCCAACTGGAATAAACCTTCACATAGCCACTGTCACTGGGCGCTCCGCCACCGCCATAGCTAGTGTTACCCCAAGCGGTAATCGAGCCGTCAGCCTTCAGTGCGGTAAAGGCCGCCCAAGTGGAGTAAATCTTGATATAACCATCGTCAGCAGGGGCGCCACTGCCGCCATAGCTAGCGTTGCCCCAAGCACTAATAGAACCATCGGCCTTCAATGCAGCAAAGGCATAACCAGTCGAGTAAATCTTCTCATAGCCGTTGTCGCTGGGCACACCGCTGCCACCACTATCACTATCGCCCCAAGTAATGATTGAACCATCGGCTTTTATTGCGGCAAAGGCACTATGCGTCGAGTAAATATCCACATAACCACTGTCGCTGGGCGCACCGCTGCCACCATAATCACTATGACCCCAAGCAGTAATGGAACCATCAGCCTTAATTGCGGCAAAGGCACTGTTAGTCGAATAAATCTTCTCATAACCACTGTCGGTAGGCGCACCGCTGCCACCACTATCACTATCGCCCCAAGTAATGATTGAACCATCGGCTTTTATTGCGGCAAAGGCATAGACAGTCGAGTAAATCTTCACATAGCCGCTGGCACTGGGCGCTCCGGCACCGCCATAGCTAGTGTTACCCCAAGCAGTAATGGAGCCATCGGCTTTTAGTGCAGCAAAAGCACGCCAACTGGAATAAACCTTCACATAGCCACTGTCATTGGGCGCGCCGCTGCCGCCATGATCACTACTGCCCCAAGCGGTAATAGAACCGTCAGCTTTTAGTGCGGCAAAGGCAGAGCCAGTCGAATAAATTTTCACATAACCACTGTCACTGGGCGCACCGCTGCCACCATAACGACTATCGCCCCAAGCAGTAATCGAGCCATCGGCTGTTAATGTGGCAAAAGCGTGATTATTGGAGTGATTTGGCGCACTGTAAAAACCGTTATAATTATTGTTCGCACTACTGAAATCTATATAAAAGTCTGCGGTAATTACCCCGCTGGCATAGGCATATACCGGCTGATTGATACCATCATCGATTTTAGCGTAGATATAGTAGTCGCCATTGGCTAGGGATGAGGTATCCCAGGTGTAGCTGTTGTGGGTGCCCTCTAGCAGACCCTCAGCAATCAGGGTGCCGTCGTTGCCGCTGTTGTTATCATCATAGTAAAGACTGATGCTGGCCTGATCATCTGGGTCGCTGGCAGTCCAGCTAATGGTATAGCTGTCACCTGCCAAGGTATCCACCGCTGGTGCGGTAATAGCGATAGTGGGCGAACTGTTAATGGTTAGTTTGCCGGCAGCATAGTAGGAGTAAACTGCCGGATTGACGCCATCGTCAATCACCGCATAGATATAGTAGTCACCGCCGGACAGCGATGAGGTATCCCAGTTATAGCTACTGTGGATGCCTTCAGACAAGCCGTTGACGATTAACTCGCCGCCGATGGTCAGCAATCTCTCAACCGGGCCTGTTACAGAGAGGGAGAAGCTGGAAACCTGACCTGTGTCGTAGGTAGCTGCTACCACAATGTATAAGCCGGGATCTAGGGTTATTATCAACTGGGCATTGGTGCCATCACCACCATTACCATCACCACCACTGTCATCATTTTGATCTATAAGCACACCATTGCTGTCTAGCAGGTAGAGATAGTTATCGACTGAAGATGTTAGATCAATCTGCACCGAGCCGGTTTCGGTTACTTCAAACTGATAGGACGGATTGCCTGTATCGGTGTAGCTCTGCCCTGATGATGAGGTCCAGCTACCATTGGCTTGGCCATGGTTGTCAATGTTGTAGTAGAGGCTTATGGCGGCTTGATCATCGGGATCGCTGGCAGTCCAACTAATGGTATAGCTGGCACTTACCATCTCGTCAGTTGCCGGTGCGGTAATGGCGATTGCAGGGACTCTATTGACTGTCACTTTGCCGGTACTGTAGGAAGAATAAATCGCCGGATTGACGCCATCGTCAATCACCGCATAGATATAGTAGTCACCGCTGCTGACCGAGGATGCGGACGAGGTATCCCAGATATAGCTGGTATCAGCGCCCTCAATTAAGCTGCTGGTAATTAGAGTGCCATCGTTGCCGCTGTTATCGGTATCGTAGTAGAGACTAATATTAGCGTCATTGTCAGCATCATTGGCAGTCCAGGTAATCGTATAACTGGTATCCGCCAGCACATCAGTCGCCGGCGCGGTAATGGCGATAGCAGGGACTCTATTGATAGTCACATTGCCAGTGGCGTAGGCAGAGTAAACGGCTGGATTGACCCCGTCATCAATTACCGCGTAGATGTAGTAATCACCACTGGTGATCGAGGATGAGGTATCCCACAGGTAGCTGCTGTGGGTACCTTCTGTCAAAATATTGGTAATCAATGTGCCGTCATAGCCGCTATTGTCAGTATCGTAGTAGAGACTGATATTAGCTGCATTATCGGTGTCACTGGCGGACCAAGTGAGGGTGTAATTATTATCTGTTAGCGCATCTTCAGTTGGCGCAATCATGGTGATAACCGGTGGTCTGTTAACCATCACTTTGGCACTGGAATACTGGTAGATCGGCTGATTGATGCCATCGTCTATTTTGGCGTAGACATAGTAGTCGCCACTGGTGACCGAAGAAGAGGATGAGGTATCCCACAGATAGCTGGTATCGCTGCCCTCTGCCAGGCCAGCGACAATTAGAGTGCCATCGTTACCGCTGTTGTTTGTATCGTAGTAAAGGCTGATACTGGCTTGGTTGTCCGAATCACTGGCTTCCCAATTAATGCTGTAGTTTGTGTCCACTACAGTGTCGGTTGTGGGTGCAGTGATGGTGATAGCGGGTATTCTGTTGACCTTCACTGTGCCAGTGCCATAGGTATAGACAGGCTGGTTGATGCCATCATCAATTTTGGCATAGATATAATAGTCACCACTGCTAATCGAGGATGTGGATGAGGTGTCCCATAGATAGCTGGTATCGCTGCCTTCAGCTAGATCGGCGACAATTAGAGTACCATCGTTGCCACTGTTGTCAGTATCATAGTAGAGGCTAATACTGGCACCATCATCCGGGTCGCTGGAAGACCAAGTGATACTGTAGTTGTCATCTGCCAAGTCATTATTAACTGGCGCGGTGATGGCAATTGTGGGAGGTCGGTTTACTGTTATCTTACCTGTGCCATCTGCGTAAACGGGCAGGTTAGCGCCATCATCAATCTCGACTCGGATGTAGTAGTCATCACTAGCGAGGGATGAGGTATCCCAACTGTAGCTGGTGTCGGTACCCTCAACTAGATTGTCTACAATGACGGCCAGGAGATTCTGTACAGGTCCTGTAATGGCGAGCAAAAAGCTGTCTGTCTGTGAGGCATCATAGGTGGCCGCTACTATGCGGTAAGTCCCCACATCCAGTGTTGTTGTCAACTGGGCATTGACATCAGACCCACCATCATCATCCTCAGCTATAACATTGCCACTGGCGTTCAACAGATAGAGATAGTTATCTACAGACGATGTGAGGTTTATTTGCACCGAACCTGCTTCGGATACTTGAAACTGGTAGACCGGATTACCCGAACCTGTGGCACTTTGACCAGATGATGAGAACCAATTACCACTCATCTCACCACCAGTGTTAACTTCGAAGTAACGGCTGTAGTACAAACTAATACTGGCCTGATCATCTGGATCATTGGCAATCCAACGGATGGTATAGTTGCTATCAACCAGTTCATCGACGACGGGTGCAGTGACGGAGATAGTGGGCGGCCTGTCCACCATAATCCTGCCACTGGAATAATCATAGACCGGCTGGTTGATACCATCATCAATTTTGGCGTAGATATAGTAATTGCCACTGCTGATTGAGGATGTCGATGAAGTATCCCAAACATAGCTGGTATCACTGCCTTCACCTAGGCCATCGGCGATCAAGGTGCCATCATTACCGCTATTATCCATATCATAGTAGAGACTGATACTGGCATTATTGTCCGGGTCAGTAGCAGTCCAGTTAATGGTATAGCTGTCATCGGTTACCGTGTCGACTGCTGGAGCGGTGATGTCGATGCTGGGTACTCTATTGATGGTCACTTTACCGTCACCATAGGCAGAAACTACTGGGGGGCTAACACCATCGTTAATTACCGCGTAGATATAGTAGTCACCACTGGCAATGGTCGATGACAATGACGTGTCCCAGGTATAGCTAGTATGGGTACCCTCAACCAAGTTGGTGTCAGTGCCATTAGCATTGCGGATCAAGGTGCCATCGAAACCACTATTGTCGGTATCATAATAAAGGCTAACACTGGCATCATTATCCGGATCTGTGGCAGCCCAGGTGATGGTGTAACTGTTATCGGTCAAGGCATCAGTTGCTGGATCAGTGATGGCAATGGTGGGCACTCTATTGATTGTCACTTTGCCATCGCTGTATGCGGAGGTAACTGCAGCGTTGATGCCATCATTAATTACGGCATAAATATAGTAGTCACCGCTGGTGACCGAAGAGGAGGATGAGGTATCCCATAGATAGCTGGTGTCGCTGCCCTCTGCCAGGCCGGCGACAATTAGAATGCCATCGTTACCGCTGTTGTTGGTATCGTAGTAAAGGCTGATACTGGCTTGGTTGTCCGAATCACTGGCTTCCCAATTAATGCTGTAGTTTGTGTCCACTACAGTATCGATTGTGGGTGCAGTGATGGTGATAGCGGGTATTCTGTTGACCTTCACTTTGCCACTGGCATAAACACGCACGGGATCCGGGTGAACACCATCATCGATCACAGCATATATATAATAGTCACCACTACTGACCGATGAGGACGAGGATGTGTTCCATGTATAGCTGGTGTTGGTCCCTTCAACCAAGTTGCCGGTGATTAAAGTACCATCGTAACCGCTGTTATCACTGTCATAGTAGAGCTTGATACCCGCATAGTTGTCCGAATCACTGGCGATCCAATTGATCGTATAACTGGTATCAACCAACTCATCGCCAACTGGTGCTGTTAGGGTTATTGATGGCTTTCTGTTGACCTTAACTTTGCCGCTGCTATAGGCGTAAGCCGGCTGGTTGATGCCATCATCAATTTTGGCATAGATGTAATAGTCACCAACGGCGATGGTCGATGACAGTGAAGTGTTCCAGGTATAACTGCTATGGGTACCTTCAACCAAGTTAGTGTCAGTGCCATTAGTATTGCGAATCAGGGTGCCATCGAAGCCGTTGTTATCGGTGTCGTAGTAGAGGGTAATGGCAGCCTGATTGTCTGGATCGTTGGCAAGCCAGGTAATATCATAACTGGTATCGGCAACAACATCGCCGTTGGGCCCTGTTATGGTAATACTTGGCGACCGGTTGATAATTATTTTTGCCGCAGAGTAACTGTACACAGGCGTGTTGACACCATCATCAATTTCAGCGTAAATATAGTACTCGCCACTCTCCAAAATGTAGTTGCCACTGCTGTCTTTGTCAGCGGTGTTCCATGTGTAGTAGTTTGCATAATCAGTTGCTGGATTGCTCTCGATTTGGGTAATTAGTGTGCCGTTGTGGTCGCGATTGTCAGTATCGTAGTAGAGCCTAACGTTAGATTTAACGTTACTTCGGTCAGTCCATTGAATCACATAGTTGCTATTGACATATTCATCTGATGCGGGTGTTGTAACCTGAATACTAGGAGCATCAACAATGTTCTTAATCTCCACCACATCAGATTCATCACCGCACTCGTATTTGTCGGTATCATCCCAAAAGGTCCACCACATCCATCCGGATCTGACTTTGCAGGCGACCATTTTGAAGGCCATGGTATATAAATCCCATCCATTCCCATAGTAGTTGTCTATTTGATGAGTGAACCCATTGTTGATGGTAGCTATTTGCTGCCAGCCAGAACCGGCGGATGTATAGGCATAGATTTTATAGTGTTCGGCATTGGCAACCGGTGCCCAAGATAAGCTGGGTACGCCGGTTGCCGTGAATTGCACTGAAAACTCTGGCTTGCCCGGTTTGGGATCAATCAAAGGGAATGTCAGCTCTAACTCGGGTACTGCGGGAGGTGGATCCATGGCCACAACAAACCCTGCAATTAGGAGATTTGACAGAAGTAGTAGCTTCCGCGAGATCAAGCTAAGACTTCGTCTAAGCCTAGCTGACTGATTTACCTTTTGAAATACCGACATATTGGAAAGTTTCGTGGTTTTTTGGGTTATGGCCATCTGCAGACACGCACCTAGAGTTACAGTGATAAGTCTCAGAATACTCAGGTGTTTAGTCCTTCCCATTGGTCTATGACTGCCTGGGTCTGGGCATCAATAACAATAAAAGGACGAGTTGGATCTGCGGTCTCAGAAGTCGCGACAAAATTAACTATATAGGCCAGTCTGGGCTTAAAATCTTCTTCACCTGGCTTGTGATAAATAACCAGTTCTGTCTGACTGTTTTCAAGATTCCAGTTGTGTTCTTGATCCAACTGTTGTCTTGCTATCTCCAGCGCTTGCGATTCATCAAATCTCGCCTCTGAGTCAATAGCGACACCTTGCAATCCTGTTATAAAACTGCCGGTGACTCGCTCTAGCACCTCACCTTGCTGATCGAGATGTGCCATCACTTGCCTACCAAATACTTTGTTACCGTTAAAATATTGGTCATAACGCGCATGCTTACCGTCGTTGCTTACACGACGAAGCACCAGAGCGTCTGCGCTATCAGTCTGTTGCAGCAATGGCGGCGATGCCACAATACTCGACTTGAGGATATCAGCCAGTTGCGGGGACTTTCTGACATTGACATCTTTGACTAGCTTGGCATCAGGCAGAATTGCAACCATGCTGTTGTGATGCAGTGATATATTTTCTGGAAACACAAATTGGTTAGAGAATACCGGTGTGCTTAATGTCAGAATGGCCAAGGCACCTATAGTCTTAACAAGTGACCTATGACCTGTGTAACTCATAGTTTTTTGTTGATCAGCTTTCTGTCGGTTAGTTTTCATTTGATCTATCTCCCT